>Ga0164290_1000286_pt1 | contig 182884 bp, 174 predicted proteins | sample Micstemetagenome_FD_108782 | JGI IMG/M metagenome (GOLD analysis project Ga0164290, IMG submission 108782) | Contaminated culture microbial community from soil near Moab, Utah, USA - Microcoleus steenstrupii SON62 (Illumina Assembly) | ecosystem: Environmental > Terrestrial > Soil > Soil crust...
CGAACTTCGACGACAGAATCGTCGTGATCGCCGCCGTCAGCGTCGTCTTGCCATGGTCAACGTGACCAATCGTGCCCACGTTCACGTGCGGCTTGGTGCGCTCAAACTTTCCCTTTGCCATTTTCGATCACCCTGGTTGCTTGATAGAGATCTGCGTCAAACATCGACTGACATCCTCAGTTGTCACCAGGATGCCGCACGCAAAAAATTTTGGTGCCCATGGGCAGGATTGAACTGCCGACCTCTCCCTTACCAAGGGAGTGCTCTGCCACTGAGCTACATGGGCACTGAAACATCTTTGCCCGGACACACGCCCGAGCCGTGGAGCGGGAGACGGGAATCGAACCCGCGTCATTAGCTTGGAAGGCTAAGGTTCTACCATTGAACTACTCCCGCCAAACCGCTCCCTACCACTCCATCGCGGCGACATGCACTCGCGATGTTTGCTGCAAATTTCTCGCCGTCTTACCCGAACCCCGCTTGCTCAAGGGTTGTGGTGGAGGGGGAAGGATTCGAACCTTCGAAGGCAGAGCCGTCAGATTTACAGTCTGATCCCTTTGACCGCTCGGGAACCCCTCCGGCGACCAGCGAAACCCGCGATTATGGTGAGGGTTTCTCGCGCTGTCAAACCCCGGAACAAAAAATTCATCCGGGGAAGGCCAGCAGCGGCTGGATGTCGAGCAGGCGCGATGCAGTTTTTGCATCGGCGCCGGACAGCCGCGGGATTATGCCAAGAATTGGCGCGTTGAGGCGACTTTTCAGCGCGGAAATCGTCGCCTCCTGCTCCAGCATGCCCTCGGGCTGGCAGTTCGCGACCCAGCCGGCCAGCGTCAGCCCGCGCGCGCGCGCCGCCTCGGCCGTCAGCAGCGCGTGGTTGATGCAGCCAAGCCTGAGCCCGACCACCAGAATCAGCGGCGCCCCGATGTCGACCGCCAGATCCGCGGTCGTCCAGTCGTCACCCAACGGCACGATGAACCCACCAACCCCTTCTACGATGACGTGATCAGCCTCTGCGCGCAGCGCAGCCAAGGCGTCCAGCACCACAGCCCGGTCGATCGATCGCCCCTCGCGTTGCGCGGCCACATGCGGCGCCAGCGGCGCTTCGAACAGATAGGGATTGGTCAGCGCCGTCGGCTGGTCGAGCCCGCTGGCCTGCGCCAGCGCGTCGGCGTCCTCGTTCGCGAGGCGGCCGGAGGCGTCCGGCGATGCCCCCGACGCGACCGGTTTCATGCCGACCGCGTTCACGCCGTTTGCCCGCAGCGCCTCGATCAACGCGCAGGACACCAGCGTTTTGCCGACACCGGTGTCCGTGCCAATGACGAAATGCAGCTTTTCCACGCTCATGTCAGCTCCGGTCTCCTGAGGACGCTCGAGCGACCACCCAGGCCAGTTGATAGGTCAGAGGCACGCCACGCGCTTCACGCCCTGCCTCCAAACGGTTACACACCTGCCGCAGTGCTGCGCGGCCGAGCAGAGCACGGCGCGCGCCGTCCGGCACGCGTGAGGCACCGATATCGCGGTTCGACTGCAGCAGCGCGCGCGCATCGGCAAAGTACTCGACGTGCGTTTCGCGGCGCACCAGCTCCACCGCGAAGCCGCTGCCGGTCAGTGCGGCGGTCAGCGCCTCGGGCGCAGGAAATGACACCGTATGACGATGCGCATCCAGACCGGCGAACGCGTCATCGATCTCGGCGAGTGTGCCGTGGAGAACGGTGCTGAAGCACATATGGCCGCCCTCCCTGAGGACGCGCCGACACTCGGCCAGCGCAACCGGCAGATCGCACCACTGCAGCATCAGGCTGGAGAACACGATATCCGCGCTTGCAGAGGCAAGCGGGAGGTGGTGTGCATCGGCACAGACACGTGCTGTTCGGCCGCCTTGCTCGTGGGCACGCAACATGCCCAACGAGAAATCGACCGCGTAGTGCATTGCCCCAGGATAACGCGCATGCAAGCCGGTCGATGCGAAGCCGGTCCCGCAGCCGAGATCGAGCACCCGCCGGGCGGCTCTGTCCGGCAGCAGCTCGAGCAGGCGGTCGCACACCACACGCTGCAGCCCGGCCGCCGCGGCATAGCGCGTCGCCGCTCGCGAGAACGAGGCCCGTATCGCGGTGCGCTCAGTCATCGGCGCACACCCACGCACACAGATCGGAGAGGTCGCCGTGCCGCCAGGGCAGATGCGCCGCACCCGGCACCGGCATCCAGCGCGCCGCGTCCTCTTTGGCCGCTGCGCGCATATCGACCACGTGGTCCTGCTCGCCATGCAGGCAGCTCAGGGGTATTGGAAGCGAACGCAAGGTGTCCCGGAGATCCCGCTCGCGCAGCCAATCCAGTCCCTGACGCAGCGCCGGAGCGGTCGGTGGCACGTCGTCCATCAACGCTGCCATCGCGCCTCGCGCACCGCGCGCGTCGCTGTCGCCGAGCGCGGCCAGCGCGGCAAAGCGAGTGCGGGTGCGCCGCGGGTCTTGCTCCAGGCCATCCGCAAAGGCGTCGAAGCGCTCGTCGGTCATGCCATATGGCCAGTCGACGGCCTGCATGAAGCGCGGCGAAGCGCCCACGAGGAGCAGTCGGCGCACCGGCATCCGAGCCGCCCAGGCGATGGCCAGCAAGCCGCCCAGCGACCAGCCGACCAGCACCTCGGCGTCGGGCACCGCCTGTACGAGCTGATCGACACAGTCGTCGAAACCGTCGCAGCGCTGGCCGACGTTCAATCCGTAGCCGGGCAGATCGGGCTGGACGACACGGCAATGTGCGCCCAGCGCCTGCGCCAACGGCGACAGCAGCCGGCCGTCCCAGCCCCAGCCGTGCACCAGTGCGACGCGCGGCCCCTGCGCGCCGTAGTGACGGGCGGCCAGCACCTCATTCATGGCCGGCCTCGTTCAGCGCAGCGCATAGCGCGTCGATGTGTGCGGCCTCGTGCGCCGCGCTGAGCGAGACACGCAAGCGGGCGCTGCCGGCGGGCACCGTGGGCGGCCGGATGGCGGGCACCCACAGGCCGCGCTCGCGCAGCCGCGCCGACAGCGCCAGCACCTCGGAATTGCCGCCCACCCGCACCGGCTGGATTGCCGTGTCGGACGGCATCAACGGCCATCTGCATGCGGCGAGCGTCTGTCGCATGCGCAGGCGGTGTGCCGCCAGACGCGCCCGCCGCTCGTCGCCCGCCTCGATCAGGCACAGGCTCGCCAGCACCGCACAGGCGGTCGCCGCGGGCGCTGCAGTGGTGTAGCGGTAGCTGCGGCCGGTCTGCATCAGCCATTCGATCGCGTCCGCGTCGCCCGCGACGAAGGCGCCGGCCACACCGGCCGCCTTGCCCAGCGTACCGACGTAGATCAGGCGCGGCGACGCGATGCCGAAATGCGACAGCACGCCACGCCCCTGCGCGCCGAGCACGCCGAAACCGTGCGCGTCGTCGACCACCAGCAATGCGTCGTGGCGCTCGCACAGGGCCAGCAGTTCGGGCAGCGGCGCGATGTCGCCATCCATGCTGAAAACGCCGTCGGTCACGACGACCTTGCGTCCGTCTGCGGCCTCGAGCGCGCGCGCAACCGCGGCAACTTCGCCATGCGGATAGCGACGCACCGTGGCGCGCGACAGCAAGGCGGCGTCGACCAGCGAAGCGTGGTTCAGCCGGTCCGCGATCACCGTGTCGCCGCGCCCGGCGAGTGCGGGCAGCACCGCGAGGTTGGCCATGTAGCCGGTGGAGAAATAGAGCGCGCGCGGCAGTCCGGTGAACCGTGCCAGCGCGGCCTCCAGTTCGTCGTGCGGTCGCTGGTGGCCGCTGACCAGGTGCGACGCGCCGGCTCCGGCACCCCAGCGGGCAGCGCCGGCGCGGAAGGCGTCGACGATTTCAGGATGGTTGGCGAGCCCGAGGTAATCGTTGCCGGCGAAGGAAACCAGACGCCGACCATCGACCATCGCCTCGGGGCCACAGGGCGCATCCAGCACCAGGCGGGTACGCAGCAGATCGTCCGCCGCCAGTGCTTCGAGGCGGGCGCGAAAGTCGGTCGCGCTCATGCGAGGGCGGCGTCCAGCGCAGCCAGCGCCCCTTGCGCAAGCAACACGCTCTGCGCTTCATCCAGCACGTAGGGCGGCATGAAGTAAAGCGTATTGCCTATCGGCCTGAGCAGCAGTTCGCGCGCCAGCGCCTCGCGGTAAAAACGGCGGCTGAAATCGCTGTGCGACGTATCGACGTCGAGCGCCCAGATCATGCCGGCCTGGCGGAAATCGCGGGCGGCCGGATGCGCCGCAAGCGGTGCCAGCGCCTCGCTGAAAGTCTGCGCCCAGGCCCGATTGCGTTCGAGCACGTCGAGCTGCTCGAACAGTTCCAGTGTCGCCAGCGCGGCGCGGCAGGCGAGCGGATTGCCGGTGTATGAATGCGAATGCAGGAAGCCGCGCGCCATCGTGTCGTCGAGGAAAGCCTCGAACACGAGGGGCTTGCTCAGCACCAGTGACAGCGGCAGCGTGCCACCGGTGATGCCTTTGGACAGGCAGATGAAATCGGGCCAGCCTTCGCCGTCTGCATCCAGCGACTGTTCGCTCGCGAAGAAGGTGCCGGTGCGGCCGCAGCCGACCGCGATCTCGTCGGCGATCAGGTGGACTTCATAGACGTCGCACAACGCACGTGCGGCACTGAGCCAGCCGGCGTCGTGCATCGCGAAACCGCTGGCGCATTGCACCCGCGGTTCAATGATCAGCGCAGCGATTCGCGCATGATGGGCTTCGAGGAATACGGTCAGCGCGTCGAGCGCGCGCAGTGGTGCGCTCGACGCCGGGCTGGGCAGCACGTGCGCGCCGCGCACCATGGGCGCATAGGCGTCGCGGAACAGCGGCACGTCGGTGACCGCCAGCGCGCCGACCGTTTCGCCGTGGTAGCTGCCGGCGAAGCAGATGAACTCGTTCTTTTCCGGCCGCCCGCTGTTGCGCCAGTAGTGCATCGACATCTTCAGCGCGATCTCGGTCGCAGACGCGCCGTCCGACGCGTAGAAGGCGTGTCCGAGGCGACCGCCGGTCAGGACCGACAGCTTTTCCGACAGCGTCACCACCGGTTCATGCGTAAACCCGGCGAGCATCACGTGGTCCAGTGTGTCCAGCTGGTTGCGCAGCGCCTGGACGATGTGCGGGTGACTGTGCCCGAACAGATTGGTCCACCAGGAACTGATGCCGTCGAGGTAGCGACGGCCATCCGGCGCGTACAGCCACGGCCCCTGCGCGCGGCTGACGGCGAGCAGCGGCAGCGACTGGTCGGCGTGCCACTGCATCTGCGTGCAGGGGTGCCAGACGGCGGCGAGGCTGCGGGAAACGAGGGAATCTGAAGCGGACACGTGACGACACCGGCAGCGCCTCCGCCCGACGGCAGAGGCAACGAGGCCGGTATTCTAACCGCCCGCCCGGCACCTCGTCCGGGCGGGCGGCGGAATCACGCTGCGCTGAGCTTCGCCGCCGCGTCACGCAGCGCGGTGCGCAGCCCCTCTTCCACCACCGGGTGATAGAAGGGCATTTCGAGTGCGCGCTGCACCGTCATGCCCGACTGCATGGCCCAGGCCAGCAGGTGAGCCAGGTGCTCGACGTCCGGACCCATCATTTCGCAGCCGAGCAGGCGACCGCTGGCCTTGTCCACATACACATGCAGCAGGCCCTTGTTGCGCAGCATGACGCGCGAACGGCCCTGGTCCTCGAACGACACCTCGCCGGTGACGAAGCTGTCCGGCGCCAGATCAACGTAGCGCTTGCCCACGGTCGCCAGCTGCGGGTCGGAGAACACGACCGCGATCGGCTCTCGGCGCAGGCCGGGCTGCACGTCCGGGAAGCGGGCCGCGTTCTCGCCGGCGATGCGGCCCTCGTCGGCGGCCTCGTGCAACAGCGGCAGGTCGTTGTTGGCGTCACCGGCGATGAAGATGTGCGTGCGGCCGCACTGCATCGTCGTGCGGTCGAACTCCGGCACGCCGTTGGCGGCAAGCGTCACCGACGTGTTCTCGAGGCCAAGATTCTTCACATTGGGCGTACGACCGGTGGCGGCGACCACCCACTCGAAGTCCTTGGTCACCACGCGGTCGTCCTGCAGTTCCTGCACGATGCGCACGCCGTCCGGTCGCTCCTCGACCGACACCACCTTCGCGTCGGCGTGCAGCGGAAACTCCTCAGCAAAGGCGTTCGTCGCGTAGGCCTTCAGCGCCGGGTCGGAGAACGGGCCGACGAAATGACCGCGGCCGAATACTTCGACGCGCACGCCGAGGCGGTGCAGCGCCTGGCCGATCTCGAGGCCGATCACGCCGGGGCCGAACACCGCCACCGATTCCGGCAGCTCGGTCCAGTCGAACACGTCGTCGTTTAAGATGAGGCGCTTGCCGGCCGGCTTCAGCATCGGCGGCACTGCAGGCGACGATCCGGTCGCGATGACAGCGCGGCCGAAGGTGACCACCGTGTGCTCATCGACCTGCAGGCTGCGGTCGTCGATGAATTTCGCGTAGCCGCGCAGCTTGTGCTCGGCCGGAATGCTATCGACACCGCGCACGACGAAGCCGACGAAGCGGTCGCGTTCGCGGCGCACGCGCTCCATCACGGCGCGGCCGTCGATGCGCACCGACCCTTCGAGACGGATGCCGAAGGCGTCCCACTTTTCGGTCACGTGCGCCGCTTCCGCCGCGGCGATCAGCAGCTTGCTCGGCATGCAGCCGACGCGGGCGCAGGTGGTGCCATAGGGGCCGCCCTCGATGATGACGGCCGACTTGCCGCCGGCGATGGCGGCGCGGTAGGCGGCGAGGCCGGCCGTGCCGGCACCGATCACCGCAACATCCACGATCATTTCCTTCATGTCAGTCTCCCTGGTCGGACGATCAGGGCTGCGCACCCTGCGGTGCGCAAGCCTGATCGTACGGCGGGTCGCCCCGCCGTACGCCCATCTCGTGCGGCTTACTTCGCCGCCGCCCACTTCTCCAGATCTTCCCAGCCGCCGATGTGCTGACCGTTGATGAACACCTGCGGCACGGTCTTCGCACCAACGATGGCACCCAGAGCACGCGAACGCTCGGTGTGCGGCAGGTTGATCTCGGCGTAGTGGTAGCCCTTCTCCGCCAGCAAGGCCTTGGCCTTCGCGCAGAAGCCGCAGCCCTCGCGGGTCAGAATGGCCACCTGATCCGGCTTCTTCGCGTTCGGGTTGATGTAGTTCAGCATCGTGTCCGCATCGGACACCTTGAACGGGTCACCCGGTTCCTGCGGCTCGATGAACATCTTGCTCACCACGCCGTCCTTCACCAGCATCGAATAGCGCCAGCTGCGCTTGCCGAAACCGAGGTCGGCCTTGTCGACCAGCATGCCCATACCTTCGGTGAATTCACCGTTGCCGTCGGGAACCAGGGTCACATTGTCGGATTCCTGGTCCTTGGCCCACTCGTTCATGACGAAGGTGTCATTGACCGACACGCACAGGATGTCGTCGACGCCGTTTGCCTTGAACGCCGGCGCCAGTTCGTTGTAGCGCGGCAGATGGGTCGACGAGCAGGTGGGCGTGAATGCGCCGGGCAGAGAAAACACCACCACGGTCTTGCCCTTGAACAGATCGTCGGTGGTGACGTTCTTCCACTCGTTGTTTTCGCGAACGCGGAACGTGACGTTGGGGACGCGCTTGCCTTCGTGGTTCTGCAGACTCATGTTCATCTCCTTGAGTGATGGACGGGATTCAAAAGGGTGATGCCACACACCGCTTGCGGCGCTGCACATCGACAGGACGCATTCTGGACACGCGCCAGCATTCGGTCCAATTGATTGATTTGATCGTATTGATCGTATAATCCGATCAATAATCCGGAGCACGACGATGTCCGCCCTGCCTTCGCTGCGCCAGTTGCGCTACCTGATCGCCGTATCCGACAAGCTGAACTTCACGCAGGCGGCGGAATCCTGTTTCGTCACCCAGTCCACGCTGTCGGCCGGCATCAAGGAACTCGAGGCGACGCTCGGCTCGCTGCTGGTCGAGCGCGAGCGGCATTCGGTCATGATGACGCCGGTCGGCACCGAGGTCGTCGAGCGTGCGCGCCGGCTGCTGGCCGAAGCGGAGGATCTCACCGAGTGGGCACGCAACGCCGAGCGGCCGATGAGCGGCCTGCTCAAGCTCGGCGTCATCCCGACCATTGCGCCCTTCCTGCTGCCCGCCGTGCTGCCCGCGGTGCGCACGCGCTACCCTGAACTCAAGGTGGCACTGCGCGAGGACCTGACCCGCAACCTGCTGTCGCGGCTCGCCGCCGGCCAAATTGACTTCGCGCTGATCGCGCTGCCCTACGACACCGGCAACCTGCAGGTACAGCCGCTGTTCGACGAGGAACTGCTGCTGATCGCGCCAGCCGGCCGTGAGGCCGACATGCCGCGCGACATCGGCAAGCTGGACCCGGAGGCGCTGCTGCTGCTGGAAGAAGGCCATTGCCTGCGCGGCCATACGCTGGGTGGATGCCGGCTTGACGAACCGCGGGTGACCGGCATGGAGGCGACCAGCCTGTTCACACTGGCGCAGATGGTCGAGGGCGGGCTCGGCATGGCGCTGCTGCCTGACATGACGCTGCGCTCCGGCCTGCTCGGTCACATGAATCTTGTCGCGCACCGCTTCTCCGAACCGCGTCCGCGCCGTACCATCGCACTGGTCGCACGCAGTTCGAATGCCCGCCAGGAGTGTTTTTCACGGCTGGCGGAACTGATCGCCGGGCAGGCGCCGCAATCCGCTCCGGGGCCACTGGACGGAACTGCCGCCTGAAGGCTGCACTCACATCCGCGTCAGCATCAACGAAGGGAGCATCAAAATGAGCACGATCAACATCGGCATTCCTGAAGACCAGCGTCGCGCCATCGCCGACGGCCTGTCGCGCCTGCTGGCCGACACCTACACCCTCTACCTGACCACGCACAACTTCCACTGGAACGTGACCGGCCCGATGTTCAACACGCTGCACCTGATGTTCGAAGGTCAGTACACCGAACTGGCGCTGGCCGTCGATCTGGTGGCAGAGCGCATCCGCGCGCTGGGCTACCCGGCACCGGGCACCTACTCCGCTTACGCCAGGCTCACGTCAATCAAGGAGCCGGAAGGCGTGCCGTCGGCCAACGACATGATCCGCCAGCTGGTGGCCGGCCAGGAAGCCGTCGTCCGCACCGCGCGCAGCATTTTCGCGGTGGTGGACGAGGCACACGATGAACCGACCGCCGACCTGCTGACGCAGCGCATGCAGATCCACGAAAAGAATGCGTGGATGCTGCGCAGCCTGCTCGAAGGCTGATCTACCGCACAGCAGCACACACCGGCCCGAAAGGGCCGGTTTTCATTTGCGCGCCAGCATTGCGCAGACCCACACCACCAGCGCGCACAGCGCCGCACTGAGCAGGATGTGCGACGGAAAATGCGCGCCGCGGGCCACCTGCACCGCGCCGGCCAGCCCTCCCAGCAGCAGTACCCCGGTCAGCGCCAGCCGGTGCCACCCGCCAGCCAGCACCGGTAGCAGCGCCAGCCACATGAAGGCCGTGGCGGCGTGGCCGCTGGGCAGGCACTTGCCCGGTCCAGCTTCTTCAGGTCGTGGATCCAGCAGGCGAAAGAACTGCCCCGAGCCACCGAAGTCGGCGACATACCAGGGGCAGCTGTGGGCCGACTGCGCCCGTGCCAGATTTACCGCGATCACCGCCAGCAGCGAGGCGACGAGCAAGAAGGCCAAGCGGGCGCGCAGCACTGCCGCAGTGCCGCGCACGCGCAACACGCACCAGCCCGCCAACAGGCCCAACCAGACCAGCACCGCCAGCCATTTGAGGCCGTCGTGCAGCACACCCGACAGCAGCCAGTGCCTGCGCAGCGGAAAGCCGCCGGCCACGGCGTCGAAGAACCACGTGGCGGTGATCAGATCGCCGTCGCTCCAGCGGTTGCACCAGAGCGCCAGCAGCGCCGACAGCACCGCCACGGCGAGCAGGTCGGCGTGCCGCCGCATCACTGCGCGGCAGGCATCTGCAGGCGCCCCTGCTTGAAGGCCGCGGCGGCGGTCTGGTAATAGGCGATCGCCTCCTTCACGCGCTGCGGGTCCGGCTCGGTCGGCGTCGATTCCAGTGTTGCGGGGTCGACGCGGTATGCCCTCACCACGCGCTGCGGCGACAGCACGGTGAGCAGGTCGCCGCGCAGATAGCCCAGGTCCTGGTAGTTGGAGATGAACACGCGATCCAGCTGCACGTGTTCCTCGAAGAAGGCGCGGCCGAAGAAGTGGTCGTCGCCGTTCTTGCCCATCACTTCGAGCAGTGTCGGCGCCAGGTCGATCTGGCTCAGGCGGTCGGTGAATTCGCCCGGCGGCAGCATGTCCGGCGCGTAGAAGATCAGCGGAATGCGGTACTTCGCCACCGGCAGGCGCGTCCTGCCGGCCACCGACGCGCAGTGGTCGGCGACGAACACGAACAGCGTGTCGGCGAACCACGGCTGCTTCTTCGCCTCGCGGATGAACTGGCCGATCGCCCAGTCGGTGTATTTCACCGCACCGTGCCGGCCGCCCGGCGACGGAATGTCGATGCGCCCGTCCGGGTAGGTGTAGGGCCGGTGGTTCGACGTGGTCATGATCTGCGCGAAGAAGGGCTTGCCCTCGGCCGCCTTGCGGTTCATCGCGATCAGCGCGTTGGCGTACAGCGACTCGTCCGCCACGCCCCACACGTTCTCGAACACGATGCTGTCCTTCGGGAAGTCCGTGCGGTCGACGATGAGGTAGTCATTGCCGCGGAAATAGCTGTTCATATTGTCGAAGTAGCCGTAGCCACCGTAGATGAACATCGGCACCACACCCTGCGGCGCGAGGATTTCCCCGACTGTCGACAGGTTGTTGTTGTTCGTCCGTCGGACGATGGCCTGACCGGGCACCGGCGGCGTGCCGAGCGACAGCGCCTCCAGACCGCGCACGGTGCGCGTACCGGTGGCATACACGTTGGCAAAGCGCAGTCCTTCGGCGGCGATGCGGTCCAGTTCAGGCGTCAGGCCTTCCTTCGATCCATAGGCACCGACGTACTCCGCCGACAGGCTCTCGATGGTCACCAGCACCACATTGCGCGGCCGGCGGGTGAAGGGCGACTTGTCGTGCGGCGGATCATCCATCGCGCTCGGGCTGTCCTCGGCGCTCAGCGGCAGGCGCTCGACATGCAGCGTACGCAGCACCTCGTCCGCCTCTTCCTGCGGCAGCGTCGCGTACCAGCGCGCGTAATCCAGTTCGTTGCGACGCATCGCCGCCGCCAGCGAGAAGAGGCCGTTGCCGGCCAGTTCGTCAGCGTAGGCGTCGCCGCTGCCTTCCATCTGCTCGATCGTCGCCAGCTGCGCCGTCGTCGGAAGCAGCACGGCCGCCGCCAGCATGGCGACGCGCACGCGCCAGGGGCGCGCGGAGACCGCGAACGACAGTCGCCGTCGCAGCACGATCACGAGCAGGGCCGACAGCGACACGATGCCGCCGACCAGCGCACCGACCGGATAGGACTCGACGATGTTGCCGATCACTTCCTGGGTGTACAGCAGATAGTCAACCGCGATGAAGTTGAAGCGGGTCGAGAACTCGTCCCAGAACACCACCTCGGCGACCGCACCGAACAGCAGCAGCGCCACCGCCAGCCAGAGTGCGCCCCAGCGCACTCCGCCCATGAGCCGGCTGGCGCGCAGCCGCGCCGGCAGCAGGGCCGAGATCGCGAGCAGCGGTGCCAGCATCCAGGCCAGCGTCGCCGCGTCGAACCACAGGCCGCGCCCGAACACGTGCACTGCGGCGCTGCCGGCGTCGGCGTACAGCCAGAGGCCCAGCCGCAGCAGCGTCCAGACTGACAGCGCCGTCAGCGCAAGTACCAGCAGGAAGGGCAGCGCGCGCCGCTGTGGCGCAAGGAATTCAGTCATGGAATGAAATCATCAGGCGGCGGATCGCTCGCCGAACCGCTTGTACAGGATGGGCAGTAGCAGCAGTGTTAACGCAGTACAAGAAACCAGGCCGCCAATGACAACGATTGCAAGCGGCCGCTGGATTTCCGAACCGGGCCCGGTCGCGAACAGCAGCGGCACCAGACCGAGGGCCGCCATTGACGCCGTCAGCAGCACCGGCCGCAGCCGGCGCTGCGCACCGTGCACCACGGTGTCCAGCATCGACAGGCCGGTCGCGCGCAACTGGTTGAAATAGCTCACCAGCACCACGCCATTGAGCACCGCGATGCCGAGCAGCGCGATGAAACCGACCGACGCCGGCACCGACAGGTATTCGCCGGACAGCGCCAGCGCGAACACGCCGCCTATCATCGCGAACGGCACGTTGGCCATCACCAGCGCAGCCTGGCGCAGCGAATCGAAGGTGCTGTAGAGGATGAGGAAGATGAGCACCAGCGCCGCCGGCACCACCAGTGCCAGCCGCTGCGCCGCGCGCTGCTGGTTCTCGAACTCGCCACCCCAGGTCAGCCGGTAGCCCGGCGGCAGCTCGACCTTCTGCAGCACCTGCGCGCGAGCGTCCTCGACGAAGCCGACCAGATCGCGCCCGCCGACGTTGGCGATCACCACCATGTTGCGGCTGCCCAGCTGGCGGTTGATCTGCACCGGCCCGCCGACGCGCTCGAAGCGCGCGAGCTGTCCGAGCGCGATACGCCCACTGCCCGGCAGCGCCACCGGCATCTGCGCCAGTTCGTTGGCCGCCGCCGTACTGCCGCTGGCGCGCACCAGCAGCGGAATGCGCCGCTCCTGCTGCTGGATCAGGCCGACCCGCTCGCCCTCGATCTGCGCACGCAGGCTCGCCGCCAGCGTGTCGATGTCCAGTCCGGCACGCGCCAGCGCGTCGTTGTCAGGCACGACGCGCAGGTACTGCACGCCTTCGTTGCGCACGAAGAAGACGTCCTCGGCACCCGGTGTCGCGCGCAGCACTTCGGCAATCTCCTCCGCCTTGCGGTTCAGCACGTCGAGATCCGGGCCGAAGATGCGGATCGCCAGATCACCGCGCACACCGAGAATCATCTCCGACACCCGCATTTCGATCGGCTGCGTGAAGGCGTAGGCCACGCCCGGAAACTCGTTCAGCAGTTCGCGGATGCGATGGATGATCGCCGGCTTGTCGACGCCCGGCGGCAGGCTGATGAAGGTATCCGTCTGGTTCAAGCCCATCGGATCGAGACCGATCTCGTCCGAGCCGGCACGCGCCACCACCTGCAGCGCCTCCGGCACCCGCTCCTTCAGCGCGCGCTGGAACTGGGTATCGATCGCCAGCGACGCATCGAGACTGATGGACGGCAGTTTCTCCAGTTGCACGATGAGGCTGCCCTCGTCCATCGTCGGCATGAAGGTCTTGCCCAGCCCCATGTACAGCACTACGGCGACGACGCCGAGCAGCCCGGCAATGCCGCCCACCACCGCCGGTGCGGCGAGCGCCTTCTTCAGCAACGGTGCGTAAAGCCGGGCGAGCGTGCGCGGCAGCCAGGGATCGGCGTGCGACTTCGCACTCAAGGTGAGCCGCGCCAGCAGCGGTATGACGGTCAGCGACAGCAGCAGCGAACCGGCCAGCGCAAACACGATGGTCAGCGCCACCGGCGCGAACAGCTTGCCCTCCAGCCCCTGCAGGCTCAGCAGCGGCACGAACACCAGCGCGATGATGACGATGCCGGCAGTGGTCGGCACCGCCACCTCGCGCACCGCGTCCAGCACCACCTGCTGCCGCGGACGCTGGTCGGCGCCCGGCTCGTGCAGATGGGCGACCACGTTCTCGACCACCACCACGGCAGCGTCGACCAGCAGGCCGATGGCAATCGACAGTCCCCCCAGGCTCATCAGGTTGGCCGACAGGCCGAACTGGCGCATCAGCAGGAAGGTCCACAGCGCCGACAGCGGCAGCACCACGGCCACGGCCAGCGCGGCGCGCAGATTGCCGAGGAAGAGGTAGAGCATCACGCCGACCAGCACCACCGCTTCCAGCAGCGCCTTCGACACCGTGCCGACGGCGCTCGACACCAGTTCGCCGCGGTCGTAGAAGGGCACCACCTTCACACCGGCAGGCAGCGCTGCCTGCACCTCTTCCAGCCGGGCACGCACGCCGGCCACCACCTGCTGCGCATCGGCGCCACGCAGACCGAGCACCAGGCCCTGCACCGTCTCGCCCTCGCCGTTGTGGGTGACGCCGCCCATGCGGGTGAGCGCGCCCAGCTTCACCTCGGCAACGTCGGCCACCCGCACCTGAGCGGTCGGTGTCGCGTGCACGACCAGACGGCCGATATCGTCGAGCGAGGTGAGGCGGCCCTGCACGCGCACCAGCAGCGTTTCCTCGCCTTCGTTGATGCGGCCTGCACCGTCGTTGCGGTTGAAACGCTCCAGCGTGGACCGCAGCTCGTCCAGCGTGATGCCGGTGGCGGCCATGCCGGCGGCGTCCGGCACCACTTCGTAGGCGCTGGCCAGGCCGCCCAGCACGTTCACGTCGGCCACGCCGCGCACCGTACGCAGCGCCGGACGGATCACCCAGTCGAGCAGCGCGCGCCGCTCGGCGATCGGCAGATCGCCTTCGACCGTGAACATGAACATTTCGCCCAGCGGCGTGGTGATCGGCGCCAGCCCGCCGGTCAGGCCCGGCGGCAGGTCGCCCATGATGCCGTTCAGCCGCTCGCTCACCTGGTTGCGTGCCCAGTAGATGTCGGTGCCGTCCTCGAAATCGATAGTGACGTCGGTGAGGCCGTACTTGCTGGTCGAGCGCAGCATGGTCTGCTTTGGCAGGCCCAGCATTTCAATCTCGATCGGCGTGGTGACGCGCGTTTCCATCTCTTCCGGCGTCATGCCGGGCAGCTTGACGATGATCTTCACCTGCGGTGCCGACACGTCGGGGAAGGCGTCGATCGGCAGGTTCATCGCCGCATTGAGGCCGGCGGCGATCAGCAGCAGCGCCGCCAGCACGGTCAGCAGCGGGCGCGCGAGCGCGCTGCGGGTCAGGGCGTCGAGCATCATTCGGCTCCGCCGTGGCCCAGCCACACCGCCTTGATCGCCGCCACCCCGCTGACCGCGACCGGGGCCTTCGCGTCGAGCGCGCCGCTGACGGTGGCCTGCGCGCTGTCCTGCGACAGCACCTGCACCTCGACTGCACGGAAACCCTGCGCGGTGCGCATGAACACCCAGCTCCTGCCGTCGTGATGAAGCAGCGCGCCCGCCGGCACCGACCAGGCGGCGGCTGCCGTCGCGCTGCGACGTACCTTGACCCACTGGCCGGGCCGCAGTCCGTTCTTCGTCGGTGGCAGTTCGGCGCGGATGCGCACGGTCTGCGTGGCGTCCGACGCGCCCCAGCCTATCTGCGTCACCCGCGCCCTGCCGGCGCTTCCGTCGACCTCGATCAGGTCGCCCTCGCGCACCGACGCCGCCTGAGCGACCGGCAGGTTCAGCTCCAGCATGAGCCTGTTCGCATCGGCCAGGCGCAGCAGCGGGTCCGCCTCGTTCACGCGCTGACCGGGCAGCGCCATCCGTTCGAGCACGGTCGCAGCGGCCGTGGCGCGCACCTGGATGCGGCCGGCCGAAGCGTCGGCCGCCGACACTCCCATCAGGCGCAAGCGCGACTGTGCGGCGGCCAGCGCGGCGTCGGCCTGCGCCGCGGCCGCCTCCGACTCGCGCACGCGGCGCTCGGCGATCAGCCCTTCGGCATGCAGCGCGCGGTCGCGCTCGCGGTTGCCGCGCGCCAGTTCGGCCGCGGTGCGCGCCTGCGACAGCGACGCGCCCATGTCCGGCAGGTCGGCGCTGCGCAGCTCCGCCAGCACGGCACCGGCCGCCACCTGCTGGCCTTCGGCCACCGGTACCCGCACGACCACGCCGCCGGACGGTGCGGTCGCCACCCACTCGGCATCGGGCGAAGCGACCACGCGCGCAGACCACGGCGTGGCCAGCGCACTCTTTGCCTCGACCGGCAGCGCTTCGCGCACGCCGAGACGCTGCATCTGGGTCGGTGCGAGCACGATGTCGGCGGCCTGCGCCGAAGCGGTGAAAAGGCCGAGCAGAAGTAAGGCAGCAAAGGGTTTCAAGGCAGTATTCCCAGACTGTGGTTGTAGCGCGCGACGGCGCGCGACCAGGCGATTTCGGCCAGCGCCGCGGCGCGGCGTGCGCTGGCTGCGCGCGCCTCGACCAGCAGGCGCTCGGCCAGCGATGTTTCGCCGAGGCGGTAGGCGCGGCGCCCCAGTTCGACCTCACGCTCGGCGACCTCCTTCTGGCCGAGCGCCAGCGTGCGCGCCTGTTCGCGCGCGTGCAGTTCGTGTTCGGCCTCGTGCAGCGCAAGTTCGGCATTGCGGCGGGCGAACGCCAGCTCGTCCTCGGCGCGTGCCAGTTCGATCTGCGCCGGCGACAGCGCAGCGCTGCGGTGGGCCTCGCCACCGAAGGGGATGGAAATCGTCGCGCCGACGCTGTCGGTGGTGGGCATGTCGGCCGCCGTTTCCGAGCGCACGCCGACCAGCAGGCGCGGGGCGCCACTGCCCTGCGCCTGCAGCGTGCCGAGCGCACTGCGCGCCCGCTCGACGTGGGCCTGCGCCATCAGCACCGGCGGATAGCCCGTTGCCTGTGTCGCCACCGCTTCGCGCACCTGCTGCGGCAGCGCCTTCTGCCCGGTCAGCGCGGTCCAGCCGAACAGGCTGTGCGCCAGCTCGACCTGCGCCTCGTACAGCACGGCATCGCGTTCGCGGCGGGCCGTTTCGGCCGACAGCTTTTCCACCGGCGCCGCGTCGCCGGCGCGGATGCGCCGCGCCACGTCATCCTCCAGCGCGCGGTAAAGATCGACGTCGGCATCGGCCAGACTCACTTCGGCTTCGGCCTGCAGCACGCGCCACAGCTGCTCGCGCAGATCACCCGCCACGCGCCAGCGGTAGGCGCGCAATTCCTCCTCCGACTGCAGCCGCCCGGCGTCGGCCTCGCGCCGCAACGCGTCGCGCTGGCCGGACCGCCACAAGGGCAGCTCAAGCCCGGCTTCGAGTTCGCGCAGTCCGGTGTGACCGGGCAGTCGGTCGGTCTGGTAGCGCATCTGCACCGCCGGCGGGCCGGACAGCACGCTGTCGGCGCGGGCGGCGAGCGCGCGTGACTCATTCATGCGCGCCTGCGGCAGCGCGCTGCCAGGTGCGCGACCGGTCGCCAGATCGAGCGCACGCGACAGCGTCAGCGCACTGTCGCGCAGCACCGGCTGCTCGTGCTCATCGGCGTGCGCGGTCAGCGACTGCGCCCATGCCGGCGGGCACAGCAGCACACAGGAGAACAGAAGGACGGAGCGCATGGACGCAATCGACGGATACGGACAGTCGGCAAGCTTGCGCTCGGGCGGCTTGCCGCAGGGTGAACGCAACATGAACGTCTGTTCATGTTGCGGCCACACGGCGTGCAGGCAGAATGGCGTCCGGATTCGCGCCCGGCGGGCGCGTGCAGACCCTTACTCCAGTTTCCACCGACATGCGCATCCTGGTCGTCGAGGACGACAGCGAAATCGCCGGATTCATCTGCCGCGGCCTGCGCGAAGCCGGCCACGCGGTCGACCACGCGCCGAACGGCCGCGAGGGGCTGTTCCTGGCCACCGGCGAGCAGTACGACGCCATCGTGCTCGACCGCCTGATGCCGCAGATGGATGGTCTTTCGATGCTGGCCGCGCTGCGTGCCACCGGCTCGCGCGTGCCGGTGCTCATCCTGAGCGCGCTGAGCCAGGTCGACGAACGCATACGCGGCCTGCGTGCTGGCGGTGACGACTATCTGGTGAAACCGTTCGCGATGTCCGAACTGCAGGCGCGGCTGGAGGTGATCACCCGGCGTGGCCTGATGCCTGTCGCCGAATCGGTACTGCGCGTGGCCGACCTCGAACTCGACCGCATGACGCACACGGTGCGGCGCGGCGGCGAGGAGATCGCGCTCAAACCGCAGGAATACCGCGTGCTCGAATTCCTGATGCGCCACGCCAGCCAGGTGGTCACCCGCACCATGCTGCTCGAAGGCGTATGGGACTACCACTTCGACCCGCAGACCAACGTCATCGACGTCCACATTTCGCGCCTGCGTGCCAAGGTGGATCGCCCGCCCTGGCCACCGCTGATCCACACGCTGCGCGGCAGCGGCTACTGCCTGCGCGCCCCCTCATGAGCGGACGCGACGAGGTCGACGCCGGCCAGCCCTATCTGGTCGAACAGGACGGCCAGCTCACGCTGGCCTTCAGCGAACTGGCGGTACAGAGCACGATGGACGCCGCAGCGCCGGAGCGGCTGGTGCTCGAATACTCGCGCCTGATGATGGCGTCGCTGCTGTTCGTGCCTGACCCCGGCCACATCGGCATGGTTGGTCTCGGCGGCGGTTCGCTGGTCAAGACCTGCCACCGCCACTTGCCGCAGGCGCGCATGACGGTGGCCGAGATCTCGCCGGCGGTGATCGCGCTGCGCGATCGCTTCCACATCCCGCCGGACGACGACAGGTTGACCGTCACCTGCGCCGACGGCGCCGAGTGGGTTGCGGCGCACGACCGCGCCTTCGACCTGCTGTGGGTGGATGGCTTCGACATCGGTGGCATGCCGGCGGCGCTGACCACGCAGCGCTTCTACGACGACTGCCACGCCGCGCTGCGCGACGGCGGCGTGCTGGTCATCAACATGTACGCTGGCGATGCGCTGAACAGCGCCTGGGTCGAGCGCGTGGCGTCCAGCTTCGCCCGCTCGGTCAGCGTCGTCGACACCACCGATGGCGACAACCGCATCGTGTTCGCCGCCCGCGGCAACGCCTTCCGGCTGTCGGAAATGAAGCTGGCGCAGCGTGCCCGCGCACTCGAAGCGCGACTGGGCATCGCCCTGCCCGGCATCGCACGCGCACTGATCGACGGCCGGCGGCGCGCACTGGCCGACAGCGAGCAATGAGCCTGCGCCTGAGCACCAGCGCCCGGCTGACGCTGGCCAACAGCGCCCTGCTCGCCGCCGGCTTCGGCCTGCTGCTGATGCTGGTGACCTGGCTGGCCGGGCAGTACATGCTGGGCCACGTCGAGGAAAGTGTCGAAGCCGAGCTGGACATCCTCACCGCCGAGTTCCGGGTCGATGGCGTGCGCGGCATCAGCGGCCTGATCCGCCAGCGGCTGGACGTGCGCTCGGCCAATCACGACCGCGTCTACCGGCTGGAGGACGCAGCCGGCAACCTGCTGATCGGCAACCTTGACCGCTGGCCGGACAGCGCCGGCCGCGAGAGCCTGCCCTTGCGCCTGCCCAGCCTGCTCCGCCGCGGGCAGACCGAGATCGTCGCCCGCTGGGTGCGCCTGCCGGACGGCAGCCGGCTGCTCGTCGGCTTCGACGAATACGAGGTCGAACAGGTGCGCAGCGACATCCGTCGCGCCGCACTGGTGAGCTTCGGCCTGATGTTGCTCGTCTCGCTGGGTGGCGGCTACCTGATCACCCGTGCCGCACTGCGGCCGGTCGAAACGATACGACGCGCCGCGCAGCAGATCATGGACGGCGATCTGCAGCACCGGGTGCCGCTGCGCAGCGGCGACGGCGCGGATGAATTCGACCGCCTGGCGCAGACGCTGAACGGCATGCTCGACCGCATCGCGCGGCTGATCGCCACCGTGCGCGGCGCCACCGACAACATCGCGCACGATCTGCGCTCGCCGCTCACCCGTCACCGTGCGCGCATCGAGGCGGCATTGAGCCATCCGCCCACGGCGGACGAACTGCCGGACTGGCTGGAGCGCAATCTGGCCGACGTCGACCAGGTGCTGTCCACTTTCCAGTCGCTGCTGCGCATCGCGCGCGTCGATTCCGGCCTGCTGCGCGGCGAATTCAGCGAACTGGATGTCGGCCGCCTGGTGCGCGACGCCATCGAACTGATGGAGCCGCTGGCCGAGGAGCGCGGCCTGCGCCTCGTCGTCAGCGCGCCGGAAGGCGCTGCCTGCACGGGCCACCGCGACCTGCTGTTCCAGACCGTGCTCAACCTGATCGACAACGCCATCAAGTACAGCCCGCACGGCGGCACGGTCGAACTGTCGCTGACGCGTGACGGCGACGACTGGCGGCTGTGCGTGCGCGACGAAGGGCCGGGCATTCCGGCCGCCGAGCGCGAGCGCGTGTTCGAGCGCCTGTACCGGCTGGAAAGTGCCCGCGACACGCCCGGCCTCGGCCTTGGCCTGAGCCTGGTGCAGTCGGTGGTCGCCCTGCACCGCGGCACCATTGCACTTGACGACGCCGCGCCCGGCCTCGCCGTCACGCTGCGCTTGCCGGCCAGACCCGCCAGCCCGCACTGAGCGGCCACAGCAGACGTCGCGCGGCCGGAACTCAGGACGTCCCGTGCTCGTCCGCCGGATCGCTGGCGCGCATTGGCCGGTAGCGGTCCAGCCACGCCGGGAAGTCTTCTGCCGGCATCGGCCGGGCAATGAGATAGCCCTGCGCGACATCGCAGCCGAGCGCGCACAGCGCGTCCCAGTGCTGCTGCGTCTCGACGCCCTCGGCCACCACCTTGCGTCCGAGGTCATGCACGAGGTCTATCGTCGAACGGACGATGGCTGCGGAGTCGCTGCTGACCGCCATCGCGCGCACGAATGACTGGTCGATCTTGATGCAGCCGACCGGCAGCTTCTGCAGATAGCTGAGCGAGGAGTAACCGGTTCCGAAATCGTCGATGTAGAGCCGTATGCCCTCTGCGCGCAAACCGTGCAGCACGCGCAGCGCGAAGTCCGCGTCCTCCATCACGGCGCTCTCGGTGATCTCGATCTCCAGCAGTCCGCTCGCGGTGCCCCAGTGCGCGAGCATCTGGCGGATCTTGTCCACCAGATCCTCGTCGCGCAGATTGCGCGCCGACAGATTCACCGCGATGGGCAGCGCGCGCCCCGCGTCGTCCCACTGCCGGTTCAGGCGCAGCACGCGCGCGATCATCCACTCGGCGAGCGGCCGGATCAGGCCGGTGTGCTCGGCCAGTTCGATGAACTCGGACGGCGGAATCAGGCCACGCGTCGCGTGCTGCCAGCGCACCAGCGCTTCGGCACCGCAGACGATGCCGCTGCGCATGTCGACCTTGGGCTGCAGATACAGCCGCAGGTCGTCCGCCTCGATCGCGCGTCGCAGATCACCGGCCATGTTCAGACGGTGCGAAGGCGCGGGATACAGTGCCGGATCGAACACGACGCAGTCGACGCCCTGCCTCTTCGCCTGACGCACGGCGATGTCCATGTGCCGGTAAAGGTCGTGCGGCGTCGATCCGTGATCCGGATACAGCGCGATGCCGGTCCGCGTCGATACATCGATCGGCAACTCGACCAGCTGGAAGGGCTGCGACAGCACCTCGCGCAAGCGACGCGCCATCGACAGCGCCGCGGCACGGTCGCTGTCCGGCAACAGCAGCGCGAATTCGTCGCCGCGCAGTCGTGCGACGAAGACACCGTCCGGCGTCGCACGACTGAGCCGGCCGCCGAATTCGCACAGGATCTGGTCGCCCTGGGTGAATCCGAGCGCGTCGTTGATTTCGCTGAGCCGCTCGATATTCATCTGCAGCAGCGCGAACGGGCGTTCGTGCTGACGGCAGCTGCGCAGCTCGGCCGCCAGCGTGTCGCTGAACAGGGTCTGGTTGGGCAGACCGGTGAGCAGGTCGTACTGGGTCAGCCGGTACATGGCTTCCCGCGTGCGCGCCTGTTCGGCGTGCGTTCGCAGCGTGGATACACCGTAGGCCAGATCGTCGGCCGACTCGCCGATGAGCGCCATTTCCTCGTCGCCGAAACCTTCGCTGGCCGCCCGATGAACGGTCAGCAGACCGATGCCGCTGCCCCCCACCCGCAGCGGGCAGGCGACCACTCCGCCGGGCACGGGAGCCGGCAGCGGTGGCAGCGCGTCGTCACCAGCCGGCTCGGTGTCGCTGACGAAACGCATCTGCCCGTCGGCGACGATGGCGTCCATCGCCGCGCGCCGCGCTGGCGCGTTGGCGGCCGCCCATGCGCGCAGTCCGTCGATGCCGTCCGGATGGCCGCACTGGGCGGTCGGAACATAGTTACCGGCAGCGTCGCGCAACCAGACCACCGCCATCGGGTAGGCGCCGATTTCAACCAGCGCGCGACACATGCTGTCCAGCAGTTCGCGCTCGCCGGTGGCGCGCAGCATCGCGCGATTGCCCGCGCTGAGCGTGCGCAGGGCACGGCTCACCTGTTCCAGCTCGCGCACGCGCTGCTCGAGTTCGCCGTTGAGCAGACGTATCCTTTCCTCGGCGCGCTTGCGCTCGGTGATGTCAGCGCCCAGCACGTAGTAGCCGGTCACCTCGCCGCGTTCGTCCTGCCGCGGCATGTAGTTGATCACCTGCCAGACGCCCGGAAAGGGTTCCCAGTCGTAGTTCTGCGGCTCGCCCTTCAGGACTTTCTCGATCAGCGGCGCGGCGATCGCGTAGCGCGTCTCGCCGAGCACCTCGCGCACCGAGCGACCGGCGATGTCGGGGTGATGAGGCGCAAAGCGCTCTCTGTAGTGGCGGTTCACATACACGTAGCGCTGCTGCGCATCGACATAGGCGATCAGCGCCGGCACACGGCTGATGACCGTGCGCAGATGCCCTTCGCTCGCGCTCAGCTGTCGTCGTATCAGCCCGTAGGTGGCGCCGAGCAGCGCAAGCATCAGTATCAGCACGGCCCCGCCGGCACCGACCAGCAGGTCGCTCGAGTGCTTCTGCGCGACGTTCCGGTCGACCAGGAGCCGACGCTCCTCGTTGTCCATCTCGCCCAGGATGCGATCGACGCGCTCGCGCGTCTCGCGCAGCGGCGCCGCGGCCACGAAGGCGTTGGCGGCGTCCTGGCCTTCGTTCCTGCGCAGCGCTTCGATCCGGCGCGAGAGGCCCAGCCGCTGGTCGATCACCGCGCGCAGCTGTGTCCAGCGCGCGCTCTGCGCCGGATGGTCGGAGGTGAGCGTGCGCACGCGGTCCAGCTCGATCTCGCGGCGGGCAATCGCCCGGTCGCGCTCGTTCAGCCGCGCCGGATCGCCGGTCAGCCGGAAGTTCTGTGTGCTGAGTTCTATCTGCAGCGTCTCGACGCGCACGCGCGCCAGGCCGTTCAGCACGTCGTGCGTGTGCGCCACGCGCAGCGCGGCCGCATTGGCGTCGTCGGCAACCTTCCAGGTCATTGCCGCCATGCCGGACACGATCAGCACGGCCAGTACGAATGCGCCAAGAATCCGCCTTTCGAACCGTGACGATACGGACCGGGCGGAATGCTTGTCGCTCACCTCAGTGACCGCTTTCCCCGTCGGCCGGCTTCACGTCGAACGCGATGCAGATGCGTTCCTCGTTCGATTCGAACGGAATCGTCCGGTGGAACAGCGAGGACGGGAACAGCACGATGTCGCCGACCGCCGGCAGCAAGGTCTTGCGCGGAAAATCGTCGTGCTCGCGCGGATAGTCGTCACCGTCGGTGCTGAACTCGATGCCGCCGGCAGTGCTGCCTGCCGGCCGGTCCGACGGCATCGCCAGGTAGAGCACGCCGGACAGCCAGCCCTCTTCGTGGATGTGCGAGGTCAGGTGGCCGCCCTTGCTCATCTTCACGTACCAGGAACTGGCGAATTCGGTGCGCACCGGGAAGTCCTGCGCATAGACGCAGTCGTGCGCCACCAGCGTGGCGCGGTAGCGCGCCACCTCGTCGCGGATCAGCCCGACCAGCCGCGCGATCGACGCTTCGGCGCGGCGGAACAGGTGGCCGGAGGACTGGATGCCGTAATACAGCCGCCCCTGCTTGCGGCTCTGGATGTCGGCGTTCGCGATATCGCGCAGCAGATCGGCGCGCAGGCTGTCACCGGCGTCGGTCAGCGCGTCGAGGTGACCGTGATGGACCAGCGCCAGCGGGTCCGGGCAGAAGCGGTAAGGGTCGGCCGTGCGCCGGTTGCGCGCGTGGTGGGCGGACAGCGTGGCAATCATCGGCGAGCGGTGGCGGGTGTCGAGCAGTCCGTGCAGCCGCGCCTCGAATTCGTCGCTGCGGCGCAGCTTGTACAGGCAGTACAGCACGCGGTCCTGCCAGTCGAGCACGCGGGCGCGCTCGAAATACGGCAGCGCCTTGTCGTACTCGTGCAGGTCGTGGTGCAGCAGGCCGAGGTTGTAATTGGCCATGCCGTGCTCCGCATCGAGCGCGAGTGCGGCGCGGAAGGCGGCCAGCGTGCCCTCGCCGTCGCCCTGGTCGCGCAGGATTTCGCCGAGATTGCTGTGCGCGTCGGCATAGGCCGGCGCCAGCGCAATGGCGCGGCGGTAGCTTTCAGCCGCATCCATCATCAGGCCATAGGCGCGCTGCGCGGTACCGAGGTTGAACCAGGCGGTCGCCGTCGGCTGGATGTCCAGCGCCCTCTGGTAACAGGCCACCGCCTGCTCGGCGTCGCCTGCCTTCTGCAGCGCCGCGCCCAGATTCGACCACGCCTCGACGAAACCGGGCTCGGCCTCGACCGCGCGCCGGTAGGTCGCGATCGCGTCGCTCCGCGCGCCCTGCCGGTCGAGCACCGTGCCCAGGTTGAACAGCGCCAGCGCGAAGCGCGGCTGCAGCGCGATGGCGCGGCGGTAGCTGGCGGCCGCGTCATCGCGACGGCCGAGCGCGTCCTGCACGACGCCCATGTTGTAGAGCAGTTCGGGGAAGTCGCGCTTGATCGCCACGGCGCGTGTATAGGTGGCGAGCGCCTCGTCCAGCCGGCCGCGCTGCTGCTGCACCAGACCGAGGTTGCTGAGCAGTTCGGCCGAGCCGGGATTCGCCTTCACCGCGGCAGCGAAAGCGGCCTCCGCCTCGTCCAGCCGGCCGAGGCTGGCCAGTGCCGAGCCGAGCACACTGTGCAGCACCACGGCGCCGGGATAGCGGGCCAGCAACTGGCGCGCCGCGTTCGCCGCTTCGGCCAGACGGCCGGCGTTGTACAGATTGAATACCGGCTGCAATTCGCCGGGGCCGGGCTGACGGACGGGGGCTTGCGTGGGCTTCATGATGTCGGAACGGGTTGCAGGTTGGAGCGGACGCCGGGCGCATATATATAGCGAGCACAGCGGCAGCGCCAGTTGACCGCGCTCAGTCCTCCCCACGAAGTGCAATGCAGCAATCGGCCGCCACGGTGTGTGAGGACCGCGTGACGGGCTGTCCATCCAGCAGCACGACACCGGCATCGATCAGGCGCTGCGCCGCAGCACGCGACGGCGCCAGCCCGCGCTCGACCAGCAGCGCGTCGATGCGCACGCGGCCGTGGCGCTCCGGCGCCGGTCTTTCCTTTGCAGCGGGCTCCGGCGCCGGTCGGGCACTGCGACGATGGAATGACTTCATTGCTGCCCCGGCATCACCAGCACCGACGGATAGGGTGCGTCCGGCAGCACCTTGGCCGGCACGCCCCACGGGGTCGCATCGGGCGGCGGATCGCCGGTTTCCAGTTTCACGATGCGCCGCTGCGTCGCTTCGTCCGGCGCGTCCTCGACCCAGGTGACGCGCAGCCACAGGCCGTCGCGCAGCGCCAGCGGCGGTGTCTGCGCGTTGGTGAAGGCGGCCTGGTGCGCCCCGGGCGACCAGATGAAGGTGACGCCACCGACCACGATACGCTCCCAGTTCTGGAAACGGCGCGTGCTGCCCTGCCCAGGATGGGTGATGTCCTCGCGCCACTGCGCGTGCGCGAACACCGGGCCTTCTACCGTCAGCACGCGACCGGCCATCATGTGTTCGACCAGCCGGTTGCGGTCCCAGGTATTGACGCCGTAACCGAGCGCGGCGATCAGCAGCGCAAAAAGGGCAAGCACGCGCGCGGTACCCGACCTCTCGCCGCGCCGGCGCGCGCGCAGCCAGAAGCCTCCGGCCACCGCGAGCAACGCCAGACCGAACAGGACGTAGCCGTGGAACTCTGGGGCGCCCTGCCCGGATACGTCGTAGACCGGCTGCCAGTTCATGGCATGTCCTCGCCGTCGGCGGCGAATTCGTCGAGTCGCCAGCGGCCGCTGGCGTCGGCGCGCAGATGGAAGGTGTAGGGCGCGCAGTACAGCAGACGGTCGGCGCCCTCCGCCTGCGGCCGTGCCTTCGCCAGGCAAGCGCTCAGGCGCGCATCGAACAGTGTGGGCACGACCTGCACGAAAGCGGCGCGGTCGAGGCGGCGGCCTTCGTACAGGAAGGGCAGGCGGGTCAGGTCGGCAATGGCCGCCGCGTCGCGTGCGCGCAGGGCGGCGCGGAAACGTTCGATGAAGGCGTCGACATCACGTCCGGCGTCCGCCGCGCCCGCTGCCGAGGGCGTGCCGGCAAGCAGTGCGGCCAGGGCCAGCGCAGCAGCCCTCATTCCGGGTCCTGCGCGCATGCAGGCAGATCCGGCTGTTCGGTGCAGACGCGCGGCCAGGTCGGTAGATCGAGCGCGACCAGCGGGTTGTCCTGCAGCCCGGCGCAGGCGCGGTCGGTCGAGGGCAGCACGCACCTGCGCACTTCGCGCCCACCGCGGCCGTCCTGCGCCTCGGCGACCGCCAGCCGGCCGCCGCGGAAGTAGAGCCGCATCAGCAGCGGGGTGTCGTCCGGTCCCTGCACCACCCACAGCGTGCGGCAGCCGGTGTAGTCGCGACCGACGCCGCTGTTGCGCGGAAAGGCGAGCAGGAAGCCGCCCGGGGTCACGTAGGCGCCGGCCTCCGGCGGCGGCGCCTGCAGTGCGCAGTGGCGAGCGTCGGCCGGTATGCCGCCGGGCGCAGCGGCCACGGCAGCGGACAGCGCAGTCAGGCCGGTGACCAGCAGTATCGGCAGGCGGATGTTCATGACGGCTCCAGCGATGACGACGCGATGAGCGCAGTTTAGGCCGCCCAATCGGTTCCCGGCCAGTCATCCATATGGACGCGCGACAGTCCGGAATCCGGACGGCGGCAGCGGTCACCACGTTCGATTCCTGTCCGCGGCGGACTCCGCATCGGCGCGCACCCCGGCGCTGCCCCGTGCAGCGTCCACCGGCCTCCGGCAAGGCTCTCCGCCACGATATGCATTCGGGTAGGGACGGATTCCCGGCTCTGGTACGCGCCTTGCGTCTGCCGCTCCATCCGCGGACACCGATCCGCACAGACGGAGACGACACATGAAGCGATCCACCCTTGCCCTGTTCATCCTCGCCGCGTTCGCCCACGGCGGCCCGGTGCATGCTGGCGTCACCACTGCCGACATCGAGAACGACGCCCGCACGACCGGCGATGTGCTGTCCTGGGGCATGGGGACGGAAGGCCAGCGCTACAGCCCGCTGACGAAGATCAACACCAAGAACGTCAAGCGCCTGGTGCCGGCCTGGTCCTATTCCTACGGCGGCGAGAAGCAGCGCGGCCAGGAAGCGCAGCCGCTGGTGGTGGGCGGCAAGATGTTCATCACCGCGTCCTACTCGCGCATCTTCGCGCTCGATACGAAAACCGGCCGCAAGCTGTGGTCCTACGAGCACCGTCTGCCCGAAGGCATCATGCCCTGCTGCGACGTGATCAACCGCGGCGCCGCGGTGTATGACAACCTGGTCATCTACGCCACGCTGGACGCGCAGTTGGTGGCGCTCGACCAGAACACCGGCAAGGTGGTGTGGAAGGAGAAGATCGACGACTACCAGGCCGGCTACTCGTCTTCGGCCGCGCCCATCATCGCCAAGGGCCTGGTACTGACCGGCGTGTCCGGCGGTGAATTCGGCATCATCGGCCGGGTCGAGGCGCGCGACGCCAAGACCGGCAAGATGGTGTGGGTGCGCCCGACCATCGAAGGCCACATGGGCTACAAGTTCGACGAGTCCGGCAACAAGGTCGACAACGGCATCAGCGGCACCACCAACGCCAGCTGGCAGGGTGACCTGTGGAAGACCGGGGGTGCTGCCACCTGGCTGGGCGGCACCTTCGACGCGAAAACCGGCCTCGCCTACTTCGGCACCGGCAACCCGGCGCCGTGGAACAGCCACCTGCGCCCGGGCGACAACCTGTACTCCTGCTCGACGGTGGCCATCGACGTCGCCACCGGCCAGATCAAGTGGCACTTCCAGGGCACGCCGAACGACGGCTGGGACTACGACGGCACCAACGAATTCGTCACCTTCGACGCTGGCGGCAAGCGCCTCGGCGGCAAGGCCGACCGCAACGGCTTCTTCTACGTGCTGGACGCGAACACCGGCAAGTTCGAGCGCGGCTTCCCCTTCGTCAAGAAGCTGGACTGGGCCAAGGGCCTGGACGAGAACGGCCGCCCGATCTATGACCCGGCCAAGCGCCCGGGTGACCCGACGGCCAGCGAGGACGGCAAGAAGGGCTCGGTGGTGCATGTATCGCCGTCCTTCCTCGGCGGCAAGAACCAGATGCCCATGGCCTACAGCCCGGACACCGGTCTGTTCTACGTGCCGGCCAACGAGTGGAGCATGGAAATCTGGAACGAGCCCATCACCTACAAGAAGGGTGCGGCTTACCTCGGTGCCGGCTTCACCATCAAGACGGCCGACGCCAAGGACATCGGTGGCGACTACATCGGCGCGCTGCGCGCGGTCGATCCGAAGAGCGGCAAGGTGGTGTGGGAAATCACCAACAACGCGCCGCTGTGGGGCGGCGCGATGACGACCAAGGGCGGCCTGGTGTTCTGGGGCACGCCGGAGGGCTTCTTCAAGGCAGCCGACGCGAAGACCGGCAAGGAACTGTGGTCCTTCCAGGTCGGCACCGGCATCGTTGCGCCCCCGATCACCTGGGAACAGGACGGCGAACAGTACGTCGCCGTGACGGCCGGCTGGGGCGGCGCGGTGCCGCTGTGGGGCGGCGACGTCGCCAAGAAGGTGAGCTATCTGAACCAGGGCGGTTCGATGTGGGTGTTCAAGCTGATGAAGGACTGAGCACCCCACCCGCCGACCCGGCGCTGCGCGACAGCAGCCCGGGGCAACGTCTCCTCATGGTGTTCGCCTGTACCGGGTGAGCGCAACCGGCGCCTCGTGCGCCGGTCTTTTTTTGTACTTCTGCACATGGACATGAGCACCCGCACCGCCGCCGCTTTGCTCGGCCTCGCCCTGCTGATCGCCAGCCTGCCCGAAACCACGACCGACACACCCGCCCGGACGGTCACCGCGTCGGCGCGCTGAGCACCGGTGGGCGCGAGCTTGCTCGCGACGGCGGCCTGCCGCGAAGCCCTCGGCTTTCCGACGCCGTATCGCGACCGGCGGTCGCTCCCACGAACACACTCCCGATCCACCGTCGGAGCCGGGTTTCTGTGGGAGCGCGCTTGCTCGCGATGGAGCCCGACCCGAAGCTGCCGTTCACCCGACGCTGCGCGCCAACCTCACCCGCATCGGCTGGAGAGAGGTCAGCGGGTGAGAGCTGAAGCCCATGGCCGGACGATTCCCGCGCGAACGCGTGCGATGTCACAGCGGGCACCGGCTTATCGTGTCACGATGCGGCCCGCTTCACATTCCATCCGCATCCACACGGGACTCCTCATGAAGAAAGCCGCCGCGCTCGCCGTCATCGCCCTTCCGCTCATCGCCTACACCGGCGGCGCCTGGTATCTGGGACAGCGCATCGAGAACTCGCACAACGCCCAGGCGAAGCAGGCCGAAGGCATTCCGAACGTGAAGCTGGTCAAGCGCGACTACCAGCGCGGCCTGTTCTCCTCGACCGAAACCGTCACCATCGAACTGATGGGCGACACCGCACGAGCGCTGCAGGCGACCGGCGAAGAAACGATCGAACCGATACGACTGACCGTGCGCACCGACATCCGCCACGGTCCGTGGATAGGCGGCACCGAGTTCGACGCCGGCGTCGCACAGTCGGAACTGGTGCTCGAAGGCGAGGCGCTCGAAGCGGTACGCAAGGTGTTCGGCGACCGCAAGCCGCTGGATCTGCGCACCGTCTACCACTTCGCCGGTGGCGGCCGCAGCGAACTGTCCAGCCCGGCCTTCGTGTTCGACGTGCCGGCGGAGGACGACGACGACGCGATGCGCGTGAGCTGGGACGGCATCACGGCCCGCATCGACTTCGCCGAAGGCATGACGCAGTACACGATGAGTGGCGCTGCACCGAAGCTCGAAGTGACCGACGCCGCCGGTTCGCGCATGGTGATGACCGGCCTCGCCTTCAGCGGCGACCAGACGCGGCTGTTCGACGACGACCCGCTGCTCTACGCCGGCTCGCAACGCTTCACCATGGACGCCATCAGCTTCCACGATCGCTCCGGCAGCGCGGCACTGCCCAAGGTGGAACTGGCCAAGCTGGTGTACGAGGTCGACATCCCGAAGGACGGCGACTTTGTCGATCTGGTGGCCCGCATCGGCGCCGAGAAATTCGAAGTGGCCGGCACGGGCTACGGCCCGGCGCACTACGACTTCTCGCTGCGTCACCTGCACGCGCGCACGACCTCGCGGCTGTATCGCAGCTTCATGACGATGTCGGCCGATCCCGCGCTGATGACGAATCCGGAGGCGATGCAGGCGCAGATGGGGCAGCTGATGGGGCCGGCAATCGAACTGCTGGGCCACGCTCCAGTCGTGGCCATCGACCGCCTCGCCTTCAACACGCCGCAAGGCCCGACCTCGCTCAGCGCGAAGGTATCGCTGCCGGGCATCACGCCGGATGAGCTGGCCAATCCGCTGGGTCTGATCGGCAAGGTCGATGCCAGCGGCGCCGTATCGCTGCCGGAGGCACTGGTACGCAGCATGATGGTCGAACGCAACAAGGCCGGCCTGCTGGCCGTGGTCGGCGACGAGGCCGATCCGGACGAGCTTGCGGCCATGGCCGACGCCCAGTTCGAACAGACGCTGCAGCCGTTGACCAGCCAGGGCTACGTTACGCGCGCCGACGGCCAGCTGTCGGCCAAGATCGCCTTCAGCAAGGGCCAGCTCACGGTGAACGGCCTGCCCTTCAACCCGGCCGCGATGGCGCAGCCGGCACCGTCGGCACTGGCCGAGTAAGTCAGCCGGGCCGCGTCGGCGACGACGCGGCCGGCCTCCGGCGGCGCTCGTGCAGGCCGGCGCCCAGCCACAGCAGCGACAGCCCGGCCAGCATCAGCAGCGACATGCGCGGCTCGGGCACTGGCGCCACCGCGACCGAATTCAGCGCGAAGTTGCTGCCCTGGCTCACACCGGGTGGCAGCACCGTTATGAACCCGCGTCGCAGCGAGAACGCCAGGGGGTCGAAGTCGGCCGGAATGCTGTCATCGACCAGCACGCCGGGCTGCGTCGTACCGGCCACCGAGAAGCTCAGTTGCAGGAAACGCACCACATCTGGGGTCGCAGCTTCCGCCACCGCCACGCGGAAGTAGAGGCTGTCGCGATACAGCCCCGCGGAGAAGTCGTCGTTGATCACGTCGATCTCGCTGTTCGGCGACTGCGCCGTGTACTGGGTGAAGCTCAGCGCGCCTATCGTCGCGCTGAAGCCGGAAATCGCTCCCGGGTAGTAGCCGATCCAGTTCAGCGGCTGGCCGTCGGCGACCGTCGGGTCATACAGCAGCGAGCCTGTGATCGCGTCACCGACATCGATGCCGGGTATCGCATAACCCGCGCTGACGCTGTCCACGACGCCGGAGAAACTGAGCCGCGTCACCGCCTCGGCCGGCACCGTTGCCAGCATCGCCGCCACCGTCGCGACAGCCGCACACGCGCGCTGCATTGCCCGCAATCCACCGAGTTTCATCTGCCCTCTCCTCTTTGTTGTCTGAACTTTCAGTCAAGCAGGCGCCGACGACGTTGCGTTGATCCGGATCAGTCTTGCGCGCGGTCAGCCGGCCAGGTCGTCCGGCGTCAGTTCGGCGGCGATGCCGGCAGCCACCGCGTACAGGCGCTCCGCCTCGTCGGCGTCGAACTCGCCGTGCTGTCGCTTGCGCACGCCGTGCTCGTGCAGCAGCAGGTGGCGGGTCGGCACGACGTCGCGCTGCGCCAGGCTGCTGCGCACGCATTCCAGCGGGCAACCGTCGAGCGCGAGAATGGGGCGACCGGAGCGGGCAATGCGCACCAGGTGATCGACGTTGCCGCCGACGCCGGCGATGCAGGACATCTCGGCCCGCTCGCTGCGGTCCAGCTTTACGGCGATGTGATTGGCCATCTGCGCAGCGCTGGAACAGCCGGAGCAGGCGTAGACGAGAGGCAACTGGCGGTGACGGGCGCTCAAGACGATTCTCCTTGCCGGTGCGTCGGCGACTCGCGCGGCCGACCGTGGAGCCTGTCCGTATCCGGTGATCCGGACTGAGCGGCGTCAGCGAGGCGAAGCGGGCGCCGGATCCGGACAGACCTCTCGCAGTCTGGTGCGCCGCCGGTGGCGCCGCTTTGCGCTACGACAAGGATTGCGCGAACCACCGCCGGTCCATGCTGTCACGATGGATGTCTGCCCTTTACGGCAACGAAGGAGAGCGACATGGCCGAAACCGACGCTGCAGCCCTGGCACTGGCCAAACCCGCGCCACGCGTGCCCCGCTCGAGCGCCCAGCGCATCAGCGCGATCCGGCGCTGGACGCCCGTGCTGTGGTCCATCCGCATCGAGCGGCCGGCCAACTATCTTTTCCAGCCGGGCCACTATGCCCGCCTCGGGCTGCCGGTCGACACGCCGGAGGCCGCGGTCTGGCGTCCTTACTCCATCGTATCGGCGACCACCGACAGCGAGCTGGAATTCCTGCTGGTGCTGATTCCGGGCGGTGCCTTCACCGCACAGCTGGCCGCACTGCGCGAAGGCGACACCGTGCTGCTGGAGCAGGCGGTATTCGGCTTCTTCCTCGACAACCAGCTCGCACCCGGCGACACGCTGTGGATGCTGGCCACCGGCACCGGCCTCGGCCCCTACGTTTCGCTGCTGCGCACGCCCGGCGCGCTCGACCGCTACGCGCGCATGGTGCTGGTGCACAGCGCGCGCCACGCGGACGAACTGGCCTACCGCGACGAAATCGAGGCACCGGCCGCGGTGTCGCATGGCAGGCTGACCTATGTTCCCATCGTCACGCGCGAACCCGGCGTCAGCGCCTTGAACGAACGCATCCCGCAGCTGATCGCGGACGGCACATTGCAGGCTCACGTCGGGCACACGCTGGAGCCGGCCGACAGCCGCGTCATGGTGTGCGGCAACCCGGAATTCACCACGGAAATGCGTGCACTGCTGACCGAGCGCGGCTTCACGCCGTGCCGGCGCAACAGTCCGGGCAGCATGCTGTTCGAGAAGTACTGGTAGGGCGCGGTCAGCGCGGCACCCGCCACAGATACCAGCTGGCGGCGGTGCGGTGCGGCGACCAGGGCAACGCCAGTTCGGCCATCTGTCGCGGCGTCGGCGGGCGGTCGAGCCGCCGCAACCGGCGGTAGCCTTCGCGCACGCCGAGGTCGTCCGCCGGCAGCAGATCGGTTCGGCCCAGCGTGTAGATGAGCATCATCTCCACCGTCCACCGGCCGATGCCGTGCAGCGCGGTCAGCCGGCTGATCAGCGCCTCGTCGTCCATGTCGCGCGCCTGCGCCAGCGTCGGCACGACGCCGCTGCGGGCAGCTTCGGCGATGCCGCGTATCGTGTCCGCCTTGCGACCGGAAAAACCGCAGCCGCGCAGCGCTTCCGGCGAGGTGGCGCAGACCTGCTCCGGCGTCGGAAAATCCGGGGCGCCGTACAGCGCGAGAAAGCGCGCGATCATCGTGTCGCCGGCGCGCACGCTGAGTTGCTGGTAGGCCACCGCGCGCAGCAGCGCCTGCCACGGCTCGCGCGCCGGCTTGGGCGCGTGCAGGCAGGGGCCGACCGTGGCGACCAGCGCCGCCCAGTCGTCGTCCAGCGCGGCCAGAAAGTGCGCTGCTTCGTGGTGGTGATGCATCGTGTCGAGGGTGTCCATGTCAACGTAGTATCGCGACCGTGGCCGGGCGATGTCGACCGTGACTTGCCTGCGGAAGGACCCGTTCGGGCGGCCTCAGCCACCGCCAGCGGCTTGCCGAAGCCGCGTCGCGGTCAGAAGACCGCTCCCACAGGGGTGGTGCGCCCGATCGACGACCTGAGCCTCGATCGGGGTTCTGTGGGAGGGGTCTTCTGACCCCGACAGCGGCCGGGATCGAAGCTTGCTGACTGCGGCGACCCACCCGGATTCGAAAGCAATCGGCGGAGTGCGTCGTCGGTGCACAGCGATTAATGTCCCGGTATCGACCACCCGAAAGAAGCGGAAGCACGATGACGAACACCGCCAGCCGCCGTGAGGCACGCGCCGCAGCCACGCTGGCCGACCCGCGCTGGGCGACGGTACGGGCGCGCGATGCGGGTGCCGACGGACAGTTCGTCTACGCGGTCAGCAGCACCGGCGTGTACTGCCGCCCGTCCTGCGGCGCGCGCACGCCGCGGCCGGAGAACGTGACCTTTCACGCCCGCCGCGCCGACGCCGAGGCGGCCGGCTTCCGGCCCTGCAAGCGCTGCCGGCCGGACCTGCCGCCCCTGGCCGAGCGGCAGGCCGCCATGGTGGCCGCACTGTGCCGGCAGATCGACGACGCCGACACGCTTCCTTCGCTCGACGCACTGGCCGCGTCAGCCGGGTTCAGTCGCTTCCACCTGCTGCGCGTGTTCAAGGCACACACCGGGCTGACACCGCGCGCCTGGGCGGTGGCACGACGCGCGGCACGACTGCGCGAGCGGCTGGCCGGAGGCGCGTCGGTAACCGACGCCATCGTCGACGCTGGCTACGGTTCGACCAGCCGGGTGTACGAAAAGGCGGCCCAGCCGCTCGGCATGACGCCCCGCCGCTACCGCGCTGGCGGCAGCGACACCGACATCCGCTTCGCGATTGCGCAGTGCACGCTCGGCGCGCTGCTGGTGGCCGCAAGCGAGCGCGGTGTCTGTGCGATCGCGCTGGGCGACGACGCCGATGCGCTGGCGCGTGCGCTGCAGGACCGCTTCCCGCAGGCGCGCCTCAGCGGCGACGATGCCGACTTCGCGCGTCTGGTGGCGCAGGTGGTCGGCTTCGTCGAGGCGCCGCGCATCGGTCTGGCGCTGCCGCTGGACATCCGCGGCACCGCCTTCCAGCAGCGGGTGTGGGCGGCGCTGCGCGCGATACCGCCGGGCCACACGCTGAGCTATACCGAACTGGCGCAGCGCATTGGCGCACCGGCCGCGGTGCGCGCCGTCGCCAGCGCCTGCGCCGCCAATACGCTGGCGGTGGCGGTGCCCTGTCACCGCGTCGTGCGCACCGACGGCAGTCTGTCGGGCTATCGCTGGGGCGTGGCGCGCAAGCGCGCACTGCTCGACCGCGAGCGCAGCGACTGATGGACCTGTTCGACGAACAGGAACGCGAGGCCGGCATCTACGCGCTGGCGCCCGGTGCCGCGCTGCTGCGTGGCTGTGCGCGCGACGTCGCGCCGACACTGCTGGCCGCGATCGACGACATCGCCGCCAGCGCGCCCTTCCGTCACCTGATCACGCCCGGCGGCCACACGATGTCGGTGGCCACCACCAGCTGCGGCGCGCTGGGCTGGCACTCGGACGAACAGGGCTACCGCTACACCTCGCGTGACCCCGGCAGCGAGCGACGATGGCCGGCGATGCCGGCCTGCTTCAGCGCGCTCGCGCACGACGCCGCGGCGCGCGCCGGTTTCCCCGGATTCGCGCCCGACGCCTGCCTGATCAACCGCTACGTGCCGGGCGCCAGGCTCACGCTGCACCAGGACCGCAACGAGCGCGATTACGGCGCGCCCATCGTGTCGGTGTCGCTCGGCATTCCGGCCGTCTTCCTGTTCGGCGGCCTGCGACGGATCGACCCGACGCAGAAGCTGCGCCTGGTGCATGGCGACGTGGTCGTGTGGGGCGGCCCGTCGCGGCTGCGCTTTCACGGTGTGCTGCCGCTGGCGCACGCCGAGCATCCGCTGACCGGCGCCTGCCGCATCAATCTCACCTTCCGCGCGGCGGCATGAAACCGCTGGCGTTCAGGCCAGCAGCGCCTGCATGATGCGGCGGTGCATGGCGCGCGGCGTGATGCGGGTGGACCACGCCGACAGCTTGTTCAGGATCCCGGGCACCACGCAGGCGCGACCGTCATCGAGCGCGCGCAGGCCGGCTTCGGCCACCGGTCGCGGCTGCATCAGCATCAGCTTCAGCGTGGCCGACGCCTCGTGCCCGGCGGTGCGCGTGAAGGCGGTGTCGGTCAGGCCGGGCGCCAGCACGGTGACGGTGACGCCATGCGGCGCCAGTTCGTCGTGCAGCGCTTCGCCCAGACTGAGCACATAGGCCTTGGTCGCCGCATAGGCGGCGTAGACCGGCGACGCCATGAAGCCGAGCAGGCTGGCCACCAGCAGCATGCGACCGTCGCCGCGGCGGCGCATGTCCTCGCCGTAGAGGCGGGCCAGCTGGGTGAGCGCCGACACGTTCACGTCCAGCATCTGCTGCAGGCGCCGCGAATCCGCCTCGACGAATTCGCCGTGCACGCCGAATCCGGCATTGTTGATCAGCGTGTCGACACGCAGCCCCAGTCCGTCGGTCCGTCGCTTCAGTTCGATCGCCGCGTCCGGCTGCGACAGATCCAGCGCGGCCACCCGGACGGCAACCCGATGGGCGGCCGTCAGTTCGGCGGCCAGCGTCTCCAGCGCCTCGACGCTGCGCGCCACCAGCAACAGATTGCGTCCGCGCGCCGCGAGCAGGCGCGCGAACTCGACACCCAGTCCGCTAGACGCGCCGGTCACCAGCGCCCAGCCGCTTCCATTTTCTGCATTCATGTCCATCTCCCTCTTTGTCGTGCGCCGGTCGAGTCCGGTGCGCCGCGCATCTGTAGTGCGGTTGTGAAGCGCCTGCGATCCTCTGCAATTACGATATAGACCCGCGGCCCGTACCCTGCCGACCTGCGCGCGGATCTGCTGTTAATCTCGCGACAGAGAGGCGGCCACGGGGTCGCCGGAACGACGCCACCCTGACTTCACGCCGTGCACCTTCCCATCCTCGTCGACCCGACCCTGGACAGCACGCTGCAGGCGCAGATCGTCGCCCAGATGCGCGCGCTGATCGAGCACCACCTGCTGCCGCCCGGCGCGCCGGTGCCGGCGACGCGTGACCTTGGGCGACAGATCGGCGTATCGCGCAACACGGTCACCGCCGCCTACGAGGAACTGATCGCGCAGGGCTATCTGTACACCGAGCGCGCGGTCGGCACCTTCGTCGCGAAGACGCTGCCCGACACCCTGATACGCTCACCGGACAGCATCGACGACCTGCGCAGCGGCGCCGAACACCGTGCGCTGAACCTGCCGCTGCCCTACGGCGGCCGCGGCCTGACCGGCCTGCATCGTCCGGCCCAGCCCGGCCTCGCAGCCGACTTCGTGTTCGGCCGCGCCGACCCGCGCAGCTTTCCGGAACGCATCTGGCGCAAGCTGATCGTCGAATGCCTGGGCGGCGCGGCCGAGCGCATGAGCGAGTACAGCCACCCGGCCGGTCTGCCCGAACTGCGCCAGCTCATCGTGAACCACCTCGCCACTACGCGCGGCATGGTGGCCTCGACCGAACAGCTGCTGCTGGTGGCCGGCTTCCAGCAGGGCATCGATCTGGTCGCGCACCTCTTTGTCGGCACCCGTACGCCGGTCGTGATGGAGGCGCCCACCTACCGCGGTGCGGCCTTCCTGTTCGAAAGCTATGGCGCCCAGGTCATTCCGGTGGCGGTCGATGCGCACGGCGTGGACGTTCGACAGCTGCCGCAGCGGCGGGTGAAGCTGGTCTATGTCACGCCGTCGCACCAGTTCCCGACCGGCGGCACCATGCCGCTGCACCGGCGCCTCGCGCTGCTCGAATGGGCCGCGCGCAACGGCGCCTACATCCTGGAAATCGACTACGACGCCGACTACCGCTACGAAGGCGCGCCGCTGCCGACGCTGCAGTCGCTGGACCGCAACGGCTGCGTCATCTACGTCAATTCATTCACCCGCACGCTCGGCCCCGGCCTGCGCATCGGCTACATGCTGCTGCCGCGCGACCTGGTGCGCACCGCGGTAACGATCAAGTCGCTGATGGACAACGGCCTACCCTGGCTGGAACAGGCCACGCTGGCGCAGTTCATCCGCGACGGCAGTTACGACACCCACCTGCGCCGCCTGCGCACCGCCCACGAAGCGCGGCGCAACGCGCTGGTCGGCGCGCTGCGCACGCATCTGCCCGAAGTGCGCGTCCAGGGCGCCGACGCCGGCCAGCATGTGTTGCTGCGCCTGCCGGAATCCTGTCCGCCTGCGGTCGAGGTACAGGCTGCCGCACGCAGCTTCGGCACCGGCGTCTATCCGCTGTCCGACAGCCCGGTGTGGTTCCACGAACTGCTGCCGGGGCACGAACGCTGCCTGATGCTGGGCTACGGGCACCTGGCGGAGGAGCAGATCGAGCGCGGGATCGAGGGGCTGGGGCAGGCGCTCCATAGTCGAGCAGGCTCCCGTCCGTAAAACCGGTCACCTGACGCTATCCAAGCCTTGATGGATCAAGGCAATAGAACTAGCATCTCACGCAATCAATGAGCACTTTTCCGGCGAAGCAGGTCTACAAGGTATCCACAGTTCTGCCGCCACAGGAGCATCCCGTCTTCATGACACATTCCCGCACGGGCTCGCCCGGGACCCCGCCGCCCGAGCGGTCCGAACAACCCGCTTACAGCGCCAGCGAGGCTGCCCGCATCCTCGCGCTGCCTGCTGCAACAGTGAAGGCGTGGTGCTTCGGTCAGAAGTATCGAAGCAACGCCGGGGAAGAGAAGACTTTCCAGCCGGTCATCGCGCCGGCCGGAGCGTCCGAGCGCCTGCTCTCTTTCGCCAACTTGTGCGAACTGCATGTACTTTCGGCCATCCGCCGGCGCCATCACGTATCGCTGCACAAGGTGCGTGCAAGCGTTCAATACGTGCAGGAGCACCTGGGGTCGGCACGGCCGCTGCTGGACACTCAGTTCCAGACCAACGGAATCGACCTCTTCGTCGAACATGCCAGCAAATTGCTGAACGTATCCCGTAGCGGACAGCAAGCCTTGCGGGGCGACTTCGAACGCGCACTCGCGCGCATCGAGCGCAACGAAGCCGGCAAACCTATTCGGCTGTTTCCTTACGTACACCCGAATCAACAGGACGGTTCGCGTGTGGTGGCGGTCGATCCGACCCTGTCCTTTGGTCGCCCTGTTCTTCTGAGGGCTGGAGTCAAGACGGATGTCATCGTGAGTCGTTTTGCAGCGGGCGACTCGATTCAGGAGATGGCGGAGGATTACCAGGTCGCCATTAACGAGATCGAAGAAGCACTGCGTTTTGGTCAACGCGTCGCTGCCTGAGGCATTCACGCTCTTCATTGACCGCGACGCCTGGAGCGCGAAGCTTGATCGCGCTCTTCGCGCCGCCGAAATTCCTTTCGTCGCTCACAGAGACCTCTTTGCCCACGACACCCCGGACGAGAAATGGCTTGCGGAAGCGGGGCGCCATGGCTGGCTGGTTCTCACCAGAGACCAGAACATCCGGCGCCGTCCGGACGAACTCAGAGCCCTGCGCGACGCTGGCGTCCTCCTTTTTGCGCTGACGTCGGGCAACCTTTCTGCCCAGGAAACAGCCGATCTGGCCGTTTCCTGTTGGCCAAAAATGATCCGACTCGCCGAAACGACGGATCGCCCCGCCATCTTCTCGATTACCCGCAGCGGAGATATCCGTCGTATCGAGCGATAGAGCCATCGAACCTGCCCGAGAGCAGTTGACGGTTTCCCGCAGTCGGTCCGCTCGATGGTGCCACCCGCTGGCACCATCCTTTTTTCTCCGACTGGCCCTGTCTCCCGCCCCCGCCACTGACTAACTTTCACCGGGCAGACATCGGGGCCGGGCTCCACAGAGGGCCCGCCCATCCACCCCTTGTCACCTCTTCTACCGGGAGAAAGCCATGTCAACCCATTCGAGCGAAACCCTTGTCGTGCGCGGCGCCTGTCCGCAGGATTGCCCCGACACCTGTGCTTTCCTGTACCACGTCGAGGACGGAAAGCTGGTCGAGGTGACCGGCGACCCGGACCACCCGATGACGCGCGGCGGGCTGTGCGTGAAGCTGAAGAACTTTGCCGAGCACCACTACAACCCGGACCGTCTGCTGTACCCGATGAAGCGGGTCGGCCCCAAGGGTTCGGGCATGTTCGAGCGCATCAGCTGGGACGAGGCGCTGGCGACCATCAAGTCGAAGTGGACCGACATCATTGCGCAGTACGGCACGCAGGCCATCATGCCGCACGCCTACCTCGGCCATCAGGGCACGCTGAACGGGCTGACCGCCGGCGACGCCTTCTTCAACCGGCTGGGTTCGACCGTGGCCGAGAAGACCTACTGCGAATCCGGTTCATCGACCGCCTGGATCATGACCGTGGGGCCGACCGGCGGCATGGACGTCGAAAGTCTGGCCGTGTCGAAGTACATCATCGTGTGGGGCATGAACATGCTCAACACCAATCTGCACGGCTGGCCCTTCGTGCTGAAGGCCAAGGCGGCCGGCGCCAAGATCGTGGTGATCGACCCGGTGCGCACCCGCACCGCCAAGCAGGCCGACTGGCACATCCGCATCAGGCCGGGCACCGACGCCGCGCTGGCGCTGGGCATGATGAACGTGATCATCAGCGAGGACCTGTACGACCACGACTACGTCGAGAAATACACGCTGGGTTTCGACCAGCTGAAAGCGCGCGCGGCCGAGTTTCCACCCGAGCGCGTATCGGACATCACCGGCATTCCGGTGGTCGACATCCTGACGCTGGCGCGCGAGTACGCCGGCACCCAGCGCTCGGCGATACGCCAGGGCGTGGCGGTCGAACGCAGCCCCGGCGGCGGCGACGCAGTGCGCGCCATCACCTGCCTGCCGGCGCTGACCGGCGCCTGGCGCTATCCGGGCGGCGGCACCATCGAAATGCCGATCTGGGAATTCCCGTTCAAGTTCGACTTCATGTGCCGGCCGGACTGGATTCCGCCGGGCACGCGGGTGATCAACGAACTGGATCTCGGCGCCGCGCTGACCGGGGCGATGCCGCTCGATCCGCCGATCAAGTCGCTGTTCGTCTACAACTCCAACCCGGTGTCGCAGGCCCCGGGCGCCGGCACCATCGTCGAAGGGCTGCAGCGCGAAGACTTGTTCACGGTGTGCAGCGAACTGTTCATCACCGACACGGCCAAGTACGCCGACATCCTGCTGCCGGCGACGATGCAGGCCGAGCAGCTGGACATCATGGTGACCTGGGGCCATCTCTACATGCACCTGAACCAGCCGGCCATCGCGCCGCCCGGTGAGTGCGTGCCCAATGTCGAACTGTTCCGCCGGCTGGCGAAAACCATGGGCTTTACCGACGAGCACTGGGATCTCGACGACTGGGAAATGCTGCGCCGCTGCTATGACTGGGACGCGCCAGTGATGAAGGGCATCACGCTGGAAACGCTGAAGGAGAAGGGCTGGATGCGGCTCGACGTCGGGCTGCCGGACGAGCGCACACCGCATGCCACCGGCGACTTCAAGACGCCCTCGGGCAAGTGCGAATTCGCGTCCAGCCTGGCGGCCGGCGGCAACTTCGTCGTACCGGTCTGGCGCTCCGGCTACGAAGCGATGCAGCCGGGCACGCCGGTCGACCCTGTGCCCAACTACATCCCGTCGGTCGAAACCATGATGCCGGACGGCGCCAGCGCCTTCCCGATCAATCTGGTGTCACCGAAGCCGCACGCCTTCCTGAACACGCAGTACGCGAACGAACCGACGCAGCAGCGGCGCCAGGGCGAGCAGATCATCGTCATCCACCCGATCGACGCCGGCCCGCGCAGCATCGAACAAGGCAGCTATGTGCGCGTGTTCAACGACCGCGGTGCCTTCGAGGCGCGCGCCGAAGTGAGCGAGGACGTGTCACCCGGCCTGATGATGACCAATGTCGGCCACTGGCCGGGACTGAACCGCAGCGGCACCGCGGTCAACTCGACCACCTCGACCCGGCACTGCAATCTCGGCCAGGCAGGCACCTATTCCGACAACCGCGTCGACGTACAGAGGGTCTGAACCATGACCCATGTCGTGACTGACAACTGCCGCGGCTGCCGCTACACCGACTGCGTGGCGAGCTGCCCGGTGGCCTGCTTCCATGTGAACGAGGTGCGCGTCTATATCGACCCGGCGGTGTGCATCGACTGCAGCGCCTGCATTCCGGCCTGCCCGGTGCACGCCATCGTCGAGGAATTCGACCTGGCGGACGACCAGCAGCACTGGATACGCATCAATGCCGAGGCGGCGCAGCGCTATCCGGTCATCCGCGCCCGCCTGCCGCCGCTCGACGGCGCCGACGCGCGGCGGCAGCAGCTGGGACTGTGATGCGCGATGGCCATACCCGGAACTGAAGGCCACCCGCTGCGCGTGGCCGTGGTTGGCAGCGGGCCCGGCGGCTTCTACGCCGCCGAGGCCCTGCTGGAAAGCGGCCTGCAGGTGGAGATCGACCTGATCGAACGCCTGCCCGTACCCTTCGGCCTGGTGCGCTTCGGCGTCGCCCCCGACCACGCGAAGCTGAAGTCGGTCACGACCGTGTTCACGCAGATCGCCGAAGATCCGCGGTTGCGCTTCTTCGGCAACGTCGAGCTCGGGCGTGACCTGTCGGCAGAGCAACTGGGCGCGCTCTACCACGCGGTAATCGTCGCCACCGGTGCGGCCGGCGACCGCCGGCTCGGCATCGCCGGCGAGCACCTGGCCGGCGTGCATGCGGCCGGCGATTTCGTCGGCTGGTACAACGGCCGGCCGGAATGCGCCGACCTCGAATTCGATCTGCAACAGGAGGTCGCCGTGGTGATCGGCCAGGGCAATGTGGCGATCGACGTCTGCCGCATCCTCGCCAGCCCGGTCGACGTCCTGCGACGCACCGACATCGCCGCCCATGCGCTCGACGCCCTGGCGCAGTCACGCATACGCGAAATCCATCTGGTCGGCCGACGCGGGCCGGTGCAGGCGAAGTTCACGCCGAAGGAGCTGCGCGAACTGGGCACCCTGCCCGGCTGGCAGCCACGCGTCGATCCAGCGGCACTCGCGCTCAACGACGCCAGCCAGGCCGAACTGGTGCTGCCGGGCTTCGTTCACGCCCCGCGCAACCTGGACATCCTGCGCGGCTTCGCGCAGACGCCCGCCGACGACGGGCGGCGCCCCTTGCACCTGCACTTCCACCGCGCGCCGGTGGCGCTGAGCGGCCAGGCGCGCGTCGAACGGATCGAACTGGAGGCGCAGGCGCTTTCGGGCGAGCCCGGCACGCAGTCCGCGACGCCGACCGGCGAGCGGCACAGTCTGCCGGCCGGGCTGGTGCTGCGCAGCGTCGGCTACCGCGGCACGCCGCTGCCCGGCCTGCCCTTCGATCGGGTGCGCGGCGCGCTGCCGCATCGCGACGGTCGCGTCATCGACACCGGCGGCAAGGTGCTGCGCGGCTGGTATGCAACGGGCTGGATCAAGCGCGGCCCGACCGGTGTCATCGGCACCAACCGCGCCGACAGCGTGGATACGGTGACCAGCCTGCTGGCCGATCTCGCGCAACTCGACACCCCGAAAGCCGGACGCGCCGGCCTGCTGGCGCAACTGGCGGCCGACTGCAGAAAAGTGGTCGATTTCGACGGATGGCGCGCGATAGCGCAGGCGGAAGCCGAGCGCGGACGCGCAGGCGGAAAACCGGCAGAGAAGTTCGTCCGCGTCGAAGACATGCTGCACGCCGCCGCGGTTGCCGAAGCCCCGCAATCGCGGGAGCGAGCGTGCGCGCGCTAGCGGCCTGAAGCGGAGCCCGCGGCCTGCCCCCGCCGCATCGCGACCAGCGGTCGCTCCCACACGGAATGCGCCCGATCCACGGCTGGCGCCAGGGCCGGGTTTCTGTGGGAGGGGTCTTCTGACCCCGACAGCCGCCTGGATCGAAGCCCGCGGACAGCAGCGGCCGTGTCGCGGCCAAGGCCGCTCCCACCAAAGCACTCGCGAATCGCGGCTCGGCCGGGGTTGGCGGGAGCGAGCTTGCTCGCGACTCCGACCAGAGGGTCAGGCGCTGCCGTAACGCTGGCGTGCCACCACGGCGAGACCGCAGCCGACGCTGCCGTACAGATCGCCCTCGACCGGCTGCGCGTCCGGAAAGCGCGCGGCCAGCGCCTGGCGCAGTGCCGGCACGCCGCTGGAACCACCGGTGAAGAACAGCGTATCGACCGCCGACGGCGCGAGGCCGGCCTGGGCGACGCAGGCGAGCGCGGCGTCGCCGACACGGGCGATCTCGGCGGCGATGGCATCCTCGAACGCGGCACGACTGACCGGTACGTGCAGGCCCACCTCGGCCACATCCAGGTGGAGGTCGACCCGGGGCGTGTCCGACAGCGCAATCTTCGCCGCTTCCGAGCGGATGGCCAGATGGTGGCCACTGCGCTCACGCAGCACGCGCAGCAGCCGCTCGAAGCGACGGCCGTCGACCACGTCGCGCGCCATGTCCTGCAGACCGGGCAGCACGTCGCGGCGGTAGGCCAGGTGGATGGTGTGCCAGGTGGCGAGGTTGAAGTAGGTGCTGTTGGGCAGCACCGCGCCGCTGGCCAGCAGGCCGCCCATGCCCAGCTCGGGCATCACGCAGGCAAGCGACAGACGCTTGTCGAAATCGGTGCCGCCGATGTGCACGCCGGTATTGCCCAGCAGGTCGGCGCTGCGATCGACATGGCGTCGGCGCTCCGGTGACAGCCGCACCAGCGAGAAGTCCGAGGTGCCGCCGCCGATGTCGACCACCAGCACCAGCGATTCGCGTTCGACCGTCTGCTCGAAGGCGTGCGCGGCGGCGATCGGCTCGAACTGAAAGCTCACGTCGCGAAAGCCGGCGCGGCGAACGATGTCGGCCAGCGTGTCTTCGGCCAGCTTGTCCGCCTCGGCGTCGTCGTCGACGAAGCGCACCGGCCGGCCGACCACCACCTGTTCGAAGCGCGTCTGCGCCGCGGTCTCGGCACGCCTCTTCACTTCGCCGATGAAACCGCCGATCAGATCGCGGAAGGCCAGGTGACGGCCGCCGACGTCGGTGCCGGCATCCATCAGGCCGCTGCCGAGCAGGCTTTTCATCGAGCGCATCAGCCGGCCTTCGAAACCTTCGAGGTATTCGGCCAGCGCGGCCCGGCCGACCGCCATCGAATCCTCGTCGAGGTTGAAGAACACCGCCGACGGCAGCGTGGGCTTGCCGTCTTCGAGCGGCAGCAGGCGGGCCAGCGGGCCGTCGTGGATGGCGGCGGTGGAGTTCGAGGTGCCGAAGTCGATGCCGCAGGCGGAGGTGTTCATCGGGCAGTGCGGTGGTGCGGAAGGCCGCGCAGCGTACGGGCGCGGCGCGGCGCGCGCAAGTTCAGCATGCCGTCGCGCGCACGATTTCGGCCAGTGCGCGTTCGCTGCCCGGCGCGGTGTCGAAGAAGAGCGAGGGCTCGATCAGTTCCAGCTCGATCAGCACCGGCCGGCCGTGCAGCCGCAGCATGTCGACGCGCGCGTAGGCGCAGAGGCCGGGTGCGGCCGCCAGCGCCGCCTCGGCCAGCGCGAATTCGTCGTCGGCCGGCGCGTGCGCACTGGCGACGCCGCCCCAGATGTCCTGGCAACGGTAGTCGCCGGCCTGCGGCACCTTGCGCACCGCGTGCGAATAGCGGCCGCCGAAGAAGATGAGCGACACCTCGCCATCGGCGATGCCCGGCACGAAGGGCTGCAACAGCACGTCACCCTCGGCGGCCAGCGCACGCAGGTGATCGGCGCAGGCGGCACTGTCGGCGGCGCCACGGAAGGCTCCGAAAGCGCCTATCGACACCGCTGGCTTCACCACCACCTCGCCGCTGCCGAATTCAGCCAGAACCTGCGCGACCTCTGCACTGCGCCGCTCGATGAAGCGCGTCGGCACGATGTCCACACCGCGCGCCGCGAGGTCGAACAGGTAGCGCTTGTGGCTGTTCCACTCGATCACCGGCAGCGGATTGAGCAGCCGGCTGCAGCGATCGACCCGCCGTGCCCAGGCGAGGAATTCGGGCAGGCGCGTGTGGTAGTCCCAGGGCGAACGCAGCAGCACGCAGCGATAGGCCGACCAGTCGATGTCGGCGTCCCACGCGACCAGATCGACCGGGACGCCGCAGGCGGCCATCAGCAGTTCGGCGTCGCTGTCGGGCTTGGGCATGTCGGCGCAGGTGACGAAGGCGATCTCGGGACGGGCGCTCATGGCGGGACGGAATCCTTGACGTGGACGGGTGCGAGACGTGTGGTGGACGCAGGCACGACGACGTCCGGTTCGTATGCCTGCAGCCGCTGAGAGAGGCGCCATGATACTGGCGCCGGGCACCCTCGCACCGTATCCGTCGGGTGCGCAGGGCACTCGCCATCCTCATGAAAGAAAACATTTTTTGCAATGCACAAGTACAGTCCGCCAGCGGCGCGCCGATATCTGATGCGAGCGCCGCCGATGCGAGCATGGCGGGCCTTTTGGCAATCCCGATGAGCAGCAGAACCTTGACTTCAACCCCGCATCCATCGAACTCCACCTATTCAGAACGGCCTGCGCACGAGCAGGTGGAGGGCGACCGGCGATTCCGCCTGCTGTTCGAGCGCATACCGGACCCGATGCTGCTGCTCGACGTCGAGTCGGGCGTGTTCACCGACTGGAACCCGGCGGCGATGCGCATGCTGAACTTCCCGGCCCGCGAGGAGGTGATCGCGCTGCGTCCGGCCGACATCTCGCCGGCGCACCAGCCGGATGGCCGTGCGTCCGACGACAAGGCGCGCGAAATGATGGACATCGCGCGCCGCGAAGGCAGCCACCGCTTCGAGTGGACCATCTGCAGCCCGTATCGCAGCGAGGTCGTGATCGAGGTGCTGCTGACCACCATCGCCATCGACGGCCGCGAGGTGTTCATCACCACCTGGCGCGACCTCAGTCAGCAGAAGCGCACCGAACGTGATCTGCTGGCCAACAAGCTGCGCTGGAAGTTCGCGCTGGAAGGTGCCGGCGACGGCGTGTGGGACTGGAACATCCAGGACGGCACCGTGTTCTTCAGCCCGCGCTGGAAAACCATGCTGGGCTACGAGGAACAGGACATCGGCAACGCGCTGTCCGAATGGTCGGAACGGGTACACCCGGACGACCTGCCGCGGGTGATGGCCGACGTGCAGGCCCACCTCGACGGCCGCACGCCAGGCTACCGCAACGAACATCGCATGCTCTGCCGCAACGGCGAATACAAGTGGATACTGGACCGCGGCAAGGTGGTCAGCAGCGATGCCGACGGTCGGCCCCTGCGCATGGTGGGCACCCATACCGACATCACCGAACGTCGCCGCGTACAGACCGAACTCGAGCGCGCCGAAGCCACCCAGCGCGCGCTGCTCGACGCGATGGCCGACGGCGTTTTCGTTGCGCAGGAGCACCGCTTCGTCTTCGTCAATCCGGCCCTGCCACGCATGCTGGGCTATACCGTCGAGGAATTCACCGGCCTGCATTTCGCCGACGTATTGCACCCCGACTTCCTCGAACTGTGGAGCGAACGCTACGAGCGCCGCATCGGTTCCGGGCCGGAACCGCAACGTCGCTACGAGGTGCAGTTGCTGAACCGCGACGGCGACCGGCCGCTGTGGATCGAGCTGATCGCCTCGCGTTTCACCTATCGCGACGAGCCCGCCGTGCTCGGCATCGTGCGCGACATCAGCGACAAGAAGATCAACGAACAGACCATCTGGAAGCAGGCCAACTATGACGCGCTGACCAATCTGCCCAACCGTCACCTGCTGCTGCATCACCTGCGCCAGGAAATGCGACTGAGCCAGCGCAGCGGTCGTCAGCTGGCGGTGCTGTTCATCGACCTCGACCGCTTCAAGGAGGTGAACGACACGCTGGGCCACCCGGCCGGCGACAGCCTGCTGCAGCAGGCGGCCCAGCGCATCACCGGCTGCATGCGCGACACCGACGCGGTCGCCCGTTTCGGCGGCGACGAATTCGCAGTGGTGCTGGGCGGGCTGGAGCACCCGGACGTCGTCGAGCAGATCGCGGGCAAGATACTGAGCGCCCTGCACCAGCCTTTCCAGCTGTTCAACGAACTGGTCTATGTGTCGGCTTCGATCGGCATCACGCTCTATCCGGACAGCGCGCAGAGCCAGGAAGATCTGCTGAAACAGGCCGATCAGGCGATGTACGACGCCAAGCGCGCCGGACGCAACCGGATGAGCTATTTCACGCCGTCGATGCAGGCCAGTTCCGAACGCCGTCTGCGCCTGGTGTCGGACATGCACACCGCGCTGACCACCGGCCAGTTCCACCTGGTCTATCAGCCCATCGTCGAAATCGCGACCGGCCGCGTGCGCAAGGCCGAAGCACTGATGCGCTGGCAGCACCCCGAACGCGGCCACGTGTCGCCGACCGAATTCATACCGATCGCCGAAGAGACCGGTCTCATCCTGCCGATGGGCGACTGGATCACGCGCACCGCGGTCGGTTTCGCGCGCCATCTGCAGCAGCGCCTCGGCGACACCGTGCAGATCAGCATCAACCATTCGCCGCTGCAGCTGCGCAATCGAAACGGCGACTATCCCGGTGTGGTCGAGCTGCTGCGCACGCTCGATGCGCCGGGCAGCCTGGTGGCGATCGAAATCACCGAGGGCATGCTGGTCGAGGCCGACGAACCCGCTCTGGAATGCCTTTACGCGATGCGCGACGCAGGCGTCCAGGTGTCGCTCGACGACTTCGGCACCGGCTATTCCTCGCTGTCCTACCTGAAGAAGTTCGACATCGATTACCTGAAGATCGATCAGTCCTTCGTGCGCGGCCTGTCGCGCGACTCCAGCGAGCTCGCGCTGTGCGAGGCAATGATCGTGATGGCGCACAAGCTCGGCATGCAAGTGATCGCCGAGGGCGTCGAAACCATCCACCAGCTCGATCTGCTGCGTGCCGCGCAGTGCGACTATGCACAGGGCTACCTGTTCTCGCGCCCGCTGCCGGCCGAACACTTCGAAGCCTGGTTGCGCGAGAATGGCTGAAATGCACCACTCGTCCGGCGCCCTGCCGGATGGCCCCGCAGCCCGCATTTCAAATAGAGAGAATGGCACTAGACCTCATAAAGGCCACTGCACTGATCCTGGCGCTCAGCCTGCTGCAGGGCTTCAACGCCCGCTTCTGGGGTGAGCGCCACGCCGCCCGGGCGATCGGCTCGGGACTGATCTTCGGCGTCATGTGCGTGGTCGGCATGATGATGCCGATCACCCTCACCCCCGGCGTCATCTTCGACGGTCGTTCCGCCGTGCTCAGCATGGCCGCGCTGTTTGGCGGCCCGTTGGTCGGCGCCATCGCCGGCGCCGTGGCCGCCGCCTACCGCCTGCACCTGGGCGGCGGCGGCGCGCTGGTCGGCGTCGGCGTCATTACCGTTTCGGTGCTGCTCGGCCTGCTGATGCGCGTGCTGGTCCGCAGCGGAAAGGTCACGCCGGGCTTCCTGTCCTTCCTCGGCCTCGGTGTCGTGGTGCATGTCGTGGCGCTGCTGTTCTTCCTCGGGCTGCCGGGCGACACCGCCAAACGCGTGTTCGAGATGCTGGCCCTGCCCTATCTGCTCACGCTGGCGCCGGCCACCGCGCTGCTCGGCATGCTGCTGCTGGACCTCGACGAACGTCAGCGCACGGGCAAGGCACTGCGCGACAGCGAAGCGCGCATGCGGGCGATCACCGAAGCGGTGCCCGACGTGCTGATGGTGCTCGACGAGGACGGGCGCTATCTGAAGATACGCGCACCGGACGAAAAGCTGCTCGTCGCCGACGCAGAGTCGCTGAGCGGCAAGCTGATGACCGATGTGCTGCCGCCGGAAAAGGCGGCCATGTTCCAGGACTACGTGCGCCGGACACTGCAGTCCGACAGCGCGCAGATGCTCGAGTACACGCTGGACACGCAGGGCGGTCCACGCGTTTTCGAGGCGCGCGCCAGAGCGCTCGACGCCCCCTTCGAAGGCCGCCGCGCGGTGGTGCTGCTGACGCGCGACATCACCGACCGCGTGCGGCTGGAGGAAGAACAGCGCATCGCCGCCATCGCCTTCGAGTCGCAGCAGGGCATGATGATCACCGACGCCTACAGCGTCATCCTGCGCGTTAACAAGGCCTTCACCGCGATCACCGGATTCAGCGCCGAAGAGGCGATCGGGCAGCGCACCAGCCTGCTCGCATCCGGCCGGCACGACACCGCCTTCTACCGCGCCATGTGGTCCAAGCTGCACGCCGACGGCGTGTGGGAGGGCGAGATCTGGAACCGGCGACGCAACGGCGAGGTATACCCGGAGCGCTTGTCGATCAGCGCCGTGCGCAACGCCGACGGCATGGTGACGCACTACGTCGCCGCCTTCATGGACATCACCTTCAGCAAGGCGGCCGAGGACGAGATACGCCGGCTCGCCTTCTACGACGCACTGACCGGTCTGCCGAACCGCCGCCTGCTGTCCGACCGGCTCGGTCAGGCGATGGCATCGACGTCACGCACCTCGCGCCACGGCGCGCTGATGTTCATCGACCTCGACGACTTCAAGAACGTGAATGACCTGCTCGGTCACCACAACGGCGACCTGCTGCTGCAGAAGGCCGGTGCCCGGCTGCGCGACATCGTGCGCGAGAGCGACACCGTCGCGCGCTTCGGCGGCGACGAATTCGTCGTGCTGCTGGCCGACCTCCCGGAGCACTCGATCGACGCCGCGCAACAGGCCGAGCGCGTGGCCGAGGCGATGCTGGCCGCACTCAATCGCCCCTATGTGCTCGACGGCCAGACGCGCCAGACCAGCGCCAGCATCGGCATCGCGATGTTCAGCGGCAGCACGCATTCGATCGACGAAATGCTGCGGCGCGCCGACCTGTCCATGTACGAGTCGAAGCAGCGCGGCAAGAACCGGCTGCACTTCTTCGACCCGGTCATGCAGGAAACCGTCACCGCGCGGCTTCGACTCGAAGACGAAATACGCACCGGGCTGGCGACGCGGCAGTTCTGCGTTCACTACCAGGCGCAGGTCGAGAACGGTCGCGGCATCGTGTCGGCCGAGGCGCTCGCACGCTGGCGCCACCCCGACAAGGGCTTCATCCCGCCGGTGCAGTTCATACCGGTGGCCGAACGCGCCGGCCTGATGCCCGCACTCGGCCTGCAGGTGATGGAGGACGCGCTGGAACAGCTCGCGCGCTGGGCGCGCAAACCGGAAACTGCCCATCTGTCGGTGGCGATCAACATCAGTGCCGCCCAGCTCTACCAGTCGGAATTCGCCGATTCGGTACTCGAAGCCATCACCCGCACCGGCGCGCCGCCGGGCAAGGTGGTGCTCGAACTGACGGAGTCCATCCTGCTCGGCGACGTCGATGGCGCGATCGGCGTGATGCAGCGGCTGCGCGCACGCGGTATCCGCTTCTCGATCGACGATTTCGGCACCGGCTATTCGTCGCTGGCCTATCTGCAGAGCCTGCCGATCAACGAACTGAAGATAGACCGATCCTTCGTGCGCAACCTGCCAGCCAGCGAGGGCAATCTGGCCATCGTCCGCGCGGTGGTCGCGCTGGCCTCGGCGCTGGGTGTCAAGGTGATCGCCGAAGGCGTGGAGACGGAAGACGAGCGCAATGCGCTGGCCGGCAACGGCTGTCAGTTCTTCCAGGGCTACCTGTTCGCGCGGCCGCTGCCGGCCGACGAGTTCGAAGGTCTGTTGCGCGAGGATCTGCAGCGCACGCGCTGAAGCAGGCGGACATTCATCGGGCGTGCTGTCGATTTCGCGCCGGCTGCTTCGTCGACCGGGCAGGACCGGTGCGTGCCGGTTCACTTCACCCTCGAAGGAGATCCGGCCATGACCTCACCCCAGCCCGTGCCCGCGGGCATGCACACCGTCACCCCGCACCTCGTCTGCGACAACGCGGCAGCCGCCATCGATTTCTACGTGCGCGCCTTCGGCGCGACGGAACTGATGCGCCTGCCCGGCAGTGAGGGCAGAATCCTGCATGCGCAGGTGCGCATCGGTGACTCCGTCGTCATGATCGTCGACGCCCACCCGGAATGGTTCATGCGCGACCCGAACAGCTACGGCGGCACACCGGTCGTACTGCACCTGCAGGTGCCCGATGTCGACGCGCTGTTCGCGCAGGCGGTCGCCGCGGGTGCGACCGCGCAGATGGCGCCCGAGGACATGTTCTGGGGCGACCGCTATGGCCGGGTGATCGACCCGAACGGTCATGTCTGGGCCATCGCCACCCATGTGCGCGACGTGAGCCCCGAAGAACTGCTCGCCGCCAGCGCGAACCCCTGCCCCGAAAGCGTCACCAAGGAGACCTGAATGCCGCACATGCTGCTCATCATCGAACCGGTCGGCCAGCGCGCCACCCGTACCGAAGCCGAAGGCCGCGACCTCTATGCACAGATGGTGGCTTTCGGCGAAGGCCTCGCCGCGCGCGGCCTGCTGATGGGGTCGGAATCGCTGCGCGTCGAGTCGACGCGCGTACAGGTTCGCGACGGCCGCACGCAGGTGGTCGACGGCCCGTTTGCCGAAGCGAAGGAAATGATCGGTGGCTTCTTCATGCTGGCCACCGACGACCGGCAGCAGGCGCTGGACATCGCACTCGCCTGCCCCGCCGCCGCCTGGGCCACGGTTGAAGTCCGCGGCTTCGGCCCCTGCTTCGACGACAGCAAGGCGCCGGGCTGACAGCCGCTGCCAACTGCATCGCGAGCAAGCTCGCTCCCACAAAAACGGCCACGTCGGCTGATCAGGCATGTCCCTGCGGGAGCGGCCTTGGCCGCGACACGGCCGTTGCAGTCCTCAGACTTCGATTCAGGCTGTTGTCGGGGTCAAGACCCCTCCCACAGAATCCGGCTCCAGCCACTGATCGCACAGGATTCTTGTGGGAGCGGCCTTGGCCGCGACGCGGCCGTCACAGTCCGCCGGCTTCGATACAGGCCGCTGTCGGGGTCAGAAGACCCCTCCCACAGAGTCCCGACCCAGGCCCAGGCGGCAGGTCGACGGCACCTCCTGGAGGAGCAGCCGCCTACTTCACACCCCACAGTTCGCGCAGGCGCGCGTCCCGGCCGCAGCTCCAGCGGTAGTAGTTATAGCGGGCCGGATTCTTGCGATAGTAGTCCTGGTGGTAGTCCTCGGCCGGGTAGAAGGTGTCCGCCATGTGGATCTCGGTCACGATGGGCGCCTTGAACGGCTTGCTCTTTTCCAGCGCGGCGAGCGAGCGCCGGGCGGCGTCGAGCTGGGCGGCATCGTGGGCGAAGATGGCGGTGCGGTAGGGCGTGCCGATGTCGCAGAACTGCCGGTTCTTCACTGTCGGGTCGATGCTGTGCCAGAACACGTCGAGCAGCCTGTCGTAACTCACCTTCGCCGGGTCGTACTCGATCTGCACCGCCTCGGCGTGGCCGGTGGCATGCGACGACACCTCTTCGTAGCTCGGATTCGCGGTCTTTCCGCCGGTGTAGCCGGAGGTGGTCTTGAGCACGCCGTCGACCTTGTCGAAATCGGCTTCGACGCACCAGAAACAACCGCCGGCGAAGGTGGCGCGGGCGGTGGTCTGCGCCATTGCGCCACCGCTCAGCGCCAGCAACGCAACGAATCCGGCCAACGTGCGCAGGGTGTTCATGCCGCCGCCGGCGCGAAGCGCAGCGCCACGCCGTTGTTGCAGTAGCGCTTGCCGGTCGGCGCCGGCCCGTCGTTGAACAGGTGGCCCTGATGGCCGCCGCAGCGCGCGCAGTGGTACTCGGTACGCGGAAGGATGAGCTTGTAGTCGGTCTTCGTGCCCAGCGCCCCCGGCAACGCGGTGTGGAAGCTGGGCCAGCCGGTGCCGCTTTCGTACTTGGCGTCCGACGAGAACAGCGCGAGGTCGCAGCCGGCGCAGTGGTAGGTGCCGCGGCGCTTCTCGGCATTGAGCGGGCTGCTGCCCGGACGCTCGGTGTCTTCTTCGCGCAGCACGGCGTACTGCGCCGGTGTCAGGCGCTTCTTCCATTCGGCGTCGCTCAGTTTCAGCGACGCCGGCGCGTCGGCGCGCAGCGGCAGGGCGGCGAAGCCCAGGCCGTGCAGCGCAAGCAGGCCGAGCAGTTGGCGGCGGTTCATGGTGTGTCCTCCACGGTGTCGTCCCTGTACGGGACTGACTTTCGGACGCCGGAGCGCCGGGCGGGGTTCCGCCGGCGCCGCGTCCCAGATCGATACCGCAGAAGACCGGGTACGGTGTCCGATGCTTACATCGACGCGACGTAAGCGCAGGCGACGGCCCACCCATGACGCCGGCGTTCATTCCGGGCAGAATGCCAGCGCCGTATCCCACCACCCGTGCGGAGCCCAAGAACATGAACGATGCGGACGACCTGCCTCAAGTGAACGACGCGGACGAGAACCGCCCTCCGAAAGACGATACGGACGAAAACCGCCGTCCGATTGCCGCCCGCTCGGCCGGCTGGGCGCAGCGCAGCGCGGCCTGGCTGGCGCGCACCGACGTGACGCCAAACCAGATTTCCGTCGTCAGCATCCTCTTCGCCGCGGCCGGTGCGGCGCTGTTGCTGTGGAGGCCAACACCCTCCGGGCTGATCGGCTGCGCGCTGGCGATACAGGGGCGGCTGATCTGCAATCTGCTGGACGGCATGGTGGCGGTCGAGGGCGGCAAGAAGTCGGCGCTGGGTGCGCTGTACAACGAATTTCCGGATCGCGTCGCCGACTCGCTGCTCATCGTCGCACTCGGTTACGCCGTCGGCTGGCCAGCGCTGGGCTGGTTCGGCGCGCTGACGGCGGCGCTGACCGCCTATGTGCGGGTGTTCGGCGGCGCGCTCGGTCTGGCGCAGAGCTTCCGCGGGCCGATGGCCAAGCAGCACCGCATGGCCGTGATGACCGCGGCCTGCCTGATCGGCGCCGGCGAACTGGCCTGGGCCGGCAGTCACTGGGCGCTGCAGGCGGCCTGCGTGGTCATCGCCGCCGGTTCGGTGATCACCTGCGTCACGCGCACGCAGGGCATCGCGCGTCAGCTCACCGCGGCGGGGCCGTCATGCTGATTTCCGCGCTGCTGATCGGAATCACCCGCGCGCTGGTGGGCGCAGCGCCGCGCTGGCAGGGCAGCGCGCCGTCGCCGGCGCAGCGCATCTACTTCGCCAACCATTCCAGCCACATCGACACGCTGGCGCTGTGGTCGGCGCTGCCGCGCGATCTGCGCCGGCACACGCGACCGGTGGCGGCCGCCGACTACTGGAACACCGACGCGGTGCGCCGCTGCATCGCGGTGCGCGGGCTGAATGCGGTATTCATCGAACGCCAGCGCAGCGAGGCGACGAAAGACCCGCTGGCACCGCTGACCGAAGCGCTCGCCGCCGGCGATTCGCTGATCATCTTTCCGGAAGGCACGCGTAATCTGCAGCCGCTGCCGGGGCCGTTCAAGGCGGGGCTGTTCCATCTGGCCGAGCGCTTTCCCGAGGTCGAGCTGGTGCCGGTGTATCTGGAGAACCTGCACCGCTGCATGCCCAAGGGCACCTTCTTCCCGGTGCCGCTGATCTGCACGGTTCGCTTCGGTGCGCCGCTGGCGCGCATCGCGGGCGAAGACAAGGCGGACTTTCTCGAGCGCGCCCGGCAGGCGGTGATCGATCTGGCCTGAACGGCCGCGCGACAACAAAAAGGAAACGGAATGAGCGCACAGGACAAGTTCTACTGGCTGATGGGCGGCATCGGTGCCGTGCTGCTGCTGTCGTCGCTGATCGGTTGGGTGCTGTCGCGGCGGGTCAGCGGCGAGTCGGGCCGCGCCGTGGTCGACAACCTCAATGCGCGCATCAAGGCCTGGTGGATCATGGTGGCCGTGTTCGCGGTCGCCTTCATGCTCGGCAAGATGGCCACCATCGTCATGTTCGCGCTCATATCGTGGTTCGCGCTGCGCGAATTCATGACGCTCACGCCGACCCGGCCTGGCGACCACCGCGCGCTGTCGGTGTCCTTCTTCATCGCGATCCCGCTGCAGTACGCGCTGATCGCCGACGAGTGGTACGCGCTGTTCTCGATCCTGATCCCGGTCTACGGCTTCCTGCTTCTGCCCTCGCTGTCGGTGCTGGCGCAGGACGTCGAACACTTCCTCGAACGCGCGGCCAAGATCCAGTGGGGCGTCATGCTGACCATCTACTGCATCAGCCACGTGCCGGCGCTGCTGCTGCTCGACATTCCGGACTACGCCGGCCAGAACGCGCTGCTGCTGTTCTACCTGCTGCTCGTCGTGCAGCTGAGCGACGTGCTGCAGTACGTGTTCGGCAAGCTGTTCGGCAAGACGAAGATCGCACCGGTGGTGAGCCCTTCGAAGACGGTGGAAGGTTTCGTCGGCGGCGCGCTGTCGGCCACCGCGATCGGTGCCGCGATGTGGTGGATCACGCCCTTCACGCCGCTGCAGGCGGCCGGCATGTCGGCCGCCATCGTCGTGATGGGTTTCCTCGGCGGGCTCGTGCTGTCGGCGGTCAAGCGCAGCCTGGGCGCGAAGGACTGGGGCAGCATGATCCAGGGCCACGGCGGCATGATGGACCGCATGGATTCGGTCAGCTTCGCCACACCGGTGTTCTTCCACCTCACGCGCTATTTCTTCACGCCCTGATCCTTCGCTGCCGAAGTCTGCGCGGCCGGCACGTTTACGCCGCGTATACAGCGGCGCCCACGATTTATAGACAGTCTTTGCACGTGCCCGCCTAGTCTTCGCACATCGTCTGCGGAGGAATCATGATGGGAACGCTGTACGGAATCTGCGCCGCGCTGGCCGCGGCGCTGTTCGTCTATCTGCTGTGGGCGCTGTGGCGCGCGGAGGATCTGTGATGACCGCCCAGATGTGGATGCTGCTGGGCGGCTTCGTGCTGGCCGTCTGGCTGATCGCGCTGCCGCTGGGTCGCTGGCTGGCCCTGGTGTCGGAACGGGCGCCGCGACCGCTGGCCGGCATCGAGGCGTCGCTGCTGCGCGCCTGTGGCGTGAGCGGTGAGGAGCAGGGCTGGCGTGGTTACGCCGGCGCGCTGCTGCTGTTCAACCTGATCGGCGTGATCGCGCTGTACGCACTGCAGCGGCTGCAGCCCGGGCTGCCGCTGAATCCGCAGCAGTTCGCCGCGCCGACCTGGGATTCGGCGCTCAACACCGCAGTGAGCTTCGTCACCAACACCAACTGGCAGGGCTACGGCGGCGAGTCGACGATGAGCCACCTGACCCAGATGCTGGGCCTGACGGTGCAGAACTTCCTGTCCGCGGCCACCGGCATCGCGGTCGCCTTCGCGCTGATGCGCGGCTTCGCACGCAGCGGTGCGGGCGGCATCGGCAATTTCTGGGTCGACCTTCTGCGCATCACGCTGTGGCTGCTGCTGCCGCTGTCCTTCTTGCTGGCGCTGGCGTTCGCGGCGCAGGGCGTGATCCAGAACCTGTCGCCCGACCTGACGGTCACGCTGCTCGAGCCGCTGCATGCCGATGCGGGTACGGTCGGCACGCAGACGCTGGCCATGGGGCCGGTCGCCTCGCAGGAGGCCATCAAGATGCTGGGCACCAACGGTGGCGGTTTCATGAACGCCAATTCGGCCCACCCCTTCGAGAACCCGACGGCGTGGACCAATGTGCTGCAGATGCTGGCCATCTTCGCAATTCCGGCCGGGCTGTGCATGGCCTTCGGTCGCCTGGTCGGCGACCGCCGTCAGGGCTGGGCGCTGCTGGCCGCGATGACCGTGCTGTTCGTTGCCGCGGTGATCGGCATAATGTCGCTGGAGCAGGCAGGCAACCCGCATCTGGCCGCGATCGGGGTGGACCAGGCCGCCAGTGCGCTGCAGGCCGGCGGCAATATGGAAGGCAAGGAGGTGCGCTTCGGCGTCGCCGCCAGCGCACTGTTCGCAGCGATCACGACGGCGGCGTCCTGCGGTGCGGTGAACGCGATGCACGCGTCGCTGACGCCGCTGGCCGGCGGCATCACGATGCTGCTGATGCAGCTCGGCGAGGTGGTGTTCGGCGGCGTCGGCTCGGGGCTGTACGGCATGCTGCTGTTCGCCGTGCTGGCGGTGTTCGTCGCCGGGCTGATGACCGGGCGCACACCGGCCTACCTGGGCAAGAAGATCGAACCGGCGGAAATGAAATGGGTGGCCGTCGCCATCCTGGTCACGCCGCTGCTGGTGCTGTCGGGCACCGCGCTCGCGGTGAGCAGCGAGACCGGTCGCGCCGGCCTGCTGAATCCGGCCGCGGCCGGCTTCTCCGAAGTGCTGTACGCCTTCTCGTCGGCCGCCAACAACAACGGCAGCGCCTTCGCCGGGCTGTCGGCCAACACCCCCTTCTACAACCTGACGCTGGCGATCGCGATGGCGCTCGGCCGCTTCGCCGTCATCGTGCCGGTACTGGCACTGGCCGGCGCGCTGGCCGCCCGCACCCGCGCCGTGCGCGATCCCGCCGCCGCGCAGGACGCCGCAATGCCGACGCACGGACCGATGTTCGTCGTGCTGCTGGTGCTGACCGTGCTGCTGGTCGGCGCGCTCACCTACCTGCCCGCGCTGGCGCTCGGCCCGGTGGTCGAGCACATCAACCTGTATCGCTGAGGTTTTCAGGATCATGACCCACACCTTTCATCCTTCGCGCCCGGCTGCCGGTCTGCTTGATCCCGCGCTGCTGCGCGGCGCGGTGCGCGATGCCTTCATCAAGCTCAATCCGGCTGCGCAGTGGCGCAATCCGGTCATGTTCGTGGTCTGGCTGTGCGCCATGCTGATCAGCGCGCTGTGGCTGCAGGCGCTGACCGGTCAGGGCGAGGCGCCGGCCTGGTTCATCGGCGCCAATGCGCTGTGGCTGTGGTTCACCGTGCTGTTCGCCAATTTCGCCGAGGCGCTGGCCGAAGGTCGCAGCAAGGCGCAGGCGGCCAGCCTGCGCAGCCTGCAGAAGCGCGGCACGGCGAAGAAGCTGCGTGCGCCGCGCCAGGGCGAGCGCTGGGACGCCGTCGATACCGGCGCGCTGCGCATCGGCGACGTGCTGCTGGTCGAAGCCGGCGACACCATGCCCTGCGACGGCGAGGTGATCGAAGGCGTGGCCTCGGTGGACGAAAGCGCCATCACCGGCGAGTCGGCGCCGGTCATCCGCGAGGCCGGCGGCGATTTCTCGTCGGTCACCGGCGGCACCCGCGTGCTGTCGGACTGGGTCGTCGTGCGCTGCACGGTCAATCCGGGCGACAGCTTCCTCGACCGCATGATCGCCATGGTCGAGGGCGCGAAGCGGCGCAAGACGCCGAACGAAGTGGCGCTGACCATCCTGCTCATCGCATTGACGCTGGCATTCCTGATGGCCACCGTGACGCTGCTGCCGTTCTCGCTGTTCGCGGTGCAGGCCACGCAGCAGGGCGTGCCGGTCACCGTGACCGCGCTGGTGGCGCTGCTGGTATGCCTGATCCCGACCACCATAGGCGGCCTGCTGTCGGCCATCGGCGTGGCCGGCATGAGCCGCATGCTGGGCGCCAACGTGATCGCCACGTCGGGCCGCGCGGTCGAGGCGGCCGGCGACGTCGACGTGCTGCTGCTCGACAAGACCGGCACCATCACGCTGGGCAACCGCCAGGCCGCCGCCTTCCTGCCGGCACCCGGCGTGAGCGAACGCGAACTGGCCGACGCCGCGCAGCTCGCCTCGCTGGCCGACGAAACGCCGGAAGGACGCAGCATCGTCGTGCTCGCCAAACAGAAGTTCGCGCTGCGCGAACGCCAGCTGCTGTCGCACGACGCCGCCTTCGTGCCCTTCACCGCGCAGACCCGCATGAGCGGCGTGAACTGGGAAGGCCGCCAGATCCGCAAGGGCGCGGCCGAAGCGGTGCGTCAGCATGTCGAATCGCTGGGCGGGCAATTCGCGCCCGAACTGGTGCGCATCGTCGAGGACGCCGCCCGACGCGGCAGCACGCCGTTGGTGGTGGCCGACGGCGAGCGCGTGCTCGGCGTGGTCGAACTGAAGGACATCGTCAAGGGCGGCATCCGCGAGCGCTTCGTCGAACTGCGGCGCATGGGCATACGCACCGTCATGATCACCGGCGACAACCGGCTCACCGCCGCCGCCATCGCTGCCGAAGCCGGCGTCGACGACGTGCTGGCCGAAGCGACGCCGGAAGCCAAGCTGGCGCTGATCCGCCGCTACCAGGCCGAAGGCCGCATGGTGGCGATGACCGGCGACGGTACCAACGACGCGCCGGCGCTGGCGCAGGCCGATGTCGCGGTGGCGATGAACAGCGGCACGCAGGCGGCGAAGGAGGCCGGCAACATGGTCGACCTCGACAGCAATCCAACCAAGCTGATCGAGGTGGTCGAGATCGGCAAGCAGATGCTGATGACGCGTGGCGCGCTGACCACCTTCAGCATTTCGAACGACGTCGCCAAGTACTTCGCCATCCTGCCGGCCGCGTTCGCCGCCACCTATCCGCAGCTGGGTGTGCTGAACGTGATGCAGCTCGCGTCGGGAGAGTCGGCCATCCTGTCGGCCGTCATCTTCAATGCGCTCATCATCGTCGCACTGATCCCGCTGGCGCTGCGCGGCGTGCGGTACCGCGCGCTCGGCACCGCCGCGCTGCTGCGTCGCAACGGCCTGCTTTATGGCGTGGGCGGTTTCGTCGTGCCCTTCGTCGGCATCAAGCTCATCGACGTGCTGCTCACCGCGCTGCACCTCACCTGAACACGGAGTCCTGTCATGAACGCCGCACTGCACGCCCTGCGCCCCGCGCTGTCGCTCTTCCTGCTGCTGTCCGCACTGACCGGCCTCGCCTACCCGCTGCTGGTCACCGCGCTGGCGCAGACGCTGTTCCCCGAACGCGCCGCCGGATCGCTGATCCGCGACGGCGAACAGCTGACCGGCTCGGCGCTGATCGGTCAGCCCTTCTCGTCGCCCGGCCACTTCTGGTCGCGCCCGTCGGCCACCGCGACGCAGCCCTACAACGGCGCGGCCTCCGGCGGCAGCAATCTGGGCGCAAACAACCGCGTGCTGGTGGACGCGGCGGCACAGCGCATCGCCGCGCTGCGGGCGGCCGACCCGGACAACCGCGCGCCGGTACCGGTCGATCTGGTCACCGCGTCGGCCAGCGGCCTGGACCCCGACATCAGCCTCGCCGCTGCCCGCTACCAGGCGGCGCGCGTGGCGCGTGCCCGCGGCGTCGCCCCGGCTGCGGTCGAGGCGCTGATCGAGCGCCATGCCCGGCATCCGTGGCTGGGCTTCGTCGGCGAGCCGCGGGTGAACGTGCTGGCACTGAACCGCGCGCTCGACGCGCTGCGCTGAGCATGGACCACGACCTCCTCGTGCTGCTGCTCGGTCTGCTGGCCATCGCCGCGCCGCTGGCGCTGGTCGGGTGGCTGGTCGTGCGCAGCGGCCGGCGTTCCGGGCGCTAGACTGCGACGATGACCGACGAACCGATACGGCCCGACCCGGACGCCCTGCTCGCCGCCGCACAGGCGGCGGAGGCGCGCGCCGCGCGCGGCCGGCTGAAGATCTACTTCGGCTCGTCGGCCGGCGTCGGCAAGACCTGGGCCATGCTCGATGCCGCGCAGCGCCTGCGCGAGCAGCAGGGCGACGTCGTGGTCGGCATCGTCGAGACGCACGGCCGCAGCGAAACCGCGCAGCAGCTGCAGGGGCTGGAACGGCTGCCGCGCCGCGCGCTGACGGTGCAAGGGCGCACGCTGGAGGAATTCGATCTCGACGGCGCGCTGGCCCGCCGGCCGGCCGTGCTGCTGGTCGACGAACTGGCGCACAGCAACGCGCCCGGCTCGCGTCACCCGAAGCGCTGGCAGGACATCGACGAACTGCTCGACGCCGGCATCGACGTATGGACCACGGTGAACGTGCAGCACATCGAAAGCCTGAACGACGTGGTCGGCGGCATCACCGGCATCCGCGTGCGCGAAACGGTGCCCGACCACGTGTTCGATTCCGCCTCCGAGGTGGTGCTGGTCGACCTGCCAACCGACGACCTGCTGCGCCGGCTGCGCGAAGGCAAGGTGTATCTGCCGGAGCAGGCCGAGCGCGCGGTGAAGAATTTCTTCCGCAAGGGCAATCTGATGGCGCTGCGCGAACTGGCGCTGCGCCGCACGGCCGAGCGGGTCGAAGAGGACGTGCGCAGCTACCGGCGCGAACACGTTGCGCAGGCCAGCCGCGCGGTGTGGCAGGTGAGCGATGCGCTGCTCGCCTGCGTCGGCCCGGACGCCGGGGCCGAACGGCTGGTGCGCGCGGCCGCCCGCCGGGCGGCACAGGCCGACGCACCGTGGCATGCCATCTACATCGAGACGCCGGCGCTGCAGCGCCTGCCCGAAGCACGCCGCCGCGCGATACTGGCCACGCTCAAGCTGGCCGAGTCGCTGGGCGCGACCACCGCCACGCTGACCGCGCAGGACGCCGCCGTGGCCGCCGTGGCCTACGCGCGCGAACACAATCTCGGCACCCTGGTGACTGGCTATTCGCTGCGCGGCAGGATCAGCACGCTGTGGCAGCGCGCCACCGGCCGCAGCCATTTCGGCGAACGGGTGGCAGCGCTGGCGCCGGAAATCGAATTCATGGTGATCGCGCGGCGCGACGACGGCCGCCCGCTCCCGTCACCGACATCGCCCGCCGAGGACGAGGACGGCGAGGCGGTCGCGCGCTCGCTGCGCGGCTATCTGTGGGCCGGTGCCTCGTGCGCCGCGGTGACGGTGCTGGCGACGCCGCTGGCGCCCTACTTCGACCTCGCCAACATCGTCATGCTGTTCATGCTGGCCGTGGTCGCCATCGCCGTGCGCCACGGTCGCCGGGCGGCGCTGGCGTCGGCCGTACTGAACGTGCTGGCCTTCGATTTCTTCTTCGTGCCGCCGCGCTTCACCTTCTCGGTCAGCGACGCCGAGTACCTGATTACCTTCGCCGTCATGATGGCGGTCGGTCTGGTCATCGGTCAGCTCACCGCCTCGCTGCAGTACCAGGCGCGCGTCGCCCGCTACCGCGAGGACCGCGCGCGCAGCCTGTTCGAAATGGCACGCGATCTGGGGCGCGCGCTGACGCTGGAACAGGTGGCCGAGATCGGCGAACGCGCGGTCGAGCGCGCCTTCCGCGGCCACGCCGCGCTGCTGCTGCCGGACGCCGCCGAACGACTGGCACCGGCCTCGCCCGACAACGACCGTTTCGCGCCCGACGCCGGTCTGGCGCAGTGGGCCTACGACCACAGCGAACCGGCCGGCGCCGGCACCGGCACACTGCCCGGTGCGCCGGCGCTCTACCTGCCGCTGCAGGCGCCGATGCGCACGCGCGGCGTGATCGCCGTGAAGCCTGCGCACGCGCGGCTGCTGATGATTCCGGAACAGCGCCAGCTGCTCGACACCTATGCCGCGCTGGTCGCCATCGCCATCGAGCGCGTGCACTTCGTCGCCGTCGCGCAGGACACACTGCTGTCGATGGAATCGGAACGCTTGCGCAATTCGCTGCTGGCAGCGCTGTCGCACGATCTGCGCACGCCGCTGACCGCGCTGATCGGCATGTCGGAGAACCTGTCCGGCGCGCTGGCGCGCGAGGGGTCCGCCCACGGCCCGGCCATCGCCGCCATCGTCGAACAGGCGCGGCGCACCGCACAGCTGGTGAACAACCTGCTCGACATGGCGCGGCTGCAGGCTGGCGCAGTCGCGCTGCGCCACGACTGGCAGTCGCTGGAAGAACTGGCGGGCAGCGCGATCCGCGCCATCGAGGGGGCGCTGGCACGACACGTGGTGCGCGTCGATCTGCCGTCCGATCTGCCGCTGCTGTACGGCGACGCCGTGCTGCTCGAACGCGTGCTGGTCAATCTGCTGGAGAACGCCGCCAAGTACACGCCGGCCGGTACGACGATACGCATCTCCGCCGCGCGCGACGGCGACGCGATCGCGGTCGAGGTGAGCGACGACGGCCCGGGCCTGCCGGCCGGCGATCCGGAAAACCTGTTTCGCAAGTTCACGCGCGGCGAAGCCGAGTCGAGCACGCCGGGCGTCGGTCTCGGACTGGCCATCTGCCGCGCCATCGTGCGCGCGCACGGCGGCGACATCGACGCCGCCAACCGGCCGCCGCCGGCCCACGGCGCCGTGTTCCGCTGGACCCTGCCGCACCGCGACGCGCCGGCGGGCACCGATCTGCCGCCTGCGGCAGACTGTGCGGCATGAGCAGTCTGCAGCCCCCGGTGTCCCGCGTACTGATCGTCGAAGACGATGCGGCGATACGCCGTTTCGTGCGCCAGGCGCTGGAGGAGGCCGGGCATCAGGTGTTCGAGTCCGATGGACTTCAGCGCGGCCTGATCGAGGCCGGCACGCGCAAACCGGATCTGCTGGTGCTTGACCTCGGCCTGCCCGACGGCGACGGCGTGGACCTGATCCGCGACCTGCGCGGCTGGAGCAGCGTGCCGGTCATCGTGCTGTCGGCGCGCGCCGGCGACGACGACAAGATCGCGGCGCTCGACGCCGGCGCCGACGACTACCTGATCAAACCGTTCTCGGTCGGCGAACTGATGGCGCGCGTGCGCGTCGCGCTGCGCCGCCGCGGCGGCGCGCCGGCCGATGCGGCAGGCCCGCTGCGCTTCGGTGAGTGCGAACTCGATCTGGCACGCCGCCTGATCACGCGCGCCAGCGAGCCGGTGCACCTGACGCCGGTCGAGTACCGGCTGCTCGCCACGCTGGCGGCGCACGAGGGCCAGGTGCTGACGCACCGCCAGCTGCTGCGCGAGGTGTGGGGCCCGAACAGCGTCGAGCACGGCCACTACCTGCGCATCTACATGGGCCACCTGCGGCGCAAGCTCGAAGCCGACCCGGCTCGGCCCGCGCATCTACTGACCGAAACAGGCGTGGGCTACCGCTTCATCGCCGACAGCCGCTAATCCGCGCCTGGCCGGGAGGGGTGTGCCCCGTGGGGGATAATGGCCCTTCCTTCACACCGGGGCCACGCATCGGACAGCGGGTGGCCTGCAGCATGGACGTAGCGCTACTGTTTGCACTCATCCTCCTCAACGGCGTCTTCGCGATGTCGGAAATCGCCGTCGTGTCGTCGCGCAAGGCGCGACTGATCGGTCTTGCCGAGGACGGCCACAAGGGGGCGCAGGCCGCCGTGCGGCTGCACGACGACCCGTCGAACTTCCTGTCGACGATACAGGTCGGCATCACGTCGATCGGCATCCTGAGCGGCGCCATGGGCGAAACGGTGCTGGCCGATCCGCTGGCCGCCTGGCTGTCGGGATTCCCGCTGATCGAGCCCTATGCACGTACGGTGGCGCTGTCCGTCGTGGTGGTCGGCATCACCTACTTCTCGGTCGTGGTCGGCGAACTGGTGCCGAAGCGGCTGGCGCTGCTGGCGCCGGAAGGCATCGCCTCGCTCATTTCGCGGCCCATGGTGCTGCTGGCGCGCGTCGCGCGTCCGCTGGTGTGGGTGCTGTCGGTCACCAGCAACGCCATCCTGCGCATCGCCGGTGCGCGCCGCACCGACGAGCCGCCGATCACCGACGAGGAAATCAAGGTGCTGATGGGCCAAGGCGCGGAAGCGGGCGTGTTCCACCAGAGCGAACAGCAGATCGTGTCCAACGTGCTGCGCCTGGACGAACTGCGCGTCGGCGCCATCATGACGCCGCGCAAGGACATCCACGCGATCGACCTCGACGACCCGGAGGACGACATCCGCCGGCGCATCGCCGACAGCCCCTACAGCCGCGTGCTGGTGTGCCGCGACGGTCTCGAACACGTGCTCGGCGTGCTGCAGAGCGGCGCCCTGCTGAAGCAGTCGCTGGCCGGCGAAACGATAGACCGGCGCAGCATCGAAGCGCTGCTCGAAGCGCCGCTCTATGTCCCGGACACGGTCAGCACCGCGCAACTGCTGGAGAACTTCCGCCGCACGCGCAAGCATCTGGCGCTGCTGGTCGATGAATACGGTGACCTGCAGGGCTTGGTCACGGTCAACGACGTGCTCGCCGCCATCGTCGGCGACATGTCGGTGCCAGCGGCGCACGAGGAAGCGGACGTGGTGCAGCGCGCCGATGGCTCGTGGCTGGTGAATGGCGGCACGTCGATCGAGCGCGTCAAATCCGTGCTCGGCATCGCCGACGCATTGCCGGGCGAAGACAGCGGAAACTTCCACACGGTAGGTGGACTGGTGCTGCACATGCTCGGCCGCATCCCGGTCGCCACCGATTTCTTCGAGGTCGCCGGCCTGCGCATCGAGGTGATGGACATGGACCGCAACCGCGTCGACAAGGTGCTGGTGCAGCGACTCGAACCACTGCCTGTTCCGGTCGAGGCGGAGTAAACCGAAGCGCGCGCGCCACCGACGCATGCACCACGCAGCGGCGTGCGCCGGGCAGCTGCACCGCCCTTCGATCACCTGTCGCACCCTGTTGCGCACCCTGAGCCGTCCGCGGAACAGAAGCGCATGAAGTATTTGTGACAGCTCTTGCACGCAGGCGGACAACGGCGATACTCGGCTCTCCTCCTCCACAGCAATGGCTGTGAGTTCTCAAAGGCGGCCTGCGGGCCGCCTTTTTTTTCGTCGGTGCGATGGTTGTTTGCGCTCCCTGTGGGAGCGGCCTTGGCCGCGACGCGGCGAGTGTGGGCTGCCGGCTTCGATCACGGACGCAATCGCGAGCAAGCTCGCTCCCACAGCCTTCGGCACAGGATCGCGCGACGGACCTCCGTGGGAGGCAGCCATTGCTGCGGACGGGGCCCGAAAGCGGCGCAGCACGCTGCCCACCGCCGCCGTCGGGGTCGAGACCCCTCCCACAGAACCCCGCTCGGGCTCCGGCCGCAGGCCTGACGCATGCCCCTGTGGGAGCAGCCTTGGCCGCGCGCCGTCGCCGGGATCTGCCCGCATGAGTGTCAGCGTGCTGCGTCCGCACTGACGCGCGCGCGTTCGGTCAGCAGTTCGCGCTCGCGTTCGTTCTGCGTCAGCGCGGCGGCGCGGCGGAATTCTTCGCAGGCTTCGCTGTGGCGGCCGAGCTTGGCCAGCAGGTCGCCGCGTACACCGGGCAGCAGATGGTAGTGGCGCAGCGCCGGTTCGTCGCGTAGCGCGTCGGCGATCTCCAGACCGGCCGCCGGGCCGAAGGCCATGCCGACGGCGACCGCGCGATTGAGTTCGACCACCGGTGACGGCGCGATCTGCGCCAGCGCGTCGTACAGCGCGGCGATGCGCGGCCAGTCGGTGTGGTCGGCGTGGGCGGCGCGCGCATGACAGGCGGCGATGGCGGCCTGCAGCGCGTACGGGCCGTAGCCGCCGCCCAGCGCGTCGACGCGTTCCAGCGCAGCCAGCCCGCGGCGGATCAGCAGACGGTCCCAGCGCGTGCGGTCCTGTTCAAGCAGCAGCACCGGTGTGCCGCGTGCGTCGGTGCGCGCGTGCAGGCGCGAAGCCTGGATTTCCATCAGCGCCACCAGGCCATGCACTTCGGTCACCTGCGGCGCCAACTCGGCCAGTATGCGACCGAGGCGCAAGGCCTCTTCGCACAGCGCCGGGCGCATCCAGTGCTCACCGGCGGTGGCGGCATAGCCCTCGTTGAAGATGAGGTAGATCACCTTCAGCACGGCGTCGAGCCGCTCACCCAGTTCGGCCGGACCGGGCAGTTCGAAGGGTACGCGCGCCTCGCTCAGCGTGCGCTTGGCGCGCACGATGCGCTGCGCCAGCGTCGCCTCCGGCACGAGAAAGGCGCGTGCGATGTCCGGCGTGGCGAGACCGCCGACCATCTTCAGCGTCAGCGCGACGCGCGCTTCCACCGACAGTACCGGGTGGCAGGCGACGAACATCAGGCGCAGCACGTCGTCGCCGATAGGCTCGTCGAGTGCGCTGTCCGGGGCCGGTGGCGCGCCGTCCTGCAGCTGCGATTCGATTTCCCAGGTCAGCGCATCGGCCTTGGTCGCCTGCATGCTGCGGTGGCGCAGCAGGTCGAGCGCGCGGTTCTTCGCGGTGGCGGTGAGCCAGGCGCCGGGGTTGTCCGGCACGCCCTTGTCGGGCCACTGTTCGAGCGCCGTCACCAGCGCATCCTGCGCCAGCTCCTCGGCGAGGCCGACGTCGCGCACCATGCGCGCCAGCGCGCCGATGATGCGCGCCGACTCGATGCGCCAGACGGCGTCGAGCGTGCGGTGCAGGTCGGCCGTCATCGTCCGGTGTGCACCGTCGTCGTGGTCCTGCGCGTCATGCTTCGTCTCCCTCAGGCTGTGTCCATCCGGCGGAAGCGCTCCACCGCCTCACCGGGTGCGAAATCGTCCAGTTCGAACACCTGACGCACCTCGATCTCGGCGTCGCGCCCCTCGCCGGCCGGGTTCGGAAAGCGGCGTGTCCAGTGCAGTGCCTCTTCGCGCGAGGCGACCTGGATCAGCGTGTAGCCGGCGATCAGCTCCTTCGTCTCGGCGAACGGGCCGTCGATGACGCTGCGCCCGGCCTCGCGGTAACGCACGCGCCAGCCCTTCGAACTGGCCTGCAGCCCGGAGGCGTCGAGCAGCACGCCAGCGCGCATCAGTTCTTCATGATAGGTGGCCATCGAAGCCATCAGTGCTTCCTCCGGCATGACACCCGCCTCGCTGTCCGCGGTGGCCTTGACGATGATCATGTAACGCATGGCAGCTCTCCTGGAGTCGGCGCGACAGGCGCCGTCGCAGGGTCGACGAGCGACCGGTGCGCGGATCGACAGCAGGGGCTGCAGTATGCCTATGTCGCGGCCAAGGCCGCTCCCACAGGGGCCGCTTCCACAGGAGGTGTGCCCGATCAGTGCCCGGAGCCCGGGTCTTGTGGGAGCGAGCTTGCTCGCGATCGCGGCTTGGGATCGAAGCAACCGCCCTCTCCCGCTTCAGCGGGAGAGGGTCGGGGATGAAGATCGAACGCACACCGGGCCGCACTCACCCCCGCACCATCACCGCGCTCGCCACCGCGAAGTAGGTGAGCAGCGTCAGCAGGTCCTGCACGATGGTGGCGAGCGGGCCACTGCCGTAAGCGGGGTCGCTGCCCAGGCGGCTGAGCAGCCAGGGCAGGAAGAGGCCTATCGACGTGGCGACGCCGCCGGCCACCAGCAGCGAGAACGCCACTGCGAACGCCAGCCTCGTGTCGCCGAACGCCAGCCAGACGCAGGGAAAGGTGAGCCCGCCGAGTACCAGTCCGATCAGCAGACCGGTGCGTAACTCGCCGCCGACCAGCGTGCCGATCGACGCGTGACTGAGCGACAGGCCGCGCACCGCGACCGCCTCGGTCTGCGTGCCGATGGCATCCGCCAGATAGACCAGCCCCGGTATGAAGAAGGCGAGCGCCGGACTCAGCGAAAGCGTGCGCTCGAAGCCGGCCATGATGACGGTGGCGAACATGCTGCCCGCCAGGCCGATCAGCAGCCAGGGCAGACGGTGGCGCAGACGGCGCATCGGCGCCGATTCGATCGCCTCGCGGGCACGCCGCGTCTCGCGCGTGATGCCGGCGAGGCGATGGATGTCCTCGACGTGCTCGCGGCGCAGGATGTGCAGCAGCGCGGTCGACGGCACCACGCCGAGCAGCCGGCCCCGCTCGTCGACCACCGGCATCGCATCCAGACCGTGATGCAGCGCCAGCGAGGCGACCCGCTCCTGGTCGGTGTGCGCATGCACGTTGGGGTAGTCACGCTGCATCACCGCGTCGATGCATGCGCCGTGCGCCGCGCGGAACAGATCGGCCAGCGGCACGATGCCGATCAGGCTTTCGTCGTCATCGATCACGCACACGATGTCGAGGCAGTCGTAGTGCCGGGCGCGCAGGTCGGCCAGCACCGCGTCGACCGTCTGTGCCGGATGCACGCGCGGCACGGCAGCGAGCAGGTAACGGCCGGCACTTTCGTCGGCCGGCAGAACGCTCGGCGCCAATGAATCGTTTGCGGGAGGGGCGTGGGCGCTCATGACGGGTTCCATCCGGACAGTGTTCCGCCATGGTGCCGCATCACGCGGCACCTCGTCATGCGCAGGATCAGCCGGCCGCAGGCGCCGGCCAGACCGGGAACACGATGAGACCGAAGATGGCGAGCAGCCAGAACACCGCCGACAAGGCGTAGGGCGCGAGCATGGTGACCAGCACCACGCCCTTCCAGTCGTCATGGCCGGGCGACGCGGGCAGCGCCCCCGCCTTGACGGCCTCTTCCTGATAGAAGGTGACCAGCGTCGAAATGCGGTATTCGGCCAGCAGGAAGAGCGCCGACAGCACCAGCCCGGCGACGCCCAGACCGACCCGGTACGGCGCATGGGCCAGGAAGAGCGACCCGCCCTGCGAGAACGCGAACGCCAGCAGCGCCCCAAGCACGGCGGAGAACACCGTGAACATCGCGAAGCGCATCGTGCCGTAGTGGCGGGCCGTCTCGACGGCGATGCGGGCGCGGGCAAGTTCGAGGGGGTCGTGGTCGCTGCACATGACAGGTCACCTCAGTACGCCATGGAGCGCTTGAGCACAATCAAGTACCGGTCTTCCGGATGCTCGCGACAATGCCGGATCATCACGTCAAACGCCTTCGCGAATGTGCGGGGGTATTCACCAAAATCCGTCTTCGTGCCGCTTATCAGATCATACTGGGCGAACAGCCCGAGGGACAGGAGATAGAGACGCATGTCGCCGACCTTCTTGTCTGGGTAGGTCGCCAGGAACCAGCGCATATCGATATCGAAATCGGCACAGGTCTTTTCCGCCAGGTTCGACACGGAATCCTTCACGTACTCCACCGGAATGGCGACTTGGAGGGACATGGGCCTGTCTGCCTGATCGAGCGCGGGCGAGAACTGCGACGTCCTCACGAATTCAAGCGCCGCGTCGTCGAGCAGCGCCGATTTCGAAGACCGGGCGATCGCCACGCCGGTGACCGTGCCTTCGGCGGAAATGTCGGTACGGATGACGGCAGTACCTTGATGCCCATCTGCCTTGGCCTGCTTCGGGTACACAAGCATGCTCCCCCCGATCATCGTCGGCAGCGTTCTCGCGCGCTGTTGTGCGATCGCTGACTCGCAGCCAAGCGACAGTGCTGCAAGAAGAAGGACTTTGGCGATCAAGGGACGACGCTCCGTCGTGAGCGCATTCAGAAAATGCTGCTCGAATCTCACCCCATGGCTCCGATCAACGCGTAGAGCGTCGCAACAATCATGAGCACGATCCAGATCGGAGTGAACCAGCTTTCTTTTACGTACTCATTCCTCAGTTCTTTGGTGACGTACTTGCTCTGCCCCCGCGCCGCGGTGAAATACCAGATCACCAGAGCCACCAGATTGGCGATTCGCAAGAATCCATCAATCGAGCGCTCCTCGTAGCCGGCCACGGATGCGCCAAAGGGCACCACGATGAACAGAACGAAAGCGACGGCAACCCACCCCCAAGCAGCTGTCGCCCGATGCGGCTGCCCCAATCGACGCCAGTTCAGCGCGTGGATGACTGTTCCGAAAAGCGGAGTGAACGGGAGACTCAGCAGCGCGGCCACATCCGGGTTCCACAAGACTACGCTCGACGAGCCCACCGGAGCGCTTTTGTAAAGGTCGGTTCTCAACGACGACAGGTCGTGACCACATCGGATGCAACGCGCAGAGCCTTGCATGTTCTCGATGCCACAGCCGATGCAATACATGCAGGTTCAGCTCCCGTTACGACGAAAGCGCAGATGCTCAACGCTTCGGTGCAAGCTCAGCGCATGGCCTCTTCCGGCGATACGCCCCCCCATGGCGGAGGTCAGTTGTCATGATCGCCTGAGGCCATCCCGAGACCGGGAAATGAGCCGACTTCCGCCGCCGGTGAAGATGCCCGTTTCGCGTCGGCCATGCCATCAACCATTCGGACGGTTCACGGACCGCCCATCACACTCGATGCAGTCCCCGCCGAGGAGAATTACGCCGCCGGATACCAGACGTCGATCAGCGGCCCGACCTCCGTCTCGCTCACCTCCGACCGCCCCGCGAGCCAGGATCGGACCGCCTCGCGATGCTGCTCGTTGGCCGACCCGCGCTTGCGCAGACAGGCCATCCCGCGCGTCGATCCGCCATACAGCAGGCCGTTGCCCTCGATCGCGTCGCCGATGAAGGCATCCCAGAAGGCACCCATTTCGTCCGCGGACAGGCCGTCGCGCAGCCTGAAGGCCACCTCGAAACCCAGTTCCTGAAACTCGTCGATGTGCAGCTTCTTGCGCAGGCGGCGCGAACGGTGATGTGACATCCAGTACTCCCGAATCCGAAAACCGAAGAAGGGCCACAGCGCCGGCGGCATTGCTCCACCGGCTCTGCAGCAGGTCCGGCGCATGATCGCCGGGCCGACAGTATCGCCCTGCCGACCGCAGGGGTGACAGCACAATTCACGAGGCAGGCAGCGACTCAGGTGAGGCTGATGACGAGGCCCGCGCCCCGCTCCGCCGCCCGCGTCACGAAGGTCCTGAGCTCGCCGAAGTACTCCATGCAGTAGCCGAAGCTGTCGTCCTCGGCGAGGTCACGGTCCCAGATGCCGGGGTAGATGTCGAGCCGCGTCATCTGCGCCGGGTCGAAGCGTGCGCGCATGAAAGCCTCGTCGATGCCGGCGAGCGCTCCGGCCACCGTCCTGACTTCTGCCGCCGTCATGCCGCGCGCCGGGCCGTAACCGACCTCGACCTCGCCGATCACCGCACCGCCGTGCATCAGGAAGTTCAGCGGCGGTTCCCCCTCCCATGCGGTGCCGGTCAGCATGAAGTGGATGCCGTGCCAGGCCTTGTCGAGATCGGTGGCTTCGACCTCGCCCGGGGCCAGCGGGAAATCCACCGCCGACGCCTTTGCACGCGCCGGCCGGCCGAACAGGCGCTGGAAGAAACCGGCCTCCGCAACGCCTGCCTCGGCACGCGCCGCTTCGTACATGCCGTCATCGTCCGGCGACACTACCTTCCATACCAGCGGCGGATCCGCCAGCACCCGGGCCAGGTTGGCGTCGCTGACGGTATGCAGTTCGAGAATCATGCTCATGGGTGGGGATCCCTCGGGGCAGGCAGCAGGGCAAAAAGCGCCAGAGACTGCGACACGCATGTCCGACAAGTCAGGATCGTTGTTCGCCGTGCCCGGGATCACGGCTCTGGTGCCGTACGACCAGCACCTGCAGTCCGTAATCCTTCCTGCAATAGATGACTGCATAGGGAAAGCCGACAAGCGGATATGCCCGGCGATCAGCGCCGGTAGGCGTGCCGAGGTCCGGGTACTCGGCAAGAAGCTTCGTTACGCGCTCGAACTCGGCAAGAAACCGGCCAGCGACACGGCTACCGGCTTCCGATCTGTAGAAGCGGAAAGCATCGGTGAGATCACGATCCGCACCCGGGTGGATCGAAACCTTCACTCCAGTTCCGCACGAAGACGGGCGAGCGCCTGCTCGACCGGAATGGCCACTGCCTCACCGGATTCAAGCTCGGCGTCCCGCTCCGCGGCCAGCGCATCCCAGGCGGCGTCACGAGCACGATCCGCATCCAGACTGGCCACCACACGGTCGAGCAGCCTGGCACGTGCTTCCGGCGCAAGTTGGAGCACTTCTTCAGCAAGGGCTTCCAGCGGACGGGGCATAGCAACCTCCATATTTATCTGCGTAGCTTGCCACAACGCGGCATAACAGCCATGGAGCAGGACAGTTGCGGAGCCTGAAAGCGAGCGATGAAAAGAACCTTCGTACGCACGTGTTCCCTACCGCGTGACCAGCACGAAAGCCTCGATGACCGCCACGGCAACGCGCACGCCTCGCAACGGATACAGCGACCACGCGTTCAGCAGCACGAACAGCACGAGCAGGCAGCGGCCGCGCAAGCGTCTGTCCTGCCGAAGCCCGCTCAGGTTCGCCCGTAGCACGTCACCCTCACCCGGGCTGGCGAAGAACGCGTGGTAAAGCGGCAGGCCGATCAGCCAGAGTGCGGCGAAGAAGGCGCACAGGAAGAGCAGAGTCATGTGGGCGGTCTCCGTCGCGGCACGCTGAACAGGACGGAATCACGATGCATCACCACCACATCAGGCTTTGTGATCAGCATCGAAGAACTTCGGCAGGAGTCATACGCGACAGGGCGCCACTATTCGTAGCGGTACTCAATATCCATTCCGGCGAACGATGCGTCCTTGCGGATGACACGGGCACGGGCGTCATGACTCACCTCAAGCCGTGCGTCCGATATCCACCGAACCGTCACCTTTGGTCCACCGTACTGCGTTCGTGGCGCGGGGTCGTTGTTGGATTCCACCACGAAGAAACTCGTTACGCCCCAAAGCTTCCGGTCTTCGATCTCAAGCGTGCTGCCTCCGGGGAGGATCGCCATATGTGTATTGAAACCGGTGGTCGCACCGCAGTCGATCTGGTACGAAACAGCTTTCGACTTCCGATTTGGCGAGAGCACCTCGTCCACCACGTATGTTCCGCATAAGCGGTCATCAGCGTTCGACATCAGCGCTAACAGAGCGGCGAATGCGAGTGCACACATCAGCATCAGACCGATCACGCACTTTTTCCAGAAAGCCATGCCTTTCCCCGGGGCAAACTGCATGAGGATCAAGTCCTCCATTCAAGCTGCGGTCAATCGACTGCAACCGTGACATGGCTTACGTTGCCGCCAGGACTGAAACTGACCACCAGCAGGCTATGCCGCCAGTTCCAGTGGCATTGGCCAAGGCCATAGCGCAGTGTTTCCGCGGCAACTTCGTCAGGCGCGCCGAGAAGTCCGACCACCTCGACGCGCGTCAGCTTGAGCAGCGCGCCTGTACGTATGAGCGACAGCGCCATTCCGCCCCGCACACAACCCGGATCGTTGAGTTGTACCTGCGCGCGCCGGCTCACCCATTGCTCCGCAACGAAGCTCTCCTCCGGCTCGTGCACGGAAGTGACGTACCGGAAGCCGACGACAGTCAAGGCTGCGACGGACACTACGCTGGCAAGAAGGAGGGCACTCCGCATGACATGACGGGTTCGAGAAGGGGCATCCACAATGTACTTCGGTATGCCCACGTGCTGAATGAAATCAGCCTTTCGGCCGGATCAGCGATCGACATGAAAGTCTGGGGCCGTCTGAGCGGCTGGGCGCCGAGGTCGGGCTGAAGGACAGATACGCAATCTGCAGCAGGCCTCGAACATGCATGTTCAACAAGCTTTTCACGTCGTCGCTCGCCTGCCGATCACGATTCGGCCTTCATTCATTGGGCAAGGTCACGCTCTTCTACGGCTCACGCGAACCCGGCTCTTGAGCACCACACGAGGGGCAGGACGAGACCGCGCGATCCGCTGGACCAGCGACGTACCAGAGCCCCCAGATAAGAAAGCCCGCGGTGCCTACGATTACGGCCAAGGTGTAGCGTCCGCCACGCAGGCCGGAGGTGGACGCGAACAACAGCGCGAGGCCAAGGACCACCAGACCGAGCAGAGTCGCACCGGCGACGTCGATCATGCTGCGTCGCCGTGCTTCGTGTTCAAGCTCTGTTCCGCATCTCTGGCACGTACGTTTCGTTCCCTGAGTTGTGATGTGCATATGGGCGGCGCTACCGTGTCCGGCTCAGAAGTGAAGGGCTCGCGCTGGTTATCGACGAAAGTAACCTTACGTCCCGCGAGGCGGATTGACGCAGCCTAAAGGCGGGTGTTCGGCGGTCCGGCTGACGGGATGGTTAGGCGTACCTGCGCCACCGCACGCCCTCGGCAGACGCAAGCTACGACGCGAAAAGCTTGAATAACTCATAGGTGCGGCCAGCTTTGAGACAGGAGATGAATGCCCAGAGCTACAAGTGCCAGACCAAGCACTTCTACGACGAAGGCAACAAACAAACCTGCGTCTTCTAGTTGGTTCCGCTGCTCGGACGGAAAACGGCCAAATGTGACAGCACGGCAAGCGAACCAGCCCACCGACCAACCGACCGTTTGCACACAGAACTCCCAACCAAGCCACCAAAGCGCACGTAACACGCCCAGCAATAGGGTCCTTGGCAGTGAGATCATGTCCGGGAAGTCAAACATGGGACGGATTGGGGGCGCCTAAGGTCTGAGTAGTGATCTCATGCCTTGCGATCCAGTGGATGGTTTGCGCCATCGCTGAGGCGAACGGGCTCAAGATCAAATGGATTCACGCGGGCACATTCGAACCAAGCTGCGCGCTTGCGCCGAAGGCTGCTCTGACGATGGCTGACATGTTGCCCGCAACGGTGCCGGACCACCGATCCAGCGACGACGGAATGCCACCTAAAGAATCCGGATCAGCTAGATCGTAGATTTCAGCGAACATAAAGTCGGCAGCGCCCAAGGCGAGGTCATAGTGCGGATACTGCGCGACCGTTGCATTGAGATCATGGTGAGCAACCATTTGGTCTCGAAAACGGACAATGCTCCCTCTGTAGGCTTCCCATTCGTCAGCGCTGAGACCAATCCTCTTCAGTAACTCCGCACGCACTTCTTCATGCCGCTCTTTGGGGATGGTTCGTGTCCAGTGAGTGTCTTCATCCCAGGACCCGAAGACTTTGCACCAGTCGATGGCCGCCGCATCAAGCAGCAGGTTCAGGGTCATGATCCAGAACGTCTGCTTGGGCTCGAGCGCGATTCCTTCGATCATCCGGCGAACTCTGACCGACTGGGCAAAGGCCATGAGCCGGTGAAGCGAAGCCAGAGCGGTATTGCTCGAGTGCATTTGTGACGCCTAACGTGGAGGTAACCGGCCTTGCGCGGCTTTTCGCGCAAGGTCCGTGCTGACCGAAAGGTTAGACGGCATGTTATGAAGCAACCTTCGCGTTTGCGGAGATACCCGTCTTTTTCAGTAACTCGTCGAGCCTTTCGACGGCTTCCGACGCATGCGCTGCGAGATCGCGAGCGTTGTCATGCAATATCTGCCAAAACAGCTGCGTGACCTTTTTATCTTCGATAGCAGGCAGTGCCCCAGCGACCTCTCGTGCAAAGATTTCGTCACTTAGGGATTGGATTCGGCGAAGGCGAAGCCAGTGGTGCGACAGCATTTGTAGCAAGTCAGGATCAGCACAACTGTTCGTGAGAACGCTCCCAACCGCATCCCAGGTCGTGAGGCGCAAATCGGGGCTATGCATTACATGCCCGATGAGTGAAGCCTCACACATTGAATCCAAAATCTTCACGTTATATCGACACGCGCCTATGAGTACCGCAATCGCATCTCCCAAGCGACGTGCCGCCTGATCTGACTCGAACTTGCGTTGATGCTCAAAGAAGCGCCGATTGATGAAGAGAGCGATCGGTATACCAAAGACAACACCGAGCAACGTAGCTGCCAGGTTGGGCCAAAATGCGTCGAAGAATGCGGACATGGGTATGCCGTCTAACGTTTAAGCTCAGCCGACCGCATAGGCGGACGAAGCCCGCTGTAGCGGTTCGGCTGGAGCGCAGGGTTGGGCATCACTTTGGGCATACCAATTTGGCTTCTAACTCAACTTTGCGGCTCTTTGCTGCCTTAACTTCTTCTGCAGAGGATAGCTTTTCGACATGAGACACGCCGCTGGCTGCATCGTCATTGTTGGGCGCGGCTATGTACAGCCACGCTAGTGCCTCTGCTTTATTGGACGAGCCAGCTTCTCCCGAGTAGAGGAGGTGTGCGAGCTGGTTCTGAGCAGTGGCATCACATGAATATGAGGCTTTACTAAAATATTCCTTGGCACGACCAATATCAGGCGATACACCTTCACCTTTCAGGTACATCAGACCAAGCATCGTGTCTGCTCCTGTTTCCCCTTTCTCGGAACTACTCTCGAAGAGTGACTTTGCCTTTGCGTAGTCTTTAACTACACCCTCTCCAAAGTAGTAATAAGTTCCCAAGGCAAAAATAGATTTTGGGTCACCCTTCTCCGCTCCTTGCTCAAAGAAAACTATGGCCATCTTGATGTCACCCCTCTCGTGTTGCGCGACACCAGCTTCGTAATCCGACTTAATACGAAGTCGAAATTCGGCAAGAGCCACTTGGCATGAGATAGCAAAAACAATTGCAATTAGGGCTTTGAGACAAGACTTCATACTAAGCTCCGACCATTAAAATGATTTTTGATGCCCAACGTTTGAATTCAGCCGACCAGCCAGCGGAGCTGGCGCAGGTCGGCTGCAATGAATGGTTGGGCGTCACGGCAAGCAAAATTTAGAAGCGCCAAATCAGGCCCGCATAGTTGCGATAGAAGCCACCGCGATTCCATTGCGCACTCTGCAATAACCTGCGCCGCCTGTCATTGGCTCCGGGAAGTACTCGAAGTACCAGAGCTCATCCTGTGCTTCAACTTCGGACTTAAAAACATTCCAGCGCTCAAGCCAATGCGGGCTGAGTGGTATTCCATACTCTGCGCTTCGGGCCGTCATCTCACCCTCAGCTTCAGCCACAGTGAGACGCCGCTTTAGGCTTTCCGGCGGTGGATACGGCTTCATCATCATGACGCCCAACGCTCGCGCTCAGGGGCGCACCCGCCGAAGGCGGGGACGTCCCTCTGCAGCGCCTTGTTGGGCGACAACGGCTTAGTTGCTGGAGCGTGCATGCCAGTTTTTGGCTCCTGGAAACGCTGGATCGAGCCTGAGACACTGCTCGAAATCGATGAGCGCATTTGCTTTATCGCGCATCTCTAAATGGGCTATGCCTCGCTCAAAATATGCCCTTGGCCGATTGGGTTCTGCTTTGATCAGGCGACTGAGCCAGGCGACCGCTATACGATGACCGCCAAGATCGGAAATATCCGATGCTGAGATCACCTTCGCATCATAGACATCACCCCCTGTCAGGAGCGCCTTCAGGATGCGGTGTGCACCGAAGACGGTCAGCAAAAATGCTTCGACAAAATACTGCGCGGCTTGGCTGATGGACCGGCTGATGCTCATGTATTTGTCGCCCAACGCCGAAGCCAAGAGGCGCCGCAGGCGTCCGCCTTGGGCGACCAGTTATACCCAGTTGTTGAGCGCATGCCTCAACTCCCATTGCTCAAAACCTTGCACAGCGATCTCGCCACGGGGACCCAGCAAAGAAAGATTGAATCCCTCCTCGACATCGTCATAGTAGATAACCGACTCCTCTCTCTGCGCCACTATGTACACCGTCTCGACGGCGCCATTTCGATTAATCGACGCCTTTCGCATGGGCACACGAAACCCCTCGAAGAGCGCCCGCTGTTCAGGCGAACATCGAAGCAGCTCGCGCGATAGAAGAGCTTCCAATTGGTCGGCTGAAATCGGCGCCCAGCTAGTCATGGGTATAACGTTTGAGCTCACTGGGACGCGTAAGCCGCCGCAGGCGGCTGTAGCGTATCCGGTGCAGCGAAGTGTTAGATCTCATCGCGCTCTGCCTTGGACACGAGTTCGATGGCGTGAGGGTCTACAGCGATTGAGTGTGACTCGACGAGTCCGTCACCACGCGGCCACGAGAGACTGACCCAGACTTGACCATCCTCGTAGACGTCCCACACCTCAAGCTCCTGACCAAGCATGGATGAAACGTCCGTATGTTCCTGCCCGGACAGGCGCTTGAGGATGGACGGACGGATCTCTAGCAGGCGCACCCGATCTCCAATGGTCACGGCCTTTCCGTTCCGGTCCATCCCTGAGGTGCCTGACATTGCGGTCTAACTTTGTTTTCTGGCGCATTTTTGCGCCATAACTATGGACGCTGCCGGATAAACGGGCAGGGGTGATCATTCCGAAACGGTTTCAGGCTCACGGTTTTGACGCGCCACGCTGTGTACTCATCCAGCATTAAACAGCGACGAAAAACCTCACCCCTTCTATTTCTCCTCTAGGGTCATCCGGAATGTACCCGAACAGGCTGTGTCCAACTATGCCATCAGCCTTTCGGCCAACCAGTCCATCAGCACCCTGACCCGGTGCGGCACATGCCGGTTGCCGGGCAGCACGGCATACACGCCCAGTTCCGGTGTCGCGCAGTCGGTGAGCACAGGCAGCAGTCGGCCGTCGGCCAGCCAGGGGTCGAGGATGAAATCGGGCTGGCAGGTGAGGCCCATGCCGCGGGCGGCGGCTTCGGTCAGCACGTCGCCGTTGCTGGCGGTGAGCGGGCTGCGCAGCGGCACGGTGACGGTGCGGCCGTCGGGCGTGGTGAAGGTCCAACTCGGCTGGGTGGCAACGGCGGTGTAGCCGAGGCAGGCGTGGTTCGCCAGATCTTCCGGCGTGGCCGGCGCACCGTGGCGGGCGAGGTAGTCGGGTGAGGCGACGGCGATCAGCCGGCTCGTGCCGATGCGGCGCGCGACGGTGGCGGGGTCGAGCTTCGCGGTGACGCGGATGGCGAGGTCCATGCCCTCTTCAATCAGGTTCACGCGGCGGTCGTTGTAGTCGATGTCGAGCGTGACTTCCGGGTAGTGCTCGGCGAAATCGAGCAGCAGCGGCGACAGGCGTTTCAGGCCGTAACTCAGCGGCGCGCCGACGCGGATCGGGCCGCGCGGTGTCTGCCGCTCTTCGGCTATGCCGGTTTCGGCGGCTTCGACCAGGTTCAGGATGACGCGGCATTTCTCCAGATAGGCGGTGCCGGCCGAGGTGAGCGACAGCCGGCGTGTGCTGCGCGCCAGCAGCTTGGCGCCGAGGTGGGCTTCGAGCGCGGCGATCTGCCGGGTGACCACCGAGCGGGCAACACCCATCTGCTGGGCGACGGCGGAAAAGCTGCCCAGTTCGGTCACGCGAACGAAGAGCTGCATGGCGTCGAGTCGATCCATTGTTGCGATTCCTGCAACGAGTATTTGCGGATTGTCGTCTATTTCGGACAAGCCGGAATGACTAAGCTGCAGTCATCGAATCACGGATGTCCGCCATGAGCACCGCCGCACTGCACACCTACCCGTCCAGCCTCTTCGTACCGCACGGCGCACCGACCTTCGCGCTGCGCCCGGGTGCGGCCGGTGCGGCGCTGAAGGCGAAGGCCGACCTGCTGCCGCGGCCGCGCGCCATCGTCGCGGTCAGCGCGCACTGGGACAGCACCGTACCCACGGTCGGCACCGCCGACCGGCTGGACACCATTCACGATTTCTACGGCTTCCCGCCCGAGCTGTATGCGATCCGCTACCCGGCGACCGGCTGCCGCGAACTGGCGGGCATCGTTGCCTCGGCCATCGAGGACGCCGGCCTGCCGGTGCAGCTCGACGCCGAACGCGGCCTCGATCACGGCGCCTGGGTGCCGCTGCGCCTGATGTACCCCGACGCCGACGTGCCGGTGATTCCGCTGTCGCTGCAGAGCCGCGGCGGCGCCGAGGGCGCCTACCGGCTGGGCCGGGCGCTGGCGCCGCTGGCGGCGCAAGGCCTGCGCGTGCTCGGCTCCGGCAACCTCACACACAACCTGCGCGACTGGCAGATCGTCGCCCACGGCGACGGCCGCACGCCTGCCTATGTGCGCGCCTTTGCTGACTGGTTCGCCGGACGGCTGGCGGCGGGCGACACCGCGGCCCTGCTCGATTACCGCCGCCGCGCGCCGGACGCCGTGCGCGCCCACCCGAGCGAGGAACACCTGCTGCCCTTCTTCGTCGCACTCGGCGCGGCGGGCGAAGGGGCAACCGCCGAGCGCTTCCACGCCGGCATCGACGACTATGTGCTGGCGATGGACGCCTGGGCCTTCACCCCCGCGCAAGGAGCGCTGCAATGAGCCTGAAGAACACCGCCGACAGCTACGGCCGCATCGCCAAGTGGTTCCACTGGACGACGGCGGCGCTCTTTCTCGCCGCCTACGTGTCGGTCTATTACCGCCAGTGGTTCACCGAAAAGCAGACGCCGGAAAACATGACCGCGCTGCAGATCCATCTGTCGGTCGGCGTCAGCATCGCCGTCATCGTGGCGCTGCGTGTGATCTGGCGCCTGATGAACCGCGCGCCCGCTGACGAGCCGGGTACGCCGCTGGCGCACCTCGCCGCCCATATGGGCCATCTGGCGCTTTACGCAGTGATGATCGTCGCGCCGATCACCGGCTACCTCGGCACCGGCGTGAACACGGATTTCTTCTTCCTGTTCGAGATTCCGAAGTTCGAAAGCACCGCGCTGTTCCAGAGCGTGGTGGCCGAAGGCATGGGTCTGGACTTCAAGACCTTCGAAAAGCCGATCGACTTCATCCACAAGGATGTGCTCGGCGCCTGGCTGATCTGGCTGCTCGTGCTGGGCCACGCCGGCGCCGCGCTGTACCACCACTTCGTCCTGCGTGACCGCACGCTGGTGAAGATGACTTCCGGCGGCTGAGCCGCCCTCACCCTCGCTGCATATATAAGATGTACCCAAACCGGAGAACCGCCATGACCTCGCTGAAAACCCTCATCGCCTCGCTCGCCCTCGCCGCTGTCGCCGCCCCCGCGCTGGCCGCGCCGGAAACCTTCAAGCTCGACCCGAACCACAGCTTTCCGCGCTTCTCGTACAGCCACTTCGGCTACTCGACCCAGCTGAGCCGTTTCGACAAGACTTCCGGCACGATCACGCTGGACCGCGCGGCGAAGACCGGCGCGGTGGATATCACCATCGACACGAAGTCGGTCAGCACCGGTTCGTCGCTGTTCAACGAGCACATCCAGGCCGAGGATTTCCTCGACACCGCCCGCTACCCGACCGCCACCTTCAAGTCGACCAAGGTGGTGTTCGACGGGGACAAGCCGGTCGCGGTCGACGGCACGCTGACGCTGAAGGGCGTGAGCAAGCCGGTGACGCTGAAGGTGACCAGCTTCCATTCGATGCCGCATCCGATGACCAAGAAGGACGCCATCGGCGCCAACGCCACGGTCACCGTCAAGCGCACCGACTTCAACATGGGCAAGTACGCCCCGAACGTCGGCGACGAGGTGACGATCGACATCGCGGTCGAGGCGAGCAAGGATTAAGCAGCCGGAAATGCGCCCGACCTGCCGCCGGGCCAGGGTTCTGCAGGAGGGGTCTTCCGACCCCGACAGCAGCGGTGCGTCATACGCACTGTCGCGGCCAAGGCCGCTCCCACAAGGGTTGCGCCAGATCCGCGACCCGAGCCTGGAGCATGGTTCTGTGGGAGGGGTCTCGACCCCGACAGCGGCGGGTCGTCATGCGCACTGTCGTGGCCAAGGCCGCTCCCCCGGGGGCACCGACGTACACAACCCTGCTTCTCTGACAAACGTCATACGGATAACGGAGATCATCATGAGCGCCGCCCCACCGCAAGCCCATGTCACCCGCATCGCCCGCCGCCGGGCACGGGTCGGGTTCGAGGTCGAATACGAAGCGCTGATCCGCGAAATGTTCGCAGCCATGCGTCATGCGCCCGGCTTTCTCGGCGGGCAGATGATTACGCCCGAGCAGCCGGGCGGCGATTACCAGGTAATCGCGCATTTCCGCACCGAAGCCGACCTGAAGGCGTGGGACGAAAGCCCGGCGCGCGCAGCACTGCAGCCGCGCCTGTGCGCGGCCGGCGAGAACGAACCGGAGTACCGGGTGGTGACCGGGCTGGAAGCGTGGTTCGGCCCGCAGGTGGTGGCGCCCTCCACCCACCCGCCGCGCGCCCGCATGGCGCTGGTGACCTGGATGGGCATCTTTCCGACGGTGTCGCTCTTCCTGTGGCTGGTGGCGCCCTGGCTCACGCCGCTGCCCTTCCTGCCACGCGTCGCGCTGCTGACCGCGCTGATCGTGATCACGATGACCTGGGTGGTGATGCCGCGGCTGACGCGACTGATGCGCGGCTTCCTGAACCCGGCGGCAGGCGGATAGCGTCCGTTCCCGGGCAGCACCTGGACCGTGGTTCCGCAGGAGGCGCCTGCCGGTCCCGACAGTCACCTTCACCGAAGCCGGCGGACCGCATCCGCCCTGTCGCGGTCAGAAGACCGCTCCTACAGGTGAAGCGCCCCCCGCAACCGGAGCCCTGATTCCGTAGGAGGGGTCCTCTGACCCCGACAGCGGCCGGACCAGAGCCGACGTCTGGTGGGAGCGAGCTTGCTCGCGATTGCGGCGTGGATCGAAGCCGATGGCTTGCGACGCCGCGCTGCTTACGCCGGCAACTCGTCCAGCGCGCCGTCGAGGTGGGTCTGGTCGCCCCAGCGCTCGATGCGCCAGCCGTTCGCATCGTGCGCGATCCAGTTCAGCGCACAGTTGGGAATTTCGAAATCGCGTGGGCCGGTAAGACCCATATTGCGCACGCGGCGGGCGACGATGTCGAGCACGCCGCCGTGCGTCACCAGCAGCAGCGTGTGGCCGACGTGGCGTGCGCGCAGCGTTTCGACCAGACCCCAGATGCGCGCGTCGAACTGCAGCAGGCTTTCGCCGCTGCCACCCGGAAACTGCGCCGCCGGCTCCCGCGCCTCGAAACGGTGGAAGTCCTCAGGGTGGCGCTCGCGCGCTTCGGCATAGGTCAGCCCCTGGAAGGCGCCGTAATGGCGCTCGCGCAACTGCGGTTCCGGCATCACCGGCTGGCCGCGCGGCACCGCGATGCGGCCGGCCGTGACCCAGGCGCGCCCGAGATCGGATCCGTAGAGGTGATCGATGCGCTCGCCCAGCAGCGCCTGAGCGGTCGCCTGCGCCTGCCGCAGCCCATGCTCGTTCAGAGGAATGTCGATCTGGCCCTGTACGCGGCGGTCGACGTTCCAGGTGGTTTCGCCGTGGCGGACCAGGCAGATGCGGGTGGTGGCGGTCATGAGGCGATCCTTGTGCGATGCAATATTGTAGGACGTGCCGGCGCCGGGCGCGCAACAGGGCCGGACCGAGGCCCTGTTGGGTCAGAAGAGCGCGCCCACAAGACCCGACCACCGCTCACGCGCTTCTGTAGGAGGGGTCTTCCGAGCCCGACCGCCGGCGCCCGACCCGCGGCAGCGGTTACCATCGCAACTTCATTTCCACACGCATGCCATGCGCGCCCTGCTCCCGCTCGCCGACCTGATCGATCGATTGAATGACGCCTGCGGCCGCGTGCTGCCGTGGACCGTGCTGGCGGCGGTGCTGCTGGCAGTGGGCAATGCGCTGGCGCGCAAGTTCGACGCCGGCTCGAATGCGCTGCTGGAGGCGCAGTGGTATCTGGTGTCGGCCGCCTTCCTGCTCGGTGCCGGGCGCGTGCTGAAACTGGACGAGCACGTGCGCATCGATCTGCTCACGTCGCGCCTGTCGCCGCGCGGACGCATCAAGGCCGACATCGCCGCGCTGGCGCTGACCGTGCTGCCGGTGTGCCTGCTGATGCTGTGGCTGTCCTGGCCCTGGTTCGTCGGGGCCTGGGTCAGCCACGAGGTGTCGGCCAGCGCCGGCGGCCTGCCGCTGTGGCCGGCCCGTATTCTCGTGCCGGCAGGCTTCGCGCTGCTCACGCTGCAGACGCTGGCGCTCATCGCGCGCCGGGTGGCCGCGCTGGCGGAGACTGACGCGTGACCGCCTGGCTGGCCGCCAATCTGGCCCCGGTCATGTTCTGCGCGATGGTGCTGTTCCTGCTGTCAGGGGCGCCGGTCGCGTTCGCGCTCGCCACCTGCGGCATCGTGTTCGGCCTGATCGGCATCGAACTGGGCCTGCTCTCCGCGTCGCTGGTGCAGGCGATGCCGGACCGCGTGTTCGGCGTCATGAGCAACGACACGCTGCTGGCCATTCCCTTCTTCACCTTCATGGGCCTGCTGCTCGAACGATCGGGCATGGCCGAGGACCTGCTCGACACGGTCGGCCGGCTGTTCGGCACGCTGCGCGGCGGGCTGGCGGTGGCGGTGGTACTGGTCGGCGCGATGCTGGCAGCCACCACCGGCGTGGTCGCCGCGTCGGTCATCTCGATGGGGTTGATCTCGCTGCCCATCATGCTGCGCGCCGGCTACGACGCGCGGCTGGCCAGCGGCGTGATCGCCGCATCGGGCACGCTGGCGCAGATCATTCCGCCCTCGCTCGTGCTCATCGTACTGGCCGACCAGCTGAACCGGCCGGTCGGCGACATGTACCGCGGAGCGCTGCTGCCCGGTCTGGTGCTGACCGGCTTCTATCTGATCTACGTGCTGGGGGTCGCCTGGTTCAGCCCGAAGCGCGCACCGGCGCTGCCGGAGGCCGACGACCACGACGCAGCCGAACGGCGCGGCGTGTGGGTGCTGTTCGCGGTCGCGCTGGCGGCCGGTGTCGGCGCCAGTCAGTTGCCGGCGCTGCAGGCGCACGCCGCCGACGCGCGCGCGCTGCTGTCGGTCACCGCCGGTGGCGCAGCGGCCTGGCTGCTGGCGCTGACCGACCGCCTGCTGCGCCTGAACCTGCTGCCCGATCTGGCGCGCCGCGTCGCCTTCGTGCTGATGCCGCCGCTGGCGCTGATCTTCCTCGTGCTCGGCACCATCTACCTCGGCCTGGCGACGCCGACCGAAGGCGGCGCGATGGGCGCGGCCGGCGCGCTGCTGATGGCGCTGGCGCGCCGCCGGCTCAGTGGCGAGCTGCTGAACCAGGCGCTCGACCGCACGGTGCGGCTGACCTGCTTCGTGCTGTTCATCCTGATCGGCGCGCGCCTGTTCTCGCTCACCTTCTACGGCATCGACGGTCACCTGTGGGTCGAACACCTGCTGCTGTCGCTGCCCGGCGGCCAGACCGGCTTCCTGATCGCGGTGATGCTGCTGGTGTTCGTGCTCGCCTTCTTCCTCGACTTCTTCGAACTGGCTTTCATCATCGTGCCGCTGCTGGCGCCGGTGGCCGAAAAATTGGGCATCGACCTGGTGTGGTTCGGCGTGCTGCTGGCGGTGAACATGCAGACCTCCTTCATGCACCCGCCCTTCGGCTTCGCACTGTTCTACCTGCGCTCGGTGGCGCCGAAGACGCTGCCCACGCGCGACATCTACTGGGGCGCCGTACCCTTTGTCGGCATCCAGATCGTCATGGTCGCGCTGGTGCTGGCGGTGCCTCAGCTGGTGACCGCCAACCTCGGCGGCCCGGCGCGGGCGGCGGGCAGCAGCAGCCTCGTCGACGACGGCTACGAGCGTACCGGCGGCACGCCGCGTCTGCCGGCGGGCCACCCCGAGGCGGCGCTCGAAGCGGCGATCGAACGGGCGGAACGCCTGTCCGGCCAGAGCGAGGGGGACTGAGCGCAGCGCAGTACCGTCCGTCGGGAATCCGTCCCGCGCGGTCGCCGCGTCGTCAAGTAATGCGGCGCACGGCCGTGAACCCTTCGTCCATAGCGAACCGAAGGGATGACCCCGTGAAGATTTCCACTCGCCTGGCACTGATCGTGTCGTGCTCCGCCGTCGGTCTGGTGCTGATAGGCGGCATCGCACTGAGCGAAATCCGCTCGACGATGATGGCCGAACGCGAGGCGCGCATCGTCACGCTGCTCAAGCTGTCTACCGGCATCCTGCAGCGCTATCACGAGCAGGAGAAAGCCGGCACGCTGACGCGCGAACAGGCGCAGGCACATGCACGCGAGGCGCTGCTGGGACTGCAGAGCGACGATCACTATATGTTCGCGCGCACCGCCGACGATGTGCTGCTGGCCCATGTGCGCAAGGAAAAGCTCGGCCAGAAGGACAATGGTGGCGTTGCCCCGGACGGCCGCACCAACACCGACGTCTACCGCGAAGCGCTGGCCAAGGCCGACCCCGCCTTCGTCACCGTACCGGCAAAGAAGCCGGGGGCCAGCGAGGCGCTGCCGAAGATGAACGGCGTCACCCATTTCGCGCCCTGGGGCTGGACCCTGGGTACCGGCTTCTTCGTCGATGACATCGAACAGGCCTTCAAGTCCTACGCACTGACGCTGCTGGTCATCGCGCTGGCGGTCATTGCAGCCACCGTGGCGCTGACCATCACCGCCTCGCGCCGCATCTTTGCGCAGATCGGCGGCGAACCGGAGGTCGCGATGCGGGCCGCCACCGAAATTGCCGCCGGACGACTCGACGTGGCGATGCCGTCGGCACGCAACGGCAGCCTGATGCATTCGCTGTCCATCATGCGCGACAGCCTGAAAACCATGATAGGCGGCATCCAGCAGGGGTCGAAGTCGCTGACCGCGGCGGCCTCCGACATTGCCGAACGCATGCAGCAGATCCGCGAGGCCTCCGGCCAGTCGTCGTCCGCGACCTCATCGACCGCTGCGGCAATCGAGGAAATGACGGTCAGCGTGAGCCAGATCGCCGACAGCGCGCGCGACTCGGAGAACCACTCCAGCCGCTCGGCCGAACTGGCCATCGTCGGCGAACAGCGTGTGCAGTCGGCCGCCGGCGCCATCGAGGACGTGTCGCGGCAGGTCACCGACGCGTCGGAGCGCATCGGCGAACTGGCCGAACGCTCGCGTCAGATCAGCGGCATCGCCAAGACCATCAAGGAAATTGCCGAACAGACCAATCTGCTGGCGCTGAACGCGGCGATCGAAGCAGCACGTGCCGGTGAACAAGGCCGCGGCTTCGCCGTCGTCGCCGACGAGGTGCGCAAGCTGGCCGAGCGCACCACGCAGGCGACCGGCGAGATCGCGCAGACCATCGCGGCGATCCAGACCGACACCGACGCCGTCGTGCACAGCATGGAAGCGGTGCGCCCGCAGATACAGAAGGGCGTGGCACTGGCCGGCGAAGCCGCGGCAGCGCTGCGCAGCATCAACGACGGCGCGACCGAGGCGCTGCACCAGATCCGCAGCGTCGCCCATGCGACCGCGGAACAGACGCAGGCCAGCAACAGCATCGCCAGCAACGTCGAACGCATCGCCCACATGGTCGAGGAATCCGACCACTCGGTGCTGGCCGCCGAACAGACCGTGCATCAGCTCGGGGCGCTGGCCACCGAACTCGATTCGACCATCGCCCGCTTCCGCGTCTGATCGCGGTCAGCGTCTCTTGCAGGAAGGGCCGGTGATCGCCTTGCGCTCACCGGCCTCCGCCCCGCTCGATCATTTCCAGCACCGCCCGCGCGCACGCCTCCGGCGCCTCCATCGGCACCAGGTGGCCGGTCGGCAGTTCCATCCAGTTCGCACCCCAGAAGCGGCGGTTCTGTTCGCGACCGGCGAGGCGGGTTTCTTCGGAATGACTGCCGGTGATGAAGCCGACCGGCGTACCGCGGGCGCGCAGCCGGCGCACGGCGATCAGCGCGTCGCGGTGCGCGATCGTCGCGTACACGTCGCGCTCGGTTTCGCGCGGAATGGCCAGCGTGACGCCGCCGCCCGGGTGCTCGTGCAGGCCGGCACGGATGAAGTCGTCGAGCACGCCGGGTGCCCAGCGCTGCACGAAATCCTTGCTGCCCAGATGGGCGCGCGCGTCCTCGCGCGACGCCCAGTGGTTGCGCCTGCGCGCCGCCACCGGCGCCGGACCGAGCTTCCAGGTGAGTCCGGTCGCTTTGGCCGCCGACACCAGCGTCGCCCGCCAGCCGAGCACCATGGGCGAATCGATCAGTACGACCTGCACCACGCGCTGTGGCAGCCGCGCAGCCGCCATCGCGGCCAGATAGCCGCCCATCGAGTGGCCGACCAGCACCAGCGGCCCATCGGGCAGCGCCTGGATGCACTCCATCACCTGCGCCCGCATGCGCCGCCAGCCGTGACCGGGGCGGTGCCGCGCTTCAGTGCCTATGGTGTCGATCGCGTCGACCGTCCAGCGCGCCGACAGCAGGTCGAGAAAGGCGCGGTAAACGCCCGCCGGGTAGCCGTTTGCGTGCAGGAAAAGCAGCCGGGAAGACGGTATGTTCATTGGATCGGAAGCATAACTCCGGCCGGCAGAATGCTCCCTGCGGCCGTTTGAGTCATGTCAATGTTGCGGCGCGGAATCCAGCGCAGACTGGTTATAAACAACCCACCAATCGGAAGGAAGACATCATGAAAAGAGAATGGGCAGTCATCGCGCTCTCCCTCTGTATGAGCGGCCCGGTATGGGCCGACGCGTCGGGCAAGCACGCCGGCGCCGACCACCCGGCCGAGGCCGTCAAGGGCAAGAAGCCGGCCAATGTCGCCGCCAAGCCTGCGCTGCCTCCGGGCGTCAGCACGAAGACGAAGAAGGTGCATGCCGGCTACGAGCATCCGGCCGTCGAAGGCCATGACCAGCATGTGCCGACCGCGGTCGAAAACAAGCCGGCCTTGCCACCGGGCGCCACCACGGCAACGCACAAGGTGCACGCAGGCCAGGAGCATCCGGCCGTCGAAGGTCATGACCAGCATGTGCCAACCGCGGTCGAGAACAAGCCGGCCTTGCCGCCGGGCGCCACCACGGCCACCCACAAGGTGCACGCCGGTTACGAACACCCGGCGATCGAAGGCCATGACCACCCGCTGCCGTCGGCCACCGAAAGCCGGCCGGCCTTGCCGCCGGGCGTCAAGCCCTGAACCGGCGACCGGTGGCGCTCAGGCGCTGCCGGCTGCCCGCTCCGCATTGATCAGCCGTGCGCCCGTGTCGGCATCGACGCCGACGCGGTCGAGCACATGCACCCCCATCTGCAGCGCCGCTTCGAGCGCTTCGGGAATCACTTCGCTGGCCCCCGCCGCCATCAGTTCGCGCGCATGTGCGGCATCGCGCGCACGCGCGATCAGCGGCAGCGCCGGAAACTCCGCGCGCAGACTGCGCACGACGTGACGGGCCGCTGCCGTGTCGTCCATCGTGACGACGATGGCGCGCGCGCGCCCGGCGCCGAGGTGATGCAGCAGGGACGGGCGGCCGGCATCGCCGACGATGACCGGTCGCCCCTGCGCGTGATGTTCGGCCGCCGCCGCGACGTGGCGCTCGATCGCCACCCAGCGCACGTCGGCGCGGTCGAGCAGGCGCGCCACCAGCTGGCCGACGCGGCCGAAGCCCGCGATGATGACCAGGTCCTCGTCGGCTTCGTCGTCCGGCAATGACACGGGTGCCTCGGCCTCGCGCGTGTCGAGCGTCTGCCGCAGCACGCGGCCTGCCCGCGCCGCCAGCGGCGTCAGGAACATGCTCAAGGTCACCACCAGCAGCATGAAATTGCCGACCGCGCCGGCCAGCACACCGCCGGCGATGGCCACGCCGATGACGATGAAGCCGAATTCGCCGGCCTGACCGAGCAGCAGCGCCGCCTCGGCCGCCTCGCCGCGGCTCAGGCCGCTGCGCCGGAACAGCCCGTACATGGTCGCGCTCTTGATCGCGTACAGGCCGAGCACCGAAGCGACCAGCCAGCCAGCGTCGCCGGCCACCTGCAGCAGATCGAGGCTCATGCCGACCGACACGAAGAACAGGCCCATCAGCAGACCCTTGAACGGCTCGATGGCGAGCAGCGCGGCGTGACGGTATTCGGTTTCGGCCAGCATCAGGCCGGCGAGGAAGGCGCCGAGCGCCATCGACAGGCCGGCGGCGCCGGTCAGCGCCGCCACGCCAAGCGTGGCGAACAGCGTCAGCGCCATGAAGCTGTCAGCCTGGGTGGTGACCGACACGCGGCGGAACAGCGGGGTCAGCACGAGGCGTCCGAACAACAGGATGAGCGCCACGGCCGCCGCCGCCTTCAGCAGCGCGGTCAGCATCAGCATCAGGAAATGCCCGCCACCGCCTTCACCGGCCATCAGACCGAGCAGGATGAGCAGCGGCACGACGGCGATGTCCTGCAGCAGCAGCACGGCGAAACTCATGCGGCCGACGGTGGAGCGGGTCTGGCCGGATTCGGCCAGCAACTGCATGACCACCGCCGTCGACGACATGGCCAGGCCGAGGCCGAGCACCACCGCCGTTTCTTCGCTGTGACCGAAGGCCAGCGCGACCGCGCCGATCAGCGCACCGCAGCCCAGCCATTGCGCGCTGCCGACACCCAGCACCCAGCGGCGCAGCGACCACAGCTGACGCGCCGGCAGTTCGAGGCCGATCACGAACAGCATGAACACCACGCCCAGTTCGGCCAGCACGCGCACGCCCTCGCCGTCGGCGATGGTGAGCCAGCGCAGCCAGGCGTGGTCGGCCGCGATGCGGCCCAGTCCGTTCGGCCCGACCAGCGCACCGATCACCAGGAAGGCGACCACCTGGCTCACCCGCGCACGGGCGAGCAGAGGCATCACCAGGCCGGCGATGGCGAGGAAGAGCAGGATGGGCTGCAGATGAGGCAGGCCGGCGTGGGCGTCCATTGTTTCAGGATGCCTCGGCGCACGGCCGGCCGTATTGACGCAGGTCGGTCGGCGCGCGGCGGTTCATGCCGCGGCCGCCTTACTCGGTCGGGGCGTACACGTTGGTCAGCGTGCCGACGCCGCTGACGGTGACCTCGACCGTGGTGCCCGGCTTCATCGGCAGCACGCCGACCGAAGTGCCGCAGCAGATCACGTCGCCCGGCATCAGCGTCATGTCGCGCGAAATGCGCGACACCAGCTGCGCCGGCGAGAAGATCATGTCGGTCACCGGGTAGCGCTGGCGCTCGCGGCCGCCGACCGTGGTGACGATTTCGGCATCGGCCGGCAGCGGATCGGTCGAGATGACCGGGCCGAAGCAGCCGAAGCCGTCGAAGCTCTTGGCGCGCGTCCATTGGCCGAAGGACGGGTTCTTGTCCACCAGCTCGAGCGCGCTGACGTCGTTGATGCAGGTGTAGCCGAAGATGGCGTCGGCGGCCTGCGCCTCGTCCAGATTGCGCGCGACCTTGCCGACGACGACGCCCAGTTCGCCTTCGTAGAACACGCGACCGTCGAAGCCGGCCGGCTTCGGGATGGGCTGCTGGTGCCAGTTCAGCGCCTGCGGCGAGCGCACCAGGTAGAGCGGATCTTCCGGAATCGGGTGGCCGGCCTTTTCCACTGCGGCGCGGATGTTGTGCACGATGATGACCATCTTCGGCGGCAGGCAGGGCATCAGCCACTCGATGCCATCCAGCGGCACGGTCTCACCGGTCGGTACCGGGTTGGCGAACAGATCGCCGTCCAGCAGTTCGACCGCATCGCCATTGATGCGGCCCAGGCGTTCGGCGCCGTTATGGCGCAGGCGCAGGTATTTCATGTCTCTTCCAGGCTCGTGTTTGCTGTAATGAAAAACTTCAGTCGCGCAGGCGAGTTCCGTCAATCGCGCAGGCGAGTTCCGTCAATCGCGCAGGCGAGTTCCGTCAATCGCGCAGGCGCGAGGCGACATCGACCAGGCGCGCGACCGTGCGGCGCAGCATCTGCTGCATCCGCTCGTCGGCCAGGCCGCCTTCCGGCGTGAAGGCAGAAGCGGCGTTGCCGACCGCGATCTGCTCCGACAGCACCAGCGCGCCGACCGACTGCAGCACCGCGCGCAGATGCACCAGACCGCGCAGACCGCCGAGCGCGCCAGGCGAGGCAGCGCCCAGTGCGACCGTCTTGTTGGCGTAGGGCACGGTGCCCGCTTCGTCGCCGGCCGGGCGCGACACCCAGTCCAGCGTGTTCTTGAGCACGGCGCTCATCGAACCGTTGTATTCGGGCGATGCGATGAACAGGCCATCGTGCGACTTGAACAGTTCCTTCAGCGGACGCACACCCAGCGGCAGCCCGGCCGACGCTTCGAGATCGCCGTCGTACAGCGGCAGCGGATGATCACGCAGATCCATCAGCGTCGCCTCGCCGCCGGCCTCCTCGATCGCGCGCGCGGCGGCGATCGCCAGCTTGCGGTTGAACGAGGCCTCGCGCGTGCTGCCGGCGAACACCAGGATGCGGGCCTTGGCGCCATCCAGCTCGGAACTGTCGCGGACGACGGCCAGGCTCTTGCTGTTGCGTGTCGAGTTGTTCATGGGGAATCCAGCCAATCGATGATGGGTTGCCACTGTTCGCGGTCGGTCTGCGCGCGCGAGCGCGACAGGTCGAAAATGCTCATGCCGTGCGCCGCTGTCTGCACGTACAGCTGCGAGTTGCGCAGATAGGCCAGCACCGGCAGTTCGAGGCCGGCGCAGAAACGCTCCAGCTCGTGCGCGGCGCGGGTGCGGGTGTCCACGCGCATGCCGACGATGCCGATCTTCACCTTGTTCGCGGCGACCCGTTTGTGCTCGGCCAGTTCGGTCAGGAAGTCGCCGGTGGCGAGAATGTCGAAGATGGAGGGCTGGACCGGAATCAGCACGCGGTCGACCATCTTCAGCATCGCCTCCAGCCGCTTGCCACGCAGGCCGGCCGGCGTGTCGAGCACGACATGGGTGGTGCCGCGCGGCGGACGGGCCGGCTGTTCCGGCTCGAGTTCCCAGGTGGAAATCGGCGCCAGCAATGGCGAGCGCATGCCCAGCCAGTGGCGGGCCGACTGCTGGCGGTCGATGTCGCCCAGCATGACGCGCGCGCCCTGGGTGGCCCAGTGACCGGCAACATTGGTGGCCAGCGTGCTCTTGCCGGCGCCACCCTTGGGGTTGGCGATCAGCACGCTGCGCAGTGCCCGCTCCGTCATGACAAGACGATCTCGCGCGCAAACTGGCCCGGCGGCTGCGCGTGCAGCGTCCAGAACGCGTCGGCCACGCGGGCGGCATCGAGCAGGCTGCCTTCGCGCAGCACGCCGGCAATGGTGACGATGGCGGCATGCACGCCGGCCGGCGACAGTTCCTGGTGCAGGCTGAATACGAGGTTGCGCAGAGCCGCCTTCTGCACCGACAGCGAGGCGGCCGCGGCGACCGGCTCCATCGCCAGACCACCGCCGGTGTACAGGATGCTGCCCTGGCCGGTTGCCCGCATCGCCGGCAGCACGGCGCGTGCCGCGGTCAGCGCCCCGAGCACGCCGATGCGCAGGTCGGACGCCAGCGCTTCGGGGTCGAGCACCGACGGTGCGCATTCACGCGGCACCGAGGCGTTGAAGATGAGCACCTCTGGCGGCGGCATCGCCTGCCGCATGTTCTCGATGGCCGATACGATGGATTCGTCGCTGCCGGCATCGACCACGAAACCCTGCGCGGTCACGCCGCGCGCGGCCAGTTCGTGCTCGTAGCGCTCGAGTTTGCCGGCATCGCGCGAAATCATCGCCACGCAATAGCCCTCGGCGGCGAAGCGCCGCGCCACTGCGGCACCGACGCCTGAGCCCATGCCGACGATGGCACACACTTTCGAACCCATAGTTCTCTCCCGACCTGCTGCGCTTCTGCGTGTTTACTTGTTCTTTGCTGCGGCACGTGCCGCGGCCAGTGCGCTGCGACGTTCCTCGTCCGCCTGCGCGATGGCCTGCTTCTGTTCGTCGCTCAGTGGCTCGCCCAGCTGCTTCTCGATGCCGGCAGCCACCCGCGCCGACGGTTCGGTGATGCGCCCTTCCGCCGGCATGGCGGCGCGCACCTGTACCGCCGGCAACTTCGTGATGTCGACGACGCGACGCACGAACTGCTCGTCGATGCGGCGGGTTTCGGCCTTCAGAAAGGCCGTCTGCGCCGGCGTCTGCGCCGCGGCGGGAGACAGGATGCAGCAGCAGGCGAGCAGCGACAACAGAAACTTCATCGAAAAGCGCTCCGAAAGAGGGTGTCGCCAGTGCAGCGGATGCTTCACTGCGGCAACAGGATGGTCGAGCCGGTCGTGCGGCGCGCGGCCAGTGCTTCATGCGCGCGGGCACAGTCGGCTAACGCATGACGCTGCTGAATGTTGATCTGCAGCGTGCCGTCGAGTACGCGGGCGAACAGCTCGTCGGCCGCGGCGACCAGGTCGGCACGGGCGGCGATGTAGTGAAACAGCGTCGGCCTCGTCAGGAAGAGCGAGCCCTTCTGCGCCAGCATGCCGGGCTCGAATGGTGCGACCGGGCCGGATGCATTGCCATAGCTCACCATCATGCCCATGGGCTGCAGGCAGTCGAGCGAGGCCATGAAGGTGTCGCGGCCGATGCCGTCATAGACCACGCGCACGCCGCGGCCACCGGTCAGCGCGCGCACCTGCGCCGGCAGATCGGCGGGTGCGACGCCGGTCAGCACGTGTTCGCAGCCGTTGGCCTGCGCCAGCGCCGCCTTGTCCGGCGTGCTGACGGTGCCGATGACGGTGGCGCCAAGCGCGCGTGCCCACTGGCAGGCGATCAGGCCGACACCGCCGGCGGCGGCATGAATGAGCACCGCATCGCCAGCTTCGACGCGGCAGGTGCGGCGCAGCAGGTAGTGCGCGGTCAGTCCCTTGAGCATCAGCGCGGCAGCGGTGTCGAAGAAAATGCCGTCCGGCAGGCGCACCAGCCGGTCGGCCACGATGTTGCGCGCCGTCGCGTAGGCGCCGAGCGGACCGCCTGCATAGGCGACACGGTCACCGACCGCGACTTCGCTGACACCTGGACCGACCGCCTCGACCACGCCGGCCGCTTCCTGCCCCAGACCGCTCGGCAGCGGCACCGGATAGAGGCCGCTGCGGTGATAGATGTCGATGAAATTAACGCCGACCGCGTGCTGGCGCACACGCGCCTCGCCCGGCCCCGGCGCGCCCGGCTCGACCGCCTCGTACTGCAGCACTTCGGGGCCGCCGGTGCGGTGCATGCGTACAGCGAAATCCGTCATGGTCATCCTGCCCTCATGGTGATTGGCGCGGAATTCTACCGGTCATGATCGGGGTCTGTTGCCCTTCACGTCGCGGCGCGTGCGCGCGACGACCGCAATCGGCACGCTTATTGTGCACTGCACCCAATGATTTGGCAGAATGCCTCTTTCGGTCAGGGAGTCCGTCATGCGTCGCGTCGTGTTCAACCAGAAAGGTGGCGTCGGCAAGTCCACCATCACCTGCAATCTCGCCGCCATCAGCGCGGCAAGCGGCAAACGTACGCTGGTGATCGACCTCGATACGCAGGGCAATTCCAGCAACTATCTGCTGGGCAAGGCGGCGGACAGCGTCGAGCTTGGCGCTGCCGACTTCTTCGACCAGATCCTGAACTTCAAGCTGACGCCGAAAGACACCACCGAATTCATCACCGACACCGCCCACCCGGGTCTGGCCGTGATGACCGCAAGCGCCAAGCTGGCCGAACTCGAGAACAAGCTGGAATCGCGCTACAAGATCTACAAGCTGCGCGAGGCGCTGGAGGCGCTGGATCAGTTCGACCACATCTACATCGATACGCCGCCGGCCTTGAATTTCTATTCGCGTTGCGCGCTGATTGCGGCCGAATCTGTGCTGATCCCGTTCGATTGCGACGAGTTCTCGCGCAAGGCGCTGTACCAGCTGATCGACAACATCGAAGAGATCCGCGCCGACCACAACGAGGCGCTGAAGCTAGAAGGCATCGTCGTGAACCAGTACCAGGCGCGCTCCAGCCTGCCGGCCCGCGTGGTGCAGGAACTGCGCGACGAGGGCCTGCCGGTGCTCGACGCGACGCTGTCGCCGTCGGTCAAGGTGAAGGAGTCGCATGAGGCGGCACTGCCGCTGATCCACTTCGCGCCGTCGCACAAGCTGGCGCAGGAATTCGTCGCGCTGCACACGCTGCTGAACGGCGCGTGAGTGGTTTCGTCGTCGCGCTGATCGCAGTCGCAGCGCTGGTGTGGCTGCTGACCGGCGGTCTGCACCGTCGGCGCGATCGTCAGCACGGCTCGCACACGGACGGCAGCGGCCTCCCGGGCAGCAGCCACGAATCAGGCTGCACCCATGCTGGCGACGGCGGCAGCGATTGCGGTGGAGGTGGAGGTGGTGGCGATGGCGGCGGCGGTGGTGACTGAGGTCGACCGGGCGGCGGGCGAGCACTGCGAACTCCGGACGCCCGGCGGCGTCTGAGCCGGCATGAAACGCGGCGCCCTGCTCCTCTCCTTGCTGGCATGTCTGGCCGCCGCGCCGCTGGCGGCCGCGGACAGCGTCGCCGGCAGCTATCGCGCAGTGGTCGAGCTGGACAACGGCTGGCCGCGCGGCTGCGGCACCGCGGTGACGGTCTCCGGCTGGGACATCCGCATCGTGCGCCAGCGCGACGGCGACGAGGTGAATGCCCGCGTCGAGGTGCAGCCGCCGCCGGGCAATCCTGGACTGCCGGTGCTGGCGCGGCTGGAAGTCGAGCAGTTCCGCCCCGCCATACTGCTGGTCGCTCAGGACGGCCAGCTCACGCTGCCCGGCTTCGAAGCCGACAAGCAGCTCGACTGGGCGACGCTGATGCGCAACTTCCTGTTCTTCGGCGGTCGCCTGGTGCTGGGCCAGATCGGCGGCGACGTCGACCTGCCGTTCAACGGCCCGGCGCCGCGCGACGTGACGGGTCAGTACCTGAACTGCGCCGGCGACCTCGCCGCGCCGTTCCGCAACGGCAGCTGAGCGGCAACGCCCGGGACTGCTTCCGCGTGGGGCCTCCTGGCCTGACGATCAGTCAGCCTGCGTCGGCCCGCCTTGATCCGGACGCATCGGGATTCGCGCGCGGCCCGCGATTCAATGGCAACAGACCCTAGCGCAGGATCGCCGTCAGCACCCAACCTTCGCCGAACGAGGTTTCCTCGACCCGCATGATGCGCCCATCCATCATGTCGACGTCGAACGAGCGCCACGGCCGGCTGCGCCGCTTGCTGTCCGCAGCGGCAAGCCAGGCCTCGATGTCGTCGGTTTCGATGCGCGGTCCGATGCGGTGCGTGTAGCAATGTCGTATCAGGTCGGCAAAGCGGAGATCGCCGGCCGGTACGCAGTACATTTCGATGAAGGCGGCGTTGGCCAGCACCAGCCGGTCGACCGGGTCGAACAGCGCGAAGGCGGTTTCGCTCATGTCGATGCCGGTCAGCAACTGGCGCAGCACGTCCGGCCGCGCTGCGGCCACCGCCAGATGCGGCGGCACGCCCTCTTCGCCGGTGAACGGCCCGCCGTCGACCTCGCCGCCGCCCGGGCCGGGCAGCACGATGCGATCACGGCCCGCGTGCTTGGCGCGGTACAGCATCTGGTCAGCCACCCGCATCCACGCCTCGCAGGTATCAAGCATCGGCGTCAGTTCAGCCACGCCGAAGCTGGCGGTGACCACATGCCCGTCGATCAGCGGTTCGTCGTGCAGGCACTGGCGCAGGCGCACCATCATTTCGCGAGCGCCCTCGCCGGTGGTGTCCGGCAGCAGGATGCCGAATTCCTCGCCGCCGTAGCGGCCCGCCGTGTCGTTCATCCGCAGTTCGCGTCCGAGCAGTGCGGCGAAGCGGCGGATCGCCTCATCGCCGGCGGCGTGCCCGTAGCGGTCGTTGATGTACTTGAAGTGATCGAGATCGGCCATCACCAGCGTTGCCGTATGCCCATAGCGACGGTAGCGCGCGAATTCCTTGCGCACCAGCACCTCCCAGTGACCGCGGTTGGCGAGGCCGGACAGCGCGTCGATCCGGCTCAGTGTCTCCAGCGCCTCGCGCTGACGCTGCAGCTTGCGCAGCGCCTGATTGGTGACGAAGCCGATGGCGATCGGATGCAGCAGCATCGGCACACCGGCCGCGACGACGACCAGACTGGACAGCGGCTGCCAGTCGAAACCGTAGAGCAGCACGCCGGCGAACACACCCACCGCGTGCACCAGCAAGCCGCGCAGCATCAGGCGCGGACCACAGCCGGCGACGCTGTCCATGCTCATCAGCGCGAGGATGAGCAGTGAGGGTACGGCGTTGAAGGCCATCAGGGCGGTCCACGCGCCACCGAAGAAATGATCGGCCAGCAGGTTGTCGCCTTCGGCACGGAAGGGCTCGCGCGACTGCCGGGCACGCCACCAGGCGAGGTGCGGCCACAGCAGTGCGTGCAGCAAGGGGCCCAGCCAGAGCAGCCACGACGACCACGACAGATCGCCACGCTCGTACAGCACGGCAAGCACCATGGGCAGGCCGAACAGCAGCCCGGCCTGCCGCGCGCGATAGCTGCGCCGGGCAAACCCGAGCTGGGGCGTGTGCTCGCCACCGCCTGCGGCAGGGGTGTTCATGCCGTCACCCGGTTCGGGCGCGGGCACATCGAGGCATCGGGGGACATTGCGGACTGCACGGACAACTCGCTGAAATCGGACCGGGCCCGGAAGGCGGACCCGCGACCAATCATTCTAGCGACGGCGCCCGATACCGCTTGAAAGGATTGGTGTCGTGTGTTCATTGCGCGCGGGCCGCCGGGCGCAGGAAGCGACGTTCGAACTCGGCAGCCGTCAGCGGTTCGGCGTACAGATAGCCCTGGCAGGCGTCGCAGCCGTGCGCGCGCAGCAGATCGCGCTGGCCCTCGGTTTCGACGCCCTCGGCCAGCACCGACATGCCCAGCTTGTGACCGAGCGTGATGATGGTGTCGACCAGTTCGACCGCGCTGGCGTCCCCCGGCAGATCGCAGATGAAACTGCGATCTATCTTGAGCTTGTTGACCGGCAGTCGCTTCAGGTAGGCGAGCGACGAATAGCCGGTGCCGAAGTCGTCGATCGCCATGCGCAAGCCGAGCCGCTTGATCGCATCGAGGAAATGACGCGCTTCGTCGCCCTGCTCCATCAGGCTGGATTCGGTCACTTCGAGTTCGAGCAGCGCAGCCGGAAAGCCGGTATCGCCGAGCAGCCGCTCGATGCGCCGTTCCAGCCCGCCGCGGCGGATCTCGGCGACCGACATGTTGACCGCCAGCGTGCCGATCCGGTAACCGGCGTCGAGCCAGGCACGCCCCTGCCGGCAGGCCAGCTCGCGCACGCGCTCACCGAGCTGCACGATCAGTCCGTTGGCTTCCATGATCGGGATGAACTGCGACGGGCCGGCGTGCACGCTGGCCGCGGCGGACAGCCGCACCAGCACCTCGGCGCCGATCAGGGCACCGTCGGACAGGTCGACCAGCGGCTGGAAGCGCAGCTCGAATTCGTCGTTCTCCAGCGCGCGTCGCAGACCGGTCTCCAGTGACAGCCGCCGCGTCGCCTCGTCGGTGTAGGCGTCGGTGTAGAAGCGCAGCGTGTTGCGGCCGCTGCGCTTGGCCTGGTACATCGCCGCGTCGGCGTCGCGGATCAGGTCCTCGGCGCTGTTGCCGTTGTCCGGGTAGAGGCTGATGCCTATGCTCGCCTGCAGGTAGATGTCCTGACCGGAGGCCAGACGTACCGGTGCGCTCAGGTTGTCGAACACGCCCTGGGCGACCAGCGCCGCCTCGCCCGGCTGGTCGAGGTTTTCGAGCAGCAGCACGAATTCGTCGCTGCCCTGCCGGCCCAGCGTGTCCTGTCGGCGCAGCCGCGCGCGCAGGCGCTGCGCGACGGCAGCGAGCACCTCGTCGCCAGCGGCGTGGCCGAGGCCATCGTTGATGGTCTTGAAATTGTCGAGATCGAGGAACAGCACGGCCACGCGCGTGCCGCGCCGCGCGGCCAGATCGATCGCGTGCATCAGGCGCGACTGGATGAGTACGCGATTGGGCAGGTCGGTCAGCGGATCGTACTGCGACAGGTGATGCAGCATTTCCTCGGTGCGCCGCGCCTGCGTGATGTCGGTGAGCACGCTGACGCGGTGGGTCGCCCGGCCGTCGTCGTCGTGCACGGTGGCGCAGGACAGCCAGCCCGACCACGCTTCGCCGTTGCGCCGCCGCGCCGCCACCTCGCCCTGCCAGAAACCGCCGCCGCGCAGCGCGCGGTCGATGTCGGCATACAGCCCCTCGGCGCCCTCGACATCGAGCAGCGACACCAGCGTGCATCCTTCGGTGGCGGCCGGATCGAGGCCGTTCAGTTCGCAGAAGGCCTCGTTCACGGTGACCACGACGCCGTCGAGATCGGTCACCACGACGCCGTCGCGCGTACTGCGCAGCGCCGCCGCCAGCAGGCGCGCCGACTGTTCGGCGCGCGCGCGGTCGCGGTCGTCGCGCAGGCGACGCACCGCGAACGACAGATCCATCATCACCTCGTCGAGCAGACGCGCTTCGTCCTCGTCCTCGGGGGCGACTTCGCGCGCGATCAGGCCAAGCACCGCGACCACCTTGTCGTCGAGCCGGATCGGCAGGCCGACGTAGCCCATGCAACCGGCGGCCCGCGCTGCCGGCATCCACGCGTCGTCGCCGTCGAGCGCCGACAGGCGACACAGCTTGCCGCTGCGCATGACCGCGGCGGTGACGCTGTCGGCGTCGGTGGACGATGCACTGACCAGCTGCGCGCGATCGGCGACCGCGCTGCCGGCACTGGCGCGCAGCGCGAGCGTGCCGCTGTCGTCGGCGCGCATGATCCAGGCGAAGCGATAGGCGCCGAACTCGATGGCGACGCGACAGATGCGTTCGAACAGCTCGTCCTCATCGGCCGACCAGACGATGGTCTGGTTCACCTGACTGAGGAAGTTGTACAGCCGGCCCAGCGCCTGCACGTGCGCCTCGGCGCGGCGGCGCGCGGTCACGTCCCACGACACCCAGACGACGCGGTCGCTGCCGGGTACCGGCGACACGCGGGCATCGAACACCACCTGCCGGCCCGCCAGTTCCAGCGTGTATTCGTAGGACTGCGTGCGCTGCCGCGCCAGCGCCTGGCGGATCACCGCGAGGAAGCGGCTGCTCACGTCGGCCGGGAACACCTCCTCGACGGTGCGACCGACCAGGGTTTCCGCCGGCGATGCGAGCAAGGCGCCGCCATTGCCGAAGGACTCGATATAGCGACCGTGACGGTCGAGCATGAAGGCGATCTCGGGCAGGCTGTCGACGAAGGCGCGCAGGCGCGACTCGCTGCCGAGCAGCGCATCGACTGCGGCATCGCGACGTCGGTGCGCAACGTACAGATAGAACAGCACGAGCAGACCGAGTACCGCCACCAGCGCCAGCGTCGCCGTGTCGTGCTGGCGCAGCAGCCGGCGCTGTGCCGCCAGATGACGCAGCAATGCGTCCTCCAGTGCGACGGCGCGGCCATCGACCGCGCGCTGCGCCAGCAGCAGCGCGCTGCCGCCCGCCTCGAATCCGTCGAGCTGGCGTTCCATGATGGCGCGCGCATCGGCCAGCGCCGCCATGTAGGCATCGGCGGCCGCGGCCACGTCGCCGGCCACCGGCGCCCGCGCCGAGAAGCCGGCGATGGCACCACCGCCGCTGCGCAGATCACGCGCGGTCGTGAGGGCACGGTCCAGATGGGCAATCACCCGGGTGCGCGGTATCGTCGTCGCGCCGGTCAGCAGGCGCTCGGTGTCGAGCTGCGCAAGCAGCGCGTAACGGCGCGACTGCGCCAGATTGTCGCGCGCGGTCAGCGCGGCAGCGAGGCTGTCGTCCCAGCGCACGTGCGCATAGCTCATCAGGCCCATGCAGGCGCACAGCAGCAGCGCCAGACCGAATACCGGCGGGCCGCCCGCCATTGCGCTGCGCCCGTTCATCGCTGTGCAGGCGCCGGCAGGTTGTGCGGACCGAAGCCGAAGGCCGCGACCAGCGCGCGATGCTCGGGCGAACCGAGGTAGCCGGCCATCGCCTCGTCGATGCGGCGGGCCATCGCCTCGTCCTGCGGACGCAGCGCGAAGGCGGGCCAGCCTGCTTCGCCCCGCCCTTCGCGCTGCGGCGGCCGGTAGCGCTGCGCCAGTTCGACACCGGTCAGACCGGATACCGCCAGCATGTGGCGCAAGGACACGTCGGACAGCGCAAGCGCGTCGGCCCGGCCCTCGATCACCGCCACCGCCGCGCTGGTCGCGTCGCTGTGCCGCTGAATGCGGGCGGCCGGCACGCCGGCTCGCTTGGCCACCGTCAGTTCGACCGCGCCGTCGATGACGGCCAGCACCGCATCCGGGTGCGCGGCGATGTCGTCGAGGCCGTGCAGGTCGAGCGGATTGCCCGCACCCACCAGCAGCGCCGACGATACCTGCGCGGTCGGCCGGGTGAAGCGAGCGCGCTGCGCGCGCTCGGGTGTCACGAACAGACCGCTGGCGACAATGTCAGCGCGACCAGCCTGCAGATCGTGCAGCAACTGGCCGAACTCGGTGTGGATGAACTCGACCTCGCCGAGACCCGCCCGCTTGGCCAGCACGCGCAGCATTTCCGGTGCCTCGCCGGTGACACGGCCGCGCGCGTCGATGTAGGCGAACGGTGGCTCGATCGAATACAGCGCACGCAACGTCGGCGCAGCGCCCGATCGCGCTGGATCGTCGTAGATGATCCGGCCGAGCACCAGCGCGACGAGGGCAACGATGAATCCGGCAAGCAGGTAGGGGGTGCGCATGACGGGTTGCTGACGAGGTCAGCCTTGCATTCTAGCGTCGCGTCATGACCCGTCCATGCAGGGCAGCACGAACGGCATCGATCACTGCCTTTTCGTAGCGACCGCCGCGCAGCCGGTCGCTCAGTTCGATCTGCACGCCGCGGCCTAGCCGCCCCCGGTTGCACAGATTGCGCGGGTCGAGGCCGGCGTAGCGATGGCCGCTGGTCTGCGCGAGCACGCCGCGTGCGTACAGGCGATCGGCCAAGGCACAGGCGAGCGCACGATCGCGGCCGCCGAGCAGCGCGCGCTCGCCGGTATCGGCCACGCCATGCACCGCCAGCACGGCGTCGCAATCGGCGATCAGCGCCAGCGCGCGCGGCTCGTCGAAGCGGGTGCTGGTGATGTGCAGCGTTTCGAAGTTCATCGTCGGCAACGCGCCTTCGAACAGGTAAAGATCGAAGTCGTTGCCGGCGATCGCACGTGCCACCTCCGACGTGCCGCGCTCGATGCGCCCACCATGCGGCGCGACGATCGCGACCCCGCTGCCGCGTCGCTCGACGGTGACGTGGTAGTCGATGCCCTCGCGATGCGCGGACGACAGCTCGGCGTAGCTGCGATGGCGGTCGCGGTGCACGTCGTTCAGGGCTTGCCGGACAGGAACAGCTTCTCGATGCGCGCCATGCCCGGGTGATCGCGTCCGGAACGGCGCAGTTCGGCAAAGTCCTCGCGCAGGATGCGGCGGAATTCGTCGGCGCCGCGCAAGGTCATGTTGGCGGCGTACACCTCGCGCGCATTGCCGATCTGTCCGTTCAGCAACAGTGCGTGCGCGTGGTTGATCTGCGCCGCCTTGAATTCCGGCGCGTCGTTCGGCACCTTGGTCGCCGCCTGCAGCACCTCGTCGTAACGGCCAAGGTTGAGGCAGGCCCATGACCAGGCGACCCAGACCGAATTGTCCTTGTAGCCGGCCTGCATCGCCTTCTCCAGCCAGCGTGCCGATTCGGCGTAGTCGGTCTGGGCACCACCGCCGCTGTAGATCGCCGCCAGATGGACATAGGCCGGCGCGTAGTTCCTGTCGGCCGCGCGCCGGACCCAGGCCAGCGCCAGTTCCGGCGCCAGCGGGTCGGCGGTGTCGGCTTCGATCATCTTGGCCAGCAACAGCATGCCTTCCGGGTCACCGCCTTCGGCCGCCAGCGTGTACCAGCGGCGTGCCTCTGCCGCATTGCGCTCGACGCCGATGCCGCTGGCACGGATCTGCCCGGCCACGGCCTGCGCCCGCGCCAGTCCGGCCTCCGCCGACAGCAGCGCCCAGCGTGCCGATTCGGTGTCGTTCTTGTCCAGGCAGGTGCCGAAGAAATGCCAGTCGGACATCTGCAGCATCGCTTCCGGCTCGCCCTTCTCGGCGGCGCCACGCGCCTCGGCCAGCGCCGTGTCGCACTCGCCACGCAGGTGGGCGGTGCGCCACTGTTCCGACGCGGCAGCCGTGCCCGCTGCGGACAGCAGCGCTGCGAAACAGAAGAGGCGGAGGCGCGCGCTCATGAGCAATCAGGCCGGCGACAGCTTGGCCACGGCGAGCGCCAGCCACTTGACGCCCGACGCACCGAAATTGACCTGGACCCGGGCGTCGGAGCCCGAGCCTTCGGCGTTGACGATGACGCCAGCGCCGAACTTGGCGTGGCTCACCTGTTGGCCGACGCGGAAGCCGCTGTCATTGACCGCCGTCGTCCGGCGACCGCTGCCGAAGCTGCGCGGATTGCTGCTCGCCGGTGCCGACGGCGCGGCACTGCTGCTGCCGAAGCCGCCGTAGCCGCGTGCGCTGGCCGGCGGCGTGAGCCACTTCAGCAGTTCGGCCGGAATCTCGTCGAAGAAGCGGCTGCGCAGGTTGTAGCGGGTCTGACCATGCAGCATGCGCGACTGCGCGAACGACAGGTAGAGGCGCTTGCGGGCGCGGGTGATGGCGACGTACATGAGCCGGCGCTCCTCTTCCAGACCGTCTCGCTCCAGCACCGAGTTCTCGTGCGGAAACAGGCCTTCTTCGAGACCACCGATGAACACCACGTCGAATTCCAGTCCCTTGGCTGAGTGCACGGTCATCAGCTGCACCGCAGCCTGGCCGGCGTCGGCCTGGTGTTCCCCCGCCTCGAGCGACGCGTGCGACAGGAAGGCGGACAGCGGATCGGGCGGCGCGGCTTCGTCCTCGGCCGCGACCTGGGCGTAGCCTTCCTCGGAAATGAAGTTGGCGGCCGCGTTGATGATTTCGTCCAGGTTGGCAACGCGCTCCTGACCTTCCTTTTCAGTCAGGTAGTGCGCGCGCAGGCCGGACAGTTCGAGTACCTGCTCGACCATTTCCGGCAGCTTCAGCCCCTCGCAGGCGAAGCGCAGCTGGTCGACCAGCTTGATGAAGGCGCCGACCGACTGCGCCGCCTTGCCGGTCAGGAAGTTCAGCGCGCCGTACAGGCTGCTGCCGTGCGCCTGCGCGGCGTCCTGCAGCTGTTCCAGCGAACGCGCGCCGATGCCGCGGGTCGGGAAGTTCACCACGCGGGTGAATGCGGTGTCGTCGTGCGGATTGGCGATGAGCCGCATGTAGGCCAGTGCGTGCTTCACCTCCTGCCGCTCGAAGAAGCGCAAACCGCCATAGACGCGATAGGGAATGCCGGCCGAGAACAGCGCGTGTTCGAGCACGCGCGACTGCGCATTGCTGCGGTAGAGCAGCGCGATGTCGTCGCGCGCCGTGCCGTCGTGGATCAGCGCCCGGATCTCCTCGACCACCCAGCGCGCTTCCTCGATGTCGTTGAAGGCCTCATAGACGCGCAGCGGCTCGCCGTGGCCGGCTTCGGTCCACAGGTTCTTTCCGAGGCGGCCGCTGTTGTGCTTGATCACCGCGTTGGCGGCGTCGAGGATGTTGCCGTGCGAGCGGTAGTTCTGTTCCAGCCGGATCACGTTGTCGACGTGGAACTCGCGCTCGAAGTCGCGCATGTTGCCGACCTCGGCGCCGCGGAAACGGTAGATGCTCTGGTCGTCGTCGCCGACCGCCATCACCGCCGCCTGACCTTCGGTGCCGAGGCCGGCCAGCAGCTTGAGCCAGCGGTACTGCAGCACGTTGGTGTCCTGGAACTCGTCGACCAGGATGTGGCGGAAACGGCGCTGGTAGTGCGCGCGTATCGGCTCGTTGCGTTGCAGGAGCTCGTGACAGCGCAGCAGCAGCTCGGCGAAATCGACCACGCCCTCGCGCTGGCACTGCACCTCGTAAGCCTGGTACAGCTCGACCCGCTTGCGCGCGAAGTCGTCGAAGGCCTCGACCTCGTGCGGGCGCAGCCCCTGCTCCTTGGCCGAATTGATGAAATACATCAGGTCGCGCGCCGGGAATTTCTCGTCGTCGATGTTGAGCGCCTTCAGCATGCGCTTGATGGCCGACAGCTGGTCTCCCGAATCGAGTATCTGGAACAGCTGCGGCAGCCCGGCCTCTTTCCAGTGCGCGCGCAGCATGCGGTTGCACAGACCGTGGAAAGTGCCTATCCACAGGCCGCGTGCATTCATCGGCAGCATCGCGGTCAGCCGCGCCAGCATTTCCTTGGCCGCCTTGTTGGTGAAGGTGACCGCGAGGATGCCGTGCGGCGACACCTGGCCGGTCGAAATGAGCCAGGCCAGACGCGTGGTCAGCACGCGCGTCTTGCCCGACCCGGCGCCCGCGAGGATGAGCGCCGACTGCGACGGCAGCGTGACGGCCTGGAACTGCTGTTCGTTCAGACCGGAAAGAAGCGGGTTGGATGTCATGCGGCGGATTCTACCGGGCTGCCTGCCGACGATCGCGCCCCGCGGACGTGTAGTCCTGCTCCTACAGCGAGGAACCGGCCCCGGGCAGGGCGGTCGCGTCTAACCCGGACAACGCAAACAGGGAGAGACCACGACAATGAACGACTGGACACAGACTGCCGCCTGGCTGTACGCATGGGCGGGCGACCGCCTGCCTCAGGTGCTTGACCTCGCGGTGAAGCTGTTCCTGATCCTGCTGCTCGCCTGGATGCTGCAGCACCTCGCCCGGCGCTCGATACGGCTGATCCACGAAACACTGCGCCGGCGCACCGACTGTGCGGAAGACATCAAGCGCATCGACACCCTGGTTCGGGTCGCACGCTACGCGGCATCGGTGGTCATCCTCGTGCTGGCCGGCGGCATCGCGCTGAGTGCGCTGGGCATTTCGGTCGCCCCGCTGCTGGCCACCGCTGGCGTGGCCGGCATCGCCATCGGCTTCGGTGCCCAGTCGCTGGTGAAGGATCTGTTCTCGGGGCTGTTCGTGCTGCTGGAAAACCAGATCCGCGTCGGCGACATCGTGGACATCGCCGGCCACGGCGGCGTGGTCGAGGAAGTGACGCTGCGCTATGTGCGCCTGCGCGACTACGAGGGCAATGTGCACTTCGTCCCGAACGGCGAGATCACGACGGTCACCAGCCGCTCGCGTGAATTCGCCCATGCGGTGATCGATGTGCGGATGGCGCCGACCGACCGGGTGGCCGACATCTACGCCATCATGTTCGACGTCGCCAAGGCGATGCGCGAAGACGAGTACTTCGGCGCCCGCATCCTCGGCGACCTCGAGATGGCGGGCGTGGACCAGTGGCAGGAATCGGCGCTCATCGTGCGGGCACGCATCCGTGTCGCGGCGATGGCGCAATGGGAGGTGCGGCGCGAATTCCTGCGGCGGGTGAAGGAAGCGTACGACGAGCGCGGCCAGACCTTGCCGCTGCCGCATCTCACGCTGCGCTTCGCCGACGACGCCGAAACCATGCTGCGCGAAGTGTCGCGCAGCAGCCCGGCAACACGCCGGACGGCTCCGGCCTGAGCCTGCCCGGTAACGGCGCCGTGTTTTCCGGCGGGCGGCGGGCCGCCGGGCCTATAATTGCGGGTTAGCGTTCATTTCCGCCGCATCCCGCCTCATGTCAGAAAAACAGACCCCCGCCTACACCCCGTCCGAGGTCGAAGCAGCCGCGCGCCGCTACTGGGACGACAGCCAGACCTTCAAGGCCGTCGAGGACGCGTCGAAGCCCAAGTACTACTGCCTGTCGATGTTCCCCTACCCGTCGGGCAAGCTGCACATGGGCCATGTGCGGAACTACACCATCGGCGACGTGCTGACCCGCTTCCACCGGATGCGCGGCTACAACGTGCTGCAACCCATGGGCTGGGACGCCTTCGGCCTGCCGGCCGAGAACGCGGCGATCAAGAACGCGGTGCCGCCAGCGAAATGGACCTACGACAACATCGACTACATGCGCCAGCAGCTCAAGGCGCTGGGCTTTGCCATCGACTGGAGCCGCGAACTGGCGACCTGCCAGCCGTCGTACTACAGGTGGAACCAGTGGCTGTTCCTGCGCATGCTGGAAAAGGGCATCGCCTACAAGAAGACGCAGGTCGTGAACTGGGACCCGGTCGACCAGACCGTGCTCGCCAACGAACAGGTGATCGACGGTCGCGGCTGGCGCACCGGCGCGCTGGTCGAGAAGCGCGAGATTCCCGGCTACTACCTCGGCATCACGCAGTACGCCGACGAACTGCTGGACGATCTGGACACGCTGGACGGCTGGCCCGAGCGCGTGAAGACCATGCAGGCCAACTGGATAGGCAAGAGCACCGGCGTGCGCTTCGCCTTCAGCCACGACGTCCGCGATGACACCGGCGCGCTGATCGACGACGGCAGACTGTGGGTATTCACCACCCGCGCCGACACCATCATGGGTGTCACCTTCTGCGCGGTCGCCGCCGAACATCCGCTGGCCACGCACGCCGCCCGCAACAACCCCGAACTGACCGCCTTCATCGAGAAATGCAAGCACGGCTCGGTGATGGAAGCCGACATGGCGACCATGGAAAAGGAAGGTCTGCCGACCGGCCTCTCCGTCGTGCACCCGCTGACCGGCGAATCGGTGCCGCTGTGGGTCGGCAACTACGTGCTGATGAGCTACGGCGACGGCGCGGTGATGGCGGTGCCGGCGCACGACGAGCGCGATTTCGGTTTCGCGAAGAAATACGAACTGCCGATCCGGCAGGTAATCGCGGTCGGCAACAACGCGTTCTCGACGGACGCGTGGGCCGAGTGGTACGGATCGAAGGACGGCGTCTGCGTAAACAGCGGCCGCTACGACGGCCTGGGTTATGCCGCGGCGGTCGATGCAGTGGCGGCTGACCTCGCCGACAAGGGTGGCGAGAAGAAGGTGCAGTGGCGCCTGCGCGACTGGGGCGTGTCGCGCCAGCGCTACTGGGGCTGCCCGATTCCCATCATCCACTGCGATCACTGCGGCGACGTGCCGGTGCCGGACGACCAGCTGCCGGTGGTGCTGCCGGAGGACTGCATTCCGGATGGCTCGGGCAACCCGCTGCTCAAGCGCGACGACTTCATCAACGTCGCCTGCCCGAAGTGCGGCGCCGCCGCCAAGCGCGAAACCGACACGATGGACACTTTTGTCGATTCGAGCTGGTACTACGCCCGCTACTGCTCGGTCGGCAACGACGCGGCCATGGTCGATGAGCGCGCCAACTACTGGATGCAGGTGGACCAGTACATCGGCGGCATCGAGCACGCCATCCTGCACCTCTTGTACTCGCGCTTCTGGTCCAAGGTGATGCGCGACATGGGCCTGATGACGGTGAAGGAACCGTTCGCCCGTCTGCTCACCCAGGGCATGGTGCTGAACCACGCCTGGCTGCACAAACCTGAAGGCGGCGGCAAGAACTACTACTGGGAAAGCGAGGTCGAGGTCCAGCGCGACGCCAAGGGGCAGATCACCGGCGGCCGGCTGACGGCCGACGGCACCGTGCTCGAGCACGAACTGACCACGATGTCGAAGTCGAAGAACAACGGCGTGGACCCGCAGGCGCTGATCGACCAGTACGGCGCCGACACCGCGCGCTTCTTCATGATGTTCGCCAGCCCGCCGGAACAGACGCTGGAATGGAACGACGCCGGCGTCGAAGGCGCGCACCGCTTCCTGAAGCGCGTATGGAATTTCGCCCAGGACTACACCGCCGAACTGCGCGCGCGTGTACCGGCCGGGTCGACGCTGGGCAAGGCCAAGCTGCCGGCCGCGCTGGCCGACCTGCGGCGCGAACTGCATCTGGTGCTGAAGCAGGCGAGCTACGACCTGGGCAAGCAGCAGTTCAACACGGTCGCCTCCGGCTGCATGAAGATGCTCAACGCGCTGGAAAAGGCACCGCGCGACGGCGTCGAAGCGGCCGAGGTGATCGGCGAAGGCCTGTCCATGCTGCTGCGCGTGCTGTCGCCGATCTGCCCGCACATCACGCACGTGCTGTGGCGCGACTGCGGCTTCGGCGACGACATCCTGAGCGCCGAATGGCCGGAGCCGGCCGACTCGGCGCTGGTGCAGGACGAGGTGGAACTGATGCTGCAGGTCAATGGCAAGCTGAGGGGCAGCCTGCGCGTCGCCGCCGATGCGGCCAAGGACGCCATCGAGGCGGCGGCGCTGGCCAACGAGTCGGCGCAGAAATTCATGGAAGGCAAGCCGGCGAAGAAGGTGGTCGTCGTGCCCGGCCGTCTGGTCAATATCGTGTGCTGAAGCAGGAGATGCCCGTGAGCGCCCCCGCCAACCCATCCCGCCGCAGCCTGCTGCTGGCCGCCGTCGCCGCGCTTCCGCTGGCGGCCTGCGGTTTCCACCTGCGCGGTGTACGTGATCTGCCTTTCCAGACGCTGTACATCAACGGCAGCCGCAGCAACACGGAGCTGACCACGCAGATCCGCCGCGCGATACAGACGCAGAGTTCGACCCAGGTGGCGGACGAACCGTCAGCTGCGGACGCCATCGTCGACATCACCGAGAACAAGGTCGAAAAAGTCATCCTGAGCCTGAACTCGGCCGGTCGCGTGCGTGAATATCAACTGCGCCAGCGCTTCTCGTTCCGCGTACGCGATCGCAACAATGTCGAGATCGCGCCGGTGGCGTCGATCGAGCTGCGCCGCGACCTGACCTACAGCGATTCCGAGATGCTGGCAAAGCAGCAGGAAGAGCAGGTGCTGTACGACGAAATGCAGTCCGACCTGATCCAGCAACTGCTGCGCCGGCTGCAGGCGATCAAGCGCAAGCCCGCCTGAGCGCGATGCAGCTGCGCGCCGAACAGCTCGACGCCCACCTGAAGGGCACGCTCGCGCCGCTCTACGTGCTGCACGGCGACGAGCCGCTGCTCGTGATCGAAGCGGCGGACGCCATCCGCGCCGCCGCGCGTACGCGGGGTTTCAGCGAGCGCGAAGTGCTGGTGGTGACGCAGTACTTCAAATGGTCGGCGCTGGCCGAGGCGGCCGGCAATATGTCGCTGTTCGGCGGCGACAAGCTGATCGACCTGCGCATTCCGACCGGCAAGCCGGGTCGCGAAGGCAGTGATGCACTGGCCCGCTACGCCGCGAATCCGCCGGCAGGCACGATCACGCTGGTGACGCTGCCACTGATGGACTGGAAGGCGAAGAAGAGCAGCTGGTTCGCCGCGCTGATCGAATCCGGCATGGAACTGGAACTGAACGCGCCCGGTCTTGCGCGCCTGCCCGCCTGGCTGGCCGGCCGGCTCGCCCGCCAGCAGCAGAGCGCGACACCGGAAGCGCTGGAATTCATGGCCGGCCATGTCGAAGGCAATCTGCTGGCGGCAAACCAGGAAGTGATGAAGCTCGCGCTGCTGCATCCGCCCGGTGAACTTTCTCTCGAACAGGTGCGCAACGCGGTGATGGACGTCGCCCGCTACGACGTCGACGACCTGCGTCAGGCGCTGCTCGCCGGCGACGCCGCGCGCGCCAGCCGCCTGCTCGACGGCCTGCGCGCCGAGGGCGTGGCCGCTCCACTGGTGCTGTGGATCATCGTCGCTGAACTGCGCGTGCTGGCGACCGCGCGAGCCGAAATGGATGCCGGGCGCAGCGCCGACGACGCACTGGCTGCCGCGCGCATCTTCGGCGCCCGCCAGTCACCGTACAAGCGTGCGCTGCAGCGGCTGTCCTCGGCCGCCACCCGCACTGCACTGATGCAGGCCGCGCGACTGGACCGCATGATCAAGGGCGTGGCGCGTGGCGACGTGTGGGACGAGTTCCTGCAGATCGCGCTGCGACTGTGCGCACGCTGAGCGTGGCCGACTGGCAAGTCGCCGCGCTTTCTGCTTTCATCCGTGTTTGGCCGCCGTTTTCATAAGGTGCGCGGTCTGAGCATTTCGGGAATCAAGATGGACATCCAGGACTACATGAACACGCTGGGCCGCCAGGCCCGCGCCGCCTCGCGCATCGTGTCGCAGGCATCCACCGCCGCCAAGAACGACGCGCTGATCCGCATCGCCGCCCTGCTGCGCGAGCGTGCACCGCAGCTGCTCGAAGCCAACGCGGCCGACGTCGACGCGGCACGCGCCAATGGCCTGGACGCGGCGATGATCGACCGGCTCACGCTGACCGCCAAGGGCGTCGAGGCGATGGCGCAAGGCCTGGAACAGGTCGCCGCGCTGCCCGACCCGGTCGGCGAAATGACCGACTTCAAGCGCCGCCCCACCGGCATCACGGTGGGCAAGATGCGGGTACCGCTGGGCGTGATCGGCATCATCTACGAAGCGCGGCCGAACGTGACTGCCGACGCAGCGGCCCTGTGCCTGAAGAGCGGCAACGCCGCCATCCTGCGCGGCGGCTCCGAAGCCGCGTGCTGCAATCAGGCAGTCGCCGCCTGCGTGCGCGAAGGGCTGGTTGCCGCGGGTCTGCCGGACACTGCGGTACAGGTGGTGGACACCACCGACCGCGCCGCGGTCGGCGCGCTGATCACGATGCCGCAGTTCGTCGACGTGATCGTGCCGCGCGGCGGCAAGGGCCTGATCGAACGCATTTCGCGTGAAGCCAAGGTGCCGGTGATCAAGCACCTGGACGGCAACTGTCACGTCTATATCGACGAATTCGCCGACGACGACAAGGCGGTGCGCATCGCCGACAACGCAAAGACCCATCGCTACGGCACCTGCAACACGATGGAAACGCTGCTGGTGCATGTCGCTGCGGCACCGCGCGTGCTTGGCCGACTGGCCGACATCTACCTCGGCAAGGGCGTCGAACTGCGCGGCTGCGAGCGCGCGCGCGCGCTGGTGCCGGCGATGAAGGCGGCGACCGACGAGGACTGGGCGACCGAATACCTCGCCCCCATCCTCGCGGTGCGCATCGTCGATTCGCTGGACGACGCGATCGACCACATCAACCGCTGGAGTTCGCAGCACACGGACGCCATCGTGACCGAGAACCACACGCGGGCGATGCGCTTCATCCGCGAGGTCGATTCGGCGTCGGTCATGATCAATGCCTCGACCCGCTTCGCCGACGGCTTCGAGTACGGGCTGGGTGCGGAGATCGGCATCTCGACCGACAAGATCCACGCCCGCGGCCCGGTCGGTCTGGATGGGCTGACCAGTCAGAAGTGGGTGGTGCTCGGCGACGGCCACGTGCGTAGCTGAACACGCTGACGGGACGGCACGCCGTCCCGTCACCCCTAGCCCCTAGCCCCTAGCCCCTAGCCCCTAGCCCCTAGCCCCTAGCCCCTAAGCATTGTCCGATAGCTTCCTCTCCGCCAGCATCCTGCTCCTGCTGCTGTTCGATCCGTTCGGCAACGCACCGGTCATGACCGTGCTGCTGAAGGACGTACCGAAGGCGCGGCGTCAGCGTGTCGTGCTGAGGGAGTGCTTCTTCGCCTGGCTGGCGCTGCTCGCCTTCATGTGGGCCGGCGAATCGGTGATGAGGGTCCTGCAGCTGTCGCAGACCTCGCTCGGCATTGCCGGCGGCGTACTGCTGTTCCTGATCGCGCTGCGCATGATCTTTCCGGAGCCGGCCGGCGTGTTCGGCGAGTGGGCCGGCGGCGAGCCCTTCGTCGTGCCACTGGCGATTCCGCTGATCGCCGGGCCGTCTGCGATGGCCATGGTGATGCTGCTGGTGTCGCGCGAGCCGGACCGCTTCTGGACCTGGACCGGCGCGATGAGCGCGGCCATGGCGGTCACCGCCTGCGTACTGCTGGCGGCAGGGCCGCTGATCCGCCGGCTGGGTGAGCGCGGAACCTCCGCGCTTGAGCGACTGATGGGTCTGCTGCTGTGCGCGGTCGCCGTCGAAATGCTGCTGACCGGTATCCGCAGCTTCGCCGGATCACTCTGAGCGGCGCGCGTCCGGACGCCGGAGCGGCCGGATGACGCGCCCGTCAGTTGCCCAGACCGAGCGAAGTCTGCGTGAACACCGCCGCGCCGCTGACCTTGTTGATGCCGCCAATGCCGCTGTCGAAGGTGTAGACCATGCCCGCGCGCTCGGCCCCTGCGCCGGCGAAGAAGCCATGGAAACTGCCGCTCGGCGGGCTGAACGAACATCCGCTGCAGTTCGAGAACGAACCCGAGAACGCCGCGGTGCCGCTGTTGATGCTGCCGGACCCGGTCAGCCCGAAGGTGGTGGCGCTGACGGTCACGTTCATGCCGACGCTGAGCGTGTAGGCCGAGAAATCGGCGGTCATGGACCCGCTCACCGAGCCGCCACTCGCACCGCCGGACGTGGTCGGCGTGGTGTAGCCGCTCAGCGCATAGGTGCCGCTGGCACCGCCCAGCGCGGCCAGATCCGGCGTCGGCTTGCCAGCGATGTAATGCACGTCGAGCAGCGTGTCGCCGGCGCAGTCGAATTCGCCGGAACACGAGCCGCTGGTCCAGCGCCCCCAGCCGATGATGCCGTCCTGATGTGCTTCGGCAACCGAAGACGCCTGGATGTCACCGTTCGAATTCGACGCCGAGACCAGCGTGCTGCCCTCGAAGGACGCGGTCGCCGAATCCAGCATCACCAAGCCGCCATAGCCGCCGTACTGATCGACGTACTGGCCATAGACGTAATAACCGTCACCGGACTGCAGACTGCCGCCCGCATAGCCGTCCAGCACATCCAGCCCGCCGCCCTCACTGCGATTCTCCGACACCAGGAAGGTGTCGTCGCCCTGCGGCGGCGTCAGGTTGCCGCTGTTCGACGGCGGCGGCGGCGGCAGATCGGTCTTCACTTCGGTGATGACCGGCGGCGTGCTCTGGTCGGCGACATAGGCGCTCTGCCCGTCGGACACCGTAAGGCAGCCGCCTCCGTTGCAGACATCGACCGCGCCATCGCCGGTCGTCACGTTGATGCTGTTGCCGTAGACAACGGAGAACTCGGTGCCGCGGATGCCGATGGTTGCAACCGAAGTGGTGAGCTTGTAGTTGCTGCGGTTGCCCTTGCCGACCAGACCGGTGATGGTGCGCAGGCCGCCCTTGATCAGGCTGAAGAAGCCACGGTCCTCGGTCGGCTTGCCGGCGAACGCGTACTGGTCGATGCGGAACTGGGTCTGCGGCTGAAGCGACACCAGCGAGCCGTCGGTAAAGCGCATCTGGGCGCGTCCGCTGCCGGTGTCGACGGTGTCGCCGCTGCCCACCTGAGCGCCGCGCGCCAGCACGCGGCTGCTGCCGTCAGCCGCCAGTGCGCGCACGTCACCCGACGTGAATTCGACACGCGCCGCGTTATCGGCCAGCGCATGCAGCGGAAACGCCAGTGCGATCGCGAGCGTCAGGCGTGCGGGAGTGAAGGGTTTCGCCATGGCGCTCTCCTAGAACGTGCGACGCACGGCGAACTGGGCGACGCCGCGACGGTATTCGTTGAGATTGATGCTGGAGTCATTGCGCACCAGTGACACCGACGGCGTGAGCAGCCACTGCTTGGCGAAGGCATAGCTCGCGCCCAGCGACAGCGAAGTCAGATTATCGTCGCGCACGCGGGCGAAGATCGGGTCGACATTCTTGTACTCGCGCGCCTCGTGCGCCAGCGCGCCGAACAGCATCCAGCGCTCGTCCAGCGTGTGCTGCGCGCCGACGCGGAAGCCGATCACGTCGTTGGCAGCGATGTTCACGCCCGAGGGCAGGTCGTTGCGGCCGGTTTCGGCGCCGAGGTAAAAACTGCCGAACAGCATGGTGCGGTCGTTCGGCAGGACCAGCGCGTGGCCGACGCCATAGATGTTGCGATTGACGTCGCGCACGTCGTTCGTGCCTTCGTAACGCAGGCGGCTCTGCTGCGCGAACACGGTGGTCTGGTTGCGCGCATCGTGCGTGTGCTGCCACTGCAGCGAGCCGCCGGTGTAGTCGCGCAACTTGTCGTCATCGACCTCGAACATGCCCAGCTGCAGCGCTGCGGTGATCCGGTTCGCGCCGCGCGACCACGACACGCCGGCATTGCCGTCCAGTGCGGTCGTGTCGAAGCGCGACTCGCCGCCATTGAAGCGCGCCGCGCCGGTGGCGCCGGCGAGGAAGGCCCATTCGCGGTTCAGCGGCACGCGCGCAGTGATACCGCCGGACAGCGCACTGAACCATGCGTCGCGACTCTGGCTGGCGGGGTCGAGCAGGAAGGCGCCGAGGCCGGGTACCGCGACCGCGTTCTGCGAGGTGGCGCTGTTCACGTTGGTGTCACGTCCGACCGCCGCTTCGACGAAACCGGCGAAAGACGGCTTGCCTGCGTCCGGCGCGCGGTCGATGGCCGACAGCAGGCGATCGATGGCACGGGCCACCTCCGGCGGTACGTTCTGATTGCGCACCGTCTCCAGCTCACGCCGGGCGCCGACCGATTCGCCGAGCGCCAGATAGGCACGGCCGATTTCGGCGCGGGCACGCGCATTGTCCGGCTGCACGGCGAGCACGCGTTCGAGCGCGAACACGGCCAGCGTATGCCGCCCCGTTTCCAGCGCCGAAATGCCCAGCAATAGATCGAACTGCGGATCCCCGGCCCGCTCCGACTCCTGCGGCGACAGTAGCTGGTAGGCCGCAGCATGGCGACCGGCTTCGATGTGCGCGGCCGCCTGTTCGGTCAAGGATTGAGCATGCGTGGCGACCGATGTGCCCAGCAGCAGTGCAAACAGCAGCGGATGTGTTCTTTTTTGTGCGCGCATGCGCCCTCCTCGTTGTCGCGTGACCGACAACTGACTGACCTCAATGGCCGGATGATTGCATTTCATTGATTGAAAAACAATAGCTTGCACAACCTTATTAAGGTTGATTCCTGAAGCAGGCCGTCATTTCTCACATCTCGCGAGCACGATCAGTGCCCGTCCGCCGGATAATTCGAGACCCGAACCCGACGGAGTCCCCATGAATCTGCGCGCATTGTGTTTCGTGTCGATGTTGATGCTCTCTTCGGTCGTCACGGCCATCGAAGTCGAAGGCACGCGTTTCGATCCGACGACACGCCTGTCCGATTCGACGCTTCAGCTGAACGGCGCTGGCGTGCGCACGCGCTTCATCATCAAGGCCTACACCGTCGCCCTCTACCTCGGCGCGCCGGCCGACAGCCTGGACGCGGCGATGGCCGCGGCAGGCCCGAAGCGTATCGAGATCGTGCCGCTGATGAGCTTTTCCGCAACGCAGTTCACCGAACCGCTGGTCAAAGGCATGAAGAAGAACCTGCCGCCGGCGGAATTCGAGGCGATGCAGCCGCGCATCCGCGCTTTCGTCGACGATCTGATGGCGGTGCAGGAGGTGAAGAAGGGCAGCCGAATCGGCCTCGAATGGCTGCCCGGTCGCGGCACCCGCGCCGTGATCGACGGCAAGGAGGTGAGCAAGACGGTCGAGGGCGACGATTTCTACCGCGCACTGCTCGCCATCTGGATCGGCCCAAAGCCGACCCAGGACGACCTGAAGCAGCAGTTGCTCGGGGGCAGGCAGGCGCAATGATGAAGGACTCCGGCGCGCCCGACTGGGACGCTGTGATCGTGGCGCCCGGCTTCGCACTGGGCATCCGCACCGCGGACGATGCGCTCACGCTGATCGAGTTCCTGCCGCCGCGGTCGCCGCAAGCGGCGCGCACGCTACTGGCGGCCGAAGCCACACGCCAGATCGACGCCTACCTGCGCGATGCCCGGCACCGCTTCGATCTGCCGCTGGCTCCCGGCGGCAGCGCACACCAGAACGCGGTGTGGGCGGTGATGCAGCAGATCGCGGTCGGCGACACGCTGAGCTATGGCGAAGTAGCGCGTCGCATCGGCTCCGCGCCGCGTGCCGTCGGCGCGGCCTGCGGCGCCAACCCACTGCCGGTGGTGATTCCCTGCCATCGCATCGTCGGGGCGGGTGGCGCACTGGGGGGCTTCGCGCACGCAACGCAGGGCTTTCTGCCCGGCATCAAGCGCTGGCTGCTGGCGCACGAGGCCGCGACGCACGAATTCAGGCTGTCGGCGAACGCCCCCGCTCTATCGTCACGCCGACCTGACGCACGTCCTTCATGATGCCGGTCTTGGCGATCGAAATCCGGACCCATGACGCACGGAAGTCGTTCAGCATCATGTTGATGACGAACTCGCCCAGCGTTTCGAGCAGATTGAAATGGCGCTGCGCCAGTTCGGCGCGGATGCGATTCACCACTTCGGCGTAGTCGATCGTGTCGTTGATGTCGTCGTTCTGGGCCGCGGCGTCGGGCACGCCGAAGGTCATGCTGATCTCCAGCTGCTGCGTGTGCGCACGCTCGCGCGCGTAGATGCCGACCGATGCGGTCACCTTCATGCCTTCGATGAAAATACAGTCCATGTCTGCCCAGTTGCCCGTGTCGAACTAGAATTGCCGGATTCTACGTCCGACCCGTCGCCCATCGTGAATTCAGCTTTCAGCATCGCCATCGCGATCGCCCTCGGTTACGCACTCGGCTGCATCCCCTTCGCCGTCGTCAGCAGCAGGCTGTTCGGCCTCGCCGATCCGCGCTCCTACGGCTCAGGCAACCCGGGCGCCACAAACGTACTGCGCTCCGGCAACAAGAAGGCCGCGCTGCTGACGCTGATCGGCGACGCGCTGAAGGGCTGCGTCGCGGTATGGCTGGTGCGTGCGCTGGGCATGGGTGAAAACGCCGCACTGCTGGCAGGCGTGGCGGCCTTCGTCGGCCATGTCTTCCCGGTCACGCTGGGTTTTCGCGGCGGCAAGGGCGTGGCGACGGCAGCTGGCGTGATGCTGGCTGCCGAACCGATGGTGGGTCTGATCGCGCTGGGCATCTGGCTGGCGGTCGCCCTACTCACTCGTTATTCGTCACTGGCCGCGCTGGTGGCTGCATGCAGCGCGCCGATCAGCGGCCTGCTGTATACGCAATCTGCCGTCGTGTGCGGCGCGCTTGCCGCGATGTCCGGGCTGCTGATCTGGCGCCACGCGGACAACATCCGCCGGCTGATGAATGGCACCGAAAGCCGCATCGGCGGCAAGAAGGCCCAGAACGCGGGCTGACCCCGCTCAGAGCGTATCGAGCGGCCAGCGCGGCCGTACCGCGATGGCGTGTTGCGACGACGACGCTGCCACGCCCGCTGCCAGCCGCTGCGCGCCGGCGAAGGCGATCATCGCGCCGTTGTCGGTGCACAGTGCCAGTTCCGGATAGAACACGCGCCCCTTGCGCTGCGCCAGTTCGACGTCGAGCCGCGCGCGCAGACGCCGGTTGGCACCGACTCCGCCTGCCACCACCAGCTGATTCAGCCGGGTCTGCCGCAGCGCAGCCAGCGACTTGGCGACCAGCACATCGACCACCGCTTCCTGGAACTCGGCCGCCAGATCGGCGCGTCCGGCCTCGTCGAGGCCCTTGTTCACCGCGTTCAGCACGGCCGTCTTCAGCCCGGAGAAGCTGAAATCGAGATCGCCGCTGCCGAGCATGGGCCGCGGCAGCTTCAGACGCCCCGGCGTACCCCGCTGCGCCAGCACCGCCAGGTGCGGTCCGCCCGGATAGGGCAGGCCGAGCAGCTTGGCCGTCTTGTCGAAGGCTTCGCCGGCCGCGTCGTCGAGCGTCTCGCCGAGCATTTCGTAATCGCCGACCGCCGACACGCGCATCAGCTGCGTGTGGCCGCCGGACACCAGCAAGGCGACGAAGGGATAGGTCGGCGGGTCGGCCGACAGCAGCGGCGACAGCAGATGCCCTTCCAGGTGATGAATGGGGATGGCCGGCTTGCCGAGCGAGAAGGCAAGCGCTTCGGCGAACGCCGCACCAACCAGCAGCGCGCCGGCCAAACCCGGCCCCGCCGTGTAGGCGATGGCGTCGATATCGCCGGCGGCAATGCCGGCTTCGGTCAGCACCTGGCGATAGAGCGGAACGATGCGCCGCACGTGATCGCGCGACGCCAGCTCCGGCACCACGCCGCCATACGCCTGATGCAGATCGATCTGCGAGTGCACGGCGTGCGCGACCAGACCTCGCTGGTCGTGGTACAACGCCAGCCCTGTTTCGTCACACGACGATTCGATGCCAAGTATCCACATGCGGCGCATTGTACTTGCGCGCCCCGCAAATCGGACTTGGCACATCGCCGGCACCGAGATATACTCGCCGGCTTTCCGTTATGCGTCCGCTCATATCGAGCAGCGGGCGCGCCATTGAGGGCTGTTTGTATGCCGGGTATTCGCGTCAAGGAAAACGAGCCGTTTGAAGTTGCGATCCGCCGCTTCAAGCGCACCATCGAAAAGGCTGGCACGCTGACCGAACTGCGTTCGCGCGAGTTCTACGAAAAGCCGACGGCCGAGCGCAAGCGCAAGCTGGCTGCCGCCGTGAAGCGTCACCACAAGCGGCTGCGCAGCCAGACCCTGCCGCCGAAGCTGTACTGATTCGCCGGGCCCTGCAAGGCTGCAGGGCTTGAACCCAAAAAGCCGGATGCGCAGTGACGCATTCGGCTTTTTGTGTTTGTTGCTTCCCTTCAACCGCCGCCGCGAGTGACACCATGAGCCTGAAGGAACAGATCAGCGAAGACATGAAGACCGCGATGCGCGCCAAGGACAGCGCGCGCCTGGGCACCATCCGCCTGCTGCTGGCCGCGATCAAGCAGAAGGAAGTGGATGAGCGCATCGTGCTCGACGACGCCCAGGTCACCGCCGTGATCGACAAGATGCTGAAGCAGCGCCGCGATTCGATCAGTCAGTACGAAAGCGCCGGCCGTCAGGATCTGGCAGACGCCGAGAAGTTCGAACTCGAGGTGCTGACCGCCTACATGCCGCAGCAGATGAGCGCGGACGAAGTGCGCGCCGTCATCGCCGAGGTGATCGCGGCGGTGGGCGCCGCCGGCCCGGCCGACATGGGCAAGGTGATGGGACCGCTGAAGGCGAAGCTGGCCGGTCGCACCGACATGGCGCAAGCGTCCGCGCTGGTGAAGGCCGCGCTGAGCGGCAACGCCGGCTGAGCGACGGCGGGATGATCCCGCAGTCCTTCATCCAGGAACTGCTCAACCGCGTCGACATCGTCGACGTGGTCGAGCGCTACGTCCCGTTGAAGAAGGCCGGCGCCAACTATCAGGCCTGCTGCCCCTTCCACAGCGAGAAGACCCCCTCCTTCACGGTCAGCCCGGCCAAGCAGTTCTATCACTGCTTCGGCTGCGGCGCGCACGGCAGCGCCATCGGCTTCCTGATGGAATATTCCGGGCTGAGCTATCCGGACGCCATCGAGGAACTGGCGCGCAACGCCGGCATGACCGTGCCGCGCGAAGACTTCACGCCGGAAATGGCACAGCGCCGCCAGCAGGCGGCGTCACTGACCGAGGTGATGGCGCGCGCGGCACAGCATTACAAGCAGCAGTTGAAAAAGAGCCCGCGCGCGATCGAATACCTGAAGGGCCGCGGGCTTTCGGGCGAGATCGCCGCCCGCTTCGGCATCGGCTACGCGCCGGACGACTGGCAGGGCCTGCGCGAAGCCTTCGACGATTACGAAGCTGCCTCGCTGGCCGAATGCGGCCTGGTGATCGACGCCGAGCCGTCGGACGGCCAGAGCAAGGGCCGACGCTACGACCGCTTCCGCGACCGCGTGATGTTCCCCATCCTCGACGCGCGGAACAATGTGATCGGTTTCGGCGGCCGCGTGCTCGACCGCGGCGAGCCGAAGTACCTGAATTCCCCGGAAACGCCGCTGTTTTCGAAAGGCCGCGAACTGTACGGCCTGACGCAGGCGCGCGCGGCGATCCGCGACGACGGCTTCGTGCTGGTGGTCGAGGGCTATATGGACGTGGTGGCGCTGGCCCAGTTCGGCGTCGGCAACGCGGTCGCCACACTGGGGACGGCGACCACCCCTGACCACATCCACAAGCTGTTCCGTCAGACCGACCGCATCGTATTCTGCTTCGACGGCGACCGCGCCGGTCGCAAGGCCGCGTGGCGCGGCCTCGAATCGGCGCTGTCGGAACTGAGCGACGGGCGCAGCGCATCCTTCCTCTTCCTGCCGACCGAGCACGACCCGGACAGCTTCGTCCGCGAACAGGGTGCAGACCGCTTCCGTCAGCTCGCGCTGTCGGCGCAACCGCTCAGCGAATACCTGCTGCACGAACTGCAGGCGCGCTGCGACACGCGCAGCGCCGAAGGTCGCGCCCAGTTCATCAACGAGGCGAAGCCGCTGGTGACGCAGATCCCGGCCGGCGCGCTGCGCACGCAGTTGCTGCACCTGCTGGCACCGGCGGTCGGGCTGTCGGCGCAGGAGCTGGCCGAAGCCTGCGGCCTGCGCATGCCGCGCCGCACTGGCCGCTACAACGCGCCACCGGCGCCAGCGGCACCGCGTGTCGCGCCGACGACGCCGGCACGCAAGCTGCTGTGCATGCTGATGCAGCGCCCGGCGCTCGGCAGCAAGGTCGGACATCTGGAAGACATCGACGACGACCCCTGGCTGCGGGCCGTGCAGGCGATCGCCGACTGCATCGAGCATGGCGACATCGATGCCGGCAACACGGCCGCGCTGGTCGAGTACTTCAGGGATGGTCCGCACGGACCGTTGATCGAGGACGCGGTCGCCGCGGCGATCGACGACCCGGCTGACGAGGGCGCACTGCCACACATGTTCGACGACACGCTGCAGCATCTGAGGAAGACGGGAATTTCCCGCGCAATCAATCATCTGACGATGCTCGGTCGTCAGGCGCCACTGACTGCAGAGCAACAGGCCGAACTCGGCCGTCTGCTCAAAGAGAAGGCGCGGACTTGAAAGACGAGAAGCCAACCCCTAAAACGGGTATAATGACGGGTTTTCCCTGTCGACCGCTTACATAGGTCGGGCTCACTGCCGGCCCGGTACGACGGGGTCCTGTGCGCAGGCGGACGGCAATCCGGTGAGGGTTTTGCCTTGCCGGGTTCGCCGCTGGTTACACGCAGATCTGAGGATATACATGGTCGCCAAGGACAAGTCGAAGGATACACGCAAGCAGGCTGAAGTCGCAGAAAAGCCTGTTGCAGCCGCAAAGCCCGTCACCGCCCGCGGTGCAAAGGCCGCCAAAGACGCCAAAGCCAAGGATCTGAAAGCGAAGGCGGGCTCCGCCGAAGCGAACGCCCTGCCGATGGACGCCGATCAGCGTCGCCTGCGTCTGAAGACGCTGATCGCGCTGGGCAAGGAACGCGGTTACCTCACCTACGCCGAAATCAACGATCACCTGCCGGACGACATCGTCGACGCGGAGCAGATCGAATCCATCATTTCGACCTTCAACGACATGGGCATCCGTGTCTTCGACGAAGCACCCGCCTCGGAAGACCTGCTCATGGGCGAGAACGCGCCGGCCGTGGTCGACGCGTCGGAAGTCGAAGAGGAAGCCGAACAGGCGCTGTCGACGGTCGAATCGGAATTCGGTCGCACGACCGATCCGGTGCGCATGTACATGCGTGAAATGGGTACGGTCGAACTGCTGACGCGCGAGGGCGAGATCGAGATCGCCAAGCGCATCGAGGACGGCCTGCGCCACATGATCCAGGCGATTTCCGCCTGCCCGACGACCATTGCCGAAATCCTCGACATGGCCGATCGCGTCGCGCGCGAAGAGATGCGCATCGACGAACTGATCGACGGCCTGATCGACCCGAACGCGGTCGAGGAAGAGGAAGAAGCGGCCGCCAGCGCCGAAGCGTCTGACGAAGAGGACGAGGACAGCGACGAAGAGGACGAGGACGGCGAAGGCGGCGCGATGAGCGCATCGCTGATCCAGCTCAAGGCCGACGCGCTGGAGCGCTTCGAAAGCATCCGCGCGCTGTACACCAAGATGCAGTCGACGCTGGACAAGAAGGGCTCGCAGGACAAGACCTATCTGAAGCTGCAGAAGCAGCTGTCGGACGAGCTGATGAACATCCGCTTCACCGCGCGCATGATCGAGAAGCTGTGCGACTCGGTGCGCAACATGGTCGAATCGGCGCGCAAGCACGAGCGCAAGATCCTTGAACTGTGCGTGGACAAGGGCAATATGCCGCGCGCCCACTTCATCAAGGTGTTCCCGGGCAACGAGGTGAACATTGACTGGCTGAAGGGTGAAATCACCGCCGCCAAGTCGAATGGCGCGCAACTGCTGCGCGCCGCGCCGGCCATCATCGAGGAACAGGGCAAGCTGATCGACATCCAGGACCGCATCGGCCTGCCGCTGAAGGAACTGAAGGACATCAACAAGCAGATGTCCACCGGCGAAGCCAAGATGCGCCGTGCCAAGCGCGAGATGACCGAAGCCAACCTGCGTCTGGTGATCTCGATCGCGAAGAAGTACACCAATCGCGGCCTGCAGTTCCTCGACCTTATCCAGGAAGGCAATATCGGCCTGATGAAGGCGGTGGACAAGTTCGAATACCGTCGCGGCTACAAATTCTCGACCTACGCGACCTGGTGGATCCGTCAGGCCATCACGCGTTCGATCGCCGATCAGGCGCGCACCATCCGCATCCCGGTGCACATGATCGAAACGATCAACAAGATGAACCGCATCTCGCGCCAGATCCTGCAGGAAACCGGTGCCGAGCCGGATCCGGCGACGCTGGCCATCCGCATGGAAATGCCGGAAGAGAAGATCCGCAAGATCCTGAAGATCAGCAAGGAGCCGATCTCGATGGAAACGCCGATCGGCGACGACGACGATTCTCATCTGGGCGACTTCATCGAGGACACCGCGACGCTGGCACCGACCGACGCTGCGCTGTTCGCCAGCCTGCGCGACATCACGAAGGAAGTGCTGGACAGCCTGACGCCGAGGGAAGCCAAGGTGCTGCGCATGCGTTTCGGCATCGAAATGAACACCGACCACACGCTGGAAGAGGTCGGCAAGCAGTTCGACGTGACCCGCGAGCGCATCCGCCAGATCGAAGCGAAGGCGCTGCGCAAGCTGCGTCACCCGTCGCGCAGCGAAAAACTGCGCAGCTTCCTCGACACGGAAACCTGATTTTCGTGTGAAACTTGAGCGACCCCATCGTCACGGAAAACAACAGGGAGGCCTACCGTGAAGACCATCGCTCAGGTGATTGAAGGCAAGCAGGGTCCGATCGCGACCGTCGAAGCGGACAACACGGTCATCAGCGCGCTGCGCGTGATGGCCAACCGCGGCATCGGTGCCGTGCTGGTGACCGACAACGGCGCACTGGCCGGCATCTTTTCCGAGCGCGACTATGCGCGCAAGGTGGTGCTGCAGGGCAAGGATTCCGCCACCACGCCGGTGCGCGACATCATGACCAGCAAGCTCATCCACGTGACGCCGGACATGACGGTCGATCAGGCGATGCAGCTGATGAGCGACAAGCGCATCCGTCACCTGCCGGTGCTGGACACCGCAGGTTCGCTGGTCGGCGTCATTTCCATCGGTGACATGGTCAAGGAAACGATCGAGTACCAGCAGTTCCTGATCAAGCAGCTCGAAAGCTATATCGCGAGCTGATCTTCACGGCGGGAGCGCGAACGCGCTCCCGTACGTCTTTCAGAGCACCTTCCCCACCAGCGGCACCGTCATTTCCGCTTCGCTTGTGCCTCCATGCACGCCGATCAGCCGGTGCAGACGTTCACCCGGTACGGTGTCGCGCAAGGTCCAGTCCGCTCTCATTTCCAGCGTGTAGTCACCGATGCGCTCAAGCAGGCGTGGATGAGGTACGCCCGGCCCGAAACGCCCGGCCGCAAAGTGATCGCTCGATCGCCACGGGATGCAGGCGCTGTCCAGAGCCTGCAGCGCGCGTTCGAAATCGCGCGCCCGCCCGGGTTTGAGGTGACAGAACACGGCGCGCCGCTCGCCCGACAGCGGGCCGGCGAGACAGTCGGCCAGCGACGGCAGCTGCTCGAGTTCGATCAGATGCTCCGTGGGCGCATCGATGAAGCCGTGATCCGCGGTCACCAGCAACTGCACGTCGCACCCTGCCATGCCTGCTGCCCAGTCGGCCAGCGCAGCGTCGGCCACGCGCAGCAGCTCGCGCGCACTGTCGGAAGCGCAGCCACGCACATGGGCACAATGGTCGAAGTCCGGCCAGTAAGCGTAGATGTAGCCAGGCGGCGACGGTGCGCGCAGCGCGCCCGTCAATGCGGCGAGCATGCCCTCGAGTCCAGCATAGGCGAGAACCTCGGCGCCAGCACTGTGCAGCGTATTGAACGGTGAATGCGCAATGTCGGCGGGCGAAATCACCTGCGACGCACCCGGCAGCGACGCGAACACGGACGGCGCCCGGCACACGCGCGCCAGCACCTCCTCCTGCGAACAGGGCAGATCGCCGTCGCCACGTGGTGTGACCGGCAGGATGGCGAGCACTCGGCCATCCAGGCCCGGTTCGGTACAGCGCAGGTGCCAGCCGGTCAGCCCATGCACCGCTGGCGACCGGGCTGTCATGAAAGTGGTGATGGCCGCCGCGGTGGTCGACGGGAACACGGAAGTCAGCGTCGCCATGCAGTGCCGGCGCAGGAAGCTGTCCTCGGGCAGCAGTTCGAGCTGCTTCATGCCGACGCCGTCGAGCACCAGCAACACGACGCTGCGCGCGGCACGCCAGGCTGACGCGTCCACATCGCGCAACCCCGCGCCGGTACGCTCACCGCCGCATGCGCGCACCACATCCTGCATCAGGTCGGCGATCGACCCACCTTCGAAATCCGGCCACATCGTCCGGCACCCTCCTCCGAAACCCGCTCCGCAGGCCCCGATACGGCGCCCCTTTGCTATAGTACCGCTCCCTTCCGGGCCTCTAGCTCATGCTTGGTTAGAGCAGCGGACTCATAATCCGTTGGTGCTGGGTTCGACTCCCAGGGGGCCCACCAGATCGCCCGCCCCAGCCCGCACACGGCTGGGGCCGCTCGCTCCGGGCGCCCGCCCATTGATCGTCATCAAGCCCCCCGCTGCCGGCGCCTAAAACCCCGCCGATTTGCGGCACACTGTCGCCTCGGTAATCAGTCGGCATTTCGGCAAGGGGTGATGGGCAATGGCAGTCGAACTGTTCAACAACGGCAAGCACGTCTGCCTGGCCTTCTACGATCTGGTCGACGAAGGCGCCGACCATGCGGTGCAGTGCAACCAGTTCCTGGTGGTGGACGGCGAACACGGCGCGCTGATCGACCCCGGCGGCAACATGACCTACACCGGGCTGATGATGGCGATGCAGCGCTATTTCCCGTCCAAGGATCTCGATCTCATCCTCGCCTCGCACGCCGACCCCGACATCATTGCGTCGATGAACAAATGGATGGTCAGCACCTCGTGCAAGGTGATGATTTCGAAGCTGTGGGCGCGCTTTCTGCCCCATTTCACGACAGGTCGCGACTACACGGCACGCATCATTCCGATCCCGGATGAAGGCATGCGGATTCCGCTCGGCGCCATGGAAATGCTGGCACTGCCGGCGCACTTCATGCACTCGGAAGGCAATTTCCAGTTCTACGACCCGGTGTCGAAAATCCTCTTCTCCGGCGACATGGGCGCCTCGATGATCGGCCACAGCGAAGCGCTGCCACCGGTCGGCGATTTCGACGCGCACGTTCCGCACATGTTCGGCTTCCACCGCCGCTACATGGTGTCGAACAAGATCTGCCGCTACTGGGCCAGCATGGTGCGCGGACTCGACATCGACATGATCGTACCGCAGCACGGCGCCCGCTTCGAGGGCAAGGCGATGGTGAAGCGCTTCGTCGACTGGATAGAGAACCTGCCCTGCGGCGTCGACCTGATGACGCAGGCGCACTACAAGGCGCCCTGAACCGGCGCGTCGGAGCGCACTCAGCGTCCGGCCACTTCCAGCGCGTTGTCGACAGCGCGCACGCCGGGTACCGCCATCGCCGTCTGCAGCGCGCGCGCCAGTTGCGACGCGTCGCGCACGACCCCGCTCAAGGTCACGCGCCCGTCACGGGCGCTCACCGCGACATAGCAGCCGCGCAAGGCCTCGTCGCCGCCGAGTGCGCCCTTGATCGCCTCCTGCAGGCCGCGGTCGCGATCGTCGGTGACCGGATCGCGCAGCGTCGCCTGCGTGGCGGCGACCAGACTGGCCGCCTGCGCGGGCGAGCAGATCGAGTAGGCGATTGCGGTCGTGGTGAGCAGGGTCGCAATGGACTGGCGGGTGATCATGGTCTGCCTCCGTATCTGTTTTAGCGGCGTACTCCGGCCGGTGGGAGTGCCCGCATCAGCACACGCCATGCCACACCTCGCCTGCTTTTGAATTCAGATACTTGGACGGGGCCGCACACACTTCGCGTCGGGCTGCGGCGACGCGCGCCCGACACTGGACCGCAACCCCTTGCGCCGCGCCGGTCAGGCCTGTCGCATCTCGGCGACATCGCCGCGGAACAGGCCGGGGTTCAGGTCGTAGCGCTGCAGCAGGCGGTAGAACTCGGTGCGGTTGCGGCCGGCGATGCGCGCCGCGTCGGTCACGTTGCCGGCGGTGAGCTTGAGCAGCTGCACCAGGTAATTGCGCTCGAAGCGCTGTTTCGCCTCGGCGTAGCCCAACGCCTCCATCGGCTTCACACGCAGCGCACGATCCACCAGCGCGCGCGGCACCAGCGGCGTAGTGGCCAGCGCGCACGCCTGCTCGACCACGTTCTGCAGCTGCCGCACGTTGCCGGCCCAGTGCGCGGTCGCCAGCGCTTCCAGCGCGTCGGGCGCGAAGCCGCGCAAGCGCTTGCCGTACTTCTTTGCCAGCGTGCGCAGGAAGTGCTCGGCCAGCAGCGGAATGTCCTCACGCCGCTCGGACAGCGGAGGCAGCGTCAGCGTGACCACGTTGATGCGGTAATACAGGTCTTCGCGGAACTGCCCTTGCGCGAGCAGCGCGTCGAGATCGCAATGGGTGGCCGACACGATGCGCACATCGACCGGCTCGGCCTGCGTCGCGCCGACCGGCCGTACCGCCCGCTCCTGCAGCACGCGCAGCAGCTTCACCTGCAGCGCTGGCGGCATGTCGCCGATCTCGTCGAGAAACAGCGTGCCGCCGTGCGCTGCGCGGAACAGGCCGGTGTGGCGCGCGACCGCGCCGCTGAAGGCGCCGCGTTCGTGACCGAACAGTTCGGATTCGAGCAGCGCGTCCGGTATCGCGCTGCAGTTGATGGCGACGAAAGGCGCCTGCGCGCGCGGGCTGGCGCGGTGCAGGGCGCGCGCCAGCAGTTCCTTGCCAGTGCCGCTGTCGCCGCGTATCAGCACGCTGGCATCGGAGGCAGCGACCAGCCGCGCCTCGTCGAGCAGTGACTCCATCCGCGCACTGCGGCTGATGAAGCAGTCACGCCAGCCAGCGTCGATCGCCGTCACCGCACCGGCCGGAGCGGCGTGCGACAGCGCCTGAGCGATGCGGTCGAGCAGTGACGCACTGTCGAAAGGTTTGGTCAGATAGCCGGCGACGCCGCGCGAGGTCGCCTCCACCGCATCGGGAATGCTGCCGTGCGCGGTCAGCAGGATGACCGGCAGCGCCGGGTGCTGCGCACGGATATCGTCGAACAGCGCGAGCCCGTCGCGGTCCGGCAGACGCACGTCGCTCAGTACCAGGCTGAAGCGCTCTACCGCCAGTCGCGTCAGCGCCGCCTCGGCCGTTTCGGCGGTGCTTACACGATAGCCGCTGGCCTTGAGCCGCAGCGACAGCAGGCGCAGCAGATCGGTATCGTCGTCGACCAGCAGCAGACGGTGCTGCCCGTCCGCCCTCACCGCGGTACGCCGCGCGACGGAATGCGCGCGGGCGGCAGGCTGCGCTCGATGTCGGCCAGCGCGTCGATCTTGCGCTGCAGTTCGTCCGCCCGCGCCTGACTGTCCTTCAGTTGCTGGCTGCTGCGTTCGAGCTGCTGCGTCAGCTTCACGTTGGCAGCGTCCAGGCGCTGGCGCTCGATCACCTGTTCGAGCAGCGATTTCGCATACGGCTGCACGGCCCGTGCCTCGTCGCTGCTGGAGGCGACCAGCGCCTCGAGCAGGGTGCGTGCGCGCGTCAGATTGCCGCCGCGCGGCTGCGCCGCCTGCATCGCCTGCTGCAACTGGCGTTCCGCCGTATTGGTCTGTGTTTCAAGCGCCGCCGGCTGCGGCGCTTCGGCCGCCGCCGGCGCGGATGGAGCGGGCTTCACGCCGGCGCAGGCAGCGAGCGACAGCGCAAGCGTGATCGGGATCAGACGGGTCAGACGGACGTCAGCTGGCATGGGGCAATTCGATCCTGAAGTGGGCGCCGCGCTCGGCTGGCAGCACCAGTGCCCGGCCGCCGTGCGCGGCGATGAATTCGCGCACGATGGCCAGTCCGAGGCCATTGCCCTTGTCCGGGCGCGGTGCGCGGCGGCTGCCGCGGAAGAAGGGTTCGAAGATGCGTTCGGTCTCGTCCGGCGCGACCCCCGGACCTTCGTCGATGCAGTCGATGCGCGTGGTGCCGCCATCGCTGCTCAGTTCGAGCCGCACCGTGCCACCGTGCGGACTGAAGGCGATGCCGTTGGCCAACAGGTTCGTGAGCGCGATGCGCAGCTTGGCGGCGTCGCCGCGCACCGGCGGCGCATAGCCGCTGACGTCGAGACGGATGTCCTTGGCCTGCGCCTGCAGCTTGAGGTCGGCCGCCACTTCGCGCGCCAGCGCACGCAGCGCGGTCGGCTTCAGTTCGAGGTGGCGGGCGTCGAACTGCGTCGCGTTGTAGCCGATCAGCTGTTCGATGCGTTCCTGCAGCGCGCGCGCATTCGCGTCGAGTATGCCGCTGACTTCGATCTGCTCGTCGCTGAGCCGTCCTGTCACACCGTCCTGCAGCAGCGCAATGCCCTCGCGCAGCGATGCGAGCGGCGTCTTCAGTTCGTGCGACACATGACGCAGCACACGATTGCGATGCGCTTCGAGATCGGCCAGCCGCAATCGCAGCCATTCGAGCTTCTCGCCGAGCCGGCGCAGATCGGCCGGGCCGCCGACCTGTACCGGCGTCGAGAACTGTCCTTCGCCGAGGCGCGCAATCGCCTGCTCCACGCGCTTCAGCGGCCGCAGTATCCACCAGCCGGTGGCCACCGCGAGCAGGAGCGCGAGGGAGATGGCCGCCAGTACCTGCGTCGCCAGGGTGTCGCGGCTCGACTCCAGCGTATCGAGCAGCGCCGCATTGCGGCCATCGATGGCCTCGCGCACGCCGGCGGCAAGGCGATCGTTGATCGGTGCGAGATCGGGCAACGCGTCGCCGACGGCGGCCTCGGCTGGCTGGTCGAACACGGCGCGCAACTGAGCTTCGGTGCGTCGCCACGTGTCCGCGTGCGGCGCGATCTGCGGCAAGCTCGCGGTCATCGTCGCCAGCGAGGCCAGCGCTTGCGTCTGAGCCTCATCGTAGCGGCGACGCAAACCGTCGTCCCGCAGCACGGCGTACTGACGCGCGCTGCGCGCCATGTCGAGCGAACGTTCGTCGATCTGCTGCATCGCCGACGTCAGATTCAGTGCGCCACTGCCCGCCTCGCGGCTGGCGCGGGCGAAGTCCTGCAGCATGATCCAGCCACTTGCTGCTGCGGCACCGAGCGCACCGGCGATCAGCAGCACGGTCAGCAGCAGGGTGGTACGGAAGGATGCATGAGGCATGGGTCGAAGGATTTCCGGTGAACGTCCGAGTCTAGGCAGCCCGGACGCGGGCCGCGGTAAGGTCCGGTAATGGAATGCAACAGAACGTTAAATCCGCAACGCCCGGGCGGTGTGTCGCCGCTCGGCGACAGGGCGCAGCGCACGTCTTGATGGGCGCCGCGCCCCCTTCCACGCAGCCGACTGTCGCGCTGCGGCGACAGAATTGCGGGCATTCGCTGCTCAGGCGCCGGGAAAGGTCGAGTCGAAGCACGTAAATCATTGATTCAATAAAAGATTCACCACCAGGCACACGACTTGCGAACGGTCGGTGCGCGCCGTGCCGCACGGCGCGAGCCACTTTCAAGGAGACGATATGTTCAACAAGCCCGGCCTGTTCCCGAAATCCACCGAATCCACGTTGCCGCGCACGATACGACCGGGCGGCGGCGGCACGTCCGGCAGCGGCATGACGGTGAGCACGACGCCGTCGCCGGCCGCACTGTCGCCGCAGCGCGACACCCCGGCGCCGCAGCCGTCGAAGCCGGAAGCGATCGAGCCCTCGCCCACCCACGGCAGCCGCCTCATCGTCGGCCCCGACGTGAAGCTGCGTGGCGCGGAAATTCTCGATTGCGACACGCTGGTGGTCGAAGGCCGGGTCGAAGCGACAATGGACAGCCGCGTCATCCGCATCGCCGAAAACGGCGCTTACTCCGGCACCGTCAGCATCGACGTGGCGGAAATCCACGGCAATTTCGACGGCGAACTGACCGCGCGCGAACAGCTCATCGTGCATGCCACCGGCCGCGTCAGCGGCAAGATCCGCTACGGCAAGATCCATATCGAGGAAGGCGGCGAAATTTCCGGCGACATTAAATCGCTGGCCAGCGCCGGCAAGGAAAAGCCGGTCGAGCGCAAAGCCGACGAGCCGCGGTCGCTGACCGCGCTCGCCGGTTGAAGCGGATCAGCGTGAGGACGACGCTGCGGCGTCGTCCGGCGCGGCCACAGCCTCCTCACCCCATCCGCCGCCGAGCGCGGCGTACAGGTTCACCACTTCGGCCAGTTGCCCCTGGCGTGCGCGCACCAGTGCCAGCGATGCCTCGTTGGCGGTGCGCTGCGCATCCAGCACTTCGAGATAGCGCGAGTAGCCTGCGTCGTAGCGCTTCTGCGCCAGTTGCAGGCTGCGCGCCGCGGCGTCGGACTGCGCCTGCAGTGCGCTCACGCTCTGCGCGTACCGTTCGGCAGCGACCAGTGCGTCACGCACGTCGGTAAAGGCGTTACGGATGGCCGACACGTAGCCGGCCAGCGCCTGCTTCTGCTGCGCCGTGGCCTGATCAACACGGGCGCTGCGGCGACCGGCGTCGAACAGCGGCAGATCGAGTGCAACACCGAGCGACCAGATATTGGCCGGGCCGCTGAACAGGTCCGACAATTCGCGGCTCTGCGATCCGTAGTTGCCGGTCAGCGAAATCGACGGATAGAGCGCCGCCTTGGCGACACCGATCTGTGCGTTGGCCGACGCCAGCTCCGCCTCCGCCTGTCGCACATCGGGACGGGCGTCGAGCAGCGACGACGGCAAGCCGGCCGGCGGCAACGGCGGCAGCGGCAGGCTGCGCAGGTCGCCGACCTCAATATGCATGCCCAGATTGCCGGTCAGCAGCGCGATCTGGTTTTCGGCGATGCCGCGGCTGCGCGCCAGATCGGCGATCTGCGCCTCGATCGCCGCGACCGCGCCGAGCGCCTGCTGCAGTTCCAGTTCGTTGGTGAGGCCACGCTCGACACGGCTGCGCAGGATGTCCACGTTCTCCCGCCGCGTGGCCAGCGTGTCGCGCGACAGCTCGAGCTGTGCGTCGAGCGCGCGCAGGTTCAGGTAGCCACCGACCACCTGGCTCACCAGCGTCAGTTCCACCGTGTCTTTCGCGTGCCGCGTACCGAGCGCCTGCGCGCGCGCCGCCTCGCTGGCGCGGCGCAGCCGTCCCCAGAAATCGAGCTCGAACGAGGTCGATATCGCGGTCTGGAAGCTGTTGCGGTAGAGCGGCGCGCCGGCCGGTATCGGCGCACCGACGCCACTGATACGCGAGCGGCTGGCGCCGGCTTCGAGGCCGACGTCGGGGAACAGCGCCGCACCGGCTTCGCGCAGCAGTGCGTCGGCCTGTTCGATCCGGGCCGCAGCACGCTGCACGTCGGCGTTGTCGGCAAGCGCCCGTTCGACCAGCGTGTTCAGCGTGTCGTCATTGAACTGCTTCCACCAGCCACGCGCGACCGCGACGGGCGCCGCGTCCTGCGCGGGCGCGTACTGTGCCGGCAGATCGACCGTTGGGCGCACGTAGTCCGGGCCGACCATGCAGCCGGACAGCAGCGCCGCGCAGACCAGTGCGAGCGGCGTTTTCAGGGCGGCGGGGCTCATGCGGTCACCTCGTCGGCCGGGCCGTCGTCGCGGCGCGCCGCTTTGCGGCCGGCCATCCAGCTGTAGAACATCGGAATGAATATCGTGGCGATGAAGGTGGCGGCCAGCATGCCGCCGAACACGCCGGTACCCATCGAGCGGCGCGCCGCGGCGCCGGCACCGGTGGCGGTGACCAGCGGCACTACGCCGAGGATGAAGGCCAGCGCCGTCATGCAGATCGGGCGGAAGCGCAGTCGTGCCGCTTCCAGCGACGCGGTGATGGCGTCCATGCCTTCCTGCTGCTTCTGCAGCGCGAACTCGACGATCAGAATGGCGTTCTTCGCCGCCAGACCGACCAGCACCACCAGACCGATCTGAAAGTAGATGTCATTCGGCATGCCGCGCATCCATACCGCCAGCAGCGCGCCGAGGATGGCGAACGGGATGGCCATGATGACCGCCAGCGGCAGCGACCAGCGCTCGTACTGCGCAGCGAGGATCAGGAACACCATGATGATGCCGAACCCGAGCGCCAGCACCGAGGTGATGCCGGTGCGCTTCTCCTGGTAGGCCTGGCCCACCCACTCCAGCGTGTAACCGGCCGGCAGCACCTGGCGCGCCACCTCCTCGACCGCGGCGATGCCATCACCGGAGCTGCGACCGGGGGCCGCATTGCCCAGAATCTTGGCGGCAACGAAGCCGTTGAAGCGCTCGACCATTTCCGGCCCGACCACGGTACGCACGCTGATCACCGCCGACAGCGGAATCATCGCGCCGGAGCTCGACCGGACGTAGGGCTTGCCGAGGTCCTCCGGCTTCATCCGGTAGGGCGCGTCGGCGCCGAGCTGCACCTTGTAGGTCTTGCCCGAGCGGTTGAAGTCGTTCACGTACAGCGTTCCCATGGTCGCCTGCAGCGTCGAATACAGCGCGTCGAGCGGAATGCCCAGCGACAGCGCCTTCGGCTCATCGACGTCGACCGCGAGCTGCGGCGACGACACACGGAAGAAGGTCTTCACGTCCACCAGCTCCGGCCGCTTGTTCAGCTCGGCGATCAGCTGGCCGGTAATGGCCGCCAGCTTGCGCGCGTCGGAATCCTCGCGCGCCTGCACATAGGCCTCGAAGCCACCGGCCGCGCCCAGCCCCTGGATCGGCGGCGGATTGAAGATGAAGCCCATGCCGTCGGTCAGCTTCATGCCTTCGGCGGCGATCACCTTTTGCAGGTCGTCGGCGGTGGTCGCGCGGTCCTTCCAAGGTTTCAGCACGACGAAGGTCATCGCCACGCTGGGCCGGTTGTTGCCGGTGATGAAGTCCATGCCGCGCACCATGAACACGTTCTCCACCGCCGGGTGGTCGTTGATCACGCGGCGGATCTTCTCGAACGACACCTCGGTCCGCTCGGCCGAAGCGCCGTCGGGCAGCGTGACAAAGCCGAACAGATAGCCCTGGTCCTCGGACGGCACGAAGGCGCCGGGCACAACGCGGAACATGAAACCGGCGCCGGCGAACAGCAGCAGCACCAGCAGCGTCGCCACGACGCGGTGACGCAGCGTGGCGCCCACGGTGCCGGTATACAGCCGGGTGAGCCATTCGAAGCCACGGTTGAACGGGCGGAAGAATTTCACCTCGCCCTCGTGCTCCTTCAGCATCAGCGCGCACAGCGCCGGCGTCAGCGTCAGCGCGACGACACCGGAGATCGACACCGAAATCGCCACCGTGGCGGCGAACTGCTGGTAGAGCTGACCGGCGATGCCGCCGAGGAAAGCCACCGGTACGAACACCGCGCACAGCACCAGCACCATCGCCACCAGCGCGCCCGACACCTCGCGCATCGCCGCCATCGACGCCTGCTTGGGTGGCAGCGCGTGTTCGCGCATCTGCCGCTCGACGTTCTCCAGCACGACGATGGCATCGTCAACCACGATGCCGATCGACAACACCATTGCGAACAGCGTCAGCGTGTTGATCGAGAAACCGAGCGCCCACAGACCGGCGAAGGTGCCGACCAGCGACACCGGCACCGCGATCAGCGGAATCAGCGTGGCGCGCCAGTTCTGCAGGAACACCCACACCACCAGCACCACCAGCACGGTGGCCTCGGCCAGCGTGTGCACCACCTCCTTGATCGACTCGCTGATGAAGCGCGTGGTGTCGTTCGGGATGATGAATTCGGTGCCTTCGGGCAGTCGCTGCGACAGTTCGTCGAGCTTGGCGCGCACCGCCTTGGCGGTGTCGAGCGCGTTGGCACCCGACTGCAGATAGACACCCATGCCGGACACCGGCGTGCCATTCACCTTGGTCGTACGGTCGTAGTTCTCGGCACCCAGTTCGATCCGTGCGACATCCTTCAGCCGCACCACGCCGCCCGGGCCGTCGGCGCGCAGGATGATGTTCTCGAACTGCGGAATGTCGAGCAGTCGGCCCTTGGCGGTCACCGTGTAGGTGAGCTGCTGGCCGTTGGTGACCGGCTCCTGACCGATACGGCCGACCGCGTTCTGCGCGTTCTGCACGCGGATGGCGGCCGCCACCTCGGTGGTCGTGATGCCCAAGCGCGCCATCACGTCCGGCTTCAGCCAGACGCGCATCGCGTACGGCGCGTCGAAGGCGATCGCGTCACCGACGCCGGGCAGGCGGCGCAGTTCCTCCAGCACGTTCACCTGCACGTAATTGGTCAGGAACAGCGTGTCGCGCTGGCCGTCGGTCGACTTCAGCGCAGCGATCATCAGCAGGTTGTTCGAGCGCTTGCGCACCACCAGGCCGGAGCGGCGCACGTCTTCCGGCAGCCGCGACTCGGCCACCGAAATGCGGTTGTTCACCGCGATCAGCGCGGTATCCGGATTGGTGCCCACTTCGAAGGTGAGCGTGATGGTGACCGTGCCGTTCGAAGTCGAGGTCGAGTTGAAGTACAGCAGGCCCTCGATGCCCGACAGCTGTTCCTCGATCGGTGCCGCCACCGTGCGCGCCAGCGTTTCCGAGTTGGCGCCCGGATAGGTGGCGGTGACGATGACCGTGGGCGGCGAAATTTCCGGGTACTGCGCGATCGGCAGCGACAGCGAAGCCACCAGGCCCGCGATCATGATGACGATGGATATGACGCCCGAAAAGATCGGGCGGTTGATGAAGAAGCGGGCCATGTGCGGGCGCTCCTTCAGGACTTCGCCGGCGGCGCGGCTTCACCCGCCGCGCGCGGCGCCACCGGCGCGCCCGGACGCAGCTTGATCAGGTTATCGACGATGACGCGGTCACCGGCCTGCAGGCCGCCGGTCACCACCCAGTCCTTGCCCTGCCACTGGCCGAGCTTGACCGGACGCGGCTCCACCTTGCCTTCGGCATTGGCCAGCATCACCACCGGACCGCTCTCGGTCTGCGTCACCGCAGCCTGCGGCACCAGGAACACGTTGTCGCGTTCACCGGCGATCACCCGCGCGCGGACGAACTGGCCGGGCAGCACGACCGCGTCGGCGTTGGCGAACTCGGCGCGCATTTCCAGCGTGCCCAGCGCCGGATCGATGCGGCTGGCGGAGAAGTTGATGCGGCCGCGCTGCGGCAGGATGCTGCCGTCGGGCAGCTGCAGCTCGACTTCGCGGAAGCTGCGCACCGCCGCCCGACCACCCGGCACGCCGGCCAGGTCGTTGTCCGAAAGGCTGAAGCGCACCCAGATCGGGTTGATCTGCGCAATCGTCGTGAGCAGGCTGTCGGTCCCGGTATTGACCAGAGAACCTTCGGAACGCTGGGCGCGTCCTGTCACGCCGGCCACCGGTGCGGTCACCTGCGTGTAGCTCAGATTCAGTTCCGCCTCGCGCACCGCCGCCTCGGCCGACTTCACCGCGGCGCGGGCGACCGCGCTGGCCGAGCGCGCGTCATCGAATTCCTTCTGGCTGATCGCCTTCTCGGCCACCAGTCCGGTCAGGCGCTGCGCTTCACGCGCCGTCTGTTCCTCCACCGCCTGCGCTTCGGCCAGACGCGCCTTGGCCTGCGCCAGCGCGATCTCGAACGGCGCACGCTCGATGCGGAACAGCATCTGCCCGGCCTTGACCGGCTCGCCCTCGCGGAACAGCCATTTCTCGAGGATGCCGCTGACCCGCGCCCGCACCTCGACCTCGCGCGCACCTTCGGCCTGCGCCACCGCCTCCACCACCAGCGGCGCCTGCGTCGGCGCCACTTCGATCACGGTCACCGGCAGGGCCTGCGGCGCCGCGGCGGCCGGCTGCGCTGACTTGTCGCCGCTGCAGGCGGAGAGCAGCAGCGCCGCAGCGATCAGTACGACGAAACCGAAAGAGGCGTGGAGCGGAGAAAGTCGGCGTCCCGGGCGCACGGCCAGGCGGGAAATCGGACGCGAGGCGGGCACGGCGGCCGCGGAGCGGACAGGCATCGGGGAACTCTCCTGAATTCGGCCTGCAATTATATACAAGCACGAATGTTTGTAAATTTGCCCCATGCGGGGTGTTGGCGCACGGCGGGCGAACTGTCACTGAGTCATGACGGCGCCGATTCGGTTCCTGCGGACGGCGGATTCTCCGGTGCCGTGCCCTCCGGTATGCCCTGCAGTCGGCGTCGGACCATGTGAATGTGGGCACGCAACTGGTAGTGATAATCGGAATGCGCCAGCGGCACCGTGATTCGCGCGACCGCCGCCTCGATGCGGTCGATATCGTCCAGCCACTCGGCCCGGCTTCGTTTCGTGTCCGGCAGCATCGCCTGACGTTCGACGTCCTTCAGTTCGCCGTACCAGCGGTACAGCTTGCTGCGCACGCGCCACACATACAGCTGCGGCAGTATCTTGAACAGCGGCAGGGCCAGCGCGAGCAGCGGCACCAGCAGCACCAGCATGCGATCGAACAGGTTGGCGATCGAGAACGGCAGGTAGCGCTGCAGGAAAGGCGGACCGACCTCGTAGAAGCGCTTGGCGCGCGGATGCAGTTCGAAGTCGCCGCCGTCGGGCTTTGGAAACTCGCCGGGTCGCTGGAACACGCTGGCCTCGGCATGCGCCGGCTTCATCGCACCCAGCATCAGGTCGATCAGCGCCGGGTGCGTGTCCTCGCGCGCGACCATATAGGCCTGTGTCGCCACCAGCGACACGTCCTTCGGCGGAATGTCGCGCACGAAATCGATGGCGCCACGCGGCAGCGTGAGCATGGTCAGGTGGGGGAAACGGCGAGAGTAGGCGGACGCCTGCGCCATGCTCATCAGCGAAATCCCGTCCGAATAGAGCAGCGCCCACACACTGGCCGAATGCACCGCGCCGACCACGACCAGCGCGTCGATGCGGCGGTCGCGCAGCGCGGTGACGCCGGCGATTCCGCTCAACGGTAGCAGGCGCCTCTTGTCGTCCGCCATGCCGTGCGCGGCCAGCATCTGCAGCGCAAGGTGGCGGGTGCCACTGCCTTCCGGCCCGACGCCGATGCGCAGGCCCTTCAACTGATCCAGCCGCTCCAGTCCGGGCCGGCCGCGGTAGAACACCCACACCGGTTCGTAATAGGCGGCCCCGAGAGACAGCAGCCCGGGCGGGTGATCTTCCGCACTGCCGCCCTGGACGAAGGCGAAATCGACGCTCTGTTCCGGGTCGTTCAGACGCTTCAGATTCTCGATTGAACCGGCGCTTTCGAGCAGTCTCACGCCAACGCCGAAGGGCTCGATCAGCGGCTTGTAGCGCGCGCAGAACGATTCATAGGCAGAGCCCTGGGCGCCGCACGAAATCGTCGCTTGGTCGGGCGGTGCCGGCTTGATATAGCGGGCGGCGAACCAGAAACCGGCGGCGATGATGAGCAGGGCCGGCAGGCCGAGCGCGAACATGTCGCGGAAGGACAACTGGCGCAACCAGTTGCGCAGCGCGGAAGCGCGGAGCGTATAGGGCGTCGGAGCATTCATCGGGCAGTAGGGTAGCGCGCCGACCGGGCTCGCGCACGGGCTGATGCCCTCGCGCACATCTGTTTCATTCTGTCAGCCGCGATCCGGGCCGTCTAAAGTCGCCCGCGCGCGGCGCCGTTATTCCTTCGTGCGGAAAGGATGGATCGGACGGGCCGATCGGGCACCGCCGCACATCGAACAAGATACGCACACGGGGTGCCCTGGATGAATGTAGTGGTCGTGGATGACGCGCAGGTGAATCTGGTTCTGATGTCTGCGCTGCTGGGCAAGCTGCCGGACGTCGAATCGGCCTGTTTCCTGTCGCCGTCGGAGGCGCTGGAACACTGCATGCGCGAAGACCCCGATCTGGTCATCGTCGATTACATGATGCCGGACATGGATGGCATCGAATTCATCCGGCGCTTCCGCTCCAATCTGGCGCGCACGCAGACGCCGCTGCTGATGGTCACCGCCGACCACGAGCGTGAGGTGCGCTATCGCGCGCTGGAGTCCGGCGCCAACGACTTCCTGACCAAGCCGGTCGACCGTGTCGAGTTCACCTCCCGCGTCAAGAACATGCTGTCGCTGCGTCGCAGCCAGGTCGTGCTGGCCAACCACGCACGGGTGCTGGCCGAAGAGGTCCGCCGCGCCACTGCCGAAATATTCGAGCGCGAGCGCGAGACGCTGAACAAGCTGGCGCGCGCGGCCGAATTCCGCGACCCGGAAACCGGTGCCCACATCCTGCGCATGGCGCACTTCTCGGCGCTGATCGCGCGCGAAATGGGTCTCGACGCCGACATGCAGGAAGCCTTGCTGATCGCCGCACCGATGCACGACGTGGGCAAGCTCGGCACGCCGGACCACATCCTGCTCAAGCCGGGCCGCCTCGACGCGGACGAGTTCGAAATCATGAAGCAGCACGCCGCCATCGGATACGAAATCCTGAAGGACTCGGCTTCGCCCTACATGCAGCTGGCGGCGACGATCGCACTCAGCCACCACGAGAAGTTCGACGGCAGCGGCTACCCCAATGGCCTTGCCGGCGAGGCCATCCCGCTGGTCGGGCGCATCGTCGCAGTAGCCGACGTATTCGACGCACTGACCTCGTCGCGCCCCTACAAGAAGGCGTGGGAAGTCGCACGCGCACGCGACTTTCTCGCCGCTGGACGCAACCTGCACTTCGACCCGAGCTGCGTGGACGCCATGCTTGGACACTGGGACGAAGTGCAGGAGATCCGGGCACGCTTCCGGGACGACTGAGTCATGACGCCGTCTGCCTTCGGACCGCACCGCCTGCTGCTGCGCATCACCGCGCTGTTCGCCCTCGCCTTCGGCATCGGCGCTGCGGGCAACGCACTGTACACGGCCCGCGAACAGGCGGACGAGACACTGCGCCTGCTTGAGCGCAGCGCACTGGCCGAGACACGCACCATCGCGGCAGGTCTGGCTGCCGACATCGAATACAACCGTGACGCGCTGGTCGCGCTGCGACCGCGACTGCCCGAGACGGCGGTGCTGATGGCTGCGGCGCTGATCGCGCCGAACGGCGAAGTCATGTCGGCGCTCAAGCGCGCTGATGACGGCGCCTGGCGCACTGCCGACACCCGCCCGACCGACGCGCCGCCACCGGGCCTGATCGCACGTGCGCGCGCCGCGGCAGAGGACGACACGGGGCGGCGGATCGTCGTCAGCTGGGTGCCGCTGGTGGCTGGCGGACAGACCGTCTGGCTGCGCACAGAGACTGATACGCCGGAAGCGCGCGAAGTGCATGCGCACATCCTGAACGACAGCCTGCTGCACGGCCTGTTCGCGCTGCTGCTCGGCGCCGGCGCCCTCTACCTGCTGCTGCGCCGGCCGCTGGCCGCACTGAACCAGTGCACCGACTTCGCCGAAAGACTGGATCAGGCCATGGGCGAAACCCTGCCGGCGGCGACCGGTTCGCACGAGACCGACCGACTGGCGCAGGCACTGAACTGGGCGTCGCTGAGCCTCTACGACCAGCGCAGCGCGCTCGCCGAAAGCGAAGCGCGGACAGGAGCCATCCTCGGTGCGGCGCTCGACGCGGTGATCACCTTCGACGGCTTCGGCAACGTGATCGAGTACAACCCGGCCGCCGAACGCATGCTGGGCTGGACGGCGGCCGAAGCGATGCAGCATCCGGTGATCGAACTGCTGGTCGCACCTGCCGAACGCGAACCGGGCCAGCACGACCTGCTGCAGTGGCTGGGCCGCCGCTTCGACGCGGTGATCGGCCACCACATGGAACTGGACATCCGTCACCGCAGCGGTCGCCGCTTCCCTGCACAGCTCGCCATCACCTCGACGCACATGAAGGGACGGGCGCTGTTCACCGCCTTCATTTCCGACATCAGCGAGCGACGCGCGGTGCACGAGCAGATGATGCAGGCGCGCGACGCGGCCGAAGCCGCGAGCCGGGCGAAGAGCGACTTCCTGGCCAATATGAGCCACGAAATCCGCACCCCGATGAACGCCATCATGGGCATGACCGAACTTGCGCTCGACACCGACCTGACCGGCGAGCAGCGCGAGTATCTGACGCTGGTGAAGCAGTCGTCGGACACGCTGCTGACGCTGATCGACGACATCCTCGACTTCTCGAAGATCGAGGCCGGGCATCTGGACTTCGAACACATCCCGTTCAGCCTGCGCGAAGTGATCGGCAGCATCGTGCGCACGCTGGCGCCCAAGCCGGGCCGTCCAGTCCAGCTCGGCTGCCGCATCGATCCATCGGTGACCGACGGGGTCGTCGGCGATCCGGTAAGGCTGCGTCAGGTGCTGACCAATCTGATCGGCAACGCATTGAAGTTCACCGAGCGCGGCAGCGTCGACCTCTCGGTCACACTGGACAGTCAGGACGAAGGCGTGCAGGGACTGCGCTTCGCCGTGCGCGACACCGGCATCGGCATTCCCGTGGACAAGCAGGCGCTCATTTTCGACGCCTTCTCACAGGCCGACAGTTCGACCACCCGCCGCTTCGGTGGCACCGGTCTCGGCCTTGCCATCTGCACACGGCTGGTCAAGCGGATGGGCGGCAGGCTGGAAGTGATCAGCGCACCGGATGAAGGATCGACCTTTCATTTCACCGTGCCCTTGACCAGCGCGCGTGCCGGCGAACTGGCATCGCAGGAGAGCGGCTCGCTGGAACGGATGCCGCTGCTGGTGATCGAGCCCGACCCGACATCGCGTGCGCATCTCGCTACCCAGCTGGCGCAGTGGCAGATGGCGGCACGCCTGTGCGCTGACCTCGACGAGGGCATCGGCGCCATCGTTGCGGCCGAGAGCGAGGCGCAGTGCTTCCGCGCACTGCTGGTGGCCGAGGACCTCGCCGCACGCGACGGCTGGGCCCTGGTGCACGCACTGAAGGGACAGTGCGCCGCCGAACTGCCCATCATCCTGCTGCACGACGGTGCAGCGCCGAACGCCAGCGCCCTGCCGGCCGGCATCAGCGGCAGCGTCGCCCGGCCCGCGCAGACCGCCGCCCTGCTCGATGCGCTGATGGCCGCCACCGGTATCGGGTCGGCAGGCGGGCGGCGCAGCATTCCGGTGACGCAGGGCGGAGAGGGACGGCGCCTGAACATCCTGCTGGCCGAGGACAACCCGGTGAACCAGACGCTGGCCGTGCGCCTGCTGGAGCGACTGGGCCACCATGTCGATGTCGCCGCGAACGGTCTCGAAGCCGTCGCGAAGGCCGCCTGCATCCGCTACGACGTCATCCTGATGGATCTGCAGATGCCGCAGATGGGTGGCTTCGACGCCACGCGTCACATCCGGGCACAGGACGGCGAGCGGCATACGCCCATCGTGGCGATGACCGCGCATGCGATGGCCGGCGACCGCGAGAAGTGTTTCGCCGCCGGCATGGACGCCTACGTGTCGAAACCGATACAGGTTCCGGCACTGATACGCGCACTGGAAGAGGCATTGCAGAAGCCGGCCTCGGCGCCGGCGCCGGCCGAACACCGCGAAGAGAACGTCGGCAAGGCGGACGACACGCACACCACGCAGTTCGACCGCGCGTTCACGCTCGGCAATCTGGGCGGCGACGAAGCGCTGATGCGCGACATCATCGTGCTCTTCCTGCGCGACTACCGGGCCATGCTGGGTGCGTTGCGCGCGGCACGGTCGGTATCGCGCGATGCGCTTGCGGTCGAGGCGCACACGATCAAGGGTACGGTGCGCAACTTCGGCGGCACCCGGGCGGCCGGCATCGCCGGGCGGCTCGAACGCAGTGGCGCCACGGCGCCGGACGACGCCGGCACCGACCTGCTGATCGACCAGCTGGAAACCGAGGTGGAGGCCCTGGCCGCCGAACTGCGGGCGGAACTGCAGGCCGCCCGCGTCGCGGCCTGATCAGCCGAGACGTCGCCGCGCCACACCGGCAACCAGCGCCACGCCGGACAGCATCAGCGCCCACGATGCTGGCTCGGGCACGGCGGTAATGGCGACGTTGTCGAGCGCCGTCGTCTCCACCACCCCCGAAATGTACTCGCCGCGGATACGCAGGCGCTGCAGGTCGCCGAGCACCGACTGCATTTGTGCAGCGGTGGCGAAACTGCCGCCAAGACCGCCGACGCGCCAGCTCCCCTCCGCCAGCGACACCGTGAAGTCGGTCCAGTCGATGCCCGGCTGGTTGTCGTGCTGGAACACCAGCACCAGGCCCGCACCGTTCACCAGCACCACGTCCGGATCGTCGCGCCATTGCGGTGTCTGCACCGACAAGGTCTGGCTGTAGCGCAGCGTACCGCCGTAGTAGCCCGACAGATCGCCGAGGAAGGACTCCGGTGCTTCGAAGAAGAAGCTCATCGCCGACGGATCGGTGTAGCGGATGAACTGGCCTTCCTCGTCGTAGTCCGGTGTGAAGGAGCCGCCGAAGGAATCGAAGGGCGGATTGGTGTCGGACACCGTCCAGCCGTCGGTGCCGGAATCGAAGGTGCTCGACGGTGCGGCAAATGCCGCCTGGGACGCGCCGAGCGACAGCAGCAGCACGATGATGTGGGAACGCATGTCCGACCTCCGATTCCGATGTTGGAAGCCGGCAACCTAAACCTGCAGGGCACGCACGCCACGTGAATATCTCACGGACGTGCATTGCCAGTCGCCGCTCAGCCTGCTGACTGCGAACCGCGCTGGATGAACTCGATCTTGTAGCCGTCCGGGTCCTCGACGAAGGCGATCACGGTCGAACCGTGCTTCATCGGGCCGGCCTCACGCACCACCTTGCCGCCGCGCGCCTTCACCTGATCACAGGCGGCGTAGGCGTCGTCGACCTCGAGCGCGATGTGCCCGTAGGCGTTGCCGAGGTCGTACTTGTCGGTATCCCAGTTGTGGGTCAGTTCGAGCACCGCGCCGTCGGCTTCGTCCTGGTAGCCGACGAAGGCCAGCGTGAACTTGCCGTCCGGATAGTCCTTGCGGCGCAGCACGCGCATGCCGAGGACACTGGTGTAGAAATCGATGGAGCGGTCGAGATTGCCGACGCGCAGCATGGTGTGAAGGATGCGCATGTGTGAGTCCTCATTTCAGTTCAGCACGGCCGTTCCGAAGGAACTGACCTTCCCCTTGCGGGGGGTGAGGCAGGGGTTTCGCGGCGCATTGCGCTGCGCCTGCCAAACGGGTCGGCTGTGCAAAGCCGACCCTGTACGTGCCTGGCGAGTAAGGGGGCTGTTTCATTTTAGGGGGCGACGATGCGCCCCGGGTGGTGCGCGCGCAGTTCGCGTCGCGCCGCCTCGAAGCCGGGCAGGATGGCGGCCACGGTATCCCAGAACGCGCGCGAGTGATTGAGTTCCTTCAGGTGCGCCAGTTCGTGCGCGATCACGTAATCGATCAGCGCCGGCGAGAAATGGATCAGTCGCCAGTTCAGCCGTATCACGCCCTGCGCGGTGCACGAACCCCACAAGGTGTTCGCGGAACTGAGCACCACACGTTCGGGCGCCACGCCGATACGCGCGCCGAGCTCGGTCGCGCGGCGGGTGAACAGCGCCAGCGCCTCCTGCTGCAGGAAGCCGCACACCGCGTCGCGCACGCGGTCGTGGTCGGCGTCGGCCGGCAGCGGCAGGCGCAGCACCTCGTCGTCGATCAGCGGGCGCGCGCAGGTATCACCGAGCCGCAGCATGACGTGAGTGCCCAGCCAGGGCAGTCGGGCGCCATCGCGCCAGTCGGTGCGCACCGGGGCGCGACGGGCGCGCACTTCGCCCAGCTTGGTGAATATCCAGCGTTGCTTCTCGCGCAGCGCTTCCTCGATCTGCGGCAGCGTCACCCAGTGCGGCGCGGTCACGCGCAGACCGGATTCACCGATGGAAAAGCCGATCGAGTTGCGGCGGCTGCGGCGCAATGCGTACTCGATGATCTGCTGACCGAGCACGATGTGGCGACCGCGCGGCTGCGGCGGCGCGTTATCCGGCGTATCGAGCGCCAATTCAAGCTGCTGCGGGCTGTGGGTTTGAGCCATAGTGATGCGGGAACAGTCTGCGCATTTCACTTTCGATCCAGGCTTGAGCCTGCCCGTTGATCTGTTCCGCCGTCAAGCCCTGCGTGTCGATCGCCGGTCCGATGCTCACCGTGATCTCACCCGGCAGCTTGAGGAAGGCATTGCGCTTCCAGAAGTCACCGGCGTTGTGCGCGATCGGCACCACCGGCGCACCGGTCACCTCGGCCAGCCGCGCGCCGCCTATCTTGTAGCGCTTCGTCTGCCCGGGCGGCATGCGCGTGCCCTCGGGAAAAACGGTCACCCAGAAACCGAGGTCGAGCAGGCGGGCGCCCTGTTCCTCGACCTGTTTCAGCGCGTCCTTGCCGGCGCCGCGGTCGATCGCGATCATCGGCATGCAGCCCAGGCCCCAGCCGAAGAACGGAATGCGCAGCAGTTCGCGCTTGAACACGAAGGCCACCGGCGGCAGGAACACCTGCAGCGCCATCGTTTCCCATGCCGACTGGTGTTTGCACAACACCACCGCCTTGCCCTTGGGCAGGTTCTCGCTGCCGATGACGCGGTGGCGCAGACCGACGATGATGCGCAGCGCGAACATGGTCAGATGCGTCCACAACCCGATCAGGCGATAGCGCACATGAGGCGGCAGCGGCCGCGCCAGGATGGCGATCAGCGAAAACGGCGGCGTGATGACGAAGAGGAAGACGAAGAACAGCAGCGAGCGGACGAAGGGCATCAGTCGGTATTCACCGTGAGTGCGCGCACATAGGCGGCGAGGTTGTCATGAACCGGCGTGCCGGGCGGCAGCTCGGGATCGGCTTCGGTCTTCCCGCCCTTGCCGGTGCGTACCAGCACCGGCTGCGCACCGGCGGCGACGGCCGACTGCAGGTCGCGCAGGCTGTCGCCGACCACCGGCACGTCGTTCAGGTCGACGTTGAAGCGTTCGGCGATCTCCAGCAGCATGCCCGGCTTCGGCTTGCGGCAGGCGCACTTGGAATCGGCTGCGTGCGGACAGAAGAAGATGGCGTCGATGCGGCCGCCGGCCTGCGCCACCGTACGGTGCATCTTGTCGTGGATGGCGGCCAGCGTGTCCATGTCGAACAGGCCGCGGCCCACGCCCGACTGATTGGTCGCCACCACCACGCGCCAGCCCCACTGGTTCAGCAGCGCGATCGCCTCCATCGACCCTTCGATCGGTCGCCATTCCTGCGGCGACTTGATGAACTGGTCGGAGTCGTAGTTGATGACACCGTCACGGTCGAGAATGATGAGCTTCACCCGCTCAGTCCTTCAGCTCAAGGCGGGAAATGTCGGCCACCGCATTCATCGCTGCCGCCAGCTCGGCCAGCAGCGCGAGGCGGTTGGCGCGCACCTTGAGGTCGTCGGCATTGACCATCACGTCGTCGAAGAAGCGGTCGACCGGCGCGCGCAGCTGCGCCAGGGCGGTCAGCGCTTCGGTGTAGCGGCCACCTTCGAGATCGGCACGCAGTGACGGTTGCACCGCCGTCAGCGCGGCGTGCAGGTCGCGCTCGGCAGCCTCGGCAAACAAGGCCGCGTCAACACCGACCGCGACGCCATCCGCCTTCTTCAGGATGTTGACGATGCGCTTGTTGGCCGCGGCCAGCGATTGCGCTTCCGGCAGCGCCGAGAAGGCGACCACGGCCGCGAGCTTGGCCGGCACCAGGTCGACGCGGGTCGGTCGCAGTGCCAGCACGGCGTCGATCGCGCGCGCATCGTGGCCGGCTTCGCGCAGCAGGTTGCGCAGACGCTCGAACATGAAGTCCTGCAGTTGCGCCTCGAAGTTCGCAGCGTCGCCCTCGCCCACCTGGCCGGCGCGGAAACCGCCGCGCGCGGCGGCGATCAGTTCGGCCAGATCGAGCGGCAGCGGCGTTTCCATCAGGATGCGCAACACACCGAGCGCGGCGCGGCGCAGCGCGAACGGGTCCTTGTCGCCGGTCGGGATCTGGCCAATGCCGAAGAAGCCGGCCAGCGCGTCGATCTTGTCGGCCAGCGACACGGCGCAGGCCACCGCGCCCTCCGGCAGCGCGTCGCCGGCGAAGCGCGGGCGGTAGTGCTGCTCGACCGCCTGCGCGACGACCTCGGCTTCGCCGTCGTGCTGCGCGTAGTAACGCCCCATCACGCCCTGCAACTCGGGGAACTCGCCCACCATGTCGGTCATCAGGTCGGCCTTGGCCAGCAGACCGGCGCGCGCCGCCTGCATCACGTCGGCGCCGAGGCGGCCGCCAATGTCGGTGGCCAGACGCTGGATGCGCATGACGCGGTCGAACTGGCTGCCCAGGCGGTTGTGATAGACCACCGCCTCCATCTTCGGAATGCGTGCGGCCAGCGGCGTCTTCTTGTCCTGTTCGAAGAAGAAGCGGGCGTCCGACAGCCGGGCGCGGACCACGCGCTCGTTGCCGGACACGATGTTGTGCGGGTCGGCCACCTGCATGTTCGACACCACCAGGAAGCGATTCAGCAACTTGCCATTGGCATCGAGCAGCGGAAAATACTTCTGGTTGGCCTTCATCGTCAGGATGAGACACTCCTGCGGCACGGCGAGGAAGTCCGGTTCGAACTGCGCGACATAGACATTCGGGTTCTCGACCAGCGCCGTCACTTCGTCGATCAGCGCTGCGTCATCGACGTGGTGTACGCCGTTGCCGATGTCGCCACAGACGTGCGCCAGCCGCTGCACGATGAGCGCGCGGCGTGCCTCGAAGGACGCCATCACCGCGCCGCGCTCGTACAGCGCACGCGCGTATTCGTCGGCGTTCGCCAGTGTCACTTCGCCCTCGCCCATGAAGCGGTGGCCGCGCGTGCTGCGACCCGAGGCGTGGCCGAAGGCCTGGCCCGGCACGACGCGGTCGCCGTGCAGCAGCACCAGACCGTGCACCGGGCGCACGAACTGGTAGTCGCAGTCGGCCCAGCGCATCAGCTTCGGAATCGGCAGCTTCTTCAGCGCTTCGAGCACGATGCCGGCCAGCACCTCGTCGAGCGCGGCGCCCGGCACCGTCATCGCGTAGAACAGCGTTTCGCTCTTGCCGTCCATGCGACGGGTGAACTGCGGCAGCGCCTCGGCCGGAATGTTCTTGGACTGCAGCTTCTTCAGCAGCGCCGGTGTCGGCTTGCCATCGGCATCGAGCGCGACGGCGACCGGCATCAGCTTTTCATCGACCACCGCGTCGGGCGCGCGGTCGGTCACGCCCTGCACGGTCAGCGCGAGACGGCGCGGGCTGGCATAGCGGTCCATGCGCGCGTCGGCAGCGACCAGCTTGCGCTCGACCAGCGCCTTGAACACCGCGTCGGCAAACACTTCGCCCAGGCGCGACAGGGCCTTGGGCGGCAATTCTTCGGTCAGCAGTTCGACCAGCAATGTGGCTTGCATAGCTCTTCCAGAGGGCCGCCGCAGCGGCCTCAAAACAGTTCTGTCGGATCGGGACGGGGCAAGAATGAAGCAACTCAGGCGGCGCGCAGCGCTTCGATGCGCTGACACTCTTCCTCGCCGAGCAATGCGCGCAGGCGCGGGCTGCTCAGATCGGCCATCGGGAAACCGCGCTGTTCGCGCGAGGCGTAGTAGGCCTGCGCCACCAGCCGCGCCAATGCGCGCACGCGACCGATGTAGGCGGCGCGCTCGGTCACCGAAATGGCGCCGCGCGCATCGAGCAGGTTGAAGCTGTGCGAGGCCTTCATGACCATTTCGTAGCCGGGCAGCGGCAGACCGGCCTCGATCAGGCGCTTGGCTTCCGACTCGTAGTCGCCGAACTGCCTGAACAGCCATTCGACGTTCGAATGTTCGAAGTTGTAGGTCGACTGTTCGACCTCGTTCTGATGATAGACGTCGCCGTAGCGGATACCCGGCGCCCACACGAGGTCGTACACGTTCTCGACGCCCTGCAGGTACATCGCCAGGCGCTCGGCGCCGTAGGTGATTTCGCCGAGCACCGGCTTGCACGGAATCGAACCCACTTCCTGGAAGTAGGTGAACTGCGTGACTTCCATGCCATCCAGCCACACTTCCCAGCCCAGCCCCCAGGCACCCAGCGTCGGCGATTCCCAGTCGTCCTCGACGAAGCGGATGTCATGCTGCGACGGATCGAGACCGAGTGCGCGCAGGCTGTCGATGTACAGCTCCTGGATATTCGGCGGCGACGGCTTCAGCGCGACCTGGAACTGGTAGTAGTGCTGCAGGCGGTTCGGGTTCTCACCGTAGCGGCCATCCTTCGGCCGGCGCGACGGCTGCACGTAGGCGGCGCGCCAGGGCTCGGGGCCGATGGCGCGCAGGAAGGTGGCGGTGTGGAAGGTGCCCGCACCGACCTCGATGTCATAGGGTTGAAGCAGCGCGCAGTTCTGATCGCCCCAGAAACGGGACAGACGCAGCAGCACTTCCTGGAATGTGGGTGCAGCAGACATGGAGCCAGACCGTGAGGGAAAGGCGGGATTTTACCGGCTCAGCCTCTTTTGCGCTGCAACGCGGCAACGATGATGACGGCAAGCGCCAGCAGCAGCACCGGCCCATTGCCCCAGCGCATGAAGGGGGTGAGACCCTGATAGCCCTGCAGCTCGACGCGCAGGGCCGCGCGGGTGAAGGCCGGCAGTGCCGCAACGACGCGACCGTCCGGCTGTATCGCGGCGGTCATGCCGGTATTGGTTGCGCGCAGCATCGGGCGCCCGAGTTCGAGCGCACGGATCTGCGCAATCTGCAGATGCTGAGGCTGCGCCCATGAATCGCCGAACCAGGCGGTGTTCGACACATTGACCAGCAGCGTCGCGTCACGCGCTGCGGCGATCAGTTCCTCGCCGAACACGTCCTCGTAGCAGATGTTCACGGCCACCCGCTCGCCGGCCAGCGCCAGCGGCGGCTGCACTTTCGCGCCACGACCGAAGTCGGACATAGGAATGGACAGCAGTTGCAGCGTCCATGCGAACAGCGGCGGCGTGAACTCGCCGAAGGGCACCAGGTGCGACTTGCTGTAACGGGCGCCTTCGTGGCCGAGCGCCACCGCACTGTTGAAATAGCGCGCGCGCCCATCGACCTCGCCCAGCGTGACCGCACCCATCAGCACGTCGCGCCCGGTGGCACGCACGGCCGCCAGCCAGGCCGGATCGATTTCGGCGTAAGGCAAGGGAATGGCCGTTTCCGGCAGCACCACCAGATCGGCCGGCCAGACGCGCGCGAGGTCGAGGTAGGTCTGCATCGAATCGGGCAGGCGCTCGGGCACCCACTTCATGCTCTGTTCGATATTCCCCTGCAGCAGGCTGACCGTCAGCGGGCGTCCGGTCGGTTCGGTCCAGCGCACGCTGCCGAGCAGGCCGCCGACCGCCAGCAGCGCTCCCAGCGACAGCAGCACCGGACGCAGCGCGATGCGCCGCAGCACGAACAGCGCGAGCACACCGGCCATCAGCGCGGCGACAAAACCGGCGCCGTGCACGCCGAACAGCGGCACGTAGCCGGCGAGCGGGCTCGGCGTCGCGTGCGCATAGCCGCTGGCCAGCCAGGGGAAGCCGGTGAACAGCGTGCCGCGCAACCACTCCGACGACACCCACAGCGCGGCGAACAGCCACGGCGTCAGCGCCACCGGCGGTCGCAGCGTGCGCATGGCGGCACAGACGGCAGCGGGGAACAGCGAGAGATAGGCGCAGAACAGCACGGTGGCCAGCAGCGAAAGCGGCAAGGGCATGCCGCCAAACTGGCTCAGACTGACATTGACCCAGGACACGCCGGCGAGGAACCAGCCCATGCCGAAGGCAAAACCGGTCATCGCGGCGCTGCGCGGCGACACCGTATCGACCAGCCACAGCAGCGTGGCCAACGCGACGACCGGCAGCGCGAACACGCCGAAGGGCGCGAAGCCGCCGACCGCCAGCGCACCGGCCGCAGCAGCAGCGGCCAGTCGGACGACCGGCTTCATTCGACGGCGGACGGTACGGCCGGAGGCGCGATGCGATCGACCATCAGCGTGTGCACGCGGCGACTGTCGGCGCGCAGCACGGTGAAGCGCAGCGCGTCGATCTGCACCACCTCGCCCCGCTTGGGCAGACGACCGATCTGGTGGATGACCAGCCCGCCCACGGTGTCGTAGGCGTCGTCGTCGAAGGTGGTGCCGAACACCTCGTTGAAGTCCTCGATCTCGGTGCCGGCCTTGACCCGGTAACGACCGGTCTGGTCGACCCGGATGTTGTCGGCCGACTCGTCGAAGTCGTACTCGTCCTCGATGTCGCCGACGATCTGCTCCAGCACGTCCTCGATGGTGACGAGGCCGGCTACGCCGCCGTATTCGTCGACCACGATGGCCATGTGGTTGCGGCTGGCTCGGAACTCGCGCAGCAGCACGTTCAGACGCTTCGATTCGGGGATGAATACCGCCGGGCGCAGCATGTCGCGCAGGCTGTCGTCGTCACCCGACATGAGGCGCAGCAGATCCTTGGCGAGCAGGATGCCGATCACATCGTCGCGGTTCTCGCCGATCACCGGGAAACGCGAATGCGCGGTGCGCAGCGCGGTCTGCACGATCTTGTCGAGGGGATCGTCGATGTCGATCACGTCCATCTGCGCGCGCGGAATCATCACTTCGCGCACCGGCATGTCCGACACCTGGAGCGCGCCCTCGATGATCGAGAGGGCGTCGGCGTCCAGCAGATTGCGTTCGAAGGCGGAGTGCAGCAGCACCAGCAGTTGTTCTCTGTCTTCCGGCTCGCGCATCAGCAGATGCGACAGCCGCTCGAGAAAACCGGGGCGCTGCGAAGGTGAGGAACTACTGTCCATGCGGGACGCGGGAAACGAACACGCCGGCAGTGTAACCCGGCCAGCGTGTCGGTTTCGAGTCAGGCATCCGGAATCTCCCGGATGTCACGGCCTTACTGGACGCGCAGCTCGACCCGCCGCGCCTCTTCCGGCGGGCCGTCGGCAGCGGTGACTTCCGGCTTGCGCAGCTTGATGCCGGCTTCGGCGACGCCTGCCGCGACCAGCGCGTCGCGCACAGCCAGGGCCCGCGCCTTGGCCAGTTCGGCGTTCTGGGCGGCATCCCCCGACGGGTCGTGGAAGCCGGACAGCAGCACGATGGCGTCCGGCGTCGCGCTCAAAGCAGCCTGCGCCCGCGCCACGGCATCGGCCAGATCGGCGCCGGGTTCGGCACTGCCGACAGCGAAATAGATGCGCGCCAGCGCCTCGCCCACCGGCTCGGGCACCTCGATCACCTCCACCACCTCGACCACTGCGGCATCCGTAGCCGGCTTGCCGGCCAGCGATACGGCAAAGCCCACCACCGCCGCGACGACCGCGATCACGATGATGGCCACCACCCTCAAACCGACATTGCTGTCGTCGTCCTGATCCGACATTTCAAACCTCCGTTGATTGAATCGAGTAGTCGTCCGAATACGGATCGGCCACGCCAAGTCCTTGCAGGATGACGCGCTCCTCCGCTTCCATCGCGTCGGCATCGTCGTCCGACGTTTCGTGATCCCAGCCCTGCAGGTGCAGCGTGCCGTGCACGATCAGGTGGGCGGCGTGGTCGGCAAAGGCCTTGCCCTGCTCCACCGCCTCACGCGCCAGCACCGGCTGGCACACCACCAGGTCGCCGGCAAGATGCGCACCCTGTTCGTACGGAAACGACAGCACATTGGTCGCGTAGTCGCGGCCACGGTATTCGAGATTGAGCGCCTGCCCCTCTTCCGCATCGACGAAGCGCACCGTGAGGTCGGCGCGCGCGACCACGTCCGGGTCGAGCGCGGCGCGCACCCAGCGCTTCACGTCCTCGCGCGGCGGACACCCGTCGCGCGCGCAGGCGTACTGCACCGACAGATTCAGCCGCATCAGCCGCGCGGGCCCTTGCGCATCGCGTCCTCGGCTTCGCGCTGCGCCTCGAAACGTTCGTAGGCCGACACGATGCGCGCCACCAGCGGGTGACGCACCACGTCTTCGGCGAGGAAATCGGTCATCGCGATGCCGCGCACGTCGGCAAGTATTTTCCGCGCCTCGGCCAGACCGCTCTTGTGGCCGCGCGGCAGGTCGACCTGGGTCAGGTCGCCGGTGATGACGGCCTTCGAGCCGATGCCCATGCGGGTCAGGAACATCTTCATCTGTTCCGGCGTCGTGTTCTGCGCCTCGTCGAGGATGATGAAGGCGTTGTTCAGCGTGCGTCCGCGCATGTAGGCCAGCGGCGCGATCTCGATCACCTGCCGCTCGAAGGCGCGGGCGACGCGCTCGAAACCCATCAGGTCGTACAAGGCGTCGTAAAGCGGGCGCAGGTAGGGATCGACCTTCTGCGCCAGGTCGCCCGGCAGGAAGCCCAGCCGCTCACCAGCCTCGACCGCCGGCCGGGTCAGCACGATGCGCGCCACCGTCTCGCGCTCCAGCGCGTCGACGGCGCTGGCCACTGCCAGATAGGTCTTGCCGGTGCCGGCCGGGCCGATGCCGAAGGTGATGTCGTGTTCCTGGATCTGCCGCAGATACTGCGTCTGGCGCGGCGTGCGGCCGTGCAGATTGCTCTTGCGCGTCATCAGCACCGGCGCCGCCGGCTCGGCGGCGATGCGATTGGACAGTTCGATCAGGCCGAGCTGTATCGCGTCTATGCTCAGGTGCTCGGTGGCCGCTGCATAGAAGTGGCGCAGTGCAGCGGCCGCCCGCTGTGACTGCCCCGGCTCGCCGCTGACCCGGAAGCGCTCGCCACGGCGGGCGATCTCAACGTCGTAAGCCGTTTCGAGCTGGCGCAGATTCTCGTCGAGTACACCGCAGAGGTTGGCCAGCCGCGCATTGTCGAGCGGCTCCAGCACCAGTTCGAGCGGCCGCGGCTTCAAGCGCTGACCGCCTCGCGGATGACCACTTCGCCGCGCAGGCTGTGCGGCAGCGCGCTGGTGATGCGCACGTCGATGAACTGGTTGATCAGCCGCGCCGGGCCGGGGAAATTGACGACGCGGTTGTTGTCGGTGCGACCGGCCAGTTCGGCGGCGTCCTTGCGCGCGTGCCCCTCGACCAGGATGCGCTGCACGCTGCCGACCATGCTCTGACTGACCGCCTGCGCCTGTTCGTCGATGCGCTTCTGCAGCCGCGCCAGCCGCGCCAGCTTGACGTCCTGCGGGGTGTCGTCGGCCAGATCGGCCGCCGGTGTGCCCGGGCGAGCGCTATAGATGAAGCTGAAGCTGCCGTCGAAGCCGACGTCGTCGATCAGCTTCATCGTCTTTTCGAAATCCTCCTCGGTCTCGCCGGGGAAGCCGACGATGAAATCCGAGGTCAGCGACAGGTCGGGCCGAGCCGCGCGCAGCTTGCGCACGACCGCCTTGTATTCGAGCGCGGTGTAGCCGCGCTTCATCGCTGCCAGCACGCGGTCGGAACCCGACTGCACCGGCAGGTGCAGTTGCGACACCAGCTTGGGCAGCTTCGCGTAGGCATCGAACAGGCGCTGCGTCATTTCGCGCGGGTGCGACGTGGTGTAGCGGATGCGCTCGATGCCCGGCACTTCATGCACGCATTCGAGCAGGAAGGCGAAGTCGCCAATGTCGTCCGAGCCGCGGCTGATCGGCGCACGCCAGGCATTGACGTTCTGACCGAGCAGCGTCACCTCCTTGATGCCCTGGCCAACCAGCGTGGCGATCTCGGTCAGGATGTCGTCCAGCGGGCGCGACACCTCCTCGCCACGCGTATAGGGCACGACGCAGAAGGTGCAGTACTTGGAACAGCCTTCCATGATGGACACGAAGGCGGTCGCGCCCTCGACCCGGGCGGGCGGCATGTGATCGAACTTCTCGATTTCCGGAAAGCTGATGTCGACCTGCGGCCGGCCGCTGGCGCGGCGCTTCGAAATGAGGTCGGGCAGGCGGTGCAGCGTCTGCGGGCCGAAGACGAGATCGACGTAGGGCGCGCGCTCGACGATGGCCGCGCCCTCCTGGCTGGCGACGCAGCCGCCGACGCCGATGATCAGGTTGGGGTTGTCGCGCTTCAGGTGCTTCACCCGGCCGAGGTCGTGGAACACCTTCTCCTGCGCCTTCTCGCGCACCGAACAGGTGTTGAACAGGATCACGTCGGCGTCTTCCGGACGGTCGGTCTTTTCCAGACCTTCGGCGTCGCCGAGCACATCGGCCATCTTGTCCGAGTCGTACTCGTTCATCTGGCAGCCGAAGGTCTTGATGTAAATCTTGCGGGTCATCGAAGGGGACGGGGAAATTACTGTTTGGGTGCCGGCAGGTCGATCTCTTCGGGCGACAACACCCAGACGCGATACAGGTCGCCGTTGTTGTCGAGCTTGTAACGGACCACCAGCTCGCTGCCTATCATCACCGGCAGCATGATGCGGTTGTCGGTCGAACGGATCTGGGCGCCGGGCGCCAGTCTGAAGGTGTACTTGCCGACTTCGACCATGCCATCGACCGGCGGCTTCATCTTCGCCTTGATCGCATCCGGCGGAATCGCGCGCAGCTGCGCCGCAGCGAGCAGCGGCAGACAGAGCAGGACGGCACACAGGGCGGAAGGCAGGCGCATCGGAGCCGGGGCGAGGAAGCGGTCGGGAATTCACGGATTGTAGCGTGCGCTCACCGCGAACCCAAACCAGCGCGAACGCACTGCAGGCGGGGCGCTCCGCTCGGCTTACATGTTGCAACGCAATGAACGGTCGCAGTTGTTAGCACTCAAACGCGGGGAGTGCTAATCTTGCTTCCCAAGGGAGGAATGAATCATGACCCATGCTCTGATGGTTCCGAATCTGTCGATGCCCGGTGCGCTGGGCAATATCGACAGCTATATCCAGGCAGCCAACCGCGTGCCCCTGCTCAGCGAAGAGCAGGAACAGTCACTTGCCCGCCGTTTCCGCGACGACGAAGACCTCGAAGCCGCCCGCGCGCTGGTCATGTCGCACCTGCGTCTGGTGGTGGCGATCGCCCGCGGCTATCTCGGCTACGGCCTGCCGCACGCCGATCTGATCCAGGAAGGCAATATCGGCCTGATGAAGGCGGTGAAGCGCTTCGACCCGGACCGCGGTGTGCGTCTGGTGTCGTTCGCGATCCACTGGATCAAGGCGGAAATCCACGAATACATCCTGCGCAACTGGCGCCTGGTCAAGGTCGCCACGACCAAGGCGCAGCGCAAGCTCTTCTTCAACCTGCGCAGCCTCAAGAGCAGCAGCAACACGCTGAACCCTGCCGAAGTGCGGGAAGTGGCGAAGACGCTGGGCGTGAAGCCGGAAGAAGTGGTCGAGATGGAAACCCGTCTGACCGGGCAGGACGTCGCGCTCGAAGGCAGCAGTGAGGACGACGATCGCGACAGCGCCCGTCTGGCGCCCATCCACTGGCTGGCCGACTCGGCCGCCGAGCCGCTGGAAGTGCTGGAGGCCGCGCAGAACGTGCGCCTGCAGGAAGACGGTCTGCATTCGGCCCTGGCCTCGCTCGACGACCGCAGCCGCACCATCGTGCAGCGGCGCTGGCTGGCGCAGGACGGCGAAGCCGCCACCCTGCACGAACTGGCCGCCGAGTACGGCGTGTCGGCCGAACGCATCCGCCAGATCGAAGCCAAGGCGATGCAGAAGATGAAGGCGTCGATGCAGAAGATGCTGGGCATGGCCGCCTGATCTTCGTTTGCCCCAACAAAAAAGCGACCCTCGGGTCGCTTTTTTGTTGGCGTCAGCGCCCAGGATCAACCCTGAGCCAGCAGTGCCTTCAGGTCGTCGGCGATCTTCTGCGGCGTTTCGCCGTGGCGGATGAACAGCCGCAGGCGCCCCTGCGTGTCATGCACATAGGTGCCGGCCGAGTGATCCAGCGTGTAGCTGTCCGGCGTGCTGCCCGGCACCTTCTGGTAGAAAATCTTGTATTCCTTCGCGACCGCAGCGGTGGCCGCCGCGTCGCCGCGCAGGCCGACGAAGGACGCATCGAACTTAGGCACGTAGGCGGCCAGCAGTTCGGTGGAATCGCGCTCCGGGTCCAGCGTGACGAAAAGCACCTGCACCCTGGCAGCGTCCGGCCCGAGCAGCGCCAGCGCCTGTTTCATCGTCGCCAGACTGGTCGGGCAGACGTCCGGGCAGTGCGTGAAGCCAAAGAACAGCGTGACCGCCTTGCCCTTGTAGTCGGCCAGCGTGCGTGCCGCACCGGTGTGGTCGGTCAGCGCAAAGCCCTTGCCGTAGTCGGCGCCGGTGATATCCACGCTGTGGAAGGTCGGCCCGGACGGCGCACAGCCCGCCAGCCCTGCCGACAGCAGGGCGGCGAGGAAAAGACGGCGCTTCATAGCGGAATGTAGTGGTCGACCAGCAGGGCCGCGAACAGCAGCGACAGGTGCCACAGCGAGAAACGGAAAGTCTTCTTCGCCAGTTCGTCCGAGTAATTGCGCATCAGGCGCCAGGCGTAGACGATGAACATGCCGGACAACACCACCGCAGACACGAGGTAGATCCAGCCGCTCATGCGCGAGGCGAACGGCAGCATGGTCACCGCGAACAGGATGAGGGTGTACAGGAACACCTGCAGCCGCGTGTACTCGGCACCGTGCGTCACCGGCAACATCGGCAGACCCGCCTTGGCGTACTCCTGCGTGCGGTACAGCGCCAGCGCCCAGAAATGCGGCGGCGTCCAGGCGAAGATGATCAGGAACAGCAGCAGTGCGTCGGCCGACACCTCGCCGGTCACCGCGGCCCAGCCCAGCACCGGCGGCATCGCACCGGAGGCGCCGCCGATCACGATGTTCTGCGGCGTGGCCGGCTTCAGGAACACCGTGTAGATGATGGCGTAGCCGATGAAGGTGCACAGCGTCAGCCACATGGTGAGCGGATTCACCCAGTGGTAGAGCATGGACAGGCCGGCGCCGCCGACCACGCCGGAGAATGCCAGCGTTTCCAGCGAATTCACCTCGCCACGCGGCAGCGGGCGGGCGCGGGTACGCGCCATCACGGCGTCGATCTTCTGCTCGACCAGGCAGTTCACCGCAGCGGCTGCACCGGCGACCAGGGCGATACCGACGGTCGCCGCCGCAACGATGCCGAAATCCGGCAGACCGACCGGCACCGCCAGGAACATGCCGATGACCGCACAGAACACGATCAGCGACACGACGCGCGGCTTGGTCAGCTGCAGGTAATTCGCGAGCCTCAGCGAGAAGGGCTGGATATCAAGCCGCAGGGCTTTCATTTAGGACTCCGGAAACGCGTTGCTGCGCCGTGGCGCGGACGCGGTAGTTTATCAGCACCATGAGGATCACCAATGCTGCAGCGCCACCGTTGTGCGCAGCGGCCAGCGGCAGCGGCAGGCTGAACCACACGTTGGCCAGGCCCAGCATGATCTGCAGCGCGAGCACACCCAGCAGCGCCGTGCCGAGCGGACGGTGGCCGGCAGCGCGCAGCGCGAAGCCCAGCGCACCGATCACCAGTGCAGCAACGATGGCACCGACGCGATGCATCCAGTGAACGGCGGTCAGCGCATCCATCGTCAGCGTTTCGCCGTCGGCGCTCTGCCCCAGCTCGCGCACGATGTGGAAACCGTTGCGGATATCCATCTGCGGCACCCACTCGCCGTGGCAGGTCGGCAGGTCGGTACAGGCGAGCGCCGCGTAATTGGTGCTGACCCAGCCGCCCAGCGATATCTGCATCGCCAGCACGACGAAGGCGACGACCGCCAGCGCACGCGTCGCCGGCGACACGGTCGGTACCGCCGGCCCACGCGTGCGGGCGTACAGCCATACCAGCAGGGTGAGCACGGTCAGCCCGCCGATCAGGTGGCCGGTCACGATGGCCGGCTTGAGCAGCATGGTCACCGTCCACTTGCCGAACATCGCCTGCAGGAACAGCACGCCGACCAGCACCGTTGCCAGCACCGGCGAGGCACCGGCCTCACGCCGATGACGCCAGGCAAGTGCAGCGATCGCCAGGATGAACAGACCGACGATGCCCGCAAAGTAGCGGTGAATCATCTCCTTCCACGCCTTGGCGAAGGTGACCGGACCTTCGGGGTTCGCTTCCTGTGCCGCGGTGATGTGCTCGGACGCATGAATCACCGTGACGTGGCCGTAACAGCCCGGCCAGTCCGGACAGCCGAGGCCGGCGTCGGACAGTCGTACGTAGGCGCCGAGGACGATCAGCGCGAAAGTCATTGCAATCGTTGCAAGCAACAGCGTGCGGTAGGTTTTCATCAGCCCAGCCTCGAGTACTTCATCAAACGTTGGAAATCCTTGATCATCTTCTTCGGATCGGGGTCATCCGGGTAACGCATCATCACCTGTCCCAACGGGTCGACCAGGTGAATGGCGCGCGGATGCGTCGCATCGCCGGCGAACGCGCCCAACGTGGCGCTGCCGGCCGCCTTGACCACGTGCATGCCTTCGATCGCGGTCAGCAGTTCCGCCTTGGGCTGCGTACCGTCGGTCACCAGCCAGACGCGCTCGATGCGCTCCTGGTGCTCGCCCTGCGCCTTGCGCACCTGGCGGATGTAATAGAGCAGTTCCTCGCACTTCGCATCGCAGGCGCCGCCGTCGGCCAGCACCAGGGTCCAGCGCCCCTTGATAGACGCAAAGTCGAAAGGTTTGCCATCGACCGTGGTCAGCGCCTCGGCCGGCAGCGCGCGCGGCGACAGCAGCTGACCGTAGTTCACCGTGCTGTCGGGGCGCCACAGGAAATACATCGCGTAGGACGCGAGCAGCGGCAACACACATATCGCCGCGAGCACGATCAGGACCTTCTTGCCTTTCAAGACTTCTCTCCCTCTTTCTGCATGGCTGCGTAGAGCCCGAATACCAGCGTGACCAGCGCGAACGCGTACCACTGCGCGGCGTACATCCAGTGCTTCTCGACGCCGAACTCCGGCTTCACGTCGTCGCGCCTCAGGCCGTCCGCGGCATCACCGGTCTGCACGAGAATGAAGGGCGCGAGCTGCAGACCGGTCGTCTTTGCCACGCGGTCGACCGTGACGTTCTGCCAGACGGCACCCTGCACCGAATCGCCCGACAGCTCGACGAAGCGCGGCTGCGCACGCGTGACGACACCCTCGATGCGTTGCAGCCCGGCCGGCGATACAACCGCCGGCAACACGTCTCGACGCCCGCCGTGCCGGACCCAGCCGCGCGCAACAAGCACACAGCGCTGCGCGGTCTGACACAGCGGCATGTGCACGAGGAAGCCGGCCTGTCCGTCGCGGACCTGATTGTCAGCGTAGATCAGCACTTCGCTGTGCCAGCGACCGGACACCGTCGCGCGCGCGAACTCGGGCGGCGCCTGATCACTCCACTGGTCCAGGTCGAGCGCCGGCTGCCGCTGCTGCGTCGCGTAAGCGTCTGCCAGCGACTGCTTGTAGTGTGCGCGGGCGGTCTGCCAGCGCGCCGCCGACAGCGTGACGCCGATCACCAGCAGGCAGGCCAGCGCAGGCCACAGGCGGATGCGAAAACGACGGCGGGCGAAATGGAACTGGAACATTGCTGTCGGACGCCCGGCAGGTACACTGACCACCCGGACTAAGGATTCTTCCTGATGCGTTATCTCGTGATATTCATGCTGCTGACCGTGATTGCCAGCCTCGGTTCAGCGCTGTTCTTCCTGTTTCGCGACAGCGGCAACTCGAGCCGCATGCTGCGCTCGCTGGCCATCCGCGTCGGCCTGTCGATGGCGCTGTTCATCTTCCTGATGCTCGGCTACCGCTTCGGATTCATCACCGGCAAGCTCTGACCACCGGCGGCACCTCGCCGCCGAGAGCCACCCGCCCCAACGCTCCCTACCCACGAAAAAAAGCGCCGCACGATGTGCGGCGCCGAGCGTTTATTTTATAAGGGCTCTTTTTGCTTACCGGCCCACTCTCCTCCTCGCAGATCCCGTCTTTACATCAAATCCAGTACACGACGACGAACAGCAGCAGCCAGACGACGTCGACAAAGTGCCAGTACCACGCGACCGCCTCGAAGCCGAAGTGGTTTTCCGGGCTGAAATGCCCAGCGAAGACGCGGCACAGTATCACGATAAGCATCGTTGCACCAACCGTCACGTGGAAGCCGTGGAAGCCGGTCAGCATGTAGAACACGGAACCGAACACGCCGGTGGTCATCTTGACGTTCAGGTCCGAGTAGGCGTGCATGTATTCGTAGGCCTGGAAGCCAAGGAACACGACGCCGAGCGCGATGGTCAGGAACAGACCCAGCTTCAGCTGGCCGCGGTTGTTGTGCAGCAGGCCGTGGTGCGCCCAGGTGAGCGTGACGCCGGAGGTCAGCAGCAGCAGCGTGTTGATCGCCGGGATACCCCAGGCGCCCATCGGCGTGAACGGACCGCCGTCGTAGCCCGGACCCGCGTTCGGCCACATTGCGGTGGCATCCGGCCACAGCAGCGCCTGATGTTCGAGGCTGGCCAGATCGGGCACGGCGAGCACGCGAGCGTAGAACAGCGCGCCGAAGAAGGCGGCGAAGAACATCACTTCAGAGAAGATGAACCAGCCCATCGCCCAGCGGAAGGAAACCCCCACGCGCTTGCTGTACAGGCCGCCTTCGGATTCGTGCGCAACTTTGCCGAACCAGGAATACATCATGTAGAACAGGACCAGCACCCCCGCGCCGAGCACGAAGCCGCCGCCGGTGATCTTGTTCATCGTCAGCACAGAACCCAGTGCAAACAGGAACAGCGCGATCGAACCCGTGATCGGGTAGGTCGATGGCGCAGGTACGTAGTAGTAAGGGGCCTGTTGTGGCGTATGCGAGCTCATTTATGTTTTTCCTTCCCGGTTTCTCTCAAGCGATGCTTATCAGAATTCTTACACCCAAGATCACTGCAATCACGAACAGCGCTGCAGCCACAACGCCCGTGATGATAACTTGCAACGGCGTCAGCGATGACACCGCTGCGTCGTGATCGCCCTTGCGGCGTATGCCGACGAAGGCCGAAAGCACTGTCACCACACCCTTCACGAACCCGGCCATTTCAGCCTCCCGTGCGACCGTCCTGCGTCGTCGCTGCAGTCGCCCCCGGCACCTCGAAGAAGGTGTAGGAGAGCGTGATCGTGTTGATGTCCTTCGGCAGATCCGGCGACACGAGGAAGGCGATCGGCATGCGTCGCGTTTCCCCGGCTGCCAGCGTCTGCTGCTTGAAACAGAAACAGTCGAGCTTCTGGAAGTACTGCATCGCCGCCGACGGCGTGTAACTCGGAATCGCCTGTCCCGTCACCGCGTTCTCGCGCGTGTTCGAAACTTCGTACTCCACCGTCACCACCTCACCCGGATGAACCACGAGTGAGCCGGTCACCGGTTTGAAATTCCACGGCAGCTTGTGCAGGTTCGCATCGAACTCGACCGTCACGTTACGCGAACGATCGACCTGGGTATTGAGCGGCAGCGTGTTGTCCTGCTTGTTCAGGTTGTTGACGTCGAGCACCTGGCACAGCTTTTCGTAGAACGGCACCAGCGCATAGCCGAAGCCGAACATCAGGAAAGCCGACACCACCAGGCGTATCAGCGTCGAACGGTTGCGGCGCTCGGAACCGGCCGCAACACGGGTTTGCTCGGTCATTGACCCGACATCCCGTAACGCACGACAAACAGCACGAACACCGCCACCGCGGTGGCCGCCAGCCACAACGCCGTGCGGACGTTGCGGCGGCGGAGTGCCTCATCCATCTCGGTCACGCCAATACTCACTTGAAGACCGGCGGGGTTTCGAAGGTGTGGTGCGGCGCCGGCGACGGCACCGTCCATTCGAGACCTTCAGCACCGTCCCAGGGCTTGGCCGAAGCCTTCTCGCCACCCTTCATGCACTTCAGCACGACAACCAGGAACACGAGCTGCGACAGACCGAAACCGAAGGCACCGATCGACGAGATCATGTTGAACTCGGCGAACTGCAGCGAGTAGTCCGGGATACGACGCGGCATGCCGGCCAGACCCAGGAAGTGCTGCACGAAGAAGGTCATGTTGAAGAAGATCAGCGACAGCCAGAAGTGCAGCTTGCCCAGCTTCTCGTCATACATGTGACCGGTCCACTTCGGCAGCCAGTAGTAGGCGCCGGCGTAGGCCGAGAACAGCGCACCCGCCACCATCACGTAGTGGAAGTGGGCGACGACGTAGTAGCTGTCGTGCAGTTGCACGTCCACCGCCGTCATCGACAGCACCAGGCCGGAGAAACCGCCCAGCGTGAAGAGGAACAGGAAGCCGATCGAGAACAGCATCGGGGTTTCGAAGGTCAGCGAGCCGCGCCACATCGTGGCCACCCAGTTGAACACCTTCACGCCGGTCGGGATCGCGATCAGCATGGTGGCGAACATGAAGTACAGCTGGCCGGCCACCGGCATGCCCACCGTATACATGTGGTGCGCCCACACGATGAAGGACAGGATGGCGATCGACGAGGTCGCGTACACCATCGAGGCGTAGCCGAACAGCGGCTTGCGCGAGAAGGCCGGAATCACCTGCGACACGACACCGAAGGCCGGGATCGCGATGATGTACACCTCGGGGTGACCGAAGAACCAGAAGATGTGCTGGTACAGGACCGGGTCACCACCACCGGCAGCATTGAAGAAGCTGGTGCCGAAATGACGGTCGGTCAGGATCATGGTGACCGCACCGGCCAGAACCGGCATCACGGCGATGACCAGGTAGGCGGTGATCAGCCAGGTCCAGCAGAACAGCGGCATCTTCATCAGCGTCATGCCCGGCGCGCGCATGTTCAGGATCGTGGTGACGATGTTGATCGAACCCATGATCGAGGAGATGCCGAGGATGTGCACCGCGAAGATCGCCATGTCCATGCCGATGCCCATCTGGATGGTCAGCGGCGGGTACAGCGTCCAGCCCGACGCGGCGGCACCGCCCGGAACCAGCAGCGAGGTCGTCAGCAGGATGGCGGCCGGCGGCAGCAGCCAGAACGACCAGTTGTTCATGCGCGCGAACGCCATGTCGGATGCGCCGATCATCAGCGGGATCATCCAGTTCGCGAAGCCGACGAAGGCCGGCATGATGGCGCCGAACACCATGATGAGACCGTGCAGCGTCGTCATCTGGTTGAAGCGGTCGGGATCGACCACCTGCAGGCCCGGCTGGAACAGCTCGGCGCGGATCACCAGCGCCATGATGCCGCCGACGATGAACATTGCGAACGAGAACCACAGGTACATCGAGCCGATGTCCTTGTGATTGGTGGTGGTCACCCAGCGCATCAGTCCGCTGGGGTGGTGATCATGCGAATGATCGTGCGAGTGGTCGGCACCGCCCGGAATCGCAGCCATGTGTATCTCCTGGAAATCTAGAAAGTGACTGAACGTTCAGAGAGCCGCTTACTCTTCGCGGGCCATCTTGATGTCCGACGGTTGGATGACCTCGCCCGTCGCATTGCTCCAGCTGTTGCGCGTGTAGGTCAGCACGGCAGCCAGATCGGTATCGCTCAGGTGCTTGAACGCGGCCATCGCAGTACCCGACTTGCCGTTCATCACGAGATTGATCTGCGCGTCCTGCGAGCCAAGCACCACCTTCGAGCCGTCGAGCGCGGGGAAGGCCGGCGGCAGGCCCTGGCCATTGGCCTGGTGACAGGCGGCGCAATTGGCGGCGAACACCTTGGCACCACGCGGGCTCAGTTCCTCGACGGTGTACATCTTGTTCGGATCGTCAGCCGCAGCGGCGAGCTCGGCCTTCTTCTTGTCGACCCATGCCGCGTATTCGTCTTCGGTCACCACCTTGACGACGATGGGCATGTAGCCGTGGTCCTTGCCGCACAGTTCGGCGCACTGACCGCGGAACGTACCGGTCTTCTCGGCACGGAACCAGGTATCGCGGATGAAGCCGGGAATCGCGTCCTGCTTGACCGCCAGCGCCGGCACCCACCATGCGTGGATCACGTCGTTCGCCGTCGTCAGGATGCGCACCTTCTTGCCGACCGGCACGACCAGCTCGTTGTCGACTTCGAGCAGGTAATCGGTGCCCTTAGCCGCCTCGTTGCGTATCTGCGGCTGCGGCGTCGACAGGTTGCTGGTGAAGCTGATGCCTTCGCCGTCGCCCTTCAGGTAGTCATAGCCCCACTTCCACTGGTAGCCGGTGGCCTTGATCGTGATGTCGGGGTTGCTGGTGTCGCGCATCGCGAGGATGGTCTTCGTGGCAGGCCAGGCCATGCCGAGCAGGATGAAGACCGGAACGATGGTCCACAGGATTTCTACCGTGGTGCTTTCGTGGAAGGTTGCGGCCTTGTGACCGGCGGACTTGCGGTGCACGAATACCGACCAGAACATCACGCCGAAGACGGCCACGAAAATGACGCCACAGACAATGGTCATCAGCAGGTGGAGGTCATACACCTTCTGACCCAGTTCGGTGATCGGCTCCTGCAGATTGAGCTTCATTTCCGCCTGGGCAAGCCCAGCAAGCAGAAACAACCCCATCCCGGCCCACGCCCTGCGGGCGATGGACGAGCCACCTCTTGTTAGCGCCATATTGCAACCCCAGATATATGTTGTGATTGATTCTGAAACCGCGGTCTTAAAACCGTCTTTCCCGCAATCTAGCCGACAGCTCCCGCACCAGCAACTCGCGGCCGCCCTCGTCCAGATACCGCCCCACCACGACCTGCTGGTCGCGGCACCGCACGACTACCTCGGAACCCAGGCCGACCCTGCGCGTTTCGACCTTTGCCCATGCGGGCACAAACTCATGTCTGCAGACACGATCCCGTTCGCAGACCTCCACGACCAACCGGCTGTCGTCGAGATGGATGCGTTCGAAATCACCTACACGTCTGCCGAAAGCGATGAAGGCAATGCCCAGCGCCCCGATTTCGACGCCCGCGAACGGGAGTACCCACCAGACACCAGCCATGGCCCACGCCATCGCGATCAGTAGAGACAACACAGCCGTGACCAGGAAGAAGGCCAGAAGTGCGCGCGGCGACATCGAACAGTTGCGGCGCGCAACGATGCTGAACTCGTTGGATTGGCTGAGCACTGCGGACACTGAACTGCCCCGGAAGTGTTATCTCCCCCTGACACGGCTTCTGCAGGCCGCTTAACAGGCATAAGCTAGCACGGGTATTGATCCTTATCAATATTGCCCCGCACCAAGCGGGTGCCTTCAGACCCTGCCGGCAAGGCGATCAAGCAGGCGACGATGCACGCCGCCAAAGCCGCCGTTGCTCATCACCAGCACGTGGTCGCCAGCTTTCACGCCGCCGGCGAGCGCATCAAGCAGATCCTCCACCGACGACGCGACACGGGCCCGTTCGCCCAGCGGCGCCAGCGCCTCTGCCGCGTCCCAGCCCAGCGCAGGGCCGCCGAGGCAGTAGCACACATCCGCCTCTGCGAGCGCATCGGGCAGACGCGCCTTCATGACGCCGAGCTTCATCGTGTTGGAGCGCGGCTCGATCACCGCAACGATGCGCGCGTCGCCCACCACCGAACGCAGCGCGCGTATCGTTTCGTCGATGGCCGTCGGATGATGGGCGAAGTCGTCGTAGACGGTGACGCCACCGGCCTCGCCGACGCGCTCGAGCCGGCGCCGGATGCCGACGAATTCACCGAGCGACGCCAGCGCCTGCTCCGGTCGCACACCGGCATGCCGCGCCGCCAGCATGGCGGCCAGCGCATTGTTCGCGTTGTGCATGCCGGGCATCGCAAGACGCCCCGCCGCGCGTTCGCCCGCCGGCCCGACCACCGCCAGCGCCTCGCCGGTCGACTCGACGCGCCAGCCGGCGGCGTCGTTGAACCACTCGACCTCGCTCCATGCACCGCGCGCCAGCACACGCTTCAGCGACGCCTCGCCGCCATTGGCCACAATGCGGCCAAGACGCGGCATCGTGCGCACCAGATGATGGAACTGCGTCTCGATCGCCGCCAGATCAGGGAAGATGTCCGCGTGATCGAACTCCAGGTTGTTCAGGATCGCCGTCCGCGGGCGGTAGTGCACGAACTTCGAACGCTTGTCGCAGAAGGCGGTGTCGTACTCATCGGCCTCGATGACGAAGAAAGGGGCGTCACCGAGGCGTGCCGACACGCCGAAGTTCTGCGGCACGCCGCCGATCAGGAAGCCGGGTTTCAGGCCGGCCGCTTCCAGCATCCAGGCCAGCATCGAAGTGGTCGTCGTCTTGCCGTGCGTACCGGCCACCGCCAGCACCCAACGGCCAGCCAGCACGTTCTCCGCCAGCCATTGCGGACCGGACACATACGGCAGACCGCGATCGAGGATTTCCTCGAGCAGCGGGTTGCCGCGCGACACCGCGTTGCCCACCACGAACACATCGGGCGCCAGCGCTGTCTGAGCAGGATCGTAGCCCTCGATCAACTCGATGCCGAGCTGTTCGAGCTGCGTGCTCATCGGCGGATAGACGTTCGCGTCGCAGCCGGTGACGCGGTGACCCGCTTCGCGCGCCAGCGCGGCGATGCCGCCCATGAAGGTGCCGCAGATGCCGAGGATGTGAATGTGCATGGTGGGTCGATGTGACAGAATGGTCGCGGATTCTATCAACCCGCCCCTCCTTTCCCTGCAGCACCCGACATGCGCCCCAGCAACATCAGACGCCAGATCGCCAGTGCCGCGGCGCGACTGATCGCGGAAGAAGGCATCCGCGATTACGGCCTGGCCAAACGCAAGGCCGCTCGCCAGCTCGGCGTCGGTCCGAACGAGGAACTGCCCACCAATGCCGAGATCGAGGAGGCGGTGCGCGACTACCAGGCCATCTATTTCGCCGACGAGCAGCCCGAACAGTTGCGCACGCTGCGCAACGCCACGCTGGAGCTGATGGTCGAACTGGACCGCTTCAAGCCCTACGCGACCGGCGGCGTGGTCGACGGCACGGCCGGGCGCTTTACTGCGATCGAGCTGCAGGTGTTCGCCGACAGCGCCAAGGAAGTCGAGCTCTTCCTGCTCAACAACGGCGTCGACTTCGACTCGCGCGACCCTCGCCGCCCGGACCGCAACAGCCCGGAAACCACGCTGCTGTTCGACTGGGACGACCTGCCGGTTGAACTCGCGGTCTATCCGGCCGGTCTTGAACGCTCTCGCGGACGCGAGAGGCTGCGCGCGGAGTCGCTGCGCGCATTGCTGGACAAGGAAGAGGAAACGGAATGAATGCTTGGATGCGCCGCGGCCTGATCGCCGCGGTGGTCGTCGCGGCCGGCGTGGCCGGGGTGTGGTTCGGCCAGAGCCGGCAACCGCAGCTGACCGAGGCTGCGACGACCGATGCAGCGCGCCTCGAAGCGCTGAATCTGGCCGACGCGAACGGCCAGCCCATGCCCTTCTCCGCCTGGCGTGGAAAGCTGCAGGTGGTGAATTTCTGGGCCACCTGGTGCCCGCCCTGCCGCGAAGAAATGCCGGCCTTTTCCCGCCTAGCCGAGAAGTACCGCGATCGCGGCGTGCAGTTTGTCGGCATCAGCATCGATAACGCCGACAACGTGCGCCGTTACCTGCAGGAAGAGAAGATTGCCTATCCGCTGCTGATCGGCGGTTCGGACGCCATCCAGCTGTCGGCGGATCTGGGCAACGGGGCGCAGGCCATGCCCTTTACCGTCATCTTCTCGCCAGACGGAAAGATCGTCGAACGCAAGCTGGGTACCTACAAGGAAGAGGAGCTGGAGGCCATCCTGCTTGCCCGCTTGCGCTGAGCGCCCGAACCCGGCCCGGCTGGACAATCTGACGCGAATTCCGGCAAACTTGCCGCCATGCAGCCAACAACGCGCCGCAAGGCGACCAAACCTGCCACGCAGCCGGCGGCGCAGGATGCGACCCCCAGTACCCGTCGCATCCTCGTGCTGCACGGGCCCAACCTGAATCTTCTGGGCACGCGGGAACCCGAAATCTACGGTCATCTGACGCTCGCCGACATCGACGCGAAGCTGAAGGTGAATGCGCTTGCTGCCGGCGTATCGCTCGAGTGTTTCCAGAGCAATCACGAAGGCGATCTGGTCGGCCGCATCCAGGCTGCCCGGAGCGAGAGCGTCGATTTCATCCTGATCAACCCGGCCGCCTACACGCACACCAGTGTGGCCATACGTGACGCGCTGGCTGCGGTCGCCATTCCGTTCGTCGAGGTGCACCTGTCCAACGTGCATGCGCGCGAAGCATTCCGGCACCACTCGTATCTGTCGGACATCGCCGTCGGCGTGGTGTGTGGTCTGGGCGCCTACGGTTACGAAGCCGCGCTCGAATTCGCGCTGCGGCGGCTCGACACCAGAAAATAAACACTCGCCGGCACAACGAAGGCCGGCTTACGCGGGGATACACCATGGATTTGCGCAAACTCAAGAAGCTGATCGACCTCGTCCAGGAATCGGGCATTTCCGAGCTGGAAGTGACCGAGGGCGAGGAAAAGGTGCGGATCGCCAAGCATCTGCCGGCACCGGCCGCCCAGGCCACCTATGTTGCTGCGCCGGCGCCGGTCGCCGCCGCAGCCGCGCCGGCCGCCGCCGCGCCCGCCGCACCGGCCGAAGCCGCACTGCCGGAAGGCCATGTCGTGAAGTCGCCGATGGTCGGCAGCTTCTACCGCTCCTCGTCGCCGGGCGGCAAGGCCTTCGTCGATGTCGGCCAGTCGGTGGCGATCGGCGAAACGCTGTGCATCATCGAGGCGATGAAGCTGATGAACGAAATCGAGTCCGACGCCGCCGGCGTCGTGAAGGCCATCCTGGTCGAGAACGGCCAGCCGGTCGAATACGGCCAGCCGCTGTTCATCATCGGCTGAGCGACCTCCCCATGTTCGGAAAAATTCTGATCGCGAACCGTGGCGAGATTGCGCTGCGCATCCTGCGCGCCTGCCGCGAGCTGGGCATCCGCACCGTGGCGGTGCACTCCGAAGCCGACACCGAGGCGAAGTACGTCAGACTGGCCGATGAATCGGTCTGTATCGGCCCGGCGCCGTCCGGCCAGTCCTACCTGAATATCCCCGCCATCATTTCGGCCGCCGAAGTGACGGATGCGGAAGCCATCCACCCCGGTTACGGCTTCCTGTCCGAGAACGCCGATTTCGCCGAACGCGTCGAACGCAGCGGCTTCGTGTTCATCGGCCCGCGCCCGGAAACCATCACGCTGATGGGTGACAAGGTATCGGCCAAGGACGCGATGAAGGCGGCCGGCGTGCCCTGCGTGCCCGGCTCTGAAGGCGCGCTCGGCGACGACCCGAAGGAAATCGTCCGCATCGCGCGTTCCATCGGTTACCCGGTCATCATCAAGGCGGCCGGCGGCGGCGGCGGACGCGGCATGCGTACCGTGCACACCGAGGCGGCGCTGATCAACGCGGTGCAGATGACCCGTGCCGAAGCCGGCGCGGCGTTCAACAACCCCGCCGTGTACATGGAGAAGTTCCTCGAGAACCCGCGCCATATCGAAATCCAGGTGCTGGCCGACGCACACGGCAACGCCGTCTATCTGGGCGAGCGCGACTGCTCCATGCAGCGCCGCCACCAGAAGATCATCGAGGAAGCACCGGCCCCCGGTGTTCCGGCACGGCTGATCGCCCGCGTCGGCGAGCGCTGTGCCGAAGCCTGCCGCCGCATCAACTACCGCGGCGCCGGCACCTTCGAGTTCCTCTACGAGAACGGCGAGTTCTATTTCATCGAAATGAACACCCGCATCCAGGTCGAGCACCCGGTGACCGAACTGATCACCGGCATCGACCTGGTGCAGGAGCAGATCCGCGTCGCTGCCGGCGAGAAGCTGCGCTTCAAGCAGCGCGACATCAAGCTGACCGGCCACGCGCTGGAATGCCGCATCAACGCCGAAGACCCGTACAAGTTCACGCCCAGCCCGGGCAAGATCACCGGCTATCACCCGCCGGGCGGCCCCGGCGTGCGCGTCGATTCGCACGTGTATCAGGGCTACACCGTGCCGTCGCACTACGACTCGATGATCGGCAAGGTGATCACCTACGGCGACACGCGCGACCAGGCCATCCGCCGTATGCGCATCGCGCTGTCGGAAATGATCGTCAGCGGCATCAAGACCAATATCCCGCTGCATCAAGAGCTGATGCACGACACCCGCTTCATGGACGGCGGCACCAGCATCCACTACCTCGAGCAGAAGCTCGCGGCGCAGGAAGCGGCCAAGGTCAAATGAGCGAGTCCGGGGAACAGCGGGCCGAGGAGCCGGGCGAGCCGACATCAGCCGGCGGCTGGATCACGGTCACGCTGCTGGCCGATTCGGCCAACGCCGAAGCGCTGTCGGACGCGCTGCTCGAAGCGGGCGCGCTGTCGGTCGACATCGAGGACGCCGACGCCGGTACACCGGACGAAAAGCCGCAGTTCGGCGAACCCGGCATGCCGGTCGCCGTCGAGCTGTGGCCGCATTCGCGCATCCATGCGCTGTTCGACCGCGACGCCGACTACGCGACCGCGATGGCCGAGGCAGCCGAACAGGCCGGCCTGACCGCACCGCCCCCTTACACGACCTCGCCGCTGGACGAGCAGAACTGGGTGCGCATCACGCAGGCCCAGTTCGAGCCCATTCCGGTATCGAAGCGGCTGTGGATCGTGCCGTCCTGGCATGACCAGCCCGACCCCGCGGCGATCAACATCACGCTTGACCCGGGCATGGCCTTCGGCACCGGCTCGCACCCCACCACACGGCTCTGCCTCGAGTGGCTGGATTCGGTCATCCGCGGCGGCGAAACGGTGATCGACTACGGCTGCGGTTCCGGCATCCTGGCGCTCGCCGCGGCCAAGCTCGGTGCGGCGCGCGTGACCGGCACCGACATCGATCCGCATGCAATGGACGCCGCGCGCTACAACGCCGAGCGCAACGGTGCCACGCTCGAACTGCTGCACTCGCGCGAGAACATCGACCACACGGCCGACGTCGTGGTGGCCAACATCCTGGCCAATCCGCTCACCGTGCTTGCGCCGCTGCTGTGCGGCCTCACGCGCAGCGGCGGACGCATCGCGCTGTCCGGCATCCTCGCCGCGCAGACCGACATGGTGCGCGCCGCCTATCGCCCGGCCTTCGAACTGGAGGTTGCCGGCGAGCGGGAAGGCTGGGTGCTGCTGACCGGGACGCGCGTCTGATGCTGTCCCGCTGCCCGGCCTGCGCCACCGTCTTCCGCGTCGACACGGTGCAGCTCCGGGCACGCGAGGGCCGCGTGCGCTGCGGTCGCTGCCACACGGTGTTCGACGCGGTCGACGCGATGGTGGACGTGCCGCTCCCGAAAAGCGGCGACACGCCCGCGCCCGCCGTCGCAGCCCTCGCAACGCCGCCCTCCAGCACCGAAATCGAGAACGCTGCACCGGTCCCGGACGAACGGGAACACAGCCACGCCACGCTGACTTTCGCTGCAGAACCGGACATCGAACTGCGGGCGGACGACCCGGCCGCCGTCACCACCGACCGGCTGGACCTCGACGTCGGCAGCGCCGACGCGCCGCCCTCGCCGCAGCCCGGCGACAGCATGGAAGCGCTGGTCGAACGCACCACCGACTACTGGCAGACGCGCGTCGACGACACGGCGCCGACAGACGCCCCCGAGCTCGCCACCGAAAGCGAAGCCCTCGTCGACGACCATCCCGGCACGACCACCACCACTGAGGCGGCGCCCGAGCCCGATCCGGACGTCACGCAGCCGCTGGACATCGTCGAACTTGAAGCCGCGCCGGCCCCCGACGACGACATCGTCGCCGCGCCCGCGCGCGATCCCCTGCTCGACCCGCCGCCAGCGCTCGAACCGGTGCGCGACCCGGCGGTACAGCGCATCCGGCGCGAACTGTATGGCGAGGACCAGGCGCCGCATCGCAGCGCGCTGAAGACGGCGCTGTGGAGCGTGGCCATCCTGCTGCTGGTGCTGCTGGCCGCCGCCCAGCTTGCCTATCTGTTCCGCACCGAACTGGTGATCGCCCAACCGGCCCTCAAGCCACTGTTCGAGCAGGCCTGCGCCCGCCTTGGCTGCACGCTGCCGGCGCCGCGTCGCGCCGACCTGATCAGCATCGAATCATCGGAACTGAATCCGGACACCGAACGCGCACCGCTGCTGCGCCTGAATGCGCTGCTGCGCAACGGCGCCACGCACGCGCAGGACTGGCCGCACCTCGAACTGAGTCTGACCGACACCAGCGACCGGCCCATCGTGCGCCGCGTGCTCGCACCCGCCGACTACCTGCCGGCCGACCGCCAGCGCAGCGAATTCGCGGCCGCATCGGAACAGGCGGTCAGCGTGCTGGTCGACCCGACCGACACCAACGCAGGCGGCTACCGCCTCTACGTCTTCTATCCCTGATCGACCGATCGGGCCCCTCGCAGCGCCACGCACCAGGAGGAACACCCCATGACCCAGACCGTCACGCTCGCCGGCAATCCCATCCACCTCGCCGGTCACTTCCCTGCCAAGGGCACCAAGGCCCCCGCCTTCACGCTGGTCGGCACCGACCTGGCCGACGTGTCGCTTGCCAGCCTCGCCGGCAAGCGCAAGGTGCTCAACATCGTGCCCAGCCTGGACACCCCCGTGTGCCAGACATCGACCCGCAAGTTCAACGAACAGGCCGGCAGCATCGCCAACACCGTCGTGCTGGTCATTTCCGCCGATCTGCCGTTCGCGATGAAGCGCTTCTGCGAAACCGAGGGCCTGCAGAACGTGCAGTCGCTGTCGACGCTGCGCGGCCGCGAGTTCATGGCCAATTACGGCGTCGAAATCATTGACGGCCCGCTGGCCGGCCTGACCGCGCGCGCCGTGCTGGTGCTCGACGCCGACGACACTGTGCTGCACGCCGAGCTGGTGCCGGAAATCAAGCAGGAACCCGACTACGCCGCCGCACTGGCTGCGCTGAAGTAAGTCCTTCCGCAGGGCGCCGACCGGCGCCCTGCAACATTTCCGCCCCAAGCTGTGCCGATGCAAGAAAGTCCGTTCAAGGGCAAGACCGGCCTGCGCCGTCTGCTCAATGCCACCCGCTACTCGGCCGAAGGTCTGGGTGCCGCCTTCCGTCACGAAGACGCCTTCCGCCAGGAAGTGATCGCCGCCGTACTGCTGCTGCCGCTCGCGCTGTGGCTCGGCAACAGCGGTGTCGAACGCGCGCTGATGGTGTTCTCGGTGCTGCTGGTGCTGATCGTCGAGCTGCTCAATTCCGCCGTCGAAGCCACCGTCGACCGCATTTCGCTGGAGAACCACGCGCTGGCCAAACGCGCCAAGGACATCGGCTCGGCCGCCGTCATGGTTTCTCTGCTCAACCTGCTCCTCGTATGGACACTGGTGCTGAGCGCCCGATTCTGGAGCGGCTGAGCAGCCGCCACTCCGGCCCCTTTCGCTGGCGGCCCCGGCCGCCGCCACGCTGTTTTCCGCCGCCGCCGGGCACGCACACCGCCCTCGGCAGTCATCCGTGATCACTTCCCGTCGCTGTCGCCGCCATCGCCAGCAGGCGCGCAGATCGTTTTCCCGTCCACTCCGGAACCCGATCGTTACAAATGGCCGCAGCAAAGCATTTCGTGGCCTGAATCCGCCGACGCGCTTGCGCTAAACTTGAATTGAAAAGTGCCACGCATCAGGTGGCAACGGATTTGCGTACGCTCAGCGCCCGGCCCCAGCGCGAAGCTTTCGAGTACGGCAGAACAGGCGCAGCCAGGGGGGCGCACCACGATGGTTCGCGAATTTGCATTCCCAGCAGCACCCGCACCGGGTCTTCCGGGCGGCGAGGTCGCAGGCACGCGACGGGGAAAGAGCGAGCGCGACGCCGATGCCATAGGCATCCCCGCCTTCCCCGACCTGTTCGAGGGCATCGCCGACGCCCTGCTTCTGATGACGCCGCGCGGCGTGATCATGCACATGAACGGCGCGGCGAGTGAGCTGCTGGGCTACCGCCCCGCGGAAGTCGCCGGCAAGCACGTATCCATGCTCTACCCGCCGTCCGAAGAGACGCGCATCCAGGCCTGTTTCGACGAACTGGCGATGCGGCGCAGCACGCGCTACCTCGACGGCGTGGCGCTCACCCGCGACGGTGAAACGGTCGCGGTCGACGTCGTCGGCTCGCGCATCGAGTTCGCCGGCGGGCCCGCGGTCATCGCGGTCGTGCGCGACATCCGCGAACGCAAGCAGGCCGAAGCCGCGTTGCGTGCAGCGCAGGAGCGCTTCTATCTGCTGGCCGAGCACATCCGCGAAATCTTCTGGGTCAGCGACCCGCACACGCGTGCGCTGTACTACGCCAGCCCCGCCTTTTCGGACATCAGCGCACTGCCGAACGGCGAACAGCCCGGCGACCTGAACGGCTGGGCACAGGCGGTGGCACCGCCCGACCGATCGCGTTTCGAAACCTTTCTCGCTGCCCAGGCGCAGGGCGAGGTGGCGCAAGTCGAGGTGCGCGTCGCCGACCGCAACGGCGGCCTGCGCTGGCTGCACTGCCGCGCCTTCCCGTGGCAGGCGCAGGACGGCCATGCACGCGTGGCCGGCGTCGCCGAGGACATCACGGCGCGCAAGGAAGCCGAGGCGCACCGGCTGGCGCAGGCCGAACGGCAGCGCGAAACGCTGGTGCGTGAGGCGCACCACCGCATCAAGAACAGCCTGCAGGGCGTGGTCGGACTGCTGCGCCGCTGCGCCGGGCAGCACCCGGCGCTCGCCCATGCGCTGACCGGCGCCATCAGCCAGGTTCGATCGATCGCCGTCATCCACGAGCTGCAGGGCAGTCAGGCCGGTGCACCGGTCCAGCTCGGCGAATTCCTGCGCATGATTGCCGGCAGCATCGAAGGCCTGTTCGACGCCCGGGTGAAGCTCGACGTGCGCGACCTCAGCGCCTTCGAACTTCGCCTGGCCGACAGCGAAGCGGTGCCGCTGGCCATCGTGCTCAACGAGCTGCTGATGAATGCGGTCAAGCACCGGCAGATCGACCGCGACGCCGGCGTGGACGTCGAGCTGTCGACGGACGACGACGGCGCACTCATCGTCATCGGCAACGGCGGCGAGCTGCCGCCCGGCTTCGATTTCGCCGCGCGGCGCGGCCTCGGCCAGGGCCTCGAACTGCTGGCCGCGCTGCTGCCGACCGAGCACGCCACACTGGATTTTCGCCAGCAGCCGGGACGCGTACTGACGCGCCTCGCGCTGCGGCCACCCATCATTACGTTTGACGAGACCCGCGACCATGCACACATACGACGACACCAGCCCGCAACTGCTGCTGGTTGAAGACGACCGGCTGAACGCAGCCACGCTGGGCGACGGGCTGCGCGCTCACGGCTACGGCGTCCATGTCGCACGCTCGGCCGAAGAGGCGCTGGCGCTGCTCGGGACGACGCGCATCGATCTGGTCATCCTCGACGAGAAGCTGCCGGGCATGACCGGACTGGAGTTCGCGGCGGTACTGCGCGAGCACCATGGCCTGCCGCTGATCTTCCTGACCGCCTTCGGCGATCCCGGTCGGGTGCGCAGCGCCATCGAACGCGGTGCGCTGGCCTATCTGGTCAAGCCGCTCGACGTCGAACAACTGCTGCCCACGCTGCGCACCGCACTGGCGCGCTCGGAAGAGCTGCGCCAGCTGCGCAGTACCGGCCAGCACCTGCAGCGCGCGCTCGACGAGCGGCGCGAAATCAGCATCGCCGTCGGCATCCTGATGGAGCGTCTGCGCATAGACCGCCAGCCCGCCTTCGAAATGCTGCGCAAGACGGCGCGCGCGCAGCGCCGACGCATCGAAGACGTCGCCAAGGACATGATGCAGCCGCTTGCCGGCGGTACGCCGCGAGCCGGCGCCGGTCAGTAGCCCTCGGTCTCCCGGGAGAGGATCGTGACGACAGGCCTCAAGCAGCCCTGTGCGCGAACCGTAAGCAGCAGAAGAAGGCGCGTCGCAGAGCGCGCAGAAGGGCCCGAACCCCGCCCGACATTCAATGCATCCTGACCCGGACACACCGGTTCAGGACGCTGCCATGTAGACCGGGGGATGCACGATGGCCGTCGTTTCCGCACTGTTCAGCTGCAGCGCCATGGACATGCCATGCACGCAGCACGTTTCCTTCCCTGATGCCTTCAGCGTCGCCGTCGGCGACGCACCGCAGGCTGCAACGACGGCATTGCTCAGGCTTTCCCACGAGGGCCGGATCATCGACCACACCGGCTGGCCTGACACCCTGACCGACGTCCGTGGGCAGCCGGTGCACCGTGTGTTCCGCGAACTCGACAACGACGGCCAGTCGGGCTGGCCCGCCTTCCGGGCCGGTTGCGGCAACGCGGTGAGCCGGCAGATCTGGCATCTGCATGACGGAGGTCGTCCGGTCTGCGTCGAGTGCGCCCCGCTGCCCGGCGACGCGAGCGGTCACTGGCTGCTGCGCGTGAGCCACGGCACGCCGGAGGATGCCGCGCAGCGCGAACTTCGCCTGCTGGCGCGCGCTGCGCACCAGGCCGGCGACGCGGTGCTGATCACCTGTGCCGGCGGCCTGATCGAGTACGTGAATCCAGCGTTCGAGCGCAGTACCGGCTACTCCGCCGAGGAAGTGCTGGGGCGCTCTCCCGGTCTGCTGAAATCGGGCCTGCACGGCCCCGACGTTTATGCCCGACTGTGGCGTGCACTGCGCAGCGGCGAGGTGTTCCGCATGGTGTTCACCAACCGGCGCAAGAACGGCGAGCTCTATCACGAAGAGAAGACGATCAGCCCGATCCGCGACGCACAGCAACGGATCAGTCACTACGTCGCCACCTCGCGCGACGTCAGCGAACGCATCCGCGCGCAGGACCAGCTGGAGTATCTGGCAGGCATGGACGCGCTGACCGACCTGCCCAACCGCCGGCTGTTCACCGACCGGCTGCGCCAGGCCATGCGTCGCGCCATGCGCACCGAGTGCCCGCTGGCCGTGCTGTTCATCGACCTCGATCGCTTCAAGGTGATCAACGACACCTTGGGCCACAGCGTCGGCGACGCGCTGCTGACCGAGGTCGCCGCACGGCTACGCGGCTGCGTGCGCGCCTCGGACACGGTGGCGCGTCTGGGCGGCGACGAGTTCACCGTACTGCTCGAAGAGACCGGCGATCGCGCCGCCGTCACCGAGATCGCGGAGAAGATACTGGCAGCCCTTGCCGAAGGCGTGCGCGTGCAGGGGCGCGAGTTCTTCGTCAGCGCCAGCGTCGGCATCGCGCTGTTTCCGGAGAACGGTCACTCGGTCGACGAACTGCTCAGCCGCGCCGACCTGTCGATGTACCGCGCCAAAGCGGCGGGCCGCAACACCGTGCGCTTCTACGACCAGAGCATGGATGCGCACGCGCACACCAATCTGTCGGCGGAGATCGCGCTGCACGGCGCGCTCGAACGGCGCGAGTTCTTCCTCGTCTATCAGCCCATCATCGACACCCGCACCGGCCGCGTGGCGACGGTCGAGGCGCTGCTGCGCTGGAACAGCCCGACCGAGGGTGTGGTGCCGCCTGACCGCTTCATTCCGCTGCTGGAGGAAACCGGACTCATCGTGCCGGTCAGCCGCTGGTCGCTGCGCGAAGCGCTGCGCGACCTGCGCATGCTGCAGGCGACACAGCCGCAGCTGCACCTCGCCTTCAACCTGTCGGGCCGGCAGTTGCGCGACGACGACCTGGTGAGCGACATCGCCGGCGCGCTGCGGGAAGCCGGTGTCGATCCGCGCATGCTGGAGCTGGAGATCACCGAAAGCACGCTGATGGAGGACATCCCGCGCACCACCGACATTCTCGGCGCGCTCGACACCATGGGCATCAGCCTCGCCATCGACGACTTTGGCACCGGCTACTCGTCGCTCGCCTATCTGATGCGCTTTGCGGTGCGCACACTGAAGATCGATCGCAGCTTCGTGAGCCAGCTGCGCAGCAGCTCCGACGCCGTCACCATCGTGCGCGCCATCACCTCGCTGGCCGACAGCATGGGGCTGGATATCGTGGCCGAGGGTGTGGAAACGCCGGGGCAACTGGCGCAGCTGACCGAGCTCGGCTGCCACCGCCTGCAGGGCTATCTGTTCAGCCGGCCGGTGCGACCGGACGAACTGCTGCGCCTGAACTGCTTCCACCCGGCCTCGCCGCAGGCCTGAAAAAAAAGAAACCGGCAGGTGCGCGCCAGGAGGAGCTGGCTGCACGTGCCGGTGAAGGTGAGGAGAGTTGGTTGTCGCGGCGCTCGCACCGCGACTTGCGCATCCTGCGGGAATGCACCCCGCATTCCCGCTTGCTCCGCCTGAGTACGTCATTCGCCGATTCAGGCAAGGCAGAGCGATTATCAGCAAGCGCCACCGGCCGGGCAATTCTCAAGAGGGAGTAAGCCATTCTGGGTAGGCATGCGCGGACAGCCTGGGACCGCGACGCCAAAAGAAAACCGGCATCGACAACCCCCGCAGGAGTGGCCGATGCCGGCAAGTGCGGACATCGTTCCGCGGCCGTCACGCGAGCGCGCGACGGCTCCGCTGCATCAATACACCGCCATGTTGTGCGCGATGATCACCACCGCGACGCCGGCAGCCAGCGTGATGTAGGGCAGGATGCCGGCACGCTTGCCGCCTTCCGCCAGCTGGTCGTTCAGGTGCATGTCCTCCAGCATCGCGTCCGGGAACTTGCCCTTGTCCTGCACGTAGTGGCGGTACAGGAAGACCGGGATGATCAGCGAGGCGAACACCAGGCCGGCGGTCAGCGTACCCGCGCCGTAGATGTCTGCACCGAGGCCCATCAGCGCGAGGTTGACGAAGCCCAGCACGACACCGATGCCGAGGATGATTTTCGGCGCCTTGAACGGACGCTCCCAGTCCGGACGGTCGATGCGGTGAATCCAGCCGGAGTTCAGGTTCAGGAAGTTGAACATGATGTAGCCGACGTTGGAGCAGGCCAGCACGAACACATAGTCCGACATCAGCAGCAGGATCAGGTTGAAGCCCAGATCCGTCCACATCGCGCGGGTCGGCGCGCCGTGCTCATTGACGTGCGACAGGTAGCGCGGCAGCCAGCCATCGACCGAAGCCTGGTACAGCGTGCGCGACGAACCGGCCATCGAGGTCATGATGGACAGCAGCACCGCCAGCACCAGCATGACGACCAGCACGTTGGCCACCACTTCGCCACCGCCGACCATGTGCGACATCACGTTGGCCACACCCATGCCACTGTAGACATCGGGTGCCAGCATGCCGCTATAGACCGCCGGCGTGCTCACCGTGCCGTCCGCTTCGACCACCGGCGGCGTCACCACCTCACCCAGGCCGAGATGGCCCTGGAAGGCGAGCGGCACCAGCGTGAACACGACGATGCACAGCAGACCCGAGTAGAAGATGGCCTTGAAGGTGTCCTTCTTCGGATCCTTGAACTCGCGGGTGTAGCAGACCGCGGTCTCGAAACCGTAGGTCGACCAGGCCGCGATGAACAGGCCACCCGCCATCAGCGTGACGCCCGCCATGTTCCAGGTGCCATCGACCACTAGACCGTTCTCGTAGGCGATGGGCACCATCGGCGAGAAGTGGGTCGACGGCATGTCACCGGACAGCAGCGGCACCAGCGCGATCAGCATCAGCGGAATCAGCGCCGTGACGCCGAGTACCATGGTCGTGCGTGCCGACCGCAGGATGCCGCCGTGCTGGATGCCGAACACCGCCAGCAACAGCACGACGCCGACCAGGAAGGTCGCGTTGATGCGCAGTTCGAGCCCGGACTTGATGAAGCTCAGGTCGAGCAGCGTCAGCTGCCAGGTGTTGATCGCCGCATCGGCCGGGAACAGCGCACCGAGGATGTAGCCGGCCGCCAGACCGGAACCGATGGCAAGCACCGGCGACCAGGCGAACCAGTTACACCACACCGACACCGGCGCGATGATCTTGCTGTAACGCACCCAGGCAACCGCCCCATACACCGAAGCGCCACCCGACTTGTGCGGGAACAGGCCGGCGATTTCGGCATAGGTGAAGGCCTGTATGAAGCCGAAGCCGATCGACAGCGCCCACACCATCCACGACGGCTTGCCGACGGTGGCGGCGATTGCGCCGATGGAAAACAGCACCAGCGCCGGCACGCCGCTGGCCACCCAGAACGCACCGGTCCAGTCGATCTTCCGGTGCAGTGAAGCACTTTCGGCGCGGCTGGCCGACCGTACCGGCGCCGCTCCGATCACATCCGCATTGCTGCTCATGTCATATCCCCCTTGTGCGCAAGGGGCCGCATCGCTGCGGCCCCCTGGTCATCAGAACGTGCGCTTCACGTAGATCAGCCACTTGCTGTCGCCGGTGTCCTTGCAGCGCGTGGACACCCCGCCCGCCGTATCGCAGATCGTGTAGAAGTTCTTGTCCGCATTGGTGTCGACATACGCCACCGCCGCCTGCCAGCCCCCTTCGAAGTTCTTCGTCACGCCCACCTTCCAGTCGGTGAAGTCGTAGTCGTCGTAGTTCTTCACC
>Ga0164290_1000287_pt1 | contig 182266 bp, 176 predicted proteins | sample Micstemetagenome_FD_108782 | JGI IMG/M metagenome (GOLD analysis project Ga0164290, IMG submission 108782) | Contaminated culture microbial community from soil near Moab, Utah, USA - Microcoleus steenstrupii SON62 (Illumina Assembly) | ecosystem: Environmental > Terrestrial > Soil > Soil crust...
CCGACAGCTATCGCCGGCACCGACCGCTGCAACGACACGCTCACGCAGGTCATTCGAGAGAGGACGCATCGATACTGGCCTCCTACCCAGCCAGCATCTTGAATCACATTCCGCACAGATCGGAAATCCCCTCCGATTCCCTCAAGAAATGAAACGCTCTAAGGTTTGACGAGCGCCAGGCATCTTTGGCCTGCGGCAGTGGTGCGCAGCCGTATGGAAATGGCACTTAACTGGGCAGCTTGGCTCGAGCCCGTCGATGCGAAGATCGTGTGGCTACGGGCCGGCGGGACGCGGTGGAAGGAAATCTGCTGGGAAGTCGGCCTGGCACGCGTCGCGGCGCACGAGCACTGGCTCAACGCGCTCTGCATCAGCGCGTGGCGGCTGAATGGCTGGGAACGGGTAATGGCTGGGAACGGGTAAAGCACATCGGCAGGGGGAGTCTGATTGCGCGGGGCCCGAGGCGCGGAGGTCCCAGCGGTGTCTCTGTAGCAGGCATTGCAAGAAAAAGGAGAGGCGAGCCGCTCGGGATTGGCCCGCTCCGCTCAACCTTTGGGTTTCACGCTTTCGGCGAGAAAGACACGGGTCTCGGGACTGCGCCGCTCGTCCTTGCTCTCCTTGCGCAGCCACAGCCCGCTAATACCCGATCGCGGCGCCATCGCTGCGCGGATCCGAGCCGCCGACGCGCAGGCCGCTGACCGGGTCCACGGTGATGCCGTGGGCGTGGCCTGCGAGTTCGTTCCAGGCGCCCCAGCGATTGACCATGTGGCCGCGTCGTTCGAGCTCGGCAATAGTCTCGGCCGGAATGCGTCCCTCAACGTGCAGCGTGTCGCGTGGCTCACCGATGGCGAAGCGGCCGGACAGGAAGCGTGGCGTCTCCAGCGCCTCCTGGATGTCCTGACCGTGGTCGATCAGGGCGAGATAGGTTTGCAGGTGGATCTGGGGCTGGCCGTCGGCGCCCATGCAGCCCACCACAGCCCACAGCCTGTCGTCGCGGAACGCCATCGAGGCGATTAGCGTGTGCAATGGCGTCTTGCCGGGCTCGACCCGGTTGGGGCTCTTGGGATCGAGCGAGAAATAGGCCGAGCGATTCTGTAAGACAATTCCGGTGCGACCCGCCACGACCGCGGCGCCGAAGCCGCCATAAAGGGAATGGATCATCGACACCGCATTGCCCTCGGCGTCGACGACGGCGATGTAGACCGTGTCACCGGCCAGGCTGCCGTAGGAGGGGATCTTGTCCCACGGCAAGGCTCGGGCCGGGTCCATCAGAGCGCGCCGCTCATCAGCATATTTCTTTGATATCAGGCGCTCCATCGGTACAGACGCGAACCGTGGATCGGCGAGATGACGGTCGCGGTCGTGATAGGCAAGCTGCTTGGCCTGGACCATCAGATGCACATAGTCGGGGCCCAGAAAGGGCTTCTTGTGCATCTCCATTGGCTCAAGCAGGTTCAGCATTTCCAGCACAGCGAAGCCCTGCGTGGGTGCCGGCGTTTCGTAGATCGTGACGTCGCGGTAGCTGCCTTTCAGCGGTTCGCCCCAGTGCGCGTTCTGCGCTTTTAGGTCGTCCAGAGTAAAGAAGCCGTCATTGGCTTTCGACCAACGCGCCAATTCGCCCGCTACTTCACCCTCATAGAAGCCGTGCCAGCCGTCACTGGCGATCGCCTCCAGGGTTCTTGCGAGATCGAGGTTGGTGAGAATCGCACCGTCCTTCAGGAAGATGGCCGCCGCTTCGGGGCTTTTCGCCAATTCCTCACGCGCCAGTTCGCGCCAGTAGGCCAGCCGGGCCGTCACCGGGAAGCCATTGCGGGCGTAGCCGATGGCGCTCTCCAGGCAGCGCTTCAAAGGCAAGCGACCATAGGCGGCGTGAGCCATGCCCCAGCTTGCGACCGCGCCTGGAACAGTGAGGGTGCCGGGCAGTACGCCGCGATAGGGTATCTCGGCCAGGCCGCGCCGGGCGAAGGCGTCGATCGTGCCGGCCGCGGTAGCACGTCCGCCGCCGTCGATGTAGCGTACGGCACCGGTCTTGGCTTCATGGACAAGCAGGAACGCGTCACCGCCTACGCCCGTCATATGCGGATAGAGCACCGAAAGCGCGGCGCTGGTGGCGATGGCGGCATCGACCGCCGATCCGCCTGCTCTCAACACATCGACGCCGGCCTGTGACGCCAGTGAATGCGGGGATGTAACCATACCGTTGGGCGCGAGGGTGGCCGGACGGCCGGTGCGTATATCAACCATGAAGATTTCTTAGCCGACTGGTCTGCTCTCCCGCAACGCGGCCCGGCATATCAGGCAGACGGAACAATTGCGGCGCAGAAACCGTAGACCGTGAGTCTGTGAAGCCACCGGGAGTCGGATACATAAAACTGCATGCGAGAAGTGCCCGCGGAGGCGGCCTCTTTGGGGGGGGCCGGCTACGCCACGCTGCCGGTGTTCGCGGCAGCGGGTGGTTGGTAGGCCCGGCAGGATTCGAACCTGCGACATAACCGTTATGAGCGGCTCGTTCTAACCGCTGAACTACGGGCCCCCGCAACCGTCCGGCCGCGCCCCAGGCGGGCCGGGGCGGGCCCTTATAGCGCGGCTATTCGGCGGGCGGCACGAACATATAGCCGACTCCGCGCACCGTGCGGATCACCGTCGGCTTGTCGGGCGCCGGCTCGATCTTGCGCCGGATGCGCGTGATCCGGAGGTCGATCGCCCGGTCGAACGGGTCGCGGGCGCGATGGCTGGTCGTCTCCAGCAGCCAGTCGCGCGACAGCGGCCGGTTGGGGTTCTCCGCGAAGGTCTTCAGGATGTCGAACTCGCCCGAGGTCAGGGGCACGTCGCCGTTCTCGGCGTCGACGAGCTGGCGCTTGGACAGGTCGAGCATGTGGCCCCCCATGCGCACGCGCTCCAGGCGGGAGGGGGTCGACTTGTTCACCGACCGGCGCAGCACGCTCTTGCAGCGGGCGAGCAACTCGCGCGGCTCGTAGGGCTTGGCGACGTAGTCGTCGGCGCCGCTCTCCAGCCCCAGCACCTTGTCCACCGGGTCGGCCGACGCGGTCAGCATGATGATGCCGACGCGGGTGCTGGTCTCGCGCAGCCAGCGGGCCAGGGCGAAGCCGTCCTCCGGCCCGGGGAGCTGGACGTCCAGCAGGACGAGGTCCGGCATGGCTCGCGAGATCTGGCGGCGCATCTGGGCGCCATTCTCGACGGCTATGACCTTGAGGTCGTGCTGAGTGAGATAGGCCTCCGAGGCCTTGCGCTGGAACGCGTCGTCCTCGACCAGCAAAATCGACGGTTGCTGCATGATTTTACCAAAATGAATGAACTCTAATGTCATCAAAATAACACTATTTCTCAAGGAATTATATTGTTTTCTTGATATTTTTGATACGATTGGCGACCCTTGAGGAGCAGAGCCATGTCGATCGTCACCGCTGCCCCGCCTGTTGCCGGGGCGGACGCGTCGCCGGGCGAGGCGCAGGCGGCGGCCCGGCAGGATCTGTTCGTCCGCGCGGAGCTGGTGCGGCGACTGTTCGAGGGCTCGGCGCCGTCCCGCTATTTCGCCTTCGTGCTGTGGCCGGTGATCGCCGCCATCTACTGGCGGCAGATGAACCCCGTGGAACTGGCGGGGCCTTTCGCCGCCTATCTCCTGGTCACCTTCGGCTTCGACCTGCTGCGCCACAATTTCGGGCGCGCCCGCCCGGATGACGCCCAGGCGTTGCGCTGGGGCTGGTGGTTCGCGGGCTTCTCGTTCCTCGGCGGCGCCTGCTGGGGCTGGGCGGGCTTCCTGCTGGCCTCCAAGGACTTCGAACTGCAGCGCATGTTGCTGGGGCTGGTCCTGCTGGCCACCGTCACCACGGCCGTGCCGATCCGTTCGGCGCATCCGCCGACCTTCTACGCCTTTGCCGCCGCGACCGCGGCGCCGCTGCTGCTGGTGCTGATCGCCTCGGGCGGGCCGTTCTACCAGCTCGTCGGCATCGCCGGCGCCGCCTATGTCGGTCACCTGATGGCTTATGTGCGCGACGTGCATCGCTGGCAGTACGACAATATCGCGCTGGCCTACGACAAGGAGGATCTCGCGCGCCGCCTGCAGGTCGCCTACGACGCCGCCCTGGCGGCGCAACGCGAAGCGGAGAAGGCCAACCAGGCCAAGTCGACCTTCCTTGCGACCATGAGCCACGAGATTCGCACGCCCATGAACGGCGTGCTGGGCATGATCGATGTCCTGGAGCGCACCCCGCTCACGCTGGAGCAGCGCGAGTCGCTGGGCACGGTTCGCTATTCCGCCTCCGCGCTGTTGCGCATCATCGACGACATCCTGGACTTCTCGAAGATCGAGGCGGGGCATCTCGACCTCGAGCCGATCGACTTCTCGACGGTTGAGCTGATCGAGGGCGTGGCCGAGGCGATGGCGGCCCGGGCGGACGAGAAGGGACTGGTCCTGTCGGCCTTCGTGGCGCCCGACGTGCCGGCGCGCGCGATCGGCGATCCGCTGCGCCTGCAGCAGATCCTCTTCAACCTGCTGGGCAATGCCCTGAAGTTCACCGAGCACGGCTCGGTCCGCCTCGTGCTCGAACGTGCGCCGGCCGCGCCGGGGCCATCGGGTGCGCCGGCCGGCCTCGCGCTCCGCATCAGGGTCGCCGACACCGGCATCGGCCTGACGGCGGCCCAGCGCGATCGGCTGTTCCAGCCCTTCGTGCAGGCCGACAGTTCGACGACGCGGCGCTTCGGTGGCACCGGGCTCGGGCTGTCGATCGTACGCCGCCTGGCCGAGGCGATGCGCGGAAGCGTGGCGATCGAGAGCGAGCCGGGCGTCGGGTCCACCTTCATCGTCGACGTGATGCTGGACATTGCGCCGGACCGGGCGGCTCCTGTCGCTCTGCCTCTGGATGGTCTCTCGCTCGTGCTGTCGATGCCGGATCCCGAGGAGGGTGCTGCGCTCGCCCGCTACCTGCGCGATGCCGGCGCGGAAGTCGATGTCGTCGTGTCGAACCTCGCGGCGGTGAGCGTCGAGGGATCCGGCGTGCGGATTCCCTTGGCTGACCTGAGGCGGCCCTGGCGCCGCGACGGGCTGGTGCGGGCAATTGCCCGGACCACCGGACGCACTGCTTCATCCGCCGTCTCGTCCGCAGCACCTGCTCCGGCCGGGCGCCTGCAGGGCCGCGTCCTCGTGGTCGACGACAATTCGGTCAATCGCAGGATCCTGGCGCGGCAGCTCGAACTTGCCGGCGCCTCGACGGACGTGGCGGCCGGCGGCGCGGAGGCGCTCGAAATGCTGCGCGCGCGTCGCTACGACCTCGTGCTGGCCGACCTGCAGATGCCCGACATGGACGGCTTCGAGATGGCACGACGGATCCGGGCCGGCGAAGCGGCGGACGGCCGGGCGCGCCTGCCGATCCTCGCCATCACCGCCAGCACGCTCGAGGACGAGGAGCAGCGCAGCCGCGCGGCCGGCATGGACGGCTTCATCACCAAGCCCGTCGGCATCGAGCAGTTGCGCGCCACGCTCGACGTCTGGCTGCCGGAAGCGGCCCGCGAGCGTGCGGCATGAGCGGTGCCTACGATCGCGGCAGACTCGTCGAGCTGTTCGGCGATGACGCGTCCACCGTGGCCGAGATCGAACGCGAATTCCTCGATACGGCGCGGGAGGCGGCCGTCGAGATCCGGGGCACGGAAGACTTGGAGCGGATCGCGAAGGCGGCGCACCGCGTGAAGGGCGCGTCCGGCATGATCGGAGCGGATGCCTTGAGCCGGGTCGCGGCGGCCATCGAGCAGGCCGCCCGGGCGTGCGACCTGCCCGCTGTGCGCCGTCTCGACACGCGTTTCAGCGACGAGGTGACGAGGGTCGCGTCGCAGGTCGCCGCAGCCTGATCAGCGGCGCGGCCGCAGCATCACCGTCGCGGAGTAGGAGAGCAGGGCGCGACCGTCCTGTTCCAGCAGGCCGCGCAGGAAGGCGATCGACTTGCCCTGCTTGGGGACCTCGACACGAGTGACGAGGGGCGCGGAGATGTTGCCTGCGGCCAGGAATTCCGCCGCGAAGGAGACCGTGGCAGGCGCGAGGTCGCTCGTCAGGGCCGCCGCGCGCGTAATCGCGGTATCGGCGAAGCTCATCATGTAGCCGCCATGCAGGGCGCCGCCGGAATTGCACATGCGGGCGAGCGTCGGCTGGACCAGCGAGGCGCCGTCGGCCTCCTTGCGCACATAGGCCGGGCCGATGTGCGTGGAATAGGCGCTGGCCTTGTACGGCTCGAAGCCCTCCGGCACGACCTGCGGCGGCAGCGCGACCCGCGACGGGGCCTGTTCGTCCTTGCGCGCCATCGCCTTGGCGCGCGCCACGTGGCGGCACACGCCCGACCACAGCGCGATGGTGCGGCCTTCCTGGGTGATCGAGCCGCGCGCGAAGGCGAGGCGGCCCGTCACCTGAAGCGGCTCGCCGCGCGCTTCGAGCGGTGGCCCGATGCGGGCGCCGTTCAGGAACTCGACGGCGATGCTCACCGTCATGGCGAACGAAGTGTTGGTCCCGCCGTCGGCCGCGCGTCCCGCCACGATGCACAGCGCGTAGTCGGCCAGGGTGAGGATGCCGCCGCCATGCACGCCACCCATGTAGTTGCCGTGACGCGGCAGCGTCGGCAGCACGCAATGAACTGTGTCGGCCTTTCGCGCATCGCCCTGGAGCGCGAAGAAGAACGGCCCGACATGGTCCTCGAACGGATCGGGCGGCACGAAAACGGTGTAGCGGGAGAGGTCTATGCCCCAGGAGGCAAGGTCGGGAATGGTGTCGGGCATTGGCTCTTGTGAAGCATCGTTGGCGGGTTCTAATAGAAGATAATTACCCAATCACAAAGAGCCACGGAGCGAAACGTCATGGCCGAATCCGCCCACAAGATCGAGGTCCGGCGCGAGACGCGCGACGCCGGCGTGGTCGCCCATCTCGTGTTCGACAATGCGCGGCGTCTCAACGTCCTCAACCCGTCGGCCCTGCACGATCTCACCGCGACGTTCCATGCTCTGTCGGCCGAGGAGGACCTTCGTGTCGTCGTCTTCTCGGGCGCGGGTGGCCGCGCCTTCATCGGCGGCGCCGACATCAACCACATGGCGGGGATGCGCACGTCCGAGGACGGCCGCGCCTTCATCACCATGGTCCACCAGCTCTGCCAGTCGATCCGCGACTGTCCCGTGCCGGTGATCTGCCGCCTCGAAGGCTACACGCTGGGCGCCGGCCTCGAAGTGGCGGCCGCCTGCGACCTGCGCATCGCCACCGACACGGCGCATTTCGGCATGCCCGAGGTCAAGGTCGGCATTCCCTCGGTGGTCGAAGCGGCGCTGCTGCCGCGGCTGATCGGCTGGGGCCGCACCTCGTGGCTGCTGCTCACCGGCGAGAACATCGACGCCCGCAAGGCCGAGGCCTGGGGCATGATCGAGGAAATGGTCGAGACGGCGAAGATCGACGCCGCGATCGAGCGCTGCGTGTATTCGATCGTCGATGCGACGCCGCTCGCCGTGCGCGCGCAGAAGCGCCTGATGCGGCGCTGGGAGCGGCTGCCGCTCGACGAGGCGGTGCAGGCCGGCATCGACTCGTTCGCCCAGTCGGTGGCCGAGGGCGAGCACATCGAGCGCATGGGGGCGTTCGTCAATCGCAAGAAAAAGTAAGATCACGGAGGGCTGCGCCATGAGTGAGAATACGGTCCGCATCGGCTGCCATTCGGGCTTCTGGGGCGACACCGAGACCGCCGCGGTGCAGCTCGTGCGGCATGGCAACGTCGACTATCTGGTGAGCGACTATCTCGCCGAAGTCACCATGTCGATCATGGCGGCGCAGAAGCTGCGCAACCCGCAGGCGGGCTATGCCGTCGACTTCGTGTCGGTCGTGATGGCGCCGCTGGCGCGCGAGATTGCCGAGAAGAAGATCAAGGTCGTGACCAATGCCGGCGGCGTCAATCCGCTGGCCTGCCGCGACGCGGTGCTCAAGGCCTGCGAGGTGGCAGGCGTCACGCTCAAGGTCGCGGTGGTACTGGGCGACGATATCCTGCCGCGCGTCGACGAGTTTCGCGCTGCCGGCATCCGCGAGATGGATACCGGCGCGGAACTGCCGGGGAAAATCGCCAGCATGAACGCCTATCTCGGCGGCTTCCCGATCGCGCGTGCGCTTTCCGAAGGCGCCGACGTCGTCATCACCGGACGCTGCGTCGATTCGGCCGTGACGCTGGGTGCGCTGATCCACGCGTTTTCGTGGACACCGGAAGAGTTCGACCGGCTCGCGGCCGGCACACTGTGCGGCCACGTCATCGAATGCGGCGCGCAGTGCAACGGTGGCAACTTCACCGATTGGCGGCTGGTCCCCGACTACGACAACATGGGTTTCCCGATTGCCGAAGTGTCGAGCGACGGCAGCTTCGTGCTCTCCAAGCCGGACGATACCGGCGGCCTGATCACCACCGCGACGGTCGCCGAGCAGATGCTCTACGAGATCGGCGATCCGCGCGCCTATATGGTGCCGGACGTGGTCTGCGACTTCACCCACGCCACCTACGAGCAGGTCGGCAAGGATCGCGTGCGCGTCAGCGGCGCGAAGGGCCGGCCGCCCACCGACACCTACAAGGTCTCGACCACCTGGCCCGACGGCTACAAGTTCAGTTCGATCTTCATGCTGGGTGGACGCGAGGCGGTGGCCAAGGGACGCCACAGCGCCGAGTCGATCATCAAGAAGACGCGCCGCATGTTCGCCGAGAAGGGCATGGCCGACTATCGCGACGTCAGCATCGAGGTGATCGGCAGCGAGGCGACCTATGGGCCGCACGGCCGCACACCCGACGCGCGCGAGGTGGTCGTGAAGATCGCCGCGAGGCACGACCAGAAGGAAGCGCTCGGGCTGCTCGGCCGCGAGATCTCGCCGATGTCGACGGGTGGCGTGGTCGGCATGACCGGCAGTTTCGGCGCCGGCCGCGTCTCGCCGTCGCCGGTCATCCGCATGTTCTCCTGCCTCGTGCCGAAGACGATGGTGCCGGTCACCGTCGACGTCGCCGGTCACCGGATCGCGTTGCAGGAGGGTGCCCGCAGCGGCGGCTTCACGGCGGCACAGTTGCCGGTCGAAGCGCCTGCGGCTTCGCCGTCGCGGGCCGGCGACACGACCACCGTGCCGCTGATCGCGCTGGCCTACGGTCGCTCGGGCGACAAGGGCGACAATGCCAATATCGGCATCTTCGCTCGCCGGCCTGAGTACGAGCCGATCCTCGATGCCGAGGTGACGGAGGAGGCCGTGGCGAAGTACTTCGCCCATCGCATCGAGGGGCCGGTCACGCGCTGGCGGCTGCCCGGCATCAAGGGCTTCAACTTCCTGCTGCGCCAGGCGCTGGGCGGCGGCGGCATGGCCTCGCTCAAGGCCGATCCCCTGGCCAAGGCCTTCGCGCAGATGCTCCTCGACATGCCGGTGCGTGTGCCGAAGTCACTCGCGACGAAGCTCTCTTCCTGAACCTGGCTCGCCGCCCGGTTATGGGCTGAGGAGAAGACGCTCGGTCTGGCGATTGCCGGATTGAGAACCTGCGTCGCATCGATCCCGAAAACTCAGCGTTTCCAGGTGCCCTGACGAGGGTCAAGAATAGCGAATGCTTCTAATTTGCGCGATACAAGATAATATCTATCGATTGACATAGTATATCGGACGATATTATACGCGTTCAACTTAACGCTGTTCAGGGTATTTATGATCGAGCCACAAACGACCGGCCGTGGTCGCCCAGCCACCCAGGCAAGAGGGGAAGATTCGCGGCGGCGCATTCTCGAAAGCGCGCTCGATCTCTTCGCCGCTCACGGATACGAGGGCGCGAGCACCCGGCAGATCGCCGAGGGTGCGGGCGTGAACCTGCCGGCCATCCAGTACTATTTCGGCAACAAGGAAGGCCTCTACCGGGCCATCATAGAAGACATCGTGGCCGACACCGAGCGGCACATGGCCGGATTGTCGCCCCGCGTGCGGGCCGCGCTCGACCGGGCCGATGTCACCGCGGCCGAACTGACCGAACTCCTGTGCGACATGCTGGAAACCTTCGTCACCCTGGTGACCAGCGGCGCGCAGGTCGAAAGCCGCCGTCTGTTCTTCGCCCGCGCCGAGGTCGAGGAGACGCCCGGTCTCGACCGACTGCATGACAACGGCATGCAGCAGATCTTCAATCCCTGCCTCGCCCTGTTCGCGCGCCTTCACGGCAAGTCGGAGGCCGATCAGGAGATGACGATGCGGACGATGGCCCTGATCGGCCAGGTCGTCATCTTCTGCAGCAACAACAAGCGCCCCATCCTCGCGGCGGCCGGCCTCGACGGCGAGAGCGTCCGCCTGATCAAGCAGATCGTGCGCGAACACACGCTCGCCATCTGCCGCGCCGCCGTGTCGGCCCGGTAGTTCTTCACGAGTACGCCCACGAGTACGCCCACGAGTAAGCCCATGTCCAAGCGTTCGCCTTTCCTCGCCACCTTCACGGCGCTCCTCCTCGCCGGCTGCACCTCCGGTCCGGATTTCGTGAAGCCCGACAAGCCGACATCGACGGCGTACACACCCGAAGCCCTGGCGCCGCAGACGAGTTCGGCGACGGGACCGGGCGGGGCGGCGCAGACCTTCGTGCCGGAGAAGGACATTCCCGGCGAATGGTGGACGCTGTTCCAGTCGCAGCAGCTCGACACGCTGGTCCGCGAAGCGATGCAGGCCAATCCCGACGTCGATGCCGCGCAGGCCGCGCTGCGTCAGGCGCGCGAGAATTTCTTCGCCCAGCAGGGCAGCCTGTTCCCGACTCTAAGCGCCAACGGCTCGGGCCAGCAGCAGCTCGCTTCGCCGGCGGCGCAGGGACAAGTGGGATCGGGCACCATCTTCGGCGTAACCGCCGCGTCGGTGAACATCTCCTATGCGCCCGACGTTTTCGGCGGCGTGCGGCGCCAGGTCGAATCGAAGGAAGCGCTGGCGGAAGTCCAGCGCTTCCAGCTCGAAGCGACCTACCTGACGCTCACCTCCAACGTCGTGGTGGCCGCGATCAACCTCGCCTCGCTGCAGGCGCAGATCGACGCGACCAAGGGCATCATCGCCATCCTCAACAACTCGCTGTCCGTGGTGCGGCGCCAGTTCGACCTGGGCGGCGCCTCGCGCGCCGACGTGCTGGCGCAGGAAGCCGCGCTCACGCAGACGCAGGCAACCCTGCCGCCCCTGCAGAAGCAGCTCGCCCTGCAGCGCAACCAGTTGATGCGCCTGGTCGGCCGGACGCCTGACCAGGATCGCGGCGAGAGCTTCGATCTCGCCAAGCTGAAGCTGCCGGAGGAACTGCCGCTCAGCCTGCCTTCGACGCTGGTCGAGCAGCGGCCCGACGTGCGCGCCGCCGAGGCGCAACTCCGCTCCGCCAGCGCCGACATCGGCGTCGCCGTTTCCAACCAGATGCCGCAGTTCACGATCACGGGCCTGCTGGGATTCACCTCGGGCGGCATCGGTTCGCTGCTCGTGCCCGGCGCGGGCGTGTGGAGCATCGGCCTCGGCATTGCGCAGACCGTGTTCGACGGCGGCCGGCTCGACAGCCAGCGCAAGGCGGCGATCGCCGCCTACGAGCGTGCCGCCGCGCAGTATCGCGGCGTCGTGCTGTCGGCGTTCCAGGACGTCGCCAATGCCTTGCGCGCCCTGCAGGCCGACGCCGACACACTGCGCGCGCAGGTCGCGGCCGAACAGACGGCCGCGGCGAGCCTCAGGCTGTCCGAACAGCAGTATCAGCTGGGCGCGGTGAATTACCTGATCCTGCTGAACGCCCAGCAGACCTATCAGACGGCGGTCATCAACCGGCTGCGCGCGCAGGCGGCGCGCTACTCCGACACGGCGGCGCTGTTCCAGGCGCTGGGCGGCGGCTGGTGGAACCGCAGCGACGTCGATCCGAAATCCATGGGCACGCCGTCGCGCTTCACGCTACCGCCCGTCCAGGACATCAGGCTCCCGCGCGCCGGTCACTGACCGGCCGCTTCATCGCAATCAGATCCGTCATCCAGATCAACTCAAGAGGCATACGATGATCAAGCGAATGCTCATCATGCTCATTCTCGTCGGCGCGGTGCTCGGCGGGTTGTTCGGCTTCAAGACCTTCGTCAACGGCAAGATCCAGGAAGCGATGGCCGGCATGGCCAACATGCCCCAGACCGTCTCCGCGACGAAGGCCGAGACGAGCGACTGGCAGCCGAGGATCGATGCGGTCGGCAGCCTGCGCGCCGTGCGCGGCGCCGAGCTGTCGCTCGAGGTTCCCGGCGTGGTCGAGACCATCAGCTTCCAGTCGGGCGACGAGGTGAAGGCGGGACAGGTGCTGCTGACCCTGCGCAAGGAGGACGAGGAGGCCCGGCTGCAATCGCTTGAGGCGACGGCATCGCTGGCGCAGATCACCTACGACCGCGATGTGAAGCAACTCAAGGCGCAGGCGATCAGCCAGGCCATCGTCGACAACGACGAAGCCAACCTGCGCAATGCCAGGGCGCAGGTCGCCGTCCAGAAAGCGATCCTCGACAAGAAGACGCTGCGCGCGCCGTTCGACGGCAAGCTCGGCCTCCGCCAGGTCGACCTCGGTCAGTTCCTCTCGGCCGGGACCGAGATCGCCACCCTGCAGTCGCTCGATCCGATCTTCATCGACTTCCTGTTGCCGCAGCAGGCGGTGGCGCAGATCACGGTCGGTGAGAAGGTGCGGGCGAAGGTCGATGCCTTCCCCGGTCGCACCTTCGAAGGAAAGATCACCGCCATCAACCCGAAGATCGATACGGGCAGCCGCAACGTGCAGGTGCGGGCCACGGTGTCGAATGCCGACCAGAAGCTGCTGCCCGGCATGTTCGCCACGGTCGAACTCGATACCGGCACGGCGCAGCGGCTGGTGACGCTGCCGCAGACCGCGGTGAGCTACAATCCCTACGGCTCGCTGGTCTACATCGTCGATGAAAAGGGCCAAGGGCCCGACGGCAAGCCGCAGCTCGCCGCGCGCCAGGTCTTCGTCACGACGGGCGCCACGCGCGGCGACCAGGTCGCGATCGTGAAGGGCGTCTCGGAGGGCGACACGGTCGTGACCTCCGGCCAGATCAAGCTGCGCAACGGCGTGCCGGTGGTCGTGAACAACAGCGCCGTACCGACCAACGACGCCGCGCCGAAGATCGTCGACAAGTAATCCAGCCCGCAGGACATCGTCCCATGAAGTTCACCGACATCTTCATCCGCCGCCCGGTGCTGGCGTGCGTGGTGAGCCTGCTGATTCTCGTCGTCGGCCTGCGCGCCATCAGCGCCCTGCCGGTGCTACAGTATCCGCGCACCGAGAACGCCGTCGTCACGATCACGACGACCTATTACGGCGCCGATCCCGACGTGATCGCGGGCTTCATCACCACGCCGCTGGAGCAGGCGATCGCCCAGGCCAACGGCATCGACTACATGACGTCGACCAGCCAGAGCGGCGTCAGCACCATCACGGTCTACCTGCGGCTCAACTACGATTCGAGCAAGGCGCTGACCGAGATCAACACCAAGGTCAGTTCGGTGCTGAACCGGTTGCCCCCGGGCACGCAGCAGCCCGTGCTGACGGTGAAGATCGGCCAGACGATCGACGCGATGTATATCGGCTTCAACAGCACCGAACTCGCGCCCAACCAGATCACCGACTACCTCGTCCGCGTCGTGCAGCCGAAGCTGCAGGCTGTCGAGGGCGTGCAGACGGCCGAGCTGCTGGGCGCCAAGAACTTCGCGCTGCGCGCCTGGCTCGATCCGCAGAAGCTCGCGGCCTACGGCTTGACCGCCGCTGATGTCAGCCAGGCGCTGACGGCGAACGACTACATTGCGGGCCTCGGCACGACCAAGGGCCAGATGGTGCAGGTCACCCTCAAGGCCTCGACGGCGCTGAGCTCGCTCGAGGAATTCCGCAACCTCGTCCTCAAGCAGGACAAGGGCGCGATCGTCCGCCTGAGCGACGTCGCCAATGTGACCCTGGGCTCCGACGACTACGAATCCGAGGTGAGTTTCGACGGCCAGAAGGCGGTCTATATCGGCATCCAGGTCGCGCCGGCCGCCAACCTGCTCGACGTCATCGCCGGTGTCCGCAAGATCTTTCCCGAGATCCAGGCTCAGCTTCCGCAGGGGCTGAACGGGCAGATCATCTATGACTCTACGGAGTTCGTGAACTCCTCGATCGAGGAGGTGATCCGGACCCTGATCGAGGCGCTGGTGATCGTGACCCTCGTGGTCTTCGCGTTCCTGGGGTCGGTGCGATCGGTGATCATCCCGGTCATCGCCATCCCGCTGTCGCTGATCGGCACCTTCGCGATGATGGCGGCCTTCGGCTTCTCGATCAATCTGCTGACCCTGCTGGCGCTGGTGCTGGCGATCGGCCTGGTGGTCGACGATGCCATCATCGTGGTCGAGAACGTGAACCGGCATCTGGAGGAGGGGCAGAAGCCTTTCCCCGCCGCCATCCAGGCGGCGCGCGAGCTGGGCGGGCCGATCATCGCCATGACCGTGGTGCTGATCGCGGTCTATGTGCCGATCGGCTTCCAGCGCGGCCTGACCGGCGCGCTGTTCACCGAGTTCGCCTTCACGCTGGTCGGCGCGGTCACCATCTCCGCGATCGTGGCGCTGACGCTCTCGCCCATGATGTGCTCGCGCATGCTGAAGCCGCACACCGATAACGATCGTGGCCTCGAGGCCCGCCTGATCCGCGGCATCGACCGGGTGTTCGACAGCCTGCGCCGCGGCTACTCGCGCTGGCTGACGGGCAGCCTCAACTATCTGCCGGTGACGGCGGTCTTCGCCGTGCTGGTGCTGGGCAGCATCGTCTTCCTCTATTCGGCGACCAGCAGCGAGCTGGCGCCGCAGGAAGACCAGGGCGTCATCATCGCCTTTGCGACCTCGGCGCCCAACTCGACCATCGACCAGCGCCAGATCTATTCCCGCGAGATCTACAAGATCGGCGCCGGCCATCCCGAGACCGATCACGTCTTCCAGCTCGACGTGCCCGGCCAGTCGATTGCGGGCTACGTGCTGAAGCCGTGGGACCAGCGCGCGATGACCTCCAATCAGCTCCAGCCGATCGTGCAGCAGCAGCTGGCGGGCATCGCCGGCGCGCAGGTCGTGGCCTTCCAGCCGCCGCCGCTGCCGGGCTCGACCGGCCTGCCGATCCAGTTCGTGATCAACACGACCGGCGGGTTCGACGCACTGAACGACGTGGCGCAGAAGTTCCTGCAGGAGGCGCTCGCCACCGGCCGGTTCATCTTCCTGAACACCGACCTCAAGATCGATGCGCCGCAGGCCACCGTGGTGATCGATCGCGACAAGGCGGCCCAGCTCGGGCTGAAGATGAGCGACATCGGCAGCGCGCTGGGCTCGATGCTGGGCGGCGGCTACGTCAACTACTTCGCGCTCGACGGCCGGTCCTACAAGGTGATCCCGCAGGTCCAGCAGTCCTCGCGGCAGAACATCGACCAGATCCTCGACTATCACATCAAGGCGGCCGACGGTTCCTCGGTGCCGTTGTCGACGGTCGCAAAGATCGTCACCAAGGCGATCCCGCAGTCGCTCAACCACTTCCAGCAGCTCAACAGCGCCACCATCCAGGGCGTGGCCTTTCCCGGTGTGTCGCAGGCCGAGGCGCTCGAGACGCTGAAGGAGCTGGCGCAGCGCACGCTGCCGCAGGGCTATTCCATCGACTACGGCGGCGCGTCGCGGCAGTACATCCAGGAGACCGGCGGCTTCATCGTCACCTTCGGCTTCGCCCTGATCATCATCTACCTGTCGCTCGCGGCGCTGTTCGAGAGCTTCCGCGATCCGCTGATCATCCTGTTCTCGGTGCCGATGTCGATTGCCGGCGCGCTCATCTTCCTGATGGCTCTCAGCACGATCGGCATGCCGGGCGCGACCCTGAACATCTACACCCAGGTCGGGCTCGTGACGCTGATGGGCCTGATCAGCAAGCACGGCATCTTGATCGTCGAGGTCGCGAACGAGTTGCAGGAAGCCGGCAAATCGCGGCGCGAGGCCATCCTCGAGGCGGCTTCCATCCGTCTCCGCCCGATCCTGATGACGACCGCGGCGATGGTGCTGGGCGTGGTGCCGCTGATCGTGGCGACCGGCGCGGGCGCCCTGTCGCGCTTCTCGATGGGCCTGGTGATCGCCAGCGGTTTGGCCGTCGGTACGCTGTTCACCCTGTTCGTGGTGCCGGCCGTCTATGTGATGCTGGCGGCCGACCATTCGAAGAAGCGCGGCGACGAGCCGCTCACCGGTGTTCCGGCGGCGGGCGACTGAGCTAGAGCTGCTTCAGGGCCTCACGGGCGATTTCATCGCCCCATTCCTGCACGAAGTGGCCGCCGTCGGTGATTTCCACCGGCGGCGGACAATTGCGGATGACGGCGTGAAGTTCGCGCATGATCGGTGGGCCCAGGACCGGATCCTTCATGCCGATCGCCATCAGGCTCTTGCCGGCCCAGCGCTCGCGCCAGAAGGCCTGGGCCTCGCGGGAGAGGGCGGCACCGCCGGCGTCCGGCCGGTCAGGCACCAGATTGGGGAAGCGTCGGACGCCCGCCTTGTAGGAACCGTCCGGATAGGGCGCGCCATAGGCGGCCGCTTCGGCGTCGGAAAGGTGCGGGCAGGCGCGCTTCATCAGGGCGGCAATGTTCAGGTCGGGATTGCGGTTGGAGAAGTCGCGCCAGGCGAGGAACCCCGGGCCGAGCGGGCGATCGCCCGTGCCGAGGTCGGTGTTCATGACCAGCAGGCCCACGTAGCGCTCGGGCGCGGCCATCGGCAAGGTCAGGCCAATCAGGCCGCCCCAGTCCTGCACGACCAGCACGATGTTGCGCAGGTCGAGCGCCTCGATCACGCGAAGCATCGTGTCGCGATGGAATTCGAACGTGTAGACGGCCTCGTCTTTCGGCTTGTCCGACCGGCCGAAACCCAGGAAATCCGGCGCGACGGTCCGGTGCCCAGCGGCCGTGAAATGGGGGATCATGCGCCGGTAGAGATAGCTCCAGGTGGGCTGGCCGTGCAGGCAGAGGAAGGTTCTACCGGCACCTCGGGGGCCTTCGTCGACATAGTGCAGGCGCAGCGCATCGGGTCGCTCGAGGTAATTCGGTTCAAAAGACCAATCCGGAAGATTGGTAAACCGCTCATCTGGCGTGCGCAGGGCCTCGATCAATGGTGTATCCTCCCTGCCATGACGGTCCCCTCTAAACCCCTTCCGCCGAAGGACGAACGCGCCGAACGGCTGGCTGCTGCTCTGCGTGAAAACCTGAAGCGGCGCAAGGCGCAGGCGCGCGCCAAGGGGAACGTCCCGAAACCGGTGGATACCGGCCGGACGGCCGAAGAGACCGGCGGTTGAGCCGGCCCCCTCCCTCCTTTAGAAGCGCCCGATGAGCATTCTTTCCGACCGCTGGATCCGCCGCATGGCGCAGGAGAAGGGCATGATCGAGCCCTTCGTCGACGCCCAGAAGCGGGAAGGAGTCATCTCCTACGGCCTGTCGTCCTACGGCTACGACGCCCGTGTCGGCAACGACTTCAAGATCTTCACCAACGTGAATTCCTCGATCGTCGATCCCAAGAACTTCGACCAGCAGAGCTTCGTCGACCGCAACACCGATGTCTGCGTCATCCCGCCCAATTCCTTCGCGCTGGCGCGGACGGTCGAATATTTTCGCATCCCGCGTGACGTGCTGGTGATCTGCGTCGGCAAGTCGACCTATGCGCGCTGCGGGATCATCGTGAACGTGACGCCGCTGGAACCGGAGTGGGAGGGTCACGTGACCCTGGAATTCTCCAACACCACGCCGCTGCCCGCGAAGATCTACGCCAACGAGGGCGCGTGCCAGTTCCTCTTCCTCCAGGGCAACGAGCCCTGCGAGGTTTCCTACCGCGACAAGGCCGGAAAGTATCAAGGCCAGCGCGGCGTCACCCTGCCGAAAATCTGAGCGGAGGCGACCATGGACAAGATTCGCATCAGGGGCGGCCACCAGCTCAAGGGCCAGATCCGCATCTCCGGCGCCAAGAATGCGGCCCTGCCGCTGATGGTGGCGTCGCTGCTGACCGACAAGCCGCTGACGCTGCACAACGTGCCGCGCCTGGCCGACATCTCGACCATGATCCAGCTCCTGCAGCAGCATGGGGTGGAAGTCTCCGCGGCGGCCGGCGAGAACGGCCACAGCCACGGCACGACGCTGGTGCTGAAGGCGGCGAACATCACCTCGACCACCGCCCCCTACGACATCGTGCGCAAGATGCGCGCCTCGATGCTGGTGCTGGGCGTGCTGCTGGCGCGCGAGGGCCAGGCCAGGGTCTCGCTGCCGGGCGGCTGCGCCATCGGCGCGCGTCCCGTCGACCTGCACATCGCGGGTTTGAAGGCGATGGGCGCGGAGATCGACATCGACGGCGGCTACATGGTCGCCCGCGCGCCGAAGGGCCTGCGCGGCGGCCGCTACACCTTTCCCAAGGTGTCCGTGGGCGCGACCGAGGATCTGATGATCGCCGCCGCGCTGGCCAAGGGCACGACCGTGCTCGACAACGCCGCGCGCGAGCCCGAGATCACCAACCTCGCCGAGTGCCTGTCGGCGATGGGCGTGCCGATCGGCGGCATCGGCACCGAGACGCTCACCATCGAGGGCGTGACCTCGTTCAACGCCATCGAGCACGCGGTCATTCCCGATCGTATCGAGACCGGCACCTATGCCATGGCCGTCGCCATGACCGCGGGCGATGTCGAGTTGATCGGCGGCAAGGTCGACCTGATCGACACGGTGGCCGCCAGCCTGCGCGCCGCCGGCGTCACGCTGGAGGACACCGAGAACGGCATGCGCGTGCACCGGACCAACGGCGCGTTGCACGGGGTCGACGTGATGACCGAGCCGTTCCCCGGATTCCCGACCGATCTCCAGGCGCAGATGATGGCGCTGATGACCCGCGCCGAGGGCGCGTCGATGATCACCGAGACGATCTTCGAGAGCCGCTTCATGCATGTGCCGGAACTGGCCCGCATGGGCGCCAACGTCACCATACATCACCAGTCGGCGCTGGTGCGCGGCGTGCCGAAGCTGCGCGGCGCGGAGGTCATGGCGACCGACCTGCGCGCCTCGGTATCGCTGGCCATCGCCGGCCTGTCGGCGGAGGGCGACACGATGCTCCACCGCGTCTACCACCTCGACCGCGGTTTCGAGCGGCTGGAGGAGAAGCTCAGCGGCTGCGGCGCGGATATCGAGCGGCTGAAGGGCTGAGGCGCATGACGGGCAAGCTGAAACTGTCGGCGCTCGACGCCGACGACCTGGCCATCCTTTCGGCTGCCGTCCAGGACGCGCTGGTGGCGGTCCGCGACTGCGCCTACCTCAAGGACGAGAAGCGCTTCGTCCTGCTGCTGAACCGGTTCCGCTGGGAAGCCGACCCGGACGCCGACTCGAACGGGGGCACCGGCCACTCCCGCACCCATTCCGCCCTCGTTTTCAACGAGGTGACGGCGGTGCGGCACCATGACATCCCGACCGGCGAGCCCGACCGGATGCTCGAAGTGCTGGCCGTGGTGCTGGAAAACGACCATTCAGTGCTCGTGCGCTTCTCGGCCGGCCGGGCCATACGGCTGGAAATCGGCCGTCTCGCATGCCATTTGGGGGATGTCGGGGAGCCTTGGCCCACCCCGTGGAAGCCCGCCCACCCGGTCGAATAGCCTTTCCGGCTCCGGCGAGGGGCGGGCGTTCGTTACTGGAGATCAGTCGTGTCGAGCGAGGCTAACGAGAAGCTCATCCTGGCGCTGCCCAAGGGACGCATCCTCAAGGAGGCTGCCCCCGTCTTTGCGCGCGCCGGCATCGAACCGGAGGCGGCCTTCGCCGATCCGGACGCCCGCCAGCTCCGCTTCACGACCAACCATCCCGACCTCGACATCATCCGCGTCCGCTCCTTCGACGTCGCGACCTTCGTGGCCTTCGGGGCCGCGCATCTCGGCATCGCCGGCGCCGACGTGCTGATGGAGTTCGACTATCCCGAGATCTACGCGCCGATCGATCTCGGCATCGGCAGGTGCCGGCTGGCCGTCGCCGAGCCGGTCGAGATGGCGGGCAGCGACGATCCGCGGCGCTGGAGCCACGTGCGCATCGCCACCAAGTATCCCGAGGTGACGCGCCGCCACTTCGCCGCGCGCGGCGTTCAGGCCGAGTGCGTGAAGCTGTCGGGCGCGATGGAACTGGCGCCCTCGCTCGGCCTCAGCCACCGCATCGTCGACCTCGTCGATTCCGGCCGCACGCTGAAGGACAACGGTCTGGTCGAGATCGAGCACATCGCCGACATCACCTCGCGCTTTATCGTGAACCGCGCCGCGCTCAAGACTCGGCCCGAGCGGGTCGGCCACTGGATCGACCGGTTCCGCGAAGTCGCCGCGGGAGTGGCCAGTGCCGCTTAGGCTCGACGCTTCGGCGCCGGGTTTCGAAAAGGAATTTTCGGCCTTCCTCGGGCGCAATCGGGACACCGACGAGAATGTGGACCGCGTCGTCGCCGGTATCGTGGCCGACGTGCGGGCGCGTGGCGACGCGGCGGTCGTCGATTACACCGCGAAGTTCGACTGGGCCGGCATCACCGTCGACAACATGCGCATCTCCGACGCCGAGCGTTCGGCCGTGGCGGCAAAAGTGCCGACGGCGCAGCGCGAGGCGCTGACGTTCGCGGCCAGGCGCATCGAGGCTTTCCATCGCGCGCTCATGCCGAAGGACGTCGACTTCACCGACGCCACCGGCACGCGGCTCGGTGCGCGCTACCGTCCCGTCGATGCGGCCGGCGTCTACGTGCCGGGGGGCACGGCGGCCTATCCGTCGTCGGTGCTGATGAACATCGTGCCGGCCAAGGTCGCGGGCGTGGGGCGCATCGTGATGGTGGTGCCGACGCCCGGCGGCACGCTCAATCCGCTGGTCATGCTGGCCGCCGAGATCGCCGGGGCCGACGAAGTCTGGCGCATCGGTGGCGCGCAGGCCGTTGCCGCGCTCGCCTACGGCACGCAGTCGATCAAGCCGGTCGACAAGATCACGGGACCGGGCAACGCCTATGTCGCGGCCGCCAAGCGGCGTGTGTTCGGCCAGGTCGGCATCGACCTGATTGCCGGACCTTCGGAAATCCTGGTCGTCGCCGACCGGCACAACGACCCGCAGTGGATCGCGGCCGATCTCCTGTCGCAGGCCGAACACGATCCGTCCTCGCAGTCGGTGCTGATCGCCGACAATGCGGCTTTCGCGGACGCTGTCGTGCGCGCGGTCGAGGTCGAATTGGAGACCCTCGACCGTGCCGAGATTGCCGACGCGAGCTGGCGCGACAATGGCGCGGTGATCCTGGTGCCGGACTTTGCCGCGGCACTGCCGATTGTCGACGCCATCGCCGCCGAGCACGTCGAACTGGCGATGGAAATGGCGGAGGCCGAAGCGCTGTCGGAGAAGATCCGTCACGCCGGCGCGATCTTCCTCGGTCGCCACACGCCCGAGGCGATCGGAGACTACGTTGCCGGCACGAACCATGTGCTGCCGACCTCGCGCGCCGCGCGCTTCTCGGGCGGGCTGGGCGTCGCCGACTTCCTGAAGCGTACCTCGCTGGTCGCCTGCACGCCGCAGTCGCTGGCCGCACTCGGCCCGTCCGCGGTGGCGCTCGCCGACGCCGAAGGGCTCGGAGCACACGGCCGCTCGGTCTCGCTCCGGCTGGGTCGCTAGCAATGCCGACGGGGTCGACCGATGACAAGGCGCGGCGCATCGTCGACGTCGTGCTGGATGAGGACTCGGTCGCCCGCCGCACGCCCGAGGTCGAGCATGAGCGGGCCGTCGCGCTGTTCGACCTGATCGAGGAGAACGACTTCTCCCTCGTCGGCAGCCAGCCGGGCCCGTACCGCCTGCGCATCGGCATCTTCGAGCAGCGCCTCGTCTTCGACGTGCGCAACGAGAGCGACGAGAAACTGCGCGACATCGTCCTGTCGCTGACGCCGTTCCGCAAGGTCGTGAAGGACTACTTCCTGATCTGCGAGAGCTACTACGCCGCCATCAAGAAGCTGGGACCGTCGCAGATCGAGGCGCTCGACATGGGCCGACGCGGCCTCCACAACGAGGGTTCGGAACTGCTGCGCGAGCGGCTCGACGGCAAGATCGAGGTCGATCACGACACGGCCCGCCGGCTGTTCACGCTGATCTGCGCGCTTCACATCAAATCGTGAGAGCTGCGGGGCGATGACCGGACTGCCCGCCAGCCTGCTCTTCGCCTGCAGCGAAAATTCGGTCCGGTCGCCGATGGCCGAGGCGCTGGCCAAGCGGCTTTACGGGCGGTCGCTCTATGTGGATTCGGTGGGGGTGCGCGCGAGCGAGGTCGATGGCTTCGCGGTGTCCGTCCTCGACGAACTCGACATCGACGTTCATCGCCACCATGCCAAGACGTTTGATGACGTCGATCCCGCCTCGTTCGACCTGATCGTCACCCTGTCGCCGGAAGCCCATCACAGCGCGCTCGAATTCACGCGCGGTACGGCGACCGAGGTCGAGTATTGGCCGACGCCCGACCCCAGTGCCGTGGAAGGGTCGCGGGAGATGCGACTCGATGCCTACCGTCACACCCGCGACCAGGTGCTGGCCCGACTGAAGGCGCGCTTCGGCGTCCCGATCGCGCCTTCGGTCTAGCCGTCGCGTCTAGCGCTGGGTGACGTGTCCCTGCGGGTCGAGCGTGATCATGTAGTAGGTGTCGCCCTTGAGGGCCTGGCCCTGCCAGCTTCCGTCGCCGTTGCGCATCAGCATGCTGACGCCGTTGTAGCCGGCGTCGTGGATCTGCTGGCGCGCGATCGCGCCCTCGGCAGTCGGCGTCCAGTTCGGGGCTGCCGTCGGCGTGCGGGTGCTGCCCGGCTCGGCGCCGAGCTCGCGGCCGCTCGGCATGCCTTGCGCCTGGACTGCAGTCGTCGCAAGGACAGCAGCGCCAACCAGGGAAATTGCGAGCAATGTGCGGTTCATGATGACTCGCCTCGGTGCGAAGCGCTGCCCCATTGGAGCGCCTTCACCGGAGTCATTTCCGTCCCGAATCATGAGTGGATTGTGGCTGACTCCCGCTCGCACGCGCAGGTGAGACACCCGCGTCGTGCAAGCGTTCGTAAGGACAGAGTCAGCGAGTCGGGGCGGCGCCGGCGTACCACGCCGCGCGATTCGAGCTGCGGCGCGTCACCGGCAGGTTGACGAGGTCCATGAACACCGAGGCGCCGCCGTCGGCGCCGGCGAGATCGCCTTCAAGCACCTCGACGTCGAAGGTGAGCTTGTCGCCTTCGAGCTTCGGCGACTTCAGGGTGACGACCGCATCGACGACGCTGGCCTTCGCCTTGTTCAGCACCGAGACGGTGGCGTTGGGCGGATCCTTGGCGAAGGAGTTGGGCGCGTTCAGCGTCCACTCCTCGAGCACATGCGGCAGCATCGCGTGACCGGCCGAGCGCACCGGGCGGTCGGCGAACACGATGACGCTGGGCGCCACGCCCTCGAGGATCAGCTTCTTGTCCTGCAGCTTGGCGCTGCGGGCGTTGAGCACGAACATCGAGGGGATGAGGCGCGGGTGCTGCGAGGCGCCGACGACCTTGGGCAGGCCCTGCACGGCGGGAGCGGCCGGCGGGGTCTGCGCGGCGGCGCCGAAGGCGAGGCCGAGCGTCGCGGCGGCCGTGGCGAGAGCGACGGAGAGACGGAAGCTGTTCATGTTCTTCACCGTACGGCTCAGTAGCAGGGCAGGAGAGGCGGCTTGCCGCAGCTCGGCGCGTTGTAGCGCTGCTGGTAACGCGGATCGATGTCGGGCGGCGGCGGCGCGCCGGCGCCGCTGTTGTAGCCGCCACCACCACCGCCGCCATAGCCGCCGCCATACGGATTGACGGGCCGCGTCGGGGAGGGGTTGGACCAGCCGCTGAAGGTGCTGGTGCCATCGGGATCGCCGATCGCCGGCGTCTCGCCGCCGGTGGTCTGGCTCTGGCCGTAATACTGCGCACCGTGCGAGCCGATGCCGAACCAGATCGTGTCGATGAACACCGAGGCGGGACCGTCGGCGGCGCCGAGGCTGCCCTCCAGCACGTCGACGTCGAAGGTCAGCTTGTCACCCTCGAGCTTGGCGGTCTTCAGCGTGACGACGAGGTCGGAGACGTTGCCGCCGTCCTTGTGGAACACCGAGACCGTGGCGTTGGGGGCATCCTTGGCGAAGCTGCCGGTGCGCCAGATGTCGGCCATGTCCGGCGTCACCATGTGGCCGACCGAGCGGGTCGGGCGGCTGGTGAACAGCGTGGCGGTCGGCAGGACGCCGTCGAGCACCAGCTTCTGGCCGTCGAGCTTGGCGCCGCGGGCATTGATGACGATCAGGGCCGTCGAGTACTGCCGCGTTGTCGGCTTACCGATGGTCTTCTGGGCGGGATGGCTGATGGCGTTGGGAGCCTTCGGCGCCGTGGGGGCCGGCGCCTGGGCGAAGGCGAGCGCCGGCGTCAGGAGCAGGGCGGCCACAAGGCCCGACATGCACGTTGCGTTCATCTTCATGGGGTCCTTTTTTCCCGGGCGTCCGCAGCCGCGCTCTGTATAGGGGAGGCGGACGCGCATGAGAAGACCGGGCATACCCGCTGTTCCCCGGCCGCCGCCATTGACTTACCCCCGCCTGCGGCCCATTTTCCGGCCGCTTTCCAGAAATTCACCCCAGCCGGAGGCCGGATGGCCAAGGAAGACCTGATCGAATTTACCGGTGTGGTGTCGGAGTTGCTGCCCAACGCGATGTTCCGGGTGAAACTCGACAACGACCACATCATTCTCGCCCATACGTCGGGCAAGATGCGCAAGAACCGCATCCGCGTACTGGCAGGCGACCGCGTGACCGTCGAGATGACGCCGTACGACCTGACCAAGGGCCGAATCACCTTCCGCTTCAAGTAGGCGTTGAGCGCCCCGCCGATCCCCCCGCTCGTACTGGCCTCCGCGTCGCCGCGACGGCTCGACCTGCTGCGGCAGGTCGGATACGAGCCCGCGACGATCGACCCCGCCGACATCGACGAGACACCGCACGCGCGGGAGCTGCCGCGCGCCTATGCGCTGCGCATGGCGCGCGCCAAGCTCGACGTCGTGGCGCAGCGTCATCCCGGCGCCCTCGTGCTGGCGGCCGACAGCGTCGTGGTGTGCAGTCGCCGCATCCTGCCCAAGACGGAAGACGAGGCGGAGGCGCGCGATTGCCTGATGCGGCTGTCGGGCCGCCGCCATCGCGTGCTGGGCGGCGTCGCCGTCGCCGGCCCCGGCGGACGGGTGCAGACGCGGCTCGTCGAGACCGTCGTGCGCTTCAAGCGTCTGGAGAAGCCCGAGATCGACGCCTATCTCGCCAGCGGCGAATGGCAGGGCAAGGCCGGCGGCTATGCCATCCAGGGCCGCGCCGCGTCCTTCGTGGCGTTCCTGTCCGGCTCCTACAGCAACGTTGTGGGGCTGCCCCTGTTCGAGACGGTGGCATTGCTGAAAGCGGTGGCCCGATGAGCCGGATCGACCGGCTCGTCTGCCATGTGTTGCCCAAGGCGTTCCTGATGGCCCTGGTGTCGGACGGGCGCCTGGCCGAACTGCAGGTCGTGCGTCGCGACAAGCCCTCGCGGGTCGACGGCATCTTTCTCGGCCGGCTCGAACGGGTGATGACCGACCTCGACGCGGCCTTCGTCGACATCGGCATCGGCCGCGCGGGCTTCCTGCGCGCCGAGGACCGCTCGGGCAGCGACGGCTGGCCGCCGCCCGGCGCTCCGCTGCTGGTGCAGGTGCGCAACGACGGCGAGGGCGACAAGGGTCCAAGACTGTCGATGAACGTCGCCGTCAGCGGACGCTATCTCGTCTATCGCCCCAACGGCTCGGGCGTGATCTTCTCGCGGCGCATCGAGGGCGAGTCCGAGCGCGACCGGTTGAAAGCTCACGTCGAGGGCCTGCTCGAAGGAGGCATCGTGCTGCGCACCGCCGCGGCGGGCGCGACGGCCGAGGTGCTGCGGGCCGATGCCACCAGCGTGCTGGAGCGGTGGGAGAAGATCAGGCGCCTGGCGCTCGACATCCAGCCGCCGGCCGACCTGTCCTCGCGCGTGCCCGGCGAGCGCGATCCGATCGCGCACGCGCTGCGCGACCACGGCGCCACCCTCGAAGAGGTGATCATCGACGATCGCAACATGGCCCGCACGCTACAGGACCAGATGGACCGGCAGGGCGAGAAGATCCGCGTCCGCTGGCACAACGGCTCGATGCCGGCCTTCGACATCGACGATGTCGCCGGCCAGATCGACACCGCGCTGGCGCAGCGCATCGCGCTGGAGAGCGGCGTCGAGGTGCTGTTCGAGCCGGGCGAGACGCTGTGCGCCGTCGATGTCGACAGTGCCGGCGCCGGCGGCCGCCAGGGGCGGGCGCCGCGCCGCCCGGTCGAGGTCAATCTCGAGGCGGCGCCGGCGATCGCCCAGCAGCTCCGGCTGCGCAACATCGCGGGCGCGGTGGTGATCGATTTCGTGACCATGCGCAGCGCCTACGACCGCGACAAGGTCCAGGCGGCGCTGGCGGAGGCGCTGGCGGCCGACCCGGTGCCCACCCAGATCTACGGCTTCACCCGCCTGGGCCTCTTCGAGCTGACCCGCGCCCGGCGCGGCCCGACCCTGGCGGCCCAGCTGGAGGCGCTGGAGAAGAGCGATGACTGACCGGAACGTGCCGCTGCGCGCCGTGCGCATCGAGCCGAAATGTCCGACCTGCGGAAAGCCGGCGGACCCGAAATACAAGCCGTTCTGCCGCAAGCGCTGCGCCGACATCGATCTCGGCCGCTGGCTGAAGGAAGGCTATCGCATCGAAACTGACGAGGTTCCGGGCGAGGACGATGCTGAAAACAGAGGGGACGGACCGTCTGGACAGCGAGGCTGACGCGTCCTATAAGCGCCGCCTCCAACGGACGGCATGCCCAGGTAGCTCAGTTGGTAGAGCATGCGACTGAAAATCGCAGTGTCGGTGGTTCGACTCCGCCCCTGGGCACCATTCGCCTTTAATGCACGCCGGCCAACGTTTTAGGCCTCTTTTGTTGGTTCCAAAATCGACGGCGTAGTACGCCATTTTTCCGTGCTTTTTCGCACTGTTTTTTCAAAGTCTTGTTCTGTTCACGTTCTATCGGCAGCCGGGTTACTTGAGCCCTGGCCCGATAATCTTGGGCACCTCCCCTGCGAATTGGTGGACGACGGAGTTCCAATACCGAGAAAACCACTGAACCTTCTGAAAGTGACGAGGCTCATCGACGGCTGTGTCTAGGCGCTTTTGAAGGAGTGCTGCGTAAGACGTGTATTTCTCAAGAAGACCTAGAGCGTTCTCCCGGTCTTGCTCAGCTATAATGTCCAGTATTCGCAGAACATGCAGGAAGAACGGCCCGTCGTCGGCTTGTCGAACGAAGTCGCTGAACGATGGGTCGTCCTTGCTAAACGAATAGAGCTCCTGAGCTACCGGCTTTGAGATCATGATTCGCGGGTAGAGCGCTATCTGACTTTCCAGCCTGTAGGCTTCTACAAGAGCAGAGCCGAACACCATTTGGTCGTCATGGTACAGCGGGCCTTTCACGACGGCGCCGCGCGCGAGGTAACCATACTCGAGTAGATTCTCAGTAAGAATATCTAGATTGTGCAGCAGTTCTCTTAGGCCTTTTGGAGAAGGCGGCGCAGAAAGGCATACAGCATCTGAGATGCTTTGCGCCCTAACGAGATTATCCACGCCGGGCGCATATCGGTAGGGGGTTGGTCTATGCACCCGGCCTAGAATTTTGCGTAACTGCTCATGATCAATAGTTCCTCTTCGCAGTTCATTAATTACTCCCGAGAAACCTAGGATATCGACAAAAGCGCAGTATCGGACCGAGTAAGCCTCGCTCTGGCTATCCTTCACCCCCATAGCTATTTCCTCTTGCTCAACGCCTCGAACACGCGCAACGCGCCCTGACTGCGCGCCGCCTCTTGCGTGTAGACTCGCGCACTCGCAGGGTTGGCTTGAGCGTTACTACAGGCATTTTTCTGTCCGGTAGCTTACAAATTGGAGGAGCGCTTTCGCAAGTTATCGTAGCATTCCGCTTGGTAGAGAGATACGTTAAAAATGCAATCGGGGGAGTGCAACATGAAGGTTATTGTTTTTGCGGCTGCATGCGCACTAGGTGTGACTGGCTGCGCGACCGTTCCTCCGGTCGAGTATCGATATCATCCGACAAAAGCGGAGACTACGATTTCGCTGACGCGAACGGTTCGTTGCAACATCGCGACGGACGAGGTGACCTTTAAGGACGTGACGTCCGTCACGACCGCGTACAGGGCGGATCGTGGCAATTCATTTAGTGTAAACATTAAGGACCTGGAGGGCACTTTTGGCGGTTTTGCCGACAGCAGTTTCGAAATGATATTCTACGATGACGGGAGGTTGAAAGGCATCAACCAGACCACAACCGGTCAAGGCGAAGCTGCAATCAAGTCTGCTGTTTCGGTGCTGTCGATGGTCCTCCCAGGCTTTGGCATTTTCGCTAATGCCGACGATAAAGCTAGGGCTTCTCACGCGCGATGCCTAAAGTTTGCGCTTCGTGTTGATGGCACCTCGCCGACGATTGTCTACTCGATGAAATTTGATCCAGCAGTGCAAGCTGGCAGGACGTTCCCCCTTCCCGTTAGTTCAGCGAGCAAGGGCTTGGCTGAGACGTTACAAAGTCCAGAAGTATTTGTGCAATTGGGTCCAATTGAGAGAGATGCCCGAGGGGTCTTTTTTGAGAACAAGGGTTACGTTGGCCCAATCGTGAAACTACCAATTCAGCGCACTGGAAACGTGGCCATCACCATTACTCAAGAAGGTGGAGGCAAGCCGATCTTTGAAGACTCAGTCGTTACGCCAGAGATCGTGGACGTCAGAAATCCCTACTATCTTCCGATTCCGAAGTCGGCACTTTTTGGCAAGCAGTCCTTTGCAATTACGTTTGCTGAATCAGGCGCCATTTCATCGGCCGCCTATGGAAAAACTACCGGTGGCGCCGCTGCAATCAATTCTGCCGGCACACTTGGCACCTCAACTACTTCGGCAGCGGCGGCTCGGGCGGCCGCCCTCAAAGCCGAATCAGATCTGATTGTCCAAGAAAATCGCTTAATTAAATGCCAACAGGCGCCTGCGACTTGCCAATAGAGGCAAGTCTGCTCGTTCTGAGACGCTAGCGGTAGCCAAGATTAGGCAATAGGACGCACGTCATTCGGCTCAGGACGCATCGAGGCTCGCCTTCTTCAGCGTTCATCTTGAATCACGTTCCGCTTCGCGCCGGAATTCCCTGCGATTCACTCAAACGACGGAAAAGCTCTAGGCCGCCCGGGTGCGGCGGACGAGCAAGAGCGCGATTAAGACGGTGGGAACGAGAATGGCGGCGGCCGTGAGCTCCATCGCCGTATTGCTGAGCGGCATGATGCCGCCGCCGGGCGTCGCGAGGACCAGACCGCCTAGCACAAGCGCGATGCGCAGGGGCCATTCGAGCATGCCCGTGCGCCGGAGATCTCCGACGCCGACCTGATAGCCCTGGATGCCTCCGCAGATGAAGGAGATCCCGACGAGGGCTGTGACGGCCAAGTAGATCGCCTCGAAATAGGGGATGCCGCCGCCAGCCGCCGGCTGAAGCACGAGGGCCGGATTGGCGACGAAGAAGAACGGTATGAAATAGATGATGCTTCCCACCCACATCGATTCCCATCCCGTCTTCATCGCAGGTGCCCCGGCGATGCCGGCCGCCGCAAACGAGGCGATCGCGACCGGCGGCGTGATCGACGACAGCATGCCCCAGTAGAAGATGAACATGTGGACGGCCATCTTGTTGAGGCCGAGCTTCTCGAGGGCCGGCCCGATCAGGATGGCGAGGAAGATGTAGCAGGCGGTCGTGGTCAGCCCGAGGCCGAGGATCAGGCTGGTGAAGGCGCACATGACCAGGAGCAGAACGACGTTGCTGCCGGCGATGTTGAGCAGATCGTTGGCCAGCGAGGCGATGACGCCGGTCAGCGAGAAGGCGCCGATCAGCAGGCCGCAGCCTGCCAGGATTCCGACCAGTTCGACGAAGGTCCGGCCGTTCGCCTCGAGGAAGGAAATGTACTTGCGCAGACCCCAGCGCTTGTCTCCCCAGATCTCGTTCAGCACCAGCAACACCACCATCCCGCCCAGCGCCGGCAGCAGCATCGCATTCATCCAGGCGTCGAAGGTGCCGGGACCGGAGGCCGCCAGCGCCTTCGGATAGCTTTCGCTCCGGACGGTCATCACGGCAGCGGCAAGCAGGGCGATCGCGATGTTGATCGTGTTGGCGATCTTCCATCGGCCGGGCTGCGACCACTGGTTCAGGACCAGCAGCAGCGCCGTCGCATAGAAGGGCGCATGGCTCTCGCGCTTGAAGTACAGCAGCATGACGATCAGCAGCGCGATGACGAAGGCGTAGTACCAGCCTTCCTTGAAGGCCTGCCAGGCGCTGGGAAGTTCGCGCCGCTCCAGACCTTTCAGGCCGCGGCGCGCGGCATACGAATCGACCTGCATGAAGAGGCCGGCATAGAAGAGGAAGGCCGGAATGATGGCGGCCAGGGCGACCTCGGAGTAGGTCGTGCCCAGGAACTGGGCCATCACGAAAGCCGTGGCGCCCATCACGGGCGGGGCCAGTACCGCGCCCGTCGAGGCGCAGGCCTCGATGGCACCGGAGTAGGAGGGGCTGAAGCCGGTCCGCTTCATGGTGGGAATCGTCATGGTGCCCGCGGTGAGGACATTGCTGACGATGCTGCCGGACATCATGCCGAGCAGGCCCGAGGCGAAGATGCAGACCTTGGCGGCGCCGCCGCGGAACGTACCGCACAGCGCGAACGAGAGGTTGATGAAGAACTTGCCGGCGCCGGTCATCATGAGGGCCGTGCCGAACACCAGGAACCCGATGACGACATCGGCGAAGGCCTGGATCGGTATGCCGAGCAGGCTTTCCGTGGAGAGCATGTGGTAGGCGGTGGTCTGCTCGAGCGTCGACTGGTTGCCCTTGAGCGGCCCGAGCCACGAGGCGCCGGCGAACAGCGGATAGACCGTGAACGGAAAGATGCTCAGGAGCAGGCTCCAGCCGCCCGTCCGTCGCAGCGCCTCCATGAGCACGATCCACATGAGGTAGCCCGCCCAGATCACGGGTTCGGGCGGATCGCCGAACTCCCATCCGAGTTCGGCGGCCTTGCGAATGTTGATCATCAGGTAGAACGAGGCGACGGCCGTGACCGCGAACAACACGACATCGTACCAGGCGACCCGGTCGACCGAGGCCCTCGCGCTGCCCGGAAAGATCACGAAGGTGAAGGGCAGCATGCAGAGAATCAGGAGGTAGAAATACTCCGTGTTGAGCGGCGTGAATCCGACGAAGAATCGCAGGGTGAACTGCTGGTTGATGCAGAGAAAGATGGTGACCGCCGTCAAAGCCACGAGCAGCCACCGCCACACGCCGGAGAGCGTGCGGGTGCGCAGGGTCTCGGCCTCGGCCGGACCGGTCTTGTGCGGGTCGTCCAGAACGACCCGCACGGCCTGATTGGTCATGACGGACGTGCCCTCTATTCGAAGATGACGTCCATCCCGGCTTTCTGGAGAGCGGCGCCGCGTGCCTTCAGCCAGCCCTCCGCGAAGGCCTTGTCATCCGACGGTGCGCCGGTCGCGTAGGCCTTCCAGGCATCGATCATGACCTGCTGGCGCTTGACCAGGTTGTCGTTGTGCTTCTGCGCCGCGTCCGTCCACACGCCCTTCTCCTTGAAGGCGCGGATGGTGCCGTCGTGATAGGGCACGACCCAGGTGAGGTTCTGCAACGACAGCGCCATGCCTTCGGCACCCGGCGCGCCGCCCTTGTAGGCGTCGAACGTGTCGATCATCGCCTTGGTGATGGCGTAGATCGTGTCGGTGGAGCGGTCGGCGTAGGTCATGAAGATCGGATAGGCATAGCCGGCCATCTCGACCGGCGTTTGCGGCGAGAGGCCGCCGGCGCCGCATGTCGCCTTCACGGGCACGAAGTAGGGTGCCTTCTTGTGGACGCGGGCCCAGCCTTCCTTGTCGGTGGCCGGCATTGGCGGAAACATGATGCCGCGTGGGGAATTGTCCGCTTCCTTCGACTGGCCCGAGATGGTCGAGGTCAGGAGGGCGTCGACCTCGTTGTTGATGAGGCCCTTCCACATGGCGTTGTTCGAGGAGAACTGCACCGGCGTCATGTCCTTCTCGGTCAGGCCGCCGAAAGCGATCAGGGCGATGACACCCTGGCTCAGGGCCGGCGAACCGACCACGATGCCGAGGCGCTTGCCCTTGAGATCCTTGACCTCCTTGACGCCGGTGTCCTTGGCCACGGCCAGGCCGAGCCCGTTGCATGCCGTCGCCGCCATGATCAAGCGGGTTGCCTGCGGCCCCCAGCTGCGGGTGCCGAACTCGAAAACGCCCTCCTGCGCGAAATAGGTGCCGATGCCCATCTGCGATATGACGGCACGGTTCGCCTTCAGCGGCGACAGGCGTCCGGTGTCGTTGCCCGACGGCAGTACCCGGACGTCAGTGCCGAGCACGTTCTTGAACTGCTGGCCGATCGCGACGGCGATATTGAAGCCGGAAGAGCCGGTATCGTAGGCGGTCCAGGACATCTCTTTCGGAATGGCCTGGCCGAAGGCGGGGACAGCGACGAGCAATGCCAATGCAGCGCCCGCTGCTACGGTGCGTCGGAACATGAAATCCTCCCTGGATACGGCGCCTTGTTCTTATGGCGTCCGAATTGCCGGGCATGTTGCAGGGTCGGCACTCCCTATTCAACCGACATTCCCGGGATGAACCCTTTAAACGGGGCAAAACCCATTGCGCCTGAAAAGTCGCAATGATCCGCCGCCGAGCGGGGAGATGGTGTCGGCTTGCTGCAGGCGCACGATCGTCGCGCCGGTTGGCGACGGATCGTCGATGGGGGCAACGACCGTCTCGGCGACCGCAACCGGCCGAGCCAGACGGACTGAGTTGCCGTCGGCGGTCTGGAAATCGATGCATCCAAAGTCGCTTGCGAGCCGCCCCGCCGCTCCGGAGGCGAGGCTGCCATTGATCGCCACCGAAAGCGCATCGCGGGCGTCGACCGTCAACTGGCCGAGCGTGCCCTGGGATTGCTGGTCGAAGAGCGTCACCAGAGCGTCGTCGAACGGCTCCTGCGCGACCTGGCCCGCAAAGCGGGACGTTCAGGCATAGAAGTCACTGGCCTGGCTAGTGAAGTCGAGACTGTCTCCGCCGGCACTGACGGACACCGCGCCGGCGGCATTGGGAAAGGCCGTCGGCACCAGCAGGATCTGCTGCATGCCGCTCTCCCACGTGTCGTTGTGCCAGTCCGCGATGTCGGGCGAGTCGGAATAGTCCAGTTGCGCCTGGGCGATGGCAGTGAGCGCGCGCGCCTCGCCCGGACCTCGTTGCGCCTTAAGCGATGCCGCGGACTCCGGCGATGCCCTCCAGCATCGTCGCGGCGGCCTCTGCCCCCGGATCGGGAATGCCCGCGAGATGCGAAGAAGAGACATAGCTCGATCGCCCGGCACGGGCCGACGTCATCCGCGCGGTTGCATCGGCGCCTGCACGTGCGGCTTTCGCTGCGGCGTCGAGACCCCCCGGTAGCGCCTCGAGAGCGGGCGCGAGAGCATCGATCATGGTGCGGTCGCCGGGTTTCGCGCCGCCATAGGCCATCATCTTCGCAAGCCCTGCCGACAGGGCATCCTGCCAGGTGGCGCCCGCCGAGGCGGACTGGCTGGCGGCCGAAAAGAAGATGGCGAGCAACACACCCGACGACCCGCCCATGGAGCGGGAGAGCGCCTCGCTCGTTGCCGCGAAGAAGAGGTCGAGCCTGGCGAGCGGCATCAGCGGCAGCGCCGTCTGCAGGTGACGCGCCGCCGTCGCGACGGTCGAGCCAGTATCTCCGTCGCCCACCTTGGCATCGAGCGCGTTCAGTTTGCTCTCTGCGGCGATGAGGATGTCGCAGGACCGGCTGACCAGCGCGCTCAGCGCCGGGTTCCGGCTCGCCCGGACGGGCTTGCCTTTCATCTCCCGCGGCAGCTTCACGAGCCTGGGCTTCACGTGCGTGCGGATCGGCGGCCAGACCAGCGGGCTCGCCGGCGAGAGCAGGGCTGTCTCGAAAGCGGGCGTCAGGGGCAGCAGGCTCAGGGAAAAGCCGTGCATGTCGAGAGACGACACCAGCGTTGCGGGGCCCAGCACGAGTTTCACTTTCGCGCCCCGGCGGCTCGCCAGCACCTCGTTGGTGAGCAGGTTCATTTCGAGCGGCGTGGTGGAGCCCAGGTTGTTGACCAGCAGCGCGTAGGACCGCGCCGGCTTCGCTGCGGCGAAGAGGCGTTCGACGAGCAGCAACGCCGCCTGGCGCGCGCTCTCGAAATTCACGAGGTCGACGCCCGGCTCGCCGTGGATGCCGAGGCCGAGTTCGGCCTTGCCGGCGGGAACACGGTCCTCGCGGCCGATTCCGGGAAGGGTGCAGGAAGACAGGGAAATCCCGAGCGAGACCAGGTCGTCGGCAGCCTTCCGGGCCATGGCGGTGACCGTCTTCAGGTCCGCCCCCTGCTCGGCATAGTGGCCGGCGATCTTTTCCACGAACATCACGCCGGCGATGCCGCGCGGCTGGGGACTATCCGGCAGGGCGATGTCGTCCTTCACGATCACGACCTCGACCTTCCGGCCGAGCGCGCGGGCGCGTTCCACCGCGAGGCCGAAGTTCAGCCGGTCGCCGGTGTAGTTCTTGAAGATGACGAGGCAGCCGCCCTTGCCGGTCACCGCCATGATCGCGGCGAACACGGCGTCGATCGATGGCGAGGCGAAGACCTCGCCGCAGACTGCGGCGGTCAACATGCCCTTGCCGACGAAGGAGGCGTGCGCCGGTTCGTGACCCGAACCGCCGCCTGCGACGATGGCCACGCGGCCGGGCCTGTGGTCGGTGCGGAGTACGACCTTGATTCCGGGATAGCCGTCGAGGCGCGCCAGGTTGGCGCCGCCGCTGCTGCGCAGGAGCCCGTCGATCGCGTCCACGACGAGGCTGTCCTTCGCGTTGATGAATTGCATGGTTCCTCTTCCCTTGGCGGCTTAGCGGCAATGATGAGTGCGCGATCGCTTCCGAGCAACCGGGCGGGCGCGTGCAAGACATTGCTTCCTGGCGCCAAGTCGGCTGTCTATCGTGGTGCCCGGATCTGAAAGAGGGAAAAGACATGGGCGAGGAGATCAGGCTGACGGCAGCCGACGGCGAACAGTTCGCGGCATACCTGGCGTTGCCCGTGCGACTGCCGGCGCCGGCGCTGGTCGTGCTGCCGGAAGTATTCAACACCAACCCGCACATCCGCTCGGTGGCCGACGGCTACGCCGCCGACGGATTCATCGCGCTGGCGCCGGACGTTTTCTGGCGGCAGGAGGCGGGGTGCTATCTTCCCTACACCGACGAGGGCCGCACCAAGGCACGCGCGCTGTGGGCCGAACTGGATACCGATCAGTTCGCCCGCGACCTCGGCGACATCGTGGCGTTTTTGCGCGCGCGTCCGGACTGCACCGGCAAGGTCGGCGTGATGGGCTTCTGTCTCGGCGGCAAGTTCGCCTACCTCGCGAGCACCCGCCTGCCGGTCGACGCCGCCGTGAGCTACTACGGCGTCCATATCGACCAGCATCTCGACGAGGCCGGCAAGCGGGGGTGCCCGATCCTGATGCAGTTCGCCAGCGACGATCCGCACGTCCCCGAGGCCACGGTGGCGGCGATTCGAGCACGCATGGGCGGCGAGGCGGGAGTCGACATCCACGTCTATCCGGGCACGGAGCACGGCTTCAACCGCCAGGGTTACCCGCCCTTCAACGAAGACGCCGCCCGCGAGGCCCGTCGCCGGACCGTGGCTCTCCTGCGCGATTGCCTTGCCTGACGGTCGATCCCGTCAGGCTGCCGGCCGGCGCACCAGCGTCCACCAGCCGAGCAGACCGACGATGCCGGTCACGGCGACGCCGATGCCGATGTTCATCTGCGTGTCGTGCGGCACGTAGCCGACCAGCAGGGTCAGCACCGCGGCGGTGATCATCTGCACGAAGCCCATGAGCGCCGAGGCCGCGCCGACGCGGGTGGCGGGCACGGCGGAGAGCGCGTTCGCCATCGCGTTGGGCATGTTGAGGCCGTTGCCCCAGCCCATCAGCACCAGCGGTACGATCAGCGCCAGCGGCGTGACGTAGCCCAGGGCGGCCGTCGCGATCATCGCCACGGCGCCCAGGGTGAGGATGCCCTGGCCCACCGGGATCAGGAGCAGGCTTTTCACCCGGCCCTGCAGGCGGCTGGATACCAGGCTGCCGAGGACGAAATTGCCTGCCCAGGCCAGCGTGAACCAGCCGAACAGTTCGGCGCTCACGCCCATCACCTGGATCAGCAGGATCGGGCCGCCGGAGAAGAAGACATTGAAGCCGGCCGAAGCGCAGGTCGTCGCGATCATGAGACCGAGGAACCGGCGCTCCCGCAGCACCGCGCTGAAGCCATCGATATAGTCGCGCACCACGCCCGTCGTGCGCGGTGCCGCCTTCGGTGCGGTCTCGCCGAGGATGCGCCAGACGAAGACCAGCACGGCGAACCCGCAGACGGCCGTGAACCAGAAGTTGCTGCGCCAGCCGAAGAAGCCGAGCAGTTGCCCGCCCAGCAGCGGCGAGAGCGCCGGCGCAAGCGCCATGGAAGAGGCCATGTAGCCCATCGCCCGTGGGGCATCGGGACCGGTCCGGCTGTCGCGGACGATGGCGCGGCCCAGCACCACGCCGCCGCAGGCGCCGCAGGCTTGAACCAGGCGCGAGGCGATCAGCGTCTCGATCGTCGGGCTCAGTGCGCAGCAGACGCTGCCGACGGTGAACACGACGAGGCTGGCCAGCAGGAGCGGGCGGCGGCCCAGATTGTCCGAGAGGGGCCCCACGGCCAGCTGGGCGAAGGCGAAGGCGAACAGGTAGATCGACAGCGTCAGCTGGGCGGTGCCGTAGGAGACGTCGAGGTCGCCCGCGATGGTCGGCAGCGACGGCAGGAAGATGGTCAGTGCCATCTGCGAGCACACAGTGGCGCTCATCAGCAGCCAGATCGGCGGTTTGGTCGTGCGCATGCGCGGCTGTTTCACATATCCGCGGAAGGCGGGGCGGCGCGCTCATAGCAGCCTTCGGCGGCGCGGGGCAGTGCAGACATCGGCGATCGAGAAGGAGTCGGCGCTGTTTTTGAACGGTCAGGCGGTCGGCAGCCGGCCCTGGACCGACAGGCGGCGATCCGTCGCGCGCTGCATCACGACGATTTCCCCGCTGCCGGGAAAGATCTGGCTGAGAGCGGTGACCACGACCTGATGGGTGACGAACACCGTCGGTCTCGCGAGATCGAGCTGCTCGATCCACTGCCGCAGCGCCTCGATCTGGCGGGTTTCGCGCGTGCGGTCCTGGAAGAAGGAATTGAGCAGGGGCTGCTGTCGTGTCTCGCCCAGCTTCATCAGTGTCGCCGTCTCGAGGCAGCGGCACCATTGGCTGGAATGGACGTCGGCGGCGGCAATGCCGTTGGCGCGGAAGAGTTCGCCGATGCGGACGGCCTGCGCGCGGCCCTCGGCCGAAAGATTGCGTTGCGTCGCGCAATCGTCGAGGCGAAAGCCCGAGGGGTCGTTGGTTCCGGGCGCCAGCGCGTGTCGGATCAGCGCGAAGGACCCGGGCCTGCGCAGAGCCGCCCAGGAATCGCTCTGGGCGGACGCGGAGCGCCCTCCGCCTCCTGCCGGCAGGGCCAGCAGCGCCGCCAGAACGGTACGCCGCGAAGAGCCCGGGGCGTTGGCATGCATGACCGGCTTCTTCATGCCGGACCGGATTGAAGAAGGGCTTCCACGACTTGCTGCACGTCGAGCGCTTCGCGGAGCGTGGCGAGATGATGAGGTTTGCCGCGCGCGAGGTTCACCACGCCTTCGAGCTGGCGCCTGAGCGCCAGGGGGCGGGCCTGCTCGTTGGGAAGGGCATCGGGCGCCGGCTGCCATGTGCCGTCGGGCTGGCGGCGCTCCGCGATCGACCAGTCACGCAGCCGCACGGCACCCCGGTCGCCCTCCAGCATCCAGACATTGTGGTCGTCCTTGGAGGTCGCGCCGACGGCACCCGCGAGCGTCACCGGCAGGTCGCCGGCCTGCAGCGTCGCCTCGATCCGCCGTTCCGACCTGCCATCCTCTGGAAAGACAGCGTGGCCCTTCAGGCCGTGCAGCGGCCCGACGAGGCGTCGCGCAAGGAAAAGAAAATGCGAGACGACCTCGCGCGTGAAGCCGCCCTGCATTGGCCGGTCGAGCCAGCCTGCTGCGTCGGCCTGCCACGGTCGGGGCCAGGCGGCGAAGCCCACGTCGATGGCGACGCGCTGGGGCGTGCCGACGTCGCCCGCGTCCATCCAGTTCCGGATCGCCGCGACGGCAAGGGAAGAGGCGAAGGGAAAGTTCACCGCGCCCCGGTCGCCGGCCTCTGCCACGAAGGCCCTTGCGTCCGCGACGTCGATCGAAAGGGGCTTCTCGCAGAATACGGTCTTGCCCGCCGTCAGCGCCGCGCGGGCATGCGCGAGATGCGAGGCGGGCGGCGAGGCGATGTAGACACAGTCACTGGCCGAGATCAGCCCGGCCGCATCGCCCGCCTGGGCGACCTGCGGGAAGCTGTTCCGCATGCGCTGCAGGGCGGCCGGCGCCGAATCCCAGAGGCCGCAGGCGTGAACCCTTGCCGGATCCTGCTGCAGGATCGCATTGAGCATCCGCTCGCCCATGATGCCGGCGCCGATGATGCCGATCGCCACACTGCCTGTCGTCATTCGTGTCCCGTCCGTTCTCGTCTGGAACAGTAACATGGGCGTTCCCGAAGAGAGCGGCGTAACGGAGATGAGGTCTTGTTCTGCGGCACGGCGTCACGCTTTTCCTTGCCGACGGCCATCGCCGCCCTGCAACGTCCGGGACACGTGTCGCAAGAACACCACCCCGGAGAAGGAAACGTTCGATGAAACCGCAGGACGTCCTGAAGCATCAACCCTTGGTCCTTACCGAGTACCAGCGCGCTGCCTATTTCCGCGATGGCTATCTCGTGCTCGAAAGCTACGTGTCGCCCGATTGGCTGAGCCGCCTGCGGGCCGCGATGACGGAAGTCGTCGACCGCAGCCGTGCCGAAACCCGGTCGGGCGACGTATTCGTGCTGGAGCAGGGCCATTCGGCCTCCGATCCCCGCCTGCATCGCGTGACGTCGCCGCAGGACCAGCATCCGGCGTTCTGGGATTTCATGTCCGACCCGATCATGACCGACCTGGTGGCCGACGTCGTCGGTCCGGACGTGAAGTTCCACCATGCCAAGCTGAACGTGAAGGCGGGGAATGGGAGCCGCGAATTCAAGTGGCACCAGGACATCCAGGCGTGGCCGCACACCGATTACAGCCCGGTCACCGTCGGCGTCTATATCGACGGCTGTACCGACGACCAGGGGCCGCTGGCCTTCGTGCCGGGCAGCCATGAGGGGCCGCTCTACACGATGTACGATGAGAAGGGCGGCTTCGCGGTCGCGCTGCGCGAGGCCGATGCCCGGCAGATCCGCGAGAGCGAGGTGAAGCGCGCCACCGGCGGGCCGGGCACGACCCTGCTGCTCAACTGCCGCACCATCCACGGCTCGACGCAGAACAAGTCGAGCGCGGCGCGTCCGCTGCTCCTGCCGGTCTATTCGTCGGCCGATTCGTTCTGCTACGTGCCCTCGCCGATCACCAGCCCGCACATGGGTGACATCGTCCGCGGCAAGCCGGCGACCTATGCGAGCTTCGACCTGCGTCCCTGCGAACTCCCGCCCGACTGGCGCGCCGGGTACCGCGCGCCGTGGAGCCTGCAGCAGGAGTCTGAAAAGGCCAGGATGGCGATGTAGATCGACGGGGACGCCCGCCGACCGACCTTGCCTTCCCGGGCGGGGCAGCGGGAACGATGGTTTTGGGCTAATCTCCTTCAATGATCGACAAACTGGAATTCCTGCTTGCGCTCTCCCAGGAGCGGAATTTCAGCAAGGCGGCCGAACTGTGCGGCGTCACCCAGCCGACTTTCTCCGCCGGCATCAAGAGCCTCGAGGACATGCTCGGCGTGATGCTGGTGCAGCGGACCTCGCGCTTCATCGGCTTCACGCCCGAAGGCGATCGCGTGCTCGACTGGGCGCGCGGCATCGTGGCCGACACCCGCGCGATGCGGCAGGAAGTGACGTCCTTGCGCAAGGGGCTGAGCGGCCGGCTGCGCATTGCGGCGATCCCGACGGCTCTGGCGATGGTGTCGGCGCTCACCACGCCGTTCCGGGCGAGGCATCCCAACGTGAAGTTCACCATCCTCTCGCGGACCTCGATCGAGATCCTGGCGATGCTGGAGAATCTCGAGGTCGATGCCGGCCTGACCTACATCGACAACGAGCCGCTCGGGCGGCTGCGGGCGGTGCCGCTCTATACCGAGCAGTATCGTCTGCTCACGTCCGAGAGCAGCCCGCTCGGCGATCGCGACAGCGTCACCTGGGCCGAGGTCGGCCGCATCCCGCTCTGCCTGCTGACTCCCGACATGCAGAATCGGCGTATCATCGACCAGCTCCTGCACGAGGCCGGGGGCCAGGCCGATCCCACGCTCGAATCCAACTCGATGATCGTCCTGTTCTCTCATGTCCGGACCGGCCGCTGGGCCAGCGTGATGCCGCAGAAGCTGGCCGACACGCTTGGCCTCACCGAGCATCTGCGCTCGATTCCGATCGTCGAACCCGATGCGACGCATTCGATCGGCCTCGTCGTGCCCCGACGCGAGCCGATGACTCCCCTCGCAAACGCTCTGGTCGCCGAGGCCACCCGGCTCGCCGCCTCGCCGGTCTGAAGGGCGCCCTCCAGCCCGGCAGCCGCGGTCGATAGGTTTGTTCTATCGCACCACCGAACACCTTTATTGAGACCGCCGTCCCGAGCGCCGAGCATTCTGCCTGTGGAGCCGGCAACCCGCCGGCGGCTCTCGCGGTGGAGTTCGGGTGTCGGTGCAGTGGGATGAAGCCGAAGCGAGCGAGATCGTCCGCCGGCACGAGGGGCGGGAGGGACGCCTGCTGCCGATCCTGCATGATATCCAGGCGTCTTTCGGCTGTGTGCCGGAGCCGGCAATCCCCTTCCTGGCGCAGGCGATGAACGTCACGCGCGCCGAGGTGCACGGTGTCGTCTCCTTCTATCACGACTTCCGTGACCGGCCGGCGGGCCGCCGTGTGCTGAAGATCTGCCGCGCCGAGGCATGCCAGTCGATGGACGGAGAGGGCCTGGCGCGCCGCCTGCTGGATCGCCTTGGCCTCGAATGGGGCGGCACGACGCCCGACGGTACGGTCACGGTCGAGGCGATCTATTGCCTGGGCCTGTGCGCCTCCGCACCCGCGGCGATGCTCGACGGAGAGCCGATAGCGCGGTTGAACGAAGGGTCAATCGGCGAGATCGTCCGCGAGGTTTCGCGATGACAAGGCGCTTCTTCGTGCCACGCGACGCCGCCGCCCGGGCCGTCGGTGCCGACAAGGTCGCGGCCGCGTTGTGCGACGAGGCCAGGCGGCGCGGCATCGAAATCCAGATCGTGCGCACCGGTTCGCGCGGCTTGTTCTGGCTGGAACCGATGGTCGAAGTCGAAACGCCGGATGGGCGCATCGCCTTCGGCCCCGTAAGGCCTGGCGATGCGTCGGGCCTGCTGACAGCTAGCGCCGGCCATCCCCTGTATCTCGGTCGGCCCGAGGACATTCCCTTTCTGAAGCGCCAGACGCGGCTCACCTTCGCGCGCTGCGGCATCGTCGATCCACTGTCGCTCGCCGATTGGCGCACCCATGGCGGTGGCCGCGGCCTCGAACGCGCCCGCAGCCTCGGCCCGGCGAAGACCCTGGAGGAAGTCACGAAGTCCGGCCTGCGCGGCCGTGGCGGCGCAGGCTTTCCGACCGGCATCAAGTGGAAGACGGTGGCCGATGCATCGGGCAACCGGAAGTATGTCGTCTGCAACGCCGACGAAGGCGATTCCGGCACCTTCGCCGATCGCATGCTGCTGGAGGGCGACCCCTTCGCGCTGATCGAAGGCATGGCGATCGCCGGCCTCGCCGTCGGTGCGACCAAGGGATTCGTCTATATCCGTTCCGAATATCCCGATGCCGTGCGCACGTTCGAGCGCGCCGTGTTGCTCGCCGAAGCCGATGGACTGCTGGGTGCGGAGGCCGGTTTCGACGTGGAGGTCCGCGTCGGCGCCGGCGCCTATGTCTGCGGCGAGGAGACCGCGCTGCTGGAGAGCATCGAGGGCAAGCGCGGGCAGGTTCGCGCCAAGCCGCCGCTGCCGGCACATAGGGGCCTGTTCGGCCGGCCGACGGTCGTCAACAACCTGGTCTCGCTGGCCACCGTGCCATGGATCCTGGCCGAGGGCGCCGAGGCCTATTCGGCGCTCGGGATGGGACGATCGCGCGGCACCATGCCCATCCAGCTGGCCGGCAACATCAGGCATGGCGGCCTCTTCGAGACGGCGTTCGGCGTGACTCTGGGCGAGCTGGTGGACGGGATCGGCGGCGGCACACGAAGCGGCCGGCCGGTGAGGGCAGTGCAGGTCGGCGGGCCTCTGGGCGCCTACTTCCCGCGCGCACTGTTCGACACGGCGTTCGACTACGAGGCTTTCGTCGCGCGCGACGGCCTGATCGGCCATGGCGGCATCGTGGTGTTCGACGAGACCGTCGACATGATGCGGCAGGCGCGCTTCGCCATGGAATTCTGCGCCATCGAATCCTGCGGCAAGTGCACGCCCTGCCGCATCGGCTCGACGCGCGGCGTCGAGACCCTCGACAAGATCAAGCGAGGCGAACGCGTCGCGGCAAACCTCGAGCTGATCGAGGATCTTTGCCAGACCATGAAGTTCGGCTCGCTGTGCGCCCTGGGCGGTTTCACGCCCTATCCGGTGATGAGCGCCCTGCGGCACTTTCCGGAGGATTTTGTCCGCCGAGCCACCGCCGTGGCCGCGGGATAGGAGCACGCGATGCCGCTCGTTTCAGAAACCGACTACGGCACGCCCGCCAGCCGCGACGAGGTGCAAGTCTCACTCGTCATCGACGGCCGGACCGTCGTAGTCCCTGACGGCACCTCCATCATGCGCGCGGCGGTGGAGGCGGGCATCCAGGTGCCCAAGCTTTGCGCGACAGATTCGGTCGAAGCCTTCGGCTCCTGCCGCCTGTGCCTCGTCGAGATTGCGGGCCGCGCCGGCACGCCCGCCTCGTGCACGACGCCGGTTGCGTCCGGCATGGTCGTGTCGACGCAAACCGAGCGACTGAAGAAGATTCGCCGCGGCGTGATGGAACTCTACATCTCCGACCATCCACTCGACTGCCTGACCTGCGCGGCCAACGGCGATTGCGAGTTGCAGGACATGGCCGGCGCCGTCGGCCTGCGCGACGTGCGCTACGGTTATGAGGGCGAGAACCATACGCAACAGGCGAAGGACGAGAGCAACCCCTACTTCACCTTCGATCCCTCCAAGTGCATCGTCTGTTCGCGCTGCGTGCGCGCTTGCGAGGAGGTGCAGGGCACCTTTGCGCTCACCATCCAGGGCCGCGGCTTCGAATCGAAGGTCTCGCCCGGCGCCCCGCTCGACGATTTCCTGAGCTCCGAATGCGTGTCGTGCGGCGCCTGCGTGCAGGCCTGTCCGACGGCGACGCTCTCGGAGAAGAGCCTGATCGAGATCGGGCAGCCCGAACATTCGGTGGTGACGACCTGTGCCTATTGCGGCGTCGGCTGCAGCTTCAAGGCCGAGATGCGCGGCGAGGAGCTGGTGCGCATGGTGCCGTGGAAGGACGGCAAGGCCAATCGCGGGCATTCCTGCGTCAAGGGCCGCTTCGCCTGGGGCTATACCCATCACAGGGATCGCATCGTGAAGCCGATGATCCGCGAGACCATCGACCAACCGTGGCGCGAAGTGAGCTGGGACGAGGCGATCGGCCGGGTCGCGTCGGAGTTCCGCCGGCTGCAGGAGAAGCATGGACGCCTTGCCATCGGCGGCATAACCTCCTCGCGCTGCACCAACGAGGAAACCTATGTGATGCAGAAGCTGATCCGCGGCGGCTTCGGCAACAACAATGTCGACACCTGCGCGCGCGTCTGCCACTCGCCGACCGGTTTCGGCCTCGCACAGGCGTTCGGCACCTCGGCCGGCACGCAGGATTTCGATTCGATCGAGCATAGCGACGTCATCGTCGTGATCGGCGCCAATCCGACCGATGCGCATCCGGTCTTCGCCTCGCGCATGAAGAAGCGCCTGCGCCAGGGCGCGAAGCTGATCGTGATCGATCCGCGCCGCATCGACCTCGTGCGGATGCCGCACGTCGAAGCCGACTACCACCTGCCGCTGCGGCCCGGGACCAATGCGGCCGTGATGAACGCGCTCGCCCATACGATCGTCACCGAAGGCCTGGTGAACGAACGGTTCGTGCGGGAGTTCTGCGACCGCGATGCCTTCGAATACTGGGCTGCCTTCGTCTCCGAGCCGCAGAACAGCCCAGAGACGGTCGGCCCGATCGCGGGCGTCGATCCCGAGGCAATCCGCGGTGCCGCGCGGCTTTACGCGGGCGGCGGCAATGGCGCGATCTACTACGGGCTGGGCGTCACGGAACACAGCCAGGGCACCACCACTGTCATGGCGATCGCCAACCTTGCCATGGCGACGGGCAATCTCGGCCGGCCGGGCGTGGGCGTGAATCCGCTGCGCGGCCAGAACAACGTCCAGGGCGCCTGCGACATGGGATCGTTCCCCCATGAACTCACCGGCTATCGCCACGTCTCCGATGATCAGGTGCGCGAGACGTTCGAGACGATGTGGGGGCGCCCCCTCGATTCGGAACCGGGCCTGCGCATCCCCAACATGTTCGACGCCGCGATCGAGGGCAGCTTCAAGGGCCTTTACGTCCAGGGCGAGGATATCCTGCAGTCGGATCCCGATACCGCGCATGTCGCTCGGGCGCTTTCGTCCATGGAATGCGTCGTGGTCCAGGATCTGTTCCTGAACGAAACGGCGAACTACGCCCACGTCTTCCTGCCGGGTTCCACGTTCCTCGAGAAAGACGGTACTTTCACGAACGCCGAACGCCGCATCAATCGCGTGCGCCGCGTGATGACACCGAAGAGCGGCATGGCCGACTGGGAGGTCACGCTGGGGGTCGCCGCGGCGATGGGGTTCGCGATGCCGTACCGGCATCCCTCGGAGATCATGGATGAGATTGCGGCTCTGACGCCCGGCTTCGCGGGCGTTTCCTACGACCTTCTCGACCGGGTCGGATCCGTCCAGTGGCCCTGTAACGAGAAGGCGCCACTCGGCACGCCGGTGATGCATGTCGGCGGCTTCGTCCGCGGCAAAGGCAACTTCCTGATCACCGAGTATGTGCCGACGGACGAGCGCACGGGACCGCGCTTCCCGCTGCTGCTCACCACGGGCCGCATCCTCAGCCAATACAATGTCGGCGCCCAGACGCGACGCACCGACAATGTCCTGTGGCACGATCACGACCTGCTGGAGATCCATCCGCACGATGCCGAGCAGCGCGGCGTGCGCGACGGCGATTGGGTCAGGCTCGACAGCCGCGCCGGCAGCACCAGCCTGCGCGCCCACATCACCGATCGGGTGGCGCCGGGCGTCGTCTACACGACGTTCCATCATCCCGACACGCAGGCCAATGTCGTCACGACGGACATCTCGGATTGGGCAACGAACTGCCCCGAATACAAGGTCACGGCGGTGCAGGTGGCGCCCTCGAACGGTCCGGGCGACTGGCAGAAGGAGTATGCCGATCGGGCCCGGCGCAGCCGGCGCATCGCGGCGGAGTAGCCATCATGTCGGCGGAAAAACTGGTGACGATGGCCAACCAGATCGGCCGATTCTTCGCCTCGCAGCGCGGCGTCGACGCCCCGCTGGCCATTGCGACGCACCTTCTGAAGTTCTGGCCGCCCTCGATGCGGGATGCGATCGTCAGCCATCTGGACGGAGGCGGGGAGGGCCTCGATCCGGCGGTGCGGCAAGCCCTCCTCCGCCTGAAGGAAGGCCTGACGCTCGGGCGATCCGGGCCGGACCTAGCGCATCACGAACGGGTTGGCGGGTGAACCCTCCGCCGTCGAGATCCAGACGCTCTTGGTCTCGAGATACTCGTGGATCGCTTCCATGCCGCTTTCCCGGCCGATTCCGGAATGCTTCATGCCGCCGAAAGGCATCATGTAGCTGATGGCGCGGTAGGTATTGACCCAGACGGTGCCGGCCTTGAGTGCGGCGGTCATGCGCAGCGCCCGGTTCATGTCCTTGGTCCAGACGCCGGCCGCCAGACCGTAGATCGTGTCGTTGGCCAGTCGCACCGCTTCCTCCTCGGTGTCGAAGCCGATGATGGAAAGGACAGGACCGAACACTTCTTCCCGCGCGATTCGCATGTCGGGCCGCACGTCGACGAAGATGGTCGGCTCGACGAATTGTCCGCCCGGCATGTCGCTGGCGGCACCGCCGCCCAGGATGCAGCGCGCACCCTCGGCCTTGGCGATCTCCATATAGTCGAGGATCTTGCGGTACTGCGGCGCGGTCGTGACCGGGCCGATGTTGGTGTCCGGCAGCATCGGGTCGCCCTTGCGCGCCGAGCGGCCCAGCTCGGCGACGCGCTGGCTGAATTCCTCGCGGATCGAGTTCTGCACCAGAAGGCGCGAGCCCGCGATGCAGGTCTGCCCGGTGGCGGCGAAAATGCCCGAGATGGCACCCGACGCGGCGGCACCCAGGTCGCAATCCTCGAACACGATGTTGGGGGACTTGCCGCCCAGCTCGAGCGACACGCGCTTCAGCGTCTTGGCGGCCTGCGCATAGATCTTCGCGCCGGTGCTGTCGGAGCCGGTGAATGTGATCTTCGAGACACCCGGATGGTCGACGAGGGCCGAGCCAGCCTCCTGGCCGTAGCCGGTGACGACGTTGAACACGCCGTCGGGGAAACCGGCCTCCTTCGTCAGGGCCGCGAATTCGAGCGTGGACGCCGAGGCGAACTCCGACGGCTTCACCACCACGGTGCAGCCGGCGGCGAGGGCCGCGGCGCACTTCCAGGCGATGAACAGAAGTGGCGAATTCCAGGCGGTGAGCGCCGCCACGACGCCGACCGGCTCGTGCCGGGTGAAGGCAAAGTGGTTGGGCTTGTCGATCGGCACGACAGAGCCCTGGATCTTGTCGGCGAGGCCGCCGAAGTAGCGCCACCATTCGGGATTGTAGTTGACCTGTCCCAGCATCTCCGAGAGCAGCTTGCCGTTGTCGCGCACCTCGATCTCCGCGAGCCGCTGAGCGTTGGCCGCGATCAGGTCGGCGAGCCTGAGCATCAGCTTTCCGCGACTGGACGCCGACAGGGTCGCCCACGGCCCTTCGCGGAGGGCGAGCGATGCGACCGCGACGGCACGATCGACGTCGCGGGCGCAGCCCTGGGGAATCCGGGCCCAGACTTCGCCGCGATAGGGGTCCATGCTGTCGATCCACTTGCCGCCGATCGGGTCCACGTATTCACCGGCGATGAAATGCTGGTAGGTCTTCAAGCGATCCTCCGTCGCCGCGATGCGGCCTTGTGTGGCTCTGGGCCGAGAGTTTACACCGGGTCCGGCGGCCGGTGTGGCGGCAATGAACAAGGGGGCGAAAACGATCCGATGACGAGACTGACTCTTCCGCTCGTTCTGTTGGCGTGTGTCGCGAGCGAGGCGGCCGCCCAGAGCGACGACGCGGCCTACTGCAAGAAGCTCGGCGACTACGCCACTCGCTATCTTGGAGACGCGGGCGGTAACGGAGGCACTCGACCCGACTTCGACATCATGGAGGGCATCAACAAGTGCAACAAGGGCGATACCGCGGCCGGAATCGCCATCCTGGACAAGAAGATCCGCAGCAAAGGCTTCACGCCCCCGGCGCGATGATCCGGGGAACGAGATTCAGACCTTTCCCTGCGCCATTGTACCGGCCTGGAACGTGCGGGCATGGTCCGGCCCCCGGAACGCCCTACCTCCGAATATTGGGGGCCTGAACGCAGCACAGGCCTGTTGTTCGCCCCTTCGTGACTATTTTATGGTCCGTTTTCGGGCCGTCGACGGGCGATGGTCAGAAGGGGCGAAATCTTGCTATCGTGTCGGTGGCTCGGTTCTCTCGCGCCGGAAATGAAGGACACGAAAATGGCTTCAGGTACCGTCAAGTGGTTCAATGCCACCAAAGGATACGGCTTCATCCAGCCCGACTCGGGCGGCAAGGATGTGTTCGTACACATCAGCGCAGTCGAGCGCGCTGGCCTCAATGGTCTGAATGAAGGCCAGAAGGTCACGTACGACGTTCAGGTCGAGCGCGGCAAGGAAGCGGCGGTCAACCTGAAGGCTTGATCTCGCATTCGGCCGCACTGCACGGCCGACGGGAAACGATCGAAACGATTGTGCTCTCGCCGCTTGACGGGTGGGATGCTATCGCCGAAGGCCTCGATCGCCGTTCATCGCGGTGATCGGGGCCTTTCTCGTAAATGTGGCTTTTTGGTGCAACCGTGGACCGGGTTTCTGCCTTCAGGAGGGGCGCCTTTGGGACGCAGTTGCTGCCCGATTTAACGATTTGAATCGATTTTCTGACACGAAGTTTACGCGTCATGCTCACTAACGTTCACAGTGGCGCGAACAGTGCATTAGATGCTCGACGATGAGTCGGCATCGCGATAGCGAGACGAGTATGCGGAAGCTTGCGGCCTTTCTGGTGCTGGGGATCCTCGGGATCGTATCGATCGCGATTCCCTCGGAAGCGTTCGCCGCCACCATCAAGCCCGTCGCGTCGACCGCATCGCCGGCTGGCTTCCACGCCCGGACCAAGACCCCCGAGACGCCGACGTTGCGGCTGACCGGCACGATCGAGTCGGGGGACGCCGAGAGGTTGCGCGATATCCTGGTAAGGCTGCAGGCCGTGGCGCCCGCGAGCGCGAACGTGCCGCTGGCGACGATCGAGCTGAGCAGCTTGGGCGGAAGCCTCTCGGAAGGGATCAAGATCGGCCAGCTCCTGAAGAGCTACAAGGTCGTCGCGGTCGTCCGCAAGCAGGACCTCTGCCTGTCGGCCTGTGCCCTCGCGCTGCTCGGAGGCACCGCGGTTCGCGCCGCCGCTGCTTATCCGCACGATTGCAACGTCGAAGTGGGCGGCAAGGTCGCCTTCCACAACTTCTTCCTCGACCGCAGCGAATTGCGGGAACAGACCCACGACGATCCGGTGGCGAGCCGGCTGCAAGGCTTTGCCGATGCGCGCGGCGGTGCGGCGATGCTGATCCGGTATGCCGCCGATCTGGGACTGCCGCCGACCTTCGTGGCCAACCTGATGGCGCGCCCGGTCGAGGAATACCAGTATCTCGAGACGATCGGGGAATTCCTGGAGCTCAACCTCTGCCCGATCGGACTCGAGCGGCCGTCGCTTCCGATGTCCCACCAGGCGGCGAACGTCTGCAACAACTCGCTGCCTGCGCCGGCACCGGTGTCGTCGATGATCGTCGGACCGATCGCCAGCCCGCAGGTTCGCCAGTACATGCTGGAGCGCGTCCAGGACGGGCTGAATGCCGCCAAGGCCAGGGGACGGCTCGCCGATCAACTCGCCACCTGGTCGGTCATGCGGACCCGCGAAGAGGTCGACAAGCTCTATGACGATCTGCGCGCGGCCGGCGTTGCGCTGCCCGAGATCCTCGGGCCGACCTTCGAAGTGGCCGTCAATCAGGGTGGGCGCTATCGCGCCGTTTGCTACGTCAGCCTGTCGCCGACGGATCCCGACCGGTATGACATCGTCCTGCAGGGCCCCCGCAGCCTCGCCGACGCGACGCGCCTGCCGCCTGCCAATGCGCGCCGCATGTTCCTGTACGATCGCCGCGATGTCGCCAACCAGCGCCCGACGTCAATCGATCGCGACCTCTTCAGCCTGGAGCCGCGCGATGCTGACCAGCAGCAGGTGCCGCCGCTCAGTTCCGGACGCGTGCCCGGCCGTCAGGACGTTGCCAGGCCGTGACATGACCGGCCGGCGTGCGGTGGCGCGTCAGCGTCCGCCGACCACCCACCCGGTCTCCTTCGCGAAGGCTTCGAAGAATTCAGTCTCGTAAGCCTGCTCGGGTGTCTGGCGCACGAGGCTGTCGATACGCTCGGCGTCGCGGCCGACCAGGATGCGCCAGCGCTCGTTGCGCACGCCGTCGAGGATGATCGTCGCAGCCTCGGCGGCAGTGGTCGGCGCGTCCTCGAGAAAGCGCCGCGCCCGTTCGGCGATCATCCTGCGGACATCATCGTCCGAGAGCCTGGTCGCATCGATGCCCATCGAGGAAATGCGGGCGCGCGCCAGCCCGATCTCGTGCGGCGTGATCTCGTCGGTCTGGTTGCCGCTCTGCAGCTTGCGCGAGTTGGCGATGATCGACGTGCCGATATGGCCGGGCATCACCACCGAGCATTTGATATGGGGGGCGTTGAGGCGCAGATCGGTGATGAGCGCCTCCGTGAAGCCCTTCACGGCGAACTTGGCGGCGGCATAGGCGGTCTGCGGGATGTTGGGGGCGATGTAGGCCCAGAAGCCGTTCACGCTCGACGTATTGACGATATGGCCGGCATCGGCGCGCAGCAGCATGGGCATGAAGGTTCGCGTGCAAAGATAGACGCCACCCCAGCAGATGTTGAACGTGCGCTCCCATTCGTCGCGCGCATTGACGAGGAAGCTGCCACCGCCACCGATGCCGGCATTGTTGAACAGGAGATGGATGCGATCGGTCTCGTGCTGCTCGGCGAGCTCGTCACGGAAGCGCACCACTTGCGGTTCGTCGGCCACGTCGGCGACATGCGTGGTGATGCGCTGGCCCTGATTGAGCCCGGCTGCCTCGCAGAGCCGCTTGGTCTCGGCCATCGCGACACTCGACACGTCACCCAGCGCGATGCTGCAGCCCTCGGCCGCGAGTTGCCGCGCCAGCTCGCGACCCATGCCCGTGCCGCCGCCGGTGATGACGGCGATCCTGCCCGCAAAATCCTTCATGAGATTCCTCTATTGTTCAGTTTGGACGGAAGCGTCTCAGCACCAGGAAGCCCAGCAGGATGAAGCCCAGCAGTACGATGCCCTGCGCCACGGCGAAAGGCGGCTCCGAGCCGGTCGGCGCGAACCTGTTCAGGATTCCGATCTTCTGGAAGGACTGCACGACCAGGACGAAGACGTTGAGATAGAAGGCGAACAGGGCGCTCGCGACATAGATCCATCGCCACGCACCGGCGAGCCGGCCGACATGGAGCGCCACCAGCGCGATCGCGAGGGCGACCGACGACACGATCCCGACACCGATCGCGGGAGTGAACACGGTGATGGGAAAGAGGAAGCCGGTCACCGTGGTCAGCACCGTGAAGAGGAGGAACACCGAATTCCATGAATCGAGCCGCCGTCCTTCGAGCATCCGGGCGCAGGCGACGACACCCGCACCGATGGCGATCAGGCTGATGACGACGTGGACGACCGTAAAGGTCGCGATGGACATTCCGAGGGTCATGCCGTCTCCTGGGCTTTGCTGCGGCATAGCGCGGAACTCGACCGCGGGGCGAATCCGGTCACCACTTTAGCGCAACGGCACGCAAGCGACACGCCAGCATGCCGCCACATTCACTCCATAGCCACGCGACGGAGCCACCGACGAGGAGCCCGTGCCCGTTTCGATCGCCCGCCGCACACTGCTGGCTGCGCCGCTAATGTCCCTTCCGGCTTTCGCCGATGACGCTCAGTCGGGGCTTCGCGACCTCGAGCGGCGCAACGGCGGCCGTCTCGGCGTGGCCCTGCTCGACACGGCAACCGGTCGGCGGTCCGTCCATCGCGGCGACGAGCGTTTCCCGATGTGCAGCACCTTCAAGTTCCTGGCCGCTGCCTTGATGCTGGCTCGCGTGGATCGCGGCGAAGAAACGCTCGATCGCCGCGTTTTCTTCGCCGACAGCGATCTCGTGCCTTACTCGCCCGCGACCAAGGACCATGTGGGACCGGGTGGCATGACGGTGGATGCGATCTGCGCCGCTGGCGTAACTCTCAGCGACAACACGGCGGGCAACCTGATGCTCGCGAGCTTCGGCGGCCCGGTGGGGCTGACCGCCTTCGTCCGCGGACTGGGTGATCCGGTGACGCGGCTCGACCGGATCGAGACCGAATTGAACGAGGGCACGCCGGGCGATCCGCGCGACACGACCTCGCCGCTGGCCATGCTGGGCACGATGCAGAAGCTCGTTGCGGGCGATGTCCTGTCGGCTGTGTCGCGCGATCGGTTGATCGGCTGGCTGGTCGCGAACAAGACGGGTGACAGGCGGCTCAGGGCCGGCGTGCCGGCCGGTTGGCGGGTTGGCGACAAGACCGGTACCGGCGGTCACGGCAGCGCCAACGATATCGCCGTCGCCTGGCCACCGGGCCGTACGCCGGTCTTCATCACGGCCTACTACACGGGCTCGACGATTTCCGATGAGGCGCGCAGTGCGGTGATCGCCGAAGCCGGCCGCATCGCTACGGCCGGCATTGCCTGATCGGGGTCCGATCAGGCCGGCAGCTTCGGCGCGCTCGGGTGCTTGGGCAGGAAGGCCGTGAGCAGGCCGAGCAGCAGCAGGAACGGTGTTACCTTGTAGACGGCCTCGATGCCGGCATGGTCGGCGATCTCGCCCAGCGCGGCGGCGCCCAGGCCACCCAGGCCGAACGACACGCCGAAGAACATGCCGGCCACCAGGCCGACCCGGCCGGGCAGGAGTTCCTGCGCGTAGACCAGGATCGCGGAGAAGGCCGAGGCCATGATGATCGCCACCGTGACCGCCAGGATCCCGGTCCAGAACAGGTTGGCGTAGGGCAGCATCAACGCGAAGGGCAGGGCCCCCAGGATCGAGAACCACATCACGGGGATGCGGCCGAGCCTGTCGCCGACGACGCCGCCCAGGATCGTGCCGACCACGATGCCAACCAGGAAAGCGAACAGGAAGAGCTGCGCGGTCTGCACCTCCACGCCGAACTTCTGGATCAGGTAGAAGGTGAAGTAGGAGCCGAGGCTGGCGCTGTAGACGTTCTTGGAAAAGAGCAGCGCAACCAGGATCGCCACGGCAATGCCGACGCGGCCCTTCGACAAGGTCACGTGCCCTGCAGCGGCGGCGGCCTTGCGTGATCCCGGCTTCTGGCTGGTACGGTTGGCTTTGTACCAGTGACCGACCTGGAACAGCACGATCATCGCGACGAGCGCGGCCGCCGAGAACCAGACGATGCTTTGCTGACCGGCCGGCACGACGATGAAGGCCGCGAGCAGGGGACCGGCGGCGGAGCCCATATTGCCGCCGACCTGGAACAGCGACTGGGCGAGGCCGTAGCGGCCGCCGGCCGCCATGCGCGCGACCCGCGAGGCTTCGGGATGGAACACCGACGAGCCCATGCCGATCAGTGCCGCGGCGAGCAGGATCAGCGGGTATGAATTCGCCTGCGACATCAACAGGAGGCCGACCAGGGTGAAACCCATGCCGACCATCAGGGAATAGGGCTGGGGCTTCTTGTCGGTGTACATGCCGACCACCGGCTGCAGCATCGACGCCGTGCACTGGAAGGCCAGCGTGATGAAGCCGATCTGACCGAATGACAGCTCGTATGAGTCCTTGAGGATCGGATACAGCGCCGGCACCAGCGACTGCATCATGTCGTTGAGCAGATGGCAGAAGCTCAGGGAGAGAATGACGGCGAAGGTCGTGTTGTTGGCGGAGGCCGAAGGAGCCGGAGCCGCGGGGGCAGAAGCGGGCGCGGCGCCGGCTGCCATTGTGTTGTCGGTCATATTGGCACTTTAGGCGGCGTCCAACGCGGTCGCCAGCATCGACGCGGCAACCCAGCTTTGCGGTGATGACGGTCGCAACAGATTTGAACCTTCGACGGGGCGTTGCGTTGCACCGCCTGTGCAGACCGACGTTCCCGCTCGCCTCGACCGCCTGCCGTGGAGCCGTTTCCACCGGCTGGTCGTCGTTGCGCTGGGCATCACCTGGATTCTCGATGGGCTGGAAGTCACGCTGGCAGGCTCGGTGGCGGCGGCACTGCAGATCAGCCCGCGCCTGCAGCTTACGGCTGAACAGGTCGGCCTGACCGGCAGCGCCTATCTTGCGGGCGCGGTGCTGGGCTCGCTGTTCTTCGGGCATCTCACGGATCGGCTGGGCCGCAAGAAGCTCTTCAACGTGACGCTGGGCGTCTATCTGGTCGCGACGGCGGCGACGGCCTTCTCGTGGGACTTCTACAGTTTCCTGTTCTTTCGCTTCCTGACCGGGGCGGGCATCGGCGGCGAATACTCCGCCATCAACTCGGCGATCCAGGAATTGATCCCGGCGCGGCTGCGCGGCCGCATCGATCTCGCGATCAACGGCAGCTTCTGGATCGGCGCGGCCGGCGGCGCGCTGCTGTCGGTCTGGCTGCTCGATCCCAACGTGCTCGATCCCGACATGGGCTGGCGGGTGGCCTTCGGCTCCGGCGCGGTGCTTGGCTTGATGATCCTCTTCCTGCGTCGCTATCTGCCGGAAAGCCCGCGCTGGTTGATGATCCACGGCAAGCCGCGCGAGGCGGAGGGTGTCGTCGAGGAAATCGAGGCGCGGGTGGAGGCCGACACGGGCAAGAAGCTGGCGCCGGTGACGCAGTGGCTGACGCTCGGCGATCCGCACAAGACGACGATGGTCTCCGTCGCGCGGACCCTGCTCAAGCACTATCGCAGCCGCACGACCCTCGGCTTGGTGCTGATGGCCTCGCAGGCCTTCGTCTACAACGCGATCTTCTTCACCTACGCGCTGATCCTCACCAGATTCTACAATGTGCCGGCCGACAAGGTCGGGCTCTACATCTTGCCCTTCGCGATCGGCAACTTTCTCGGGCCGCTGCTGCTCGGGCCGCTGTTCGACACGCTGGGGCGCCGGCAGATGATCACGGCCACCTACGCGATCTCGGGCGTACTGCTGGCGGTGACGGGCTGGATGTTCCACGCCGGCCATCTCGACGCCACGACGCAGACGGCGATGTGGAGCGTGGTCTTCTTCTTCGCCTCGGCGGCGGCGAGTGCCGCCTATCTCACGGTGGGCGAGTGCTTCCCGCTGGAGATCCGCGCACTCACCATTGCGCTCTTCTACGCCTTCGGCACCCTGTTCGGCGGCGTCGGCGGGCCGTGGCTGTTCGGCGTGCTGATCGCCGGCGGTAGCTCCGGCGAGATCATGTGGGGCTACATGCTGGGCGCCGCGCTAATGATCGCGGCGGCGCTGGTGACGCTGAAGCTCGGCGTCGCGGCGGAGTGCAAGTCTCTGGAGGAGGTGGCACCACCCCTCTCCAGCGAGCAGCGTCTGTAGCTCAGGCGACGCGGACGGGCCGCGCGCGCTGGTTATAGAGCATCTTGCGGATGCGCTCCTGCTCCTCGGGCGGCAGCTTCTCGCGATCGACGGAGAAGTCGGCGCCGACGGCCATGCCCTTCTGCACGGCCGGACGCACGCCCAGCTCCTCGAACCAGCGCTTGAAGTAGGGAAACTCCTCGATGTCCTGTCCCTGGAATTTCCAGTTCACCGTCCACGGATAGCAGATCATGTCGGCGATCGTGTACTGGTCGCCGGCCAGGTACCTGTGCCTGTAGAGGCGGTTGTTCAGCACGCCGTAGAGGCGGTTCACCTCGTCGGTGAAGCGCGTGATGGCGTACTTCTGATCGCCTTCCCTGGCCTGGTCGACCCGGCGGAAGTGCCCGCATTCGCCGCTCTTCGGGCCCTGGTTGGCCATCTGCCAGATCAGCCACTGGTTTACTTCGTGCTTCGTCCGCAGGTCTTGCGGATAGAACTTCCCGGCCTTCTCGGCGACGTACATCATGATCGCGCCCGACTCGAACACGACCAGTGGCTTGCCGCCGTCGGCCGGCGCATTGTCGACCATCACCGGCATGCGATGGTTGGGGTTCATCTCCAGGAAGGCGTCCGTGAACTGGTCGCCCTGTCCGATGTTCACCGGCACGACCTTGTAGGGCAGGCCGCATTCCTCCAGCAGGATGGTGACCTTCTTGCCGTTGGGTGTCGGCCAATAGTGCAGATCGATCATTGATATCCTCCGAAGTGCTGCTGGGTCTGACAGGTGGCGGGAGCCTCCGCCCGTCGTAGAGGTCCGTCAATGGTGTATGCTCGCCGCCAACGAACGGTTCGGGAGAAACGACGTGGCGGATGGAAGCCGGGACGCAAGATCGATACGCCGCCTCGAGGATGCGCGTTTCCTCACCGGGCACGGCCGCTATGTCGAGGATATCGGCGAGCCCGCCGCGCTCCACGGCCATGTGCTGCGTTCGCCGCACGCTCATGCCCTGATCCGTTCGATCGACGTGTCGTCGGCAGCATCGATGCCGGGCGTGCATCTCGTCGCGACGGCGGACGATCTGGCGGCGGACGGTTTGGGCCACATGCCGTGCCTGGCCGCGGTCAAGCCGATGATCGTGCCGCCGCGCCCGGCGCTGGCGACGGGCCGCGTGCGTCATGTCGGCGATCCTGTGTGCTTCGTCGTGGCCGACAATGCGGAGATCGCGCGCGAGGCGGCGGAGCGGATCGAGATCGACTACGAGCCAATGCCGTCGGTAAGCCACGGCCGCACGGCACTGGCCGAGGGGGCGCCGGTGCTGTGGGACGAGGCGCCGGGCAATCTCGCCTACCATGTGCAGCGCGGCGACCACGCTGCCGTCGCCCAGGCAATGAAGAGCGCCGCGCACATCGTCGACGTCGACGTGACCAACAACCGTGTCATCGTGGTTCCGCTGGAGCCGCGTGCCGGCATCGCACGTTACGACGCGGCGACGGATACCATGGACCTCGAACTGACGGGGCAGGGGCTGCACGGCATCCGCCGCCAGCTGGCCGAATTCATCTTCAAGGTGGCGCCCGAGCGCATCCAGCTTCATGCGCCGGATGTCGGCGGCGGGTTCGGGATGAAGAACTTCCTTTATCCCGAATGGATACTGCTTCTGTGGGCGGCGCGGCGCCTCAAGCGCCCGGTGCGCTGGCTGGCCGATCGCGCCGAGGATTTCGTGATGGGCGCGCAGGGCCGCGACATCGAGGCGACGGCACGGATCGCGCTCGATGAGGCGGGACGCATCCTGGCGCTCGACGTGGCGATGGTCGCCAATCTCGGCGCCTACCTGTCGGGCAATGGGCCTGGGGCTTCGGTGGTCGCGGCCTCGACGGCGCAGGGCGGCGTCTACGACATTCCCGCGATCGCGGTCGACGTGCGCGGGGCGCTCACCAACACGACGCCGGTCGACGCCTATCGCGGCGCCGGCAAGCCCGAGGCCAACTACATCGTCGAGCGTGCCATCGAGGCGGCGGCACGCGCACTGGGCCGCGATCCGGCCGATCTGCGGCGGCAGAACTTGATCGCCTCGTTCCCGCACAGGACCGCGATGGGCATGGCGATCGACTCCGGTGACTTCGTGGCCAATCTCGATGCCGCCGTGGCGCGGGCACCGGGCTTCGAAGCCCGGCGCGCCGATGCTCGCGCACGAGGACGTCTGCGTGGCCTCGGCGTCGCCTGCTTCCTCGAAACCTCGCGGGGCGCGCCCAACGAAGGCGCGGAGGTGCGGTTCGAGCCGGACGGCAGCGTGATGATCGCGGTCGGCACCGAGTCGAACGGGCAAGGACATGAGACGTCCTTCGCGCAGATTGCGTCGAAGCATCTCGGCCTGCCGATCGAGACCTTCCGTTACGTCCAGGCCGATACGCGCGCGGTGAAAACCGGCGCGGGTCATGGCGGCGCGCGCTCGATGCACATGGGCGGCGCGGCGCTGGTCAGGGCGATGGATGCGGCGCTGGCAAAGGCACGCCGGCTCGCCGCCCATCTCCTGCAGGCGGCCGAACAGGAGATCGACTACGAGCGCGCACGTTTTACCGTGCGCGGCACCGACCGCGGCATCGATCTCGCGACCCTTGCCGCCAGCGCCAGCGACGCGGCGAACCTGCCGGACGGCATGTCGCCCGGCCTGGGCGAGCATGTGCTGAACGTCACCGACGTCTTCACTTTCCCCAACGGCTGTCATGTTGCCGAGGTCGAGATCGATCCGGAGACCGGTGCAACGGAGCTGCTGAGTTACATCGCGGTCGACGACTATGGCCGCCTGATCAACCCCATGCTGACCGAGGGCCAGGTACAGGGCGGCCTTGCGCAAGGCATCGGGCAGGCGATGCTGGAGCACACGGTCTACGATCCGGACTCAGGCCAGCTGCTCACCGGTTCGCTGATGGATTACGCGCTGCCGCGCGCGACCGATCTGCCGTTCTTCGACATCGAAATGGTCGAGCGACCGACCGCCGCCAATCCGCTGGGTGTCAAGGGCTCCGGCCAGGCCGGCTGCATCGGCGCACCTCAGACCGTGATGGCCGCAATTCTCGACGCGCTGCGGCACGCGGGCGTCGAGCGGCTGGAAATGCCTGCCACGCCCGCGCGTGTCTGGGAGGCTCTACAAGCTGCCAAGCCGCGCTGACGGAGCCGGTCAGCCGACCGTCACCGGCGAGAAGTCGACGTACCAGCTCTTGGGGTGGACGTAGCCCTTCACCTTGGACGAGATCGCGTTCGGCCAGACGTCGTGGACGAACCAGACGAACACCGCCTGGTCGACCATGCGCGTGTTGATCTTCGCCAGCACCTTGTCGAGTTCCGCCGGGTCCGCCGTGCTGCGCGCCTCGGCGGCGAGCTTGTCGAACTCCGGATCGTTGATGTAGCCCCAGTTCGAGCCCCTGGGCGGCACCTGCTGGCTGTCGACGAAGCGCATGAAGGCGTTGTGCGGGTCCATCGTGTTCCAGCTCACGTTGATGGCGCTGAACGCGGCGGCCTCGGGGGCCTTGGCGCCCTGGCGCATGAAGTTCAGCAGCGCGTTCCAGTCCATCACCTGGAACTCGAGATCGACGCCCACCTCGGCGAACTGCTGCTGGATGAACTCGTTCATGATCAGCGGATACATCTGGCCCGAGCCGGACGTCGAGATCGCGACCTTCAGCTTGAGCTTCTTCTGCGGCCCGTAGCCGGCCTCGGCCAGCAGCTTCTTCGCCTCCACCGGATCGTAGCGGATCTTGAAGGTCGGGTTGCCGAACCACGGATGGTCGGCCGGCACGCAGCCGACGGCCGGCGCAGCGAGTCCGTTCAGCAGCTTCACCATGGCGTCGCGATCGACCGCGAGGTTCAGCGCCTTGCGTACGCGGATGTCTGCAGTGGGCGCGCCCGGCAGCATGCTGAGCGTATAGGGCCACATGTGCGGAATGGCGTTCGTCTCGATCTTGCAGCCGGCGGCGCGCAGCTTGTCGAGCGAGTCGGGCGCGGGTGCCTCGATCCAGTCGACCCGGCCCGACAGAAGGGCGGCGGTGCGCGTGGAGACGTCGGGGATCGGCAGCAGCACCATGCGCTCGCTCTTGGGAAGGCGCGCCTTGTCCCAATAGTCGTTGTTGCGCTCCAGCTCGGCGCGCTCGCGCGGCGTCCACGACTTCATCTTCCACGGGCCCGTGCCCGAGGGCGACTTGCGATAGGCCTGCCAGTCGCGACCGACCTTCTCGAAATTCGCCGGGCTCGAGATGGGGAACCGGTTGAGCAGCGACGGCATGATCGTGTCGACGCCCTTGGTCTGCAGCTCGGCCTTGTAGTCGTCGATCTTGCGGTAGCCGACCAGCGGCCAGAGCGCCGCCAGCAGCACGCTGCGTCCGACGCGATCGAAGACCGCCGACTTGTCGTTGAGAGCGCGGTCGATGCTGAAGATCACCGCGTCGGCGTTGAAGTCCGATCCGTCGTGGAACTTCACACCCTGACGCAGCTCGAAGATCCACTTCGTGGGGTCGGTCGGGTCCTGGTACCACTTGGTCGCCAGACCGGGCACCAGCTTCGCCGGCGCGGTCGCGGACGACAGGTCCCAGGCGACCAGCGGGTCGTACATCGTGTAGCCCATGAAGCGGATGCCTTCGGTGCCCTGGTCGGGCGCGCCGTCGGTCGCCGGGATGTCGGCAAGTGTCATGGCGATGCGCAGGGTCGAGGATTGTTGCGCTTTGGCCGAGCTTGCGCCGATGAAGGGAAGGGCGGTGCCGGCGAGTAGAGCGGCGCGACGAGTGAGCATACGAAACCTCCGTGGTTCCGTTCTACGAAGCACGAAGCGAGCCATGGAAGATCCTCGGGCGAGCCACCCCGAAGCGTACTGGACGCGGCATGCTTCTTGCTGTTTTGCTGGCGATCATGGCCGCGCTCAACACGCTTACCGCTACCGAACTCGCGCAACGACTGGACTCCGGAGGGGCAACCGCCGAGGCGATCGTGCGCGCGCATCTCGACCGCATCGACCAGCGCGACGCCGACGTGCTCGCCTGGTCGCATCTCGCGCGCGAGGCTGCCCTGGAAACCGCCAGGATGCTCGATCGCGGACCACGAAAGGGTCTGCTGCACGGCATTCCGATGGGCGTGAAGGACATCATCGACTCCTTCGACCAGCCGACAACCTACGGTTCGCCGATCTACCGCACGCACCAGCCGCTGGCCGACGCCGCCACCGTTGCTCTGGCGCGCGAGGCCGGCGCCATCCTGCTCGGCAAGACCGTGACGACGGAGTTCGCCAACCGTCACCCCGGTCCCACGAGGAATCCGCACAATCCCGGGCATACACCGGGCGGCTCCTCGTCGGGCTCGGCTGCGGCGGTCGCGGATTTCCAGAGCGTGCTGGCGACAGGCACGCAGACCGGTGGCTCGGTCATCCGGCCCGCCGCCTTCTGCGGGGTCGTGGGCTACAAGCCGAGCTATGGCCATTTCGCGCCGGCGGGCATGAAGGCCAATACCGAGTGGCTGGACACGATCGGCGCCTATGCCCGCAGCGTCGAGGACATCGCGCTGTTCCGCGCGGCGCTGATGGCGTTGCCCTTCACGCCGATCGCAAAGATCGACCGGCCGCCGAGGATTGCCGTCGCCTTCACACATCATCGCAACGAGCTGTCGCCCGAAGGCACCCAGGCCGTGAACGATGCCGCGGCGGCTTTCGCGAAGGCTGGCGCGCAGGTGAGCGAGATCGAGTTGCCCGCGCCGGTGCGCGACATGACTGAAGGCCAGAAGACACTGTCAGCCTTCGACGGGCCGCGCGCCCATGCCGACGAGGCGCGGCGCTTCCCCGGGCTGCTGAGCGAAAGCCTGAAGAAGGACAAGCTCGAGGCCGGCTCGAAGATCGACTACGGGACCTGGGTGGCCGCGCGCAAGCTCGGCGAGACCGGTCGAGCGGCGGTCGATGCGTTGTTCTCCGATATCGACGTCATCCTCACCGCGCCGGCCAAGGGCGAGGCGCCTCCGGGACTCGAACGAACAGGCGATGCCACCTTCAATCTGCTCTGGACCTATCTCTGGATGCCCTGCGTGACCCTGCCGTTGACCAGGGGACCGACCGGCCTGCCGGTCGGCATCCAGCTCGTCGGTCGCCAGCATGAGGATGCAGGCTTGCTCGATATCGCGGCCTGGGCGCGGAGCGTGCTGTCATGAAGCCGATTACCGCCGTCGAAGCCGTCGCCGCCATCGAGGCCGGCACGCTTACCTCCGAGAAGTTGGTGCGCGACTGCCTCGACCGTATCGCCGAGCGCGACGATGTCGTGAAGGCCTGGGTCCATCTCGATCCCGACCAGGCAATTGCGCAGGCTAGGGCCGCCGATGCCGCCAGCGGTGGCCTGCTGCGCGGCATCCCGGTCGGCGTTAAGGATATCATCGACACCTACGACATGCCGACCGGCCACAACTCGCCTATTTTCGAAGGCAAGGTGCCGTTCGGCGATGCCGCCTGCGTGGCGCTCTGCCGGACCGAAAATGCCGTCATCATGGGCAAGACGGTGACGACCGAGTTCGCCAACCGCCACCCCGGCGCGACGACCAATCCGCACAATCCCGCGCACACGCCGGGCGGCTCCTCGTCAGGTTCCGCCGCGGCTGTGGCCGACGGTCACGTGCCGCTGGCCTTCGGTACGCAGACCGGTGGCTCGGTGATCCGGCCCGCCGCCTATTGTGGCGTCGTGGGCTACAAGCCGACCTTCGGTGACTTCAACCGCGTCGGCATCAAGATGCAGTGCCATTCGGTCGACACGCTCGGCCTGATGGCGCGCACGCTCGACGACATCGCGCTGTTCCGCGCCGCCGTGCTGAAGCTGCCGCCGGTGCTCATCGATCGCGACATCGGCCGGCCGCGCATCGGCATCTGCCGCTCGCCGGTCTGGGACCAGGCCGAGCCCGAGACAAAGGCACTGATCGAGGCGACGGCGACCCTGCTCTCCGACAAGGGCGCCTCGGTGGTCGATGTAACCTTCGCCGCGCCGTTTGCCGACATCATCGACGACCATGCCGCGATCACCGGCTTCGAGAGCGTGCGCAACTATGCCGACGAGCGGCTGCGCAATCCCGACAAGGTGAGCGACGAGCTGATGAATGGGCCGATGAAGCGTGGGCTGGCCGTTTCCTTCGATCGCTATGTCGCCGCCCAGCGCAAGGCCACCACCTTCAAGGCCCATGTCGACACGCTGTTCGACAAGGTCGACCTGCTGCTGACGCCGAGTGCGCCGGGCGAGGCGCCCAAGGGGCTGGCGGCCACGGGCGACCCTGTCTTCAACTCGATCTGGACCCTGGCGGGCACGCCTTGCGTGACGTTGCCCGCCGGCGCCGGCCCCAACGGCCTCCCGCTCGGCGTCCAGCTCGTCGGTCTGCGCCACCACGACGACCGCGTACTTTCCCTTGCCGCCTGGGTGGCGGCTCATCTGAACTGATGTTCAGGACAGTAGATCCTCATCCTGAGGAGCATCGCGTGGCGATGCGTCTCGACGGATGGGCAACAGACTCGGTGCGGGTTCCCATCCTTCGAGACGCGGCCCGGAAGGCCGCTCCTCAGGATGAGGTGGAGGAGAATTGATATGCCCACGATCAACGGTGAACGACTGCTCGGCGACCTGCGGCGCATCGCCGATTTCGGCCGCTACCAGACCGGCGTGCATCGCCCGCATCTGTCGCCGCAGGATGTCGAGAGCCGGCATTGGCTCGTGGCTCGGATGAAGGAAGCGGGGCTCGAACCAGTGATCGACGGGATCGGCACGGTGATCGGCAAGAGCCCCAAGACCGGCCCGCGCATCCTGATCGGCTCGCACTCCGACACGCAGCCACGCGGCGGCTGGCTCGACGGCGTCATGGGCGTGATCTACGGGCTCGAAGTGGCGCGGGCGCTGGCGGAAGATCCCGAGACGGCGCATCTCGCCGTCGACGTCGCCTCCTGGGCCGACGAGGAAGGCCATTGGGGCCAGATGACCGGCAGCCGGTCTTTCATCGGCATCTTCTCCGAAGCCGACATCGACAAGGCGAAGCATCGCGACGAGGGCACGCCGATGCGCGAGGCGCTGAAGGCGGCCGGTCTCGAGGGCGTGCCGCGCGAGCATCTGGAGGAGGGCCGCTATCGCGGCTATCTCGAAGCCCATATCGAGCAGGGTGGCCTGCTGGAAGCAGGCGAGAAGCGCATCGGCATCGTGACGGCGATCGTCGGCATCATGCAGTTCCGCCTGACCTTCAGCGGCATCCAGAACCATGCAGGCACGACGCCGATGCCGATCCGCAAGGATGCGGGCGTCGCCATGATGCGGCTCTACAACGACGTGATGGACAAGTTCCCCGCCGTCGCCGGTCCGCGCAGCGTGTGGACGGTGGGCAAGATGTCGATCGAGCCCGGCGCGCCGGCGATCGTGCCGGGCCGGGCCGAAATGGTCCTGCAGTTCCGCGACGCCGACTACAAGGTATTGCAGGCCTTCGAGGCCAAGCTGATGGAGATCGTCGCCGATCACCAGAAGAACAGCCCGTGCAAGGTCGAATGCGTGAACCTCTCGCGCACCCAGCCGCTGGTGATGGACGAGCGTTTCCTCGAAGCGATCGAGGAATCGGCGGCCGTCCACGCCGCGGACAAGCATGTCCGCATGCCATCCGGCGCTGGCCACGACGCGCAGGTGATCGGCCTCAAGATGCCGGCGGCGATGATGTTCGTGCCGTCGATCGGCGGGATCTCGCACCACTTCACCGAGAACACCCACGATGCCGACATCGTGCTGGGTTGCCAGGTCTTCGCCGACGCGACGGCCAAAATCCTGAAGGGGAACTGACCCGGCAACTTGCGCTATCCTGCCCGGCCGGATGAACGGTCGGAGCAGTTATGTCGAAGGTCACGCGCGCGACGAAGGCGCTGGAGCAGGCGAAGGTCGCCTTCACGGTCCACACCTACGATTACGATCCCGATGCCGACAAGGTCGGGCTGCAGGCGGCCGAGGCGCTGGGCGAGGAGCCGCAGCGAGTGCTCAAGACCCTGATGACCCTGGTCGACGGCAAGCCGGCTTGCGTGATCGTGCCGTCCGACCGCGAAGTCTCGATGAAGAGGCTGGCCGCGGCATTCGGGGCCAAGTCGGCCGAGATGATGAAGCCGGCCGATGCCGAGCGGATGACCGGCTACAAGGTGGGCGGCATCAGCCCGTTCGGCCAGATGAAGTCGGTACGCACCGCCATCGAGGCCGAGACGATGGCGCACGAGCGGGTCTTCCTCAACGGCGGCCAGCGCGGCCTGCAGGTGCGAATGTCACCTCGGGATGTCGCGTCGGTGCTGCAGGCTGTGGTCTCGCCGCTGGTCGTCTGAGAAACTTCACTCTACTGAGCCGCGGCGAGATAGCGGGCCAGGCCGCCCGCCCTGTCCGGCGGCAGCTTCGAGGGCGCGCCGTTCAGGCGAATGCCCAGCTCGCACGCCTCCTCGTTCGACAGTTTCGCCAGGTTCTGCAACTTCTCGAAATCGGACGAGGTCAGGCCGGCCTCGACGAGAAGGGTGCGTGCCTCGGTGTCGTTCGGCACCGGCGGTTGGGCGGTGCCGGACTTTAGGGCATCGCGGCCCGCGCGATAGGCCTTCTCCATGGCGATCAGCATGTCGCGCATCAGCTTCTGCCCCTGGGCGTCGAGCCGGTCGGCCTGCTGGATGCCGATCAGCGCCAATTCACGGCAGGCCGTGACGTTCGTGCCGGCGAGATGCCGCATCAGCGCGATGCGCGCCGCCAGCACGCTCTCGGCGTCGGCAGCGTCGGTGGCCCGCAGCGCCGGCACGATGTGCCTGGCGCGCAACTCGCTCATCAGCACGAGGGGGCGAGGCGCGCCCTGCGTCGTCGGATTGCGCAGTTCTTCCTTCAGCGACGCGCGCAGCCGCGCTTCGGCATCGGGCACGTCGATCAGCACGAGCCCGACCAGCGGCAGCGTGCGCGCTTCGATCATCGCATTGTCGACCATCTGTGTATCGTCACCCGTCAGGAACTGGAGACCGTAGACCGCGCCGGCGGCGGCCAGGGCGCCGGCGGCCGCTGCCGCCATGGAACGCATGAGGCGCTGCCGGGAGGACACGTTGCGGCCGAACAGATAGAGGGCGGCGCCGGCCGCGAGGGCCACAACGACGATGACGGCGGTCTGCTCCAAGAGACTACTCCTGTTTGCGGCTGCGGGCGGGCGTGGTATCGCCACCCAACCTGCCGCGCGCCTGCGGTGGAATGTGGGCAACCTGAACCGCAATTAGATGCCGATCCATGTCGATTTCTTCCACCCGAGCCGCCTCGTCATCGCGGTCGTGCGGGGAACGATCACCGCCGACGACGTCCGCGATGCCGTCCAGCAATTCCTGGCCAGCGACGTTTTGCATTACCGCAAGATCATCGACATCGCCTCGCCCACGTCGCCTCTGGACGATGCCGCCGTCCAGTTGATGGCCAATCTCGTCCTTTCCCAAGCCGTTTCCCGACCGCGTGGTGCGCTCGCTTTCGTCGTCAGTCCCGGCCAGGCTGCCGATAACGCCGAGACATTCGCCAGGTTGACCGGCGCCGAGCGTCCGGTGAAGGTTTTTCATAGCTTGCACGCGGCGCGAAAATGGCTCGAAGAGCAGCCGATGCCATGACGGCGACTTGAGCACGGATCGGCGATATTTCTGCCGTGACGATGCAAAGGGACGTCGTCGCGCCTCAGTCGCGGCTGACGTAGGATCGCGGAACGCGCCGTTCGCGATCAGGTAACATGCCGTTCAAGCTCGATATCTTTCCGCCGGACCGCATGGTCGTTGCCGTGGCCCGAGGCGAGATCACGCTTGCGGACCTGATGATGCTCGTTAAGGAACTGATCGACAGCGGGACGCTGCCCTATCGCAAGATCATCGACATCACGTCGGCGACGTCGGCGCTCGGCAAGGAAGAACTGGAGAACATCGCGGAGCGTCTGCGTGCCGCCCCCCTCCAGCGGCCGCGCGGGCCGCTCGCGATCGTGGCCGACGGCAATCGGGGCGAACTCGGCAGGCTTTTCATGTCGCTCACCTCCGACGAGCGGCCCGTCCAGGTGTTCCGCTCGATCCACGAGGCTCGCCGGTGGCTGTTGGCGAACTCGAAGATCGTGCTGTAGGAGCGATCGGGTCGGATTACTCGAAACAGCGAGCGGCGCGGATCGTGCAGGAGTTGCTGGGGACGCGCGCGTTGCACTCGTTCCAGGCCGATTGTTCGGCGTGTTGCTTCGTCGGAGCCGCGCCGTAGCCCGAGGCCTGGCCGTTGTCGCTGTGCGCGTAGGCGATGCAGCGTTGCGGCGCGGACATCCGGATGGCGCATTCCAGCGGCCCGCACTGGGCCAGGGCGGACGTTTCGGCGGCCTCGCGTGTCGCCATGCCTGCCGAGACACCGAACAGACGCTCGTTGTCGGTCGCGACGGCACCCCACACTTCCTGGGCCCGGACGGTCGGGGCGAGTGCGGAGCCCGCGGTCAGCAGGATCGCAATGAGGATCGTGAGTCTGGTCGTCATGCCGTGTGCTTCTCGAGAAATGCGCGGACGCGATTGATCGATTCCGGCAGGAAATGCGGAGCGCGCCAATCCTTCTGGACCTCGATGTCGGGGGCGAGCGCGGCGATCTCGTCGCTCGTATGGGCAGGATGAGGTTTGTCCGTGCCAGGCTGCAGCAGGAGGGGGGTCCTGCAGTTCTTCACGAAGTCGCGCGTGACGGAGAAGACGAAGTCTGGCCCGAACATGTTCTGTCCGAAGCTCTTGATCGTGGCCTCGGAGATCGAGGGATCGCGCGCCCGCACCGTCTCGCCGTAGCCCTTCACGGCCTCGTCCCAGGTGTCGCGATTCTCCCAGAGGCCGATCGGATTCTGCAGGACCGCGGCGGCGACGCGGTCGGGCGCCTGCTCGATCGCCTCGAAGCAGTAGCTGCCGCCGATGCAGCCGCCCATCACGGCGAACCGCCCGAAGCCCAGATGGTCGATAAGGGCCAGGTGATCGGCGGCGAAGGTGTGCCAGCCATGGTCGGCCTTCACGTCGGCCACCGACTTGCCGGCATTGCGCTGGTCCATGGAGATGACGGTGAACCGATCGCTGAGCGCCACGCGCGGGTCCATCCAGGCGCGCGGCGTGCCGTCGGCGGCCGGCCCCCAGAACTCGATCGACGAACGCAAGCCCCCCGGCGCATAGAGCAACAGGGGAAAGCCCTGGCCATGGACCTCGTAATGGATCTCGGCATCGGGCCGTTTCAGGATCGGCATGCACTCGTCTCCGTGGATCAGCCCTGCGGCTTATAGCCGATCGAGTCGATGATCGTCTTCCAGCGCGCGAGATCGGTCGTCATGCGTTCGGTGACTTGAGCGGGCGTGGAGGTTTCGACGTCGAGACCCAGTTCGACCAGCTTCTTCTGGATCTCGGGAATCGCCAGCACCGCCTTCAGTTCCTTGCCCCAGGCGTCGATCAGCGGCGCGGGTGTCTTGGGTGGGGCGAAGAAGACGTACCAGCCCAGGATCGAGAGCTGCGGGTAGCCAAGCTGGGTGATGGTCGGGATTTCAGGCGCAGAGGTGGTCGGTTTCACGCCCGAGGTGAAGATCACCTTCACCTTGCCGGCGCGATGGTGCTCCAGGAAGTCGGTAATGCCGCCGCAGCCGGCAGCGATATGACCGCCCTGCAGGTCGGCGACCAGCGGCGCGGCGCCGCGATAGGGAATGGGCTCGAGCGGGATTCCCACCGCCTTGCCGGCCATGACGCCGAAGAAATGGGTGAAGGAGCCCAGCGCCGTCGTGCCGAAGGAGGCCCGCGTCGGGTTCTTCTTCAGCCACTCGACATATTCCTTGAGATTGTTGACGCCGATGGTCGGCGAGACGCAGAAGGCGGTCTGCACCGTGCCGGCGAGCGTGATCGGTGCGATGTCGGTCATGGGATCGAAGGGCACGGCCGGCATCGTCAGCTTCTGGACGATGGTGGCAGAGGGCACGTAGGCGATGGTCGTGCCATCGGTGCCGGCATTCTTCAGGTCTCCGATGGCGATTGTGCCCGAGGCGCCGGCCTTGTTGTCGATGATGACGTTGCGGCCGGTGCGCTGCTTCAGCGGCTCGGCGAGCAGGCGCGCCATCACGTCGGTGCCGCCGCCGGCCGGGAAGCCGACCAGGATTTTCAGCGGCTTGTCGGGCAGGCCGGTCTGCTGGGCGCGGACGCTGGGTGCGAGCGGCGTGGCAAGGGCTGCGCCGGTCATCAGGATCGATGTGCGGCGGCCGATCTTCTTCGTTGTCATTCTCGTTTCCTCCTGGACGTTTCTTCTTAAGACACCAGACTCCATGCGAGTTCGGCCCGTTCTCGTGCGGACTTGCTCATCTTGATCGATTCGGGGTTGGACGAGTTGCCCTGCAGGCCGCGGCGGTAGACGCCCTGCGCGATGGCGGCGAGTCGGAACAGCGAGAAGGCAAGGTAGTAGTTCCAGTCGGGGATCGAATCGCGCCCGGTGCGCCGGCAGTAGGCGGCGACATAGTCCTGTTCGGTCGGCAGGCCGAGGTTGGCGAAGTCGACCGTGGCGAAGCCGTGCGGCGGCTCCTTCAGGTGATAGCCGAGGCAATTGTAGGCGACGTCGCAGAGCGGGTGGCCGAGCGTCGACAGTTCCCAGTCGAGCACGGCCACGACCCGCGGCTCGGTCGGATGGACGATCAGGTTGCCGAGGCGATAGTCACCGTGGACGATGGTGGTGGGATCGCCGTCGTCGGGAATGTTCTCCGGTAGCCATGTGGAGAGCCTGTCCATGGCGGGAATGTCCTCGGTCTTGAGCTCGGCATATTGGCGGCTCCAGCGCGAGATCTGGCGCGCGATATACTGGCCGCTGCGGCCATAGTCCCCGAGCCCGACCTTCACCGGGTCGACCCTGTGCAGACGGGCCAGCACGTCGTTCATCGAATCGAAGATCGCGGTGCGCTCGACCGGTGTCTGGTCCGGCATCGCCGGGTTCACGAGGATGCGGCCGGGCACCGCCTCCATGACGTAGAACATCTGGCCGATGACGGAATCGTCGTCGCAGAGCAGCCGTGCCGGCGCGACCGGCACGTCCGTCGCAGCGAGGGCGGAGATCAGGCGGAACTCGCGGTCGACCTGGTGTGCCGAGGCGACCAGCTTGCCCGGCGGCTTCTTGCGCAACACGAAGTCGCGACGGCCCCCGTCCATGTCGGCGGCGACGAAAAAGGTCGGGTTGGAATGGCCGGAATCGAACTGCCTTACTTCCAGTCCGCCCCGATAGCCCTTCAGCCTCTCGCGAAAGTAGCGGTCGAGGGAGTCCACGTCGAAACGGTGGCGCTCCATCACGGGGACGGTGTCGGCGTAAGTGGGCATGCGGCGTTCAGCGTAGGGCCCGCTCGCCCCGGCGCGCAAACGGTCCATCCCGCAGGGAGGAACGGATTGGAACCTCCCTGGGCATGCCGCCGTTATCGCCGGTCAGCGAGGTTCCGTGGCCGAAGATCCAGTCTTGCGCGTACCGACCGTCCACGTTCAAGGCGGCTCGGCCATCCGACGTCCTTTGATGGTCCTCGCGATCTGCGCCGTCGGTGTCATCGCCTATCTGGCGCGGGATTTCCTGATCCCGACCGCCGCGGCCATCGTGCTCGCGCTCATCATGACGCCCGTCGCCAAAAAGCTGGAACGCCTCCGCCTGCCGCCGACTGCTGCAGCCGGCGCTTCCGTAACCTTGCTGGCGGTCGTCGTGGCCGGCCTGCTGGTGGTCGCGACGCCGGCACTCACCAACTGGGCGGAGCAGGCGCCCTATCTGACCTACACGCTGGAACGGAAGCTCGAAGGCCTGCGCAAGTCTCTGGCCATCGTGAAGCAGGTCACGGATCGCGTGGAACAGGCGACGCAGGCCCAGCCGTCGCAGGCGGCGACCGAGAAGGCCCCGCCGGAGCGGGTCGTCGTGCGAGACAAGAGCCTGCTTTCGGAACTCATGAGCACGACTCCGGCGCTGCTTCTGCAGATCGGCTACGCGGCCGTCCTCGCCTTCATGCTTCTGGCTCACAGAAACGATCACAAACGCCAGATCCTGCGGGTGCCCATCGACTTCCATGTCCGCGTCCGGCTGGCCCGCGTGATGCGCGACATCAATGATCGCGTCGGCAGCTACCTGTTCGCCCTGGTGGTGATCTATTCGCTGGTGGCGCTGGCCTCGACGATCGTGCTCGCTCTACTCGGCTTTCCCAATCCGCTGCTGTGGGGCGTACTCATGGGGCTGGCCTCGTTCGTGCCGTTCGTGGGGCCGCCCGTCGCCATCGGTCTCGTCGCCCTGGTCGCGTTGATCACCTACGAAGACCTGATGCACATGCTGGCGGCGCCGCTGATCCTGGCCGCCATTCACTTCATCGAATCGCAGCTGATCACGCCTGTGTTCGTCAGCCGCCGATGCGCCCTGAACACCGTGGCGGTCTTTGCGGGCGTCGCATTTCTCGGCTGGATGTGGGGGGCTGTGGGCGCGATCGTTGCGGTCCCGCTGCTCATCCTGGTGAGCACGGTTGCGGCGCATCTGCCCTCGCTGCGCTGGCTCTCGGTGTTGTTGTCGGAAGATCGCCCGGTAAGCGAGCGGTTGGCTGTGAAGCCGCCCGTCGCCTCGGTGCCGCCCATTCAGTTGCGGCGCCGACGGGCGGCAACGAAATAGCCCAGGCCCAGCATGCCCCAGAATGCACCGACGATGGCCGAGGCGCTGGCGGGATCGAGCTGGCGCTCGATGAGCGCGTAGGCGGAGAAGGAAAGGCAGATCGCGCTGATACCGATCGCGAGTGCCGCCCCGACCGTCAGGAGGGCGCGGTTCAGCGCATCCTGGGCCGCGGAGCGCAGCGAACGGGCCGCGGCAGCGCTTGCCGCGACCCGGAGCAGGGGGCCGATCATGGACGGTTTCGCTTCCTGAGGAGGCCGTGCGGTTCTGGTCTTCGGCCGGCTACTGCCGACGACAAAGCCAGCCTGCGAGAAAGCCGATTCCGACGACCGCGGCCAGGGTCGTGATCGGACGGGCTTCGGCGTGCTCGACGATCTTGTCGGCCGCCTTGTTCTTGAGATCGATCGTATCCTTGGCGATGGCCTTGGCGGTGTCGCCATACTTGGCGATCAGTTCGCGGGCCGACTTCAGGGTCTCCTCGACGGCTTCCTCGCCGCGGGCGACCACCGACTGGCCTGCGCCTCCCATCGATTCCGTCAGTTCCTCGAGCTGGGCCTTGAGAAGCGAAATCTCCTTGGCGAGATCCTTGCCGTTGGCGTGGCTGGCGCGCATGTCTGTCCTCCGGTGGGGCTGGTTGGTCGTCTGGCAAACCAAACGCCTTTGGCCTCCGGAAGTTGCGAATCAACCGTCCCAGACGTTCGCCGGCATCGGCAACCGGGCAAAATCGGCCTCGCCGAGGGGATGGTCGTGAGCCACGCCTTCGCGCTCCAGCAGCATCATCCACTGGCGGACATGCTGGCCGGAATGCCAGGTGGTCCGCTCCAGAAGTTCGTGAAGGCTCTGGTCACCGTAATAGGTCGGGAGCAGGCGGGCCGCCTGCGTGTCGCCGTGGGCCCACCAGTAGCGGAAACGCGCCTGAACGCCGGCACCATAGGCCGCCACGTCGGCCATGCCGGCATCGGCTGCGGGCTCCTCGCGGAATGCCGCCTGCACGAGCGTCGAGCCCTGCTGGGCATCGAGAAAGGCGGCGACCACCCGGAAGAGATGGAAGGCGAGGGCCCGGTAACTGCGCGGGCGGCCGGGCACGTGGACGTGGAGTTTCTCCTCCGGCATCAGCGGCAGCAGTGCAATGGCCGCCGTCATGAATTTGTCGAGCCGTGCATAGAGCTCTGGCGGTGACAGTTCGGGGCCGGATTTTTCCTGCAGGCCGAGGAAGGCGACGATCTCCCGCGTGCTCTGTCCGAAGATGAAATCCTTGCCACGCGACAGGACCGGTACGGAGCGCACACCGAGGGACTCCAGCTCGGCGAAGCCGGCGGGGTCGGCAAGGACATTGATGGAAACGAAGTCGATCCCACGGACCGATAGAAACTCTTTGAGTCTCAGGCAGCTGGTTCAACCGGGCTGCCAGAACACCTTCAGCGGTTCTGTCATGTCGCTCTCCTGAACACGCTCATTTGGCGGTTCGTATGCCGAGGCTGTCAAGCAGGATGCGCCAACGCTCGAAATCCGCGATGAGACGCTTTCTGCACTCGTCTGCCTTGGTCACACCGACGACGACACCGTACTGTGTGAGTTGTTCCCTCGTTTCCGGCACGTCGACGGCATTGTGCAACGCGCGGTTCCAGGCCTCGATGAGCTGCGGCGGCAAGCCGCCCGGCGCGAAGAAGGCATACCAGTCGATCAGCTGAAGCCACGGGAAGCCCAGTTCAACCACCGTCGGCACGTCCGGCAGCACGGGATTGCGCGCCAACCCTGACGTGGTCAGGACCCTGAGTGTGCTGCCGCGATGGTGGTGGACGAACGAAGCGAGCCCGCCGCAACCCGCCGGGATACGACCCTGGCCGAGATCCGAGGACATCGGTCCGGTGCCGCGGAAAGGCACGGGGTCCAGCATGAGGCCGTATTGCTGCGCGAGCAGTTGCGCGAAGTATTGCGAGAAGGTGTCGGGCGCCGCTGTGCCGAAGCGGCGGCGTTCGGGCGGACCGCTTTTCACCCACTGCGCATACTCGGCCATTGTCTGCACGCCGATCGATCGCGATACGACGAACGCCGTCTCGAAAGTCCCGACGATGCCGAGGGGTGCGAGATCACGCAGCGGATCGAACGGGAAGGTTGCGGGCGATATCAGGCGGCCGATCAGCGTGGTGCTCGGCAGCAGTCCGATCGTGGCTCCGTCGGGCGCAGCCTTCTTCAACGCATCGCCCATCGTGGCGCCGGCGGCGCCGGGACGGTTCTCGATGCTGACGGGTCGTGTCAGGCGCTGCTGGATCGCGGGAGCGATGGCGCGCGCCACGACATCGGAGCCGCCGCCTGCCGCAAATCCGACCCAGATTCGGATGGCGCGCTCCGGCAGTCCGGATTGTGCGACGGCCGTGTGTGGCACAAGAGCCGCGCCGGCCGATGCCAACAGGGCGCGGCGGGAGAACGGAAGCATGCTTTTATTCTACGCAGGCGGATGAACTTCGGATCGGCTAGGGCTTGCGATGGCAGACCACACAGATCTTGTTGCCGTCCAGGTCGCGCAGATACCCACCGTAATAGTTCGGGTGATAGTGCGCGCGGAGGCCAGGAGCACCTTCGTCCGTGCCACCAGCCGTGAGCGCCGCCTTGTGAGCCGCGTCGACGGCGCCGCGATCGGGCGCCTCCAGCCCGATGGTAATGCCGTTGCCGACGGAGGCGGCATTCTTGTCGAGCGGACTGAGCACCCAGAGCTGCGGCCGCCCGCCCGCCGGGCCGTAACCCACGGCATTCGGGTAGTCCATGTGACGCACCAGACCGAGCGGTTGCAGCAGCGCATCGTAGAAGGCCTTGGCTCGACCTACGTCGTTGCTGCCGATCGTCACGTGGCTGAACATCGGACTTCTTCCCCTCGAAAGCCTGTTTCCGTCAGGATGACTGAGCCGCAGGGCGGGGCAAGCCGAAATGATCGCGCAGCGTGACGCCTTCATAAGCGGTGCGGAAAAGCCCGCGCTTCTGCAGGATCGGCACGACCTCCGCCACGAACACATCGAGCATCGAGGGCAGCAGCGGTGGCATCAGGTTGAAGCCGTCGGCGGCGCCGTCCTCGAACCAGTCCTCGATCAGGTCGGCGATCTGCTCCGGCGTACCGGCGGTGGTGTAGTGACCGCGAGCGCCCGCGAGATAGGCGAGCAGTTGGCGCAGGGTGAATTTCTCGCGACGGACCAGCCCGACGATCACTTCTGTGCGGCTGCGCGCGGCCTGGACCGTGCCGGGATCGGGGAAGTCCTCTTCCGTCAGGGGGCGGTCGAGTGGCAGGTGCGAGAAGTCGTGGCCACCGAACCGGCCGCTCAGGCGCTTGCGGCCGACTTCCGGATCGGTGAGTTCGTTCAGGTCCTTTGCGAGCCGTTTGGCTTCGGTCTCGGTCGAGGCGATCACCGGGCTGAGGCCGGGCAGGATCAGCACGTGCTCGGAAGGCCGCCCCTCGGCCGCCGCCAGCTTCTTCAGGTCGGCATAGAATTCCTGCGCCGTGCTCTTTTCCATCTGCGCGGTGAACACCGCCTCGGCGTGGCGGGCGGCGAATCGGCGGCCCGTGTCGGACGAGCCCGCCTGCACGAAGACCGGACGTCCCTGCGGTCCGCGCGGCATGTTGAGCGGGCCGGCGACGCGATAGAACTTGCCCTCGTGGTTGACCGGCTTGATCCGGTCGGCGCGTGCATAGTGTCCGCTCGCGCGATCGTCGAGTACCGCATCGTCGGCCCAGCTGTCCCACAGCGCCTTCGCGACCTGAACGAATTCATCGCCGCGTTCGTAGCGCTCGTCGTGGCTCACCAGGCCGGTGCCGCCGAAGTTGCGCGCGGCCGGCGCGAGCCACGAGGTCACGATGTTCCAGCCGACCCGGCCCCCGCTGATATGGTCGAGCGAGGCGAACTGGCGGGCAAGGTTGAAGGGTTCCGAATAGGTGGTGGAGGCCGTGGCGATCAGGCCGATGCGCTGCGTCGAGCCCGCAAGCGCACCAAGCGTGGTGATCGGCTCCAGCCACGTGCTGGCGGCGTGTGCCACGGTGTCGGCCAGCGCGAGCTGGTCTGCGAGGAAGATCGAATCGAAGAGACCGGCCTCGGCCCGCCGGGCGACGTCGCGGTAATACTCGATGTCGCTGAGTGCCAGCGGCGACGAGTCGGGATGCCGCCACGACGCTTCGTGATGGCCGCGGCTCTGGATGAACAGATTGAGGTGGAGTTGTCGCTTCATCCCCTCACTGTGCGGCCGGTGCGTAGACGGATGCAAGCTGGCGCGAGACCAACCGGGCATAAAGGCCGCCACGCGAGACGAGCGACGCGTGCGTGCCGCTTTCCGCAACGCGGCCCTCGTCGAGCACCACGATCAGGTCGGCGTCACGCACCGTCGAGAGACGATGGGCGATCACGATGGTCGTGCGGTCGGCCTTCAGCACGTCGAGCGCGCGGCGCACCGCCTGCTCGTTCACCGCGTCGAGATGCGAGGTCGCCTCGTCGAGGATCAGGATGGGCGCGTCCTTCAGGAAGGCGCGTGCGATCGCGACGCGCTGGCGCTGACCGCCGCTCAGGCTGGTGCCGCGCTCCCCGACCGGCGAGTCGAGACCCTGTGGCAAGGTCGCGACCAGCTCGGCCAGCGACGCATGTTCCATGGCGGCCAGCAGCTCCGCCTCCGTGGCCTCGGGCCGCGCGATCAGGATGTTGGCGCGCAGCGTGTCGTTGAACAGGTAGGTGTCCTGGGCGACGAGAGCCACGAGGCCGCGCAGCTCGTCGAGCTTGTAGTCGCGCAAGTCCGCGCCGTTCAGCGTGATGCGGCCGGTATCGGGGTCCCAGAAACGCATCAGGAGCTGCGCCGTCGTGGTCTTGCCCGCGCCCGACGTGCCGACCAGTGCGATCGTCTTGCCGGCGGGGATATCGAAACTCACCTCGGACAACGCACGCCGTGTCTGGCCGGGATAGGTGAAGTTCACCTGTTCCAGCGCCAGCGCGGCGGCGCCGCGCGCCACCGGCACGCCCGGACCGTCGCGCACCGGGATCGGTTCGTTGGCCAGTGCATAGACGCGGCGCGTGGCACCCAGCGTATCGGCGAGCTGACGCCCGATCTGCGCGATCTCCGAGACCGGCAGGAAGGCCGACATGGCGAGGATGGTCATGAGCGGCAGCAGGCCGGGATCGAGCGTGCCGCGGGAAGCGAGGATCGCGCCGACCACCACGATGGCGAGGCCGCCAAGCCCGGTCAGCACTTCGAGGATGGCGTGCTGCATCGTGAGTTCGCTGAAGAAGGGCAGACGCAGCGCGATGTGGCGCTGCGACAGCTCGTCGAGCCGTTCGCCGCGCGCGCGCTCCTGCTGGTTCGCGACGATCTCGCCCAGGCCCTGCACCGAGTCGACGGCGAAGGCGCCGAGTTCGCCGGCGGCCTCGCGCGCCTGGCTGCCCAGCCGATCGACGCGCTTGCGCATCAGGAACGGACTGAGGCCGACGGCCAGCAGGAACGGCACCAGGGTGATCGCAAGCCAGCCGCTGGTCGTGGCCAGCGCGATCACCACGGCGGCGGGGATCAGGATGGCGACAAAGGCCGGCGCCACGGTGTGGGCGAAGAAATACTCGACCAGCTCGATGTCGTGCGTGGCCAGCGCCATGAGATCGCCGGTGCGGCGGCGTGTGAGATAGGCCGGTGCCAGCGCGTCGAGCTTGCGGAAGGCGTCGATGCGCATCTCGGCCAGCAGGCGGAACGCCATGTCGTGCGCCAGCCACGATTCGAACCAGTGCAGGATGCCCGAGACCGGCGCCAGGATGGCGAGCGCGATGGCCAGCCCGCCATAGGGCTGGTGGTTCTTCAGCGCCAGCACGATCAGCGCGGAGAGCACGCCGATGCCGATGAAGGCGACGACGCGCGCCACACCAAGAATGAACGTGGCCGTGAGCTTGCCCTTCCATGGCATGATGACCTTCATCAGGGCCACCACGACCTGGTACCAGGTGAGGCCCTCGGCCTTGATGATGCCTTCGGTGATGGGCTTCATCGCGCCGCCCGAGGTGCTGGCGATCGTCTCGGCGCGCTGCGGCGCGGCGAGTGAGTCTATCGTTGTGCCGGCCTGCTGCTCGCGCGCCTGTTCGGCCATGAGCTGCGAATAGACGCCGCCCCGGCTCATCAGCGCGCCGTGTTTGCCTTCCTCGGCGACATGGCCGCGGTCGAGGACGAGGATGCGATCGCAATCGATGACGCTCGACAGGCGGTGGGCCAGGATCAGCGTCGTGCGGCCCTGCATCAGCCGGTCGAGCGCTTCCTGGATCACCGCCTCGTTCTCGGCGTCGACGGCGGACAGCGCTTCGTCGAGCACGAGAATGGGCGTGTCGCGCAGCAGTGCGCGGGCAATGGCGACCCTCTGGCGCTGACCGCCCGAGAGCTTGATGCCCTTCTCGCCGATGATCGTCGCGTAACCCTGCGGCAGGCCCGCGATGAAGTCGTGGATGTTGGCGGCTCGCGCCGCGTCCTCCAGCTCTTCCTGCGAAGCGCCGGGACGGCCGAGACGGATGTTCTCCTCGACCGTGCCGTGGAACAGGAACGTGTCCTGGTTCACGACGGAGATCAGCGAGCGGATCTGCGCGAAGGACAGCGTGCGCAGGTCGTGGCCGCCCAGCAGGATGCGGCCCTGGTCGGGATCGTAGAAGCGCAGCAGCAGACGCACGATCGACGACTTGCCGCCGCCCGAGGAGCCGACGAGGCCCAGCCGCTCGCCGGCGGCCGCCGTGAAGTTCAGCCCCTCATGCACGGTGCGGCGCGTGCCCGGATAGGAAAAGCGCACGTTCTCGAAGGTTATGGTCGGCGCCAGGAGCCCGTCGAGCCGCGCCGGCGCCGGATCGGCGACCGACGGCGTGTCGTCGAGGATGCGGTAGATGCCCTGTGCCGCCGAGAGGCCGACCATGCCCTGGTGCAGCACCGAGCGCAGCTCGCGCATCGGCCGGAAGATCTCGATGCCCAGCATAAGGATGATCAGCAGCGCCGTCAGCGTCATCGAGCCGGCCTCGACCCGCGACGCGCCGTAGATCAGCGCCGCGGCCGCGCCACCCGCGATCGAGGTGTCGGTGATGCCGCGTGCCAGCGAGTTGGTGCCCAGCACCCACATGGTGCGGCGAAAGAGATCGCGCGCTTCCACTTCGAGCTTGTCGGCGCGTGTCTTGCCCTGGCCGAAGGCCTTCAGCGTCGCCAGCCCCTGGATCGAATCGAGGAACTCTGCGGCGAACGACTTGTAGGCGGTCATACGCGCGATCGAGGCGCGGACGTCCCACTTGTGCCAGAGCGCGGGGGCGAACAGCGCCACCAGCGCGAAGCCCAGCATGACCAGCGCTACCGGCAAGTCGATGAAGGAGATCACGGCGAAGATCAGGATCGGCGTCAGCAGCGCGATCAGGAACTGCGGCAGGAACTGGCCGAAATAGGTTTCGAGCTGCTCGACGCCGTCGATCATCGACAGCGTCAGGCCGCCGGAGCGCTGGCGGCCGACCGTCGCGGGTCCGAGCGACGCCACTTTGTCGTAGAGCGTGCGGCGCAGCACCTTCTGCACACGCGCCGCCGTCTCGTGCGCCATGACCGCGCGCCAGTGCTCGGCAACGCCGCGCAGCACCATGACCCCCGCGATCAGCAGTATCGGCCACACCAGCTCCTGCAGCGGGCGCCCGACGAAGATCTGGCCGATCAGCCATCCCAGCAGGCCGAGCCGCGCGATGCCACAGGCGACGCCCAGCAGGCCGATGGCGACGGTTGCGGCGATGCGGGCGCGCACGCCCTTGGTGAAGACGAGCAGGCGGGGTTCGATGTGCATGAGGCGATGCTAGGGCGAACATCCGTATTCGTCAGTCCACATTTCGGAAAAGCCTCTGTACATTTATGAACATGGACGCCAACTGGGACGACTTGCGCATTTTCCTGGCCCTCGCCCGCGCCGGCACGCTGACGACGGCCGCCAAGGCGCTGGGGGTCAGTCATCCGACCGTGTCGCGGCGGATTCAGGCGCTCGAAGCGCAGATCGGCGCGCGGCTGTTCGACCGCCTGCCCGACCGTTTCGTGCCGACCAGTGCAGGCGAGGAGCTTCTGGCCGACACCGAGGCGATGGAGAAGGCGGCGCAATCCATCCACCGCCGCAGCGCCGGCCTCAGCGACACGGTGAGCGGCACGGTGCGCCTGTCGGCGGAGGAGGCGACAGCCGCCCTGATCGCCCGCTATTCCGCCCAGCTCCGGAACAAGCTGCAGCAGATCGAGTTCGAAGTGATCTCGAGCCATACGCTGGCCAACCTGTCACGCCGCGAGGCCGATCTCCTGATCCGCGAGCAGGTGCCCGAACTGCACGGCATCGTCGCCCGCAAGCTCGGCCGTCTCGCCTACGCGATCTATGCCGCGCGCGATTTTCCAGTGAAGCGAACCAGCCCGGCGGCGCTGGCCGCGCTGCCCTGGGTGGGCTTCGACGACGATCATCTCCGCATGCAGGGGCAGAGCTGGCTGCTGGAGTTTCGGGGCGGACGCCGGCCGGAAATCCGCGGCAACAACTGGCTGGTCCTGCACGAGGCGGCGCGCACCGGCGCCGGGCTCGCGGTGCTGCCCTGCCATCTCGCGGATCCCGACCCGTTGCTGCGCCGGATCGGCGGCATTCTGCCGGACGTCTTCGCCGACCAGTGGCTGCTGGTCCACCGCGACCTGCGCGCGTTGCCGAGGGTGCGCGCTGTGATGGACGAGGTCATCGCGCTCTTCCAGCGCGAGCGTGCTTTGCTCGAAGGTCGCTCACGCCCATCCGCGAAAGGCGAGGCAACGGCTTAGCGGGAATGCCAGCCCTTGTGCAGCATGTCGTTTAGGCTGACGATGCTGAAAACGACGCGCGGCTGGAGTGGCGCGCGCCCAGCGAGGAAACCATGAAGACGATCATTCTTGCCTTGGCTTTGAGTGCGTTTGCCGCCGAGGTCCATGCCGAAGGCTGGGTGCTGCCGACGGCGGCGAAACCCGAGGACGTCGGACTGTCGTCGGTGCAGTTGAAGCGCATCGAGACGGCGACGCAGAAGCATATCGACGACGGCCTTGTGCCGGGCGCCGTCATGCTCGTGGCGCGGCGCGGCAAGGTCGCGTGGGTATCGACGCTGGGCAAGCGCGATCCGGCGGCGTCGCCCGATCCGATGAAGGCCGATTCTATCTTCCGCATCTATTCCATGACCAAGCCGATCGTCAGCGTCGCGGTCATGCAGATGGTGGAGGAGGGCCGCCTGCAGGTCAGCGATCCGGTGTCCAAGTTCCTGCCCGAACTCGGCAGGATGAAGGTCGCCCAGGAGAAGACCGGCGCCGACGGCACGCCCACGCTGCTGCTGTCGGACCCCGAACGGCCTATGACGGTACAGGACCTGCTGCGTCATACGTCCGGCCTGATTTATGGCGGTCGCGGCGCGTCGCTGGTGAATCAGGCCTATGTCACGGCCAAGATCGGCGATCGCTCGATGAGCAACCAGGAATTCGTGACCAAGCTCTCGACCCTGCCGCTGCGTTTCTCGCCGGGCGCGCGCTGGGAGTACGGCGTCTCGACCGACGTGCTGGGGCGTCTCATCGAGGTGGTCGACGGCAAGACCCTGGGCGAATCGCTCTCGGAACGCATCTTCAAGCCGCTCGGCATGGTCGACACGCAGTTCCAGGTGCCGGCCGCCAAGCTGGCGCGGGCCGCGCAGCCCGGGCCGCGTCCCGGCGGCCAGCCGATGACGCCGCGCTTCAAGGTCGATGACGGTGCGAAGTATGAATCCGGCGGCGGCGGGCTCACCTCGACGATGGCCGACTATCTGCGCTTTGCCGCCATGCTGTCGAACGGCGGTGAACTGGACGGCAAGCGCCTGATCGGCAAGCAGACGCTGGCCTTCATGACGGCGGATCATACCGGGCCGACGCGGCCGGGCCGGCCGCCGGGACTGGGCTTCGGTCTGGGCTTCGAAGTCCGGACCATGACGGGCGAGGCGGCGCTGCCGGGCTCGGTGGGCGAGTATGGCTGGGCCGGCAATGCCGGAACGCTGTTCTGGGTCGACCCGAAGAGCGAACTGACTGCAATTTACATGGTGCAGGTGAGCGATCCCGACCGGATTGCGCTGCGCAATCAATTCCGCAGCATGGTGCAAGCCGCGATCATCGACTAGAAGGGCCTCCTCTAGGGAGGTTCTTCATGATCCGTCGTTCGTTCCTGGCGCTGTCGGGCCTGCTTCTGGCCGGTCCGGTCGCCGCCCAGCAGCCGCCGCTCAAGGTCGCGCTGATCTACAGCAAGACCGGTCCGCTCGAAGCCTACGCGCGGCAGACCGAGGCCGGCTTCATGCTGGGCCTGGAATACGCGACCAAGGGCACGATGGAAGTCGACGGCCGCAAGATCCAGGTCATCCTGAAGGACGACCAGTTCAAGCCGGATCTCGCCAAGGCCGCGCTCGAGCAGGCCTATGGCGACGACAAGGTCGACATCGCCGTCGGCACCACGGGCTCGGCGGGCGCGCTCGCCATGCTGCCGGTCGCCGAGGAATACAAGAAGTTGCTGATCGTCGAGCCGGCCGTGGCCGACCAGATCACCGGCGAGAAGTGGAACCGCTACATCTTCCGCACCGGGCGCAACTCCACGCAGGACGCTCTGGCTTCTGCCGCGACCTTGAAGGACGAGAACATCAGCATCGCCACGCTCGCCCAGGATTATGCGTTCGGCAAGGACGGCGTCGCCGCGGTGAAGGCCGCCCTGGCTGCCGTCGGGTCCAAGGCCAAGGTCGTCCACGAGGAATACGCCCCGCAGGCCACGACCGACTTCACCGCGTCGGCACAGCGCATCTTCGACGCGCTGAAGGACAAGCCCGGCCGCAAGGTCGTGGTCGTGGTGTGGGCCGGCGCCCATCCGCTGCCGAAGCTGATGGACCTGAAGCCCGAGCGCTTCGGCATCGAGATGGCGCCAGGCGGCAACCTGCTGCCGGTGATGGCCGGCTGGAAGCAGTTCCCCGGCCTCGAAGGCGCGATCTACTACTATTGGGGCTTCCCCAAGAACCCGGTGAACGACTGGCTGGTCACCGAATACAAAAAGAAGAACAACGGCGTGCCGCCGGACTTCTTCGTGGCGGGCGGCATGAGCGCCGCCATCGCGCTGGTCGAGGGAGTGAAGCAGGCCAAGTCGACGGACAGCGAGAAGCTGATCGCGGCGATGGAAGGCATGAGCTTCGATACGCCCAAGGGCACGATGACCTTCCGCAAGGAAGACCACCAGGCCCTGCAGGAGATGTATCACTGGCGCATGAAGAAGAATGCGCCGGACAATGTCGACCTGCTCGAACTCGTGCGCGTGATCCCGGCCAACGAGATGACGCTGCCGATCAAGAACAAGCGCTAAGGAGTCAGCGGAGCGCGCCGCTGAAGTGACGCGTTCCGCTGAGCCCGATGCTCGAGACCAAAGATCTCACCATCCGTTTCGGCGGACATGCGGCCGTCGACGGGGTGTCGTGCGCCTTTGAGAAGGGCACGCTTACCTCGATTGTCGGGCCGAACGGTGCGGGCAAGACGACCTATTTCAACCTGATCTCCGGGCAGCTCGCGGCCACGTCCGGCCGCGTGACCCTGAACGGCGAGGACATCACGAACCTCGCCGCGCCGCGCCGCACGCGGCTTGGTCTCGGCCGCGCCTTCCAGCTCACCAATCTCTTTCCCAATCTCAGCACGCTCGAGAACGTGCGGCTGGCGGTGCAGGTGAAGAGCGGCAAGGGCTACGACCTGTTCAGCCGCACGCTGACGCATCGCGAACTGATCGACCGGGCGATGGCGCATCTCGCGGCCGTGTCGCTGGCCGATCGGGCCCAGGCGATCGCCGCAACCCTGCCGCACGGCGACCAGCGAAAGCTCGAGGTCGCGATCCTGCTGGCGCTCGAGCCCGACGTCTTCATGTTCGACGAACCGACGGCCGGCATGAGCATCGACGAAGTCCCGACCATCCTCGACATCATCGCCGCCATCAAGAAGCGCGGCGACAAAACCATCCTGCTGGTCGAGCACAAGATGGACGTTGTGCGCTCCCTGTCGGATCGTATCGTCGTGCTGCATCAGGGCAGGCTGGTCGCTGACGGTGAGCCCGCCGAGGTTATCAGCTCCGCCATCGTGCGTGAGGCCTATCTCGGGGGCGCCGCATGAGTGAGTCGCTCCTCAGCCTGCGCGGCGTTCAGACGAACATCGGGCGCTATCACATCCTGCATGGCGTCGAGTTCGATGTGGCCGAGGGCGGGCTCACCATGTTGCTGGGGCGCAACGGGGCGGGGAAGACCACGACCCTGCGCACCATCATGGGCATGTGGCGCGCGGCGGCCGGCGAGATCCGGTTCGACGGCCGCGACATCACCCACCTGGCCACGCCCGACATCGCGCGGCTGGGCATCGCCTATGTGCCGGAAAGCATGGCGATCTTCGCGGACCTGACGGTGCAGGAGAATTTGGTGCTGGCCGCGCGCTCGGGACCCATCGACCCGCAGCGGCTCGACTGGATCTTCGGGCGCTTCGAGGCGCTGAAGCGGTTCTGGACGCTGCCCGCGGGCCTCCTGTCGGGCGGCCAGAAGCAGATGCTGGCGGTGGCGAGGGCCATCATCGAGCCGCGACGCCTGCTGCTGATCGACGAGCCGACCAAGGGACTCGCGCCGGCCATCATCGCCAACATGATCGACGCCTTCCGCGAACTGAAGGATGGTCAGTCGACCTTGCTGGTGGTCGAGCAGAACTTCGCCTTCGCGCGCCAGCTCGGCGATTCCGTCGCGGTGATGGACGACGGGAAGGTCGCGCACGAGGGCGGCATGGCCGACTTCGCCGCCGACTCCGCCCTGCAGCAGCATCTGCTCGGCCTCGGCATGGATACGCATCAATGAAACGCGCCCCATGAAACGTGATTGGCTCCCGCTGCTGTTGATCCCGGTCCTGATGATCGGCGCCCTGCCGCTGATCGGCTCGCCGGCCAGCTGGGTGACGCTCACCGTCGCGGGCCTGGCGATGGGCCTGATGATTTTCATCATGGCGTCGGGCCTCACGCTCACCTTCGGCCTGATGGACGTGCTCAACTTCGGCCATGGCGCCTTCATCGCCGTAGGCGCCTTCGTGGCCGCGAGCGTCATGCTGGCGCTGGCGCCGTGGATGACTTCCGACTCGATCTGGCTGAACCTCGCGGCCATCGGACCCGCGGTGCTGGCGGCCATGGTGGTGAGCGGCGTGCTGGGGCTCGGCTTCGAACGGGTCATCGTGCGGCCGGTCTACGGCCAGCATCTGAAGCAGATCCTGGTGACCACCGGCGGGCTGATCGTGGCCGAGCAGCTCCTCAAGGTGATCTGGGGTCCCGACCAGATCACGCTCAGCCGGCCGACGGCGTTGCGCGGCGCCTTCCTGTTCGGTGATATCGCAATCGAGAAGTATCGCGTGCTGGCCGTTATCGTGGGGCTCGTCGTATTCGCCGCGCTGGCGCTGACGCTCAACCGCACGCGGCTCGGACTGCTGATCCGCGCCGGCGTCGAGAACGGCGAGATGGTCGAGGCGCTGGGCTACCGCATCCGGCGCCTGTTCGTCGGCGTGTTCGTGGTCGGCTCGGCATTGGCAGGCCTCGGCGGCGCCATGTGGGGGCTCTACCAGGAGACGGTGACGGCGGCGATCGGCGCCCAGGTCGCCGTGCTGGTGTTCATCGTCATCATCATCGGCGGGCTGGGCTCGGTCGGCGGCTGCTTCGTCGGCGCGCTGCTGGTCGGCCTGACGGCCAACTATATCGGCTTCCTGGCGCCCAAGGTGGCGCTGGGCTCCAACATCCTGCTGATGGCGTTGGTCCTGCTGTGGCGGCCGCAGGGCCTCTATCCCGTGGCGAAGAGGTAGGGCCATGCTTCGCTCGATCCTGTCCGACGACCTGCCGCGCAGCCGCTGGCTGGCAATCGCGCTCGTCGCCATCCTGGTGGGACTGGCGGTCGCGCCGTTCCTCTTCCCGGGCGCCAAGTCGTTGAACGTCGCGGCGAAGATCTGCGTCTTCATCGTGCTGGCCGCGTCGTTCGACCTGCTGCTGGGCTATACTGGCATCGTCTCCTTCGCCCACACCATGTTCTTCGGCATCGGTGCCTATGGCGTCGCCATTTCGCTGACGCGGATGGGGGCGGGATGGGATGCCGTCGCCGTCGGCGTCGTCGCAGGTCTCGTGGTCGCCATCGCGCTGGCCACGGTGATCGGCCTGTTCAGCCTGAGGGTGCGCACGATCTTCTTCGCCATGATCACGCTCGCCGTCGCCAGCGCCTTCGCGATCCTGGCGTCGCAGCTTTCCGACCTGACGGGCGGCGAGGACGGGCTGAACTACAGGCTGCCGGCGGCTTTGCGCGCGTCCTTCTCCTTCGGCGATACGCTGTTCGGCGTACGCCTCAACGGCCGGCTGGTAGACTACTATCTCGTCTACGCCGCGTCGCTGGTGCTGATCCTGGTCCTGCTGCGCATCGTCAACTCACCGTTCGGTAGCGTGCTGATGGCGATCCGCGAGAACCCGTTCCGCGCCGAGGCGATCGGCTACCGCACCGTGGTCTACCGCACCATCGCGAGCTGCATCGCCGCCGCCACGGCGGCGCTGGCCGGTGCGCTGCTTGCATTGTGGTCCAGCCAGACCAATCCCGACACGACGCTCAGCTTCGACATCATGGTCGACATCCTGCTGATGGTGGTGATCGGCGGCATGGGCACGATGTACGGCGCCGTGATCGGCGCAGTGCTGCTGGTTTTCGCCCAGAACTACCTGCAGGACCTGCTGGCGATCGCCAACAAGGCGCTGACCGGCGTGCCGCTGCTCGCCAACCTGTTCCATCCCGACCGGTGGCTGCTGTGGCTTGGGGTGGCCTTCATCCTTTGCGTCTACTTCTTCCCGGCGGGCATCGTCGGCCGGCTGCGCCAGAAGCGTTAATCAGCGACTTCCGGGAAAGGGCTCGACATAGGTCTCGCCGCTGCGGCCGTAGTAGACGGCGCGCTGGCCCTGCATCGAGACGAGGTAGCCCACGCAGCCGGCTTCCATGATCTGCTGGCAGAAGGCCAGGTACTTCGTCCTGCCGGCCTGGATCGATCGCACTGCCGCCAGCACGCCGTCGGGGGAGAAGGAACTGGCTGGCCGTGAGTCGACCGTCTTGCCGGTGACGCGATGGGACTGACCGTCGGGCATGAAGTAGGTCGATTCCCCGCGCACCAGGTCGACGTGATAGCGCTCGACACCGGCCGCGATCAGGCGTCCCACGACCTCGCCGAAGGTGATGCGTTCCTCGTGGGAGGCCCGGGTGCATTCCTCGATGACGGCGATGTCCATGGTTCTGTCCTACCTGGTGGGAATGGTCTTGAGACCGTGCCGGCGCACGATGTCCTTGAGCGTCTTCTCCAGGGCCGCGCGCTCGGCGGGCTTCAGGTGGCCGAAGAACTCTGCGTCGTTACGGTCGGCCAGCGCCGACAGAGCCGGCACCAGCCTCCGTCCGGCTGCCGTCAGCGCCAGCGTCTGCTGGCGCCGGTCCTCGGTGGAAGCGGTGCGCTCGACGAGCTCCTTGGCGACCAGGCGATCGGCAAGCTTGGAGATCGCGCCGCGTGTCATGCCCAGGTGGTCGGCCAGCAGGCTGGGCGGTACGCCGTCGCCGTCGAACAGGTCGCGCAACACGACCCATTCGGCGACGGTCACGTCGCGTGCCTGCAGCTTGAGGCTGAAAGCATGCGAGACGTGGTTGGACACGAAGCGCAGCCAGTAGCCGAGATGGGTTTCGAGATCGGATGCCATTGATTGACTAGGAAACTATTTTGGAATGGTTTCCTAGTCAACTAAATTGATCGACAGCACCCCACTCGAGTGGCGCGCTCCTGGTAATGACTACAGTTCGATCTGGCGGATGCCGCCGCGGGGGCGGCCGGCCTCGATTTCCTGCCAGAGGATCTCGTGGCCCTTGGGAAGCGGACGGTTGTTCCGCATGGTCAGCCAGAGGCGCAGCAGCATGCGGTCGTGGCCGGACGTCGCGTCGTCCTCGAACGGTGTGCGGCCGTGATAGGTGACGTGGCTGTTGATGAGCTGCAGGTCGCCGGGCTCGAGCGTCATCTCGAAGCACAGCTCCTCGGCGGTCTGCATCAGCACCTCGATCGCCTCGCGCTGGGCGTCGGTGAGCTTCGGCACGCCGGGTGCCATCTGGGCCGCTTCGATGAAGGTCAGCGAATAGTGCGAGGTGAACTTGCCGTCGCGCAGGCCGAAGATCGGCAGCGGATAGGCGGTTTCGCGCGTCGTCGCCTCGCCGTCCTTCTTGGTCCCTTCCTCGCCGAAGCGGCTGCGCCAGTAATCCTGGAACAGCAGTTCGAGCAGGTCGGGCCGCCGTTCGAGAATGGCGTTGTGGATCGCCGGCGTGGAGGCGAGCTTGCTGACGCCGCCGGCGCGCGCCTGGCGCACGCAGAGCAGGCCTACCACGTCGGTGCGGTCGGTATGGAAGCGCAGTCCACCATTGGTCAGCGTGCGCGCGTAGGAGGAGAGGAAGGTCGAACCCTTCTCGTCCTTCGTCTCGCCGTAGGTGCGGCCGACATGGGCGCCCTCGTCGCGGATCGCGCGCATCAGCTCGCCGTTGCGGTTCTGGAAGACCGGCGTGCCGATATGCGTGCCGATGGCGAAGTAAAGGCGGCGCAGATCCTCTTCGTCGTAGCGATCGACGGGAATGCCGCGCAGCTTGACGATGCCGCTGCCGTTCTCGAGTTCGTCGGCGACGTCGTCGAACAATTCGTCGAGCGAGGGCAGGTAGAAATCTTCCCGGGTGATCTCCTGCCACGGCATGCCACGCAGGCCCTTGAGGGCCGCGTCGAGCTCGTCGATGCCATCGGGCGTGAGGTCGCGAATCCAGCGCGAGGAGTTCTTGATGTCCTTGCCGTGCCAGACGGACGGACCGGTGAGGGGGGTACGGTTGCTCATGAACGATACAATAGCAGAGGGCGCCCCCCGTTGCTCAACGGCCAATCGGCCGCGCATAGTGCGTGCAGGGGAGAGAAAATTTCATGATGACCGCGTTTGCGGAATGGCGGGGCTGGCGCCTTGTCTCCGCTGTCCTGACCGTTCTCGTCGGTTTCTATTTCGTCTTCTTTGCCGTGACGCGACCGGCGCTCGACTGGGATGTCGTGGGCTACACGATGGCTATCCTGAAGAGTGGCTCGACCGCGGCGGACGGAACGATCGACGTCGTGGCGCTGCACCAACGAAGCTGGAGCGCGGTGAAGCCGCATCTATCGCCCGCGGCGCTGGCCTATCTGACGACCGGTTCCAGCTATTCCGAAACCCAGCATGTCGACCCGACAGCCCTGATAAGCCAGCTTCCGCTCTACGAGATCAAGTATGGCTACATCCTCGTCCTCAAGTCGGTGACGCTGGCGCTCGAGCCGGTGCGGGCCATCGTCATGGTCAGCCTGGTCGGCGCGCTCGGCGTCCTGGCGCTCCTCGTCCAGGGCGCCTGGCGCCTCGACGGCATCGCAACCCTGGGCTGGCTGCCGATCGTGCTGCTGTTCGGTCTGGGTAGCTTCGCCAGCATGGTGTCGCCGGACATGATCTTCACCTTCGCCTGCGTGGCCGGCATTGCCGCCCTGCTGGCGGAGCGGGTCCGGCTGGCTGTTCTCTGCTTTCTCCTGGCGGTGCTGCTGCGGCCCGACGGCATCATCCTGAACGTGGTGTTGAGCGGTGTGCTGGCCGCGCGCCGGCAAAGCCGTGCCGCCCTTGTGCTGCTGCTGGGGTCGGCCGTGGCCGCGACCTTCGCGTTCTATGCCGGCAAGCATATCGGCTGGTGGTCGCAGTTCCATTTCAACTTCGTCGGGCCGCAGAACGTCCTGACGGACTTCCAGCCGGCCTTCGATCCCGGTCTCTACTTCAGGATTCTCCTGACGCAGATCGGCACGGTCTCACACCTGTCTTGGGTGCATGCGGCCGTCGCCGCGGTGCTGACGGCGATCCTGCTGCTGGGACGTCCCGCCAGCGGCCGCTGGGCAAGCCTTCTCCTGGGGGCGTTGCTGGTCGCGGCGGGCGTGCGATTCCTGCTCTACCCGTCGTCCGAGATCCGGTTCTACATACCGCACCTCTTCGGAATCGGCCTGATCATCCTCTACGCCGCACAGGCCCGGCTCCGGCCGGCGGCCGCGTAAGAAATCAGCCGAGCGGCTTGCGCATGTTGATCGACGTCGGCCGATCGAATCCGGGATGGGCCTCGCGCGACGTCTCGCGATAGCCCAGCGACGCGAACAGGCGCTGGTTCTCGGTGAGGACGATCCGCACGCCCAGCCGGACGCCGGCCAGGCCGCGTCGCCGGGCCTCGCCTTCGACCGCCTCGATCAGACGGCGCGCCAGCCCCTGGCCGCGCGCCAGCGGCCGGACCGAGAGCCGGCCGAAATAGAGATCGCCCTCCATTTCCTCGACCAGCACGCAGCCCAGCATCTCGCCGCCGCGTTCGGCGACGATGGCGCTCGCGCCCCTGGCGAGTTCGGCCGCGATTCCCTCGGCGGTTTCGCGAAACGCGCCGGACTCCGGTACGAGCTTGCCGCGATATTGCGCGAAGGAGGCGGCGATGGTGGCCGCGATCGATGCTGCATCGCCGATGGTGGCCGTGCGCAGGACTGAAGTGTCGCTCATGCGCTTTTTCTCGCGTAGGCTCCGCGCAAAATCGAGAGGAAAGAGCGGATGGCCCTGATCACCTACCTGACCCGTATCCAGTTCGACTTCGGCGCGCTGAAGCTTCTGGAGTCCGAACTGCAGCTCATGGGCATGCGCCGGCCCCTGATCGTCACCGACAAGGGCGTCATTTCCGCCGGCCTGTGGGCGAAGGTGAAGGAACAGCTTCCCGGCAACATGCCGATCACGCTCTACGACGGCACGCCGGAGAATCCAACCGAAGCCGCCATGCGCGATGCGCTCAAGATCTACAAGGACGAGGGCTGCGACGGCATCATCGCGATCGGCGGCGGCTCGCCGATGGACCTCGCCAAGGCGGTCGCGCTGATGGCGACGCATCCCGGCCCGTCGCTGCAGCCTTATTCGTTCGTCGAGGGCGGCGCGGGCAAGATAACCGCCGCCGTGGCGCCCATGGTCGCGATCCCGACCACGTCGGGTACCGGAAGCGAAGTGAGCCGCGGCGGCGTCATCATCATGGATTCCAGGCGTAAGCTGGCAATCGGCAGCCCGTATCTGATCCCGCGCCTGGCGCTGATCGATCCGGAACTGACGATGAGCCTGCCGCCGCATCTCACGGCCGGCACCGGCATGGATGCTTTGACGCACAACATCGAGTGCTACCTCGCCAACGTCTTCAATCCGCCAGCCGATTCAATCGCGCTCGATGGGCTGGAGAAGGCCTGGAAGTATGTCGAGCGCGCCACGAAGGACGGGCAGGATCGCGAGGCACGCTACAACATGGCGGTGGCCGCTATGGAGGGCGCCATGGTCTTCCAGAAGGGACTGGGCGCGGTGCACGCGCTTTCCCATCCGACGGGCGGCCTCAAGGGCTACCGCCTTCACCACGGCACCCTGAACGCGATCTACCTGCCGGCGGTGCTGCGCTTCAACGAGCCGGCGGTGGGCGACAAGTTCAAGCGGGTGGCGCAGGTCATGGGCCTGCCCGAAAGCGAGGCCAATGCCCCGGGCGTCGCCAATGCCGTGGCGGCGCTCAACGAGCGGCTGGGCATCCCGAAGGGCCTGGGTGCGGCGGGACTGGCGCAGGACACGATCGAGAAGATCGCCGAGGGCGCGATGGGCGACCACTGCCATCTCTCGACGCCGCGCCAGCCCACCAAGGCGCAGTATATCGACCTGATCGAACAATCGTGGGGCTGACAGGAATAGCAACATCCTCATCCTGAGGAGGCGCAGAGCGCCGTCTCGAAGGATGGGCAACAACGTGACTGGTCCGACCCTTCGAGACGGCCGCTTGCGCGGCCTCCTCAGGGTGAGGTCATTGGTTGATGGGGAGAAGACATGAAGGTCAAAGGCAAGGTCTGCGTCGTCACCGGCGCGGCGGGCGGCATCGGCGAGGCGATCGCGCGGCGCTTCGCGAAAGAGGGCGCCAAGGGGCTGGTCGTGGCCGACATGGATGCCGGCCGGCTCGACAAGGTCGCCAAGGACATCGGTGCGCTCGCCGTGGCGGGCGACATCGGGCAGGAGTCCGAGGTCAAGAGGCTGATCGAAGAGGCCGAGAAGAAGTTCGGCGAGGTCGACATCTTCTTCTCCAACGCAGGCATCGGCCGCGGCGGTCACGAGGATGCGACCGACAAGGACTGGGCGGATTCGTGGGCAATCCACGTCATGGCGCATGTTTATGCCGCCCGCGTGCTGGTGCCGCAGATGCTGAAGCGCGGCGAGGGTTACCTGCTGAACACCGCCAGCGCGGCCGGCCTTCTGGCCTCGATGGGCTCGGCGCCCTATGGCGTCACCAAGCAGGCGGGTGTTGCGCTCGCCGAGCATCTTTCGATCCAGTATGGCGACCGCGGCATCCGCGTCTCGGTGCTGTGCCCGCAGGCCGTCGACACCAACATGCTGCGCATGGCCGGCGCGACTGCGGCGTCGGTCGACGGCGTGATCAATACCGATGCGGTTGCGCAAACCGTCATCGAGGCGATGGATGAGGAACGCTTCCTGATCCTGCCGCATCCCGAGGTGAAGGAATACATGACCCGCAAGCTCGATCGCGATCGCTGGCTGCGCGGCATGCGCCGCCTGCGCGACAAGACGGGCGAGGGACAGGCCAAACGCTGACGAAGGATCCCTCACTTCGTTCAGGATGACACAATTGATGGGATTTGCGCAGTGCGCCACTTCCAGACAAGCGTGTCATCCTGAGCGCAGCGAAGGATCCTTGATTCATCTCGATCGCTTCGCGCTTCGTTGCCCCGCATGATTACCTACGTCCAATCCCTGTTCGCCGAGACCGGCCTGTGGACGGCGCTCGGCGTCACGCTGGTTGCCGGTTTGATGCGCGGATTCGCGGGCTTCGGCTCGGCGATGCTGATGGCGCCGATCTTCGCCATCCTGTTCGGCTCGGCCGAGATGGTCGTGACGGTCGTCGCCATCGAGCTCGTCGTGTCGCTGCAGCTCTTCCCACAGGTCCGCCGGCATGCCGACTGGAAGGTGCTGATGCCCATGAGCATCGCGGCGTGCCTGGCCATGCCGGCGGGCGTATGGCTGCTCGCGAGCGTCGACAAGAACACGATCGTGACGTCGGTCTCGGCCGTGATCGTGGCCTTCGTGCTGCTGATGTGGACCGGCTGGAAATACACCGGCCGCCGCTCGACCACGGCGACCGTGATCGTCGGCGCCGTCTCGGGGGCGATGATGGCAACGACCAGCGTCGGCGGCCCGCCGGTGCTGCTCTATCTCCTGTCAGGCAACGATCCGCCGCAGGTCAATCGCGCCAACATCGTCACCTACTACTTCCTGACGCAGTTCCTGCTGATCGTGATCGTACTGGCGACCGGAGTGGCGGGCGTCGATGCCTTGGCCCGCGCCGTCGTGCTGTTCCCGGTCATGGTGCTGGGCGCCTGGGCGGGCGGCCGGCTTTTCCACGGGCTGGCGAGCGAGCGGCTGTACCGCAACGTCGCCCTCACGATCCTCTTCCTGACGGGCCTGTTCGGCCTTCTGAGGAACTGGCTGGTGGCCTGAGAGACGGTGTAGGATGCGCCATCCATGGAGATTTGCATGCGTATCCTCGCCGCCGGATTTGTCGCCCTCGTCATGACCCTGGGCTTTTCGTCCGCCTCCCGGGCCGACGACCTCCTGACGGAGTGCATGGTCACCAGCTCGGAAAAAATGTGCCAGTGCATGATCGCGCGAATCCCTGCCGATCAGCGTGCCAATGCGATCCTCGGCCTGCGCAAGTCGAACCAGTCGGTGAGCGTGAGCGGCAACCTGCTCAATCCGTCGAACCTCTCGCCGCAGGAAATGCAGGGCCTCAACGCCGTCGTCGCCGCGCAGGCCTACTGCATGTAGTCGGGCGCTTCAGCCCCTCCGCAATCCTCTAGGCTGGCGGCCAAGGCCGCGTTATCTTCCCGCCCATAGATGTGATGCCGGTCAACGGCGCGATCCATGGGAGGGCCTGATGGCACTGTTTTCTCGCAGATTCGGTTTGGTGGCGGCGCTCACGGCCGCCCTCGCGGCTCCGGCCTTCGCGCAGGCGCCCGCGGCGGCCCCCGTGCGCGGCGGCGCACTGACGATCGGAGTTGAAAGCGACTTCGAAGGGTTCGATCCAGTCCGGGCCGGCGTCTACTCCAATTCGACGGTGACGGCGGCCTCGCTGTTCTACGAGACGCTGATGCGGCTCGACGACAAGGGCAACCTGCTGCCGGCGCTCGCGCTGTCGATGACGCCCAACGAGGAGGGCAGCGTCTGGACGGCCAAGATCCGGCCGAACGTGAAGTGGCACGACGGCACGCCGTTCACCGCCCAGGCCGTGGCCGACCATTTCAACCGCCTGCTCGACCCGGCCAACCGCTTTGCCGGCCGTGCCTATCTCGCCATCGAGAAAGTCGAGGCGCCGGACGATTTGACCGCTGTGTTCAAGATGCGCGGCCCCAATGCGGCACTGCCCCGGACGCTGGCACAGCCGACCGTCACCACGCTCATCATCTCAGTGAAGGCCGCCCAGGAGAAGGGCGCCGACTACAACCGCAATCCCGTCGGTACCGGCCCGTTCGTGTTCAAGGAATGGCGCGCAGCCGACCGGCTGGTCGCCGAGCGCAATCCCAACTACTGGGACAAGGACAAGCCCTATCTCGATCGCGTGACCGTGCGGCCGCTGCCGGATTCGGACGCCCGCTACGCCAGTCTGGTGAAAGGCGACGTCCAGGTTATCTGGGAAGATCGCGCCGAGAACATCGTCAAGGCGAAGAAGGACAAGAACCTTCACGTGCTCACCTGGGTGGGCAGCGGCGCGCTGGTCATCCCGCTCAACACTCAGCGCGAGCCGCTGAACGACAAGCGCGTGCGCCAGGCCGTCTCGATGGCCCTGAACCGCAAGGCCAATGCCGCGGTGCTGACGCAGGGCCTGCGTCCCGTGCATGACGATCCGTACGGCCCGAGCTCGGGCATCGAGTGCAAGGACAACGGGGCGCTGAAGTACGATCCGGAGGCGGCGCGCAAGCTGGTGGCCGACTATGGCAAGCCCGTGAAGCTCACCATGACGGTCACCGCCACGCCACGCGGCCGCGAGGGTGCGCAGGTCTTCCAGGCCGACATGAAGAAGGCCGGCATCGACGTCGAGATCAAGCCGGTCGACCAGACCCAGCTCGTGAAGGAAGCGCTGACGCGCGACTTCCAGGTCACCGGCTGGCGCATCATCGATCTCGCCGACGTCGATCCGCAGATGTTCGCCAACTTCCACTCCAAGAGCCCGATCAACTTCTCCGGCTACAACAACGCGGAAGTCGACCGTCTGCTGCTGGTCGGCCGCACCAGCCTCGACGAGAACAAGCGCAAGGCCGCCTACTGCGACCTGATCAAGATCCTGAACGACGACGCGGTGTGGCTGTGGAGCGGCAGCAACATCGATTTCGCCATCACCCGCGCCAACGTGCGCGGCATTCCCGCGCTGCGCGGCGGCGCCGTGCAGGTCGAAAGCGCCTGGTTCGCGAAGTAGGGCCAGGCGTCTCGTAGGCCAAGCGCAGGGCGTCTTCGGTGCCGTGGATTTTCCGCCAGCTGGCGAGGCTGGTCGTCGTGCTGTTCTGCGTGACGCTGCTCACCTACATGATCGTCAACATCCTGCCGGGGGATGTGGCGATCGTGATCCTGGGCAACCTTGCAACGCCGGAGGACATTGCCGGCCTGCGCGCCGACCTTGGCCTCGATCGGCCGATGCTGGTTCGGTACTTCGACTGGCTGGGCTCGGCGCTGTCGGGCGATCTCGGGCGCTCCTACCGCAACGGCGAGCCGGTCGTGCAGGCGATCCTCGACCGGCTGCCGGTGTCGCTGCAGCTCATGGTGATGGCGCAGGTCATCGCGCTGGGCATCGCGATCCCGGTGGCGCTGCTGTCGGTGCGCAGGCCCGGCGGCATCTTCGACCGAATCTCCGCTTCGGCCGCCTTCGGTTTCCTGGCGATGCCCAACTTCATGCTGGGCATCGTGCTGATCTACCTGTTCTCGGTGACCTTCGATCTCCTGCCTGCGACCGGCTTCACGCCGATGTCGGAGGGCCTGTGGGACAATTTCGTATCGATGATCCTGCCGTCGATGACGCTCGGCCTGATCGAGTGGACGGTGCTGATGCGGGTGCTGCGCTCGGACCTTCTGACCACGCTCAAGGAGGATTTCATCCTGCTGGCGCGCGCCAAGGGCCTGCCGCCGTGGCGGGTGCTGCTGCAGCATGCGCTGCGGCCCTCGTCGTTCACGCTGATCACCATCCTCGGCCTCAACATCGGCGGGCTGATCGGCGGCGCGGTGATCGTCGAGCAGATCTTCGCCCTGCCGGGCGTCGGGCGGCTGCTGCTGGGCGGCATCTTCAACCGCGACCTCATCCTCGTGCAGGGCACCGTGGCCTTCATCGCCGTGGGCTTCGTGGTCATCAACTTCCTGGTCGACATGCTCTACGCCGTGCTCGACCCCAGGGTGCGTCATGTCCGCTTCCGCAGCTAAGAGCACGGTCGTCGCCGCGACGCGGCCGCGGCGCCGCTGGCACTGGGCGCTCGCCCTGCCGCTGGGCTGGCTGCTGCTCGTGGTTTTCCTGGCCGTCACCGCCGACTGGATCGGCCTGCCCGATCCCTCGGCCCAGGAGCTCATCCTGCGCCGCAAGCCGCCATCGGCGGAATATCTGCTGGGCACCGACAATCTCGGTCGCGACATGCTCTCGCGCATCATCTACGGCGCGCGTACCTCGCTGATCGTCGGCATCTGCGCGCCGTTCCTCGGGTTCCTGGTGGGCGGCGCCATCGGCATGAGCGCCGGCTATTTCCGCGGCAAGATCGACATGCTGGCGGTGGGTTTCATCGACATCCTGCTGGCCTTCCCGTCGCTGGTGCTGGCGCTCACCTTCACCGCCTATCTGGGCCAGAGCCTGTTCAACGTGACGCTGGCGCTCGGCATCCTGTCGATCCCGGCCGCGGCGCGCGTGTCGCGCGCCAATACGCTCGCCTGGGCCAACCGCGACTTCGTGCTGGCGGCCCGCACCATCGGCGCCAGCAACTGGCGCATCATCACGCGCGAGATCCTGCCCAACCTGCTGCCACCGATGTTCGCCTTCTGGCTGGTCGCGATCAGCGTGATCATCGTGGCCGAGGGGGCGCTCTCGTTCCTGGGCCTCGGCATCCCGGCGCCGCAGCCGAGCTGGGGAGGCATGATCGCCGACGGGCGGGAGGCACTCGACGTGGCACCGCATACGGCGCTGATCCCGGCAGCGGTGATGTTCGCCACCGTCCTGTCCCTCAACTTCGTGGGCGACATGGTGCGCAACATGGTCGATCCGCGGAGGTCGGCGCTGTGAGCGGCGCGCCCCTTCTGTCGGTACGCGAGGCGCGGGTCGGCTTCTTCACGGCGCGTGGGCCCCTGCGCGCCGTCGACGGCGTGTCGTTCGATCTCGAAAAGGGCCAGACCCTCGGCATCGTGGGCGAGTCCGGATCGGGCAAGTCGGTGCTGGTGCGCTCGCTGATCGGGCTGGTGGGCGAAAGCTCGGGTGCCGAAGTGGGCGGCCAGGTCCAGTTCGAGGGCCGCGACCTGCGGGCGCTGCCGGCCCGGGAATTCCGCGGCGTGCTCGGCCGCGACATCGGCGTCGTCTTCCAGGACCCGATGACCTCGCTCAACCCGGTGATGAAGATCGGCCGGCAGATCGGCGAGGGCTTGCGACTGAATCGCGGGCTCGATGCGAAGGCCGCCGCCGTCCGCGCCGTCGAACTGCTGACGGAGGTCGGCATCCCGGAGGCGGAACGGCGGGCGGGACAATATCCGCACGAACTGTCGGGCGGCATGCGCCAGCGCGTGGCCATCGCCATCGCGATCGCCTGCGCGCCGAAGCTGCTGATCGCCGACGAGCCGACGACCGCGCTCGACGTCACGGTGCAGCGCCAGATCCTCGACCTGCTGCAGCGCGAGCAGCGCGAGCGCGGCATGGCGATGATCCTGATCACCCACGATCTCGGCGTCGCGGCGGGGCGGGCCGATGACATCATGGTGATGTATGCCGGGCGCGCGGTCGAGATGGCGAAGACGCGGGAACTCTTCCGCTCGCCGCGCATGCCCTATACCGAGGCGCTGCTGCGTTCGCTGCCGCGGCTGACCGATCCGACGCATACGCGGCTCAGCGCGATTCCCGGCCGGCCGCCCGATCTGGCGCGCCGCAGCGGCGGCTGCGCCTTCGCGCCACGCTGCCGCTATCGCACGGATCATTGCGACGAGGAGCAGCCGATGCAGACCTGGGAAGGCGCGCGCGGCTATGCCTGCTTTCATCCGCGTGGCGTGGATGCGGGCAAGGGCGGGGGAGGGGCCGAGTGAGCGATCTTCTCGCCATCCAGAACCTCACCGTCGAGTATCCGGTGGGCGGCGGGCGTCACGTCCATGCGGTGAGCGACGTGACCCTGTCGGTGAAGCAGGGCGAGACCCTGGGCCTCGTCGGCGAATCGGGCTCGGGCAAATCCTCGCTGGCGCGCGCTCTGCTGCAACTGCCGCCTCCCAAGGGCGGCGCCGTCCTGTTCGACGGCCAGGATCTCACGAAGATGGGTGGCAAGGCCCTGCGCGCGGTGCGACCGCGGTTGCAGATGATCTTCCAGGACCCGATCGCGTCGCTCAATCCGCGCCGCAAGGTGGCCGAGATCATCGCCGAGCCGCTGATCGTGTCGGGCGTGTTGGATGCCGCCGAACGTACCCGCCGCGTGCGCAGCGTGATGGAGGCGGTGGGCCTCGATCCTGATCTCGTCTGGAACCGCCGGCCGCACGAATTCTCCGGCGGCCAGTGCCAGCGCATCGCCATCGCGCGTGCCCTCGTGCTCGAGCCCAGCCTGATCGTGTGCGACGAGCCGGTTTCGGCGCTCGACGTCTCGATCCGGGCGCAGATCATCAATCTGCTGGAGGACATGAAGGCCCGCTTCGGCCTCACGCTCCTGTTCATCGCCCACGATCTCGCGGTGGTGAAGTCGGTGTCCGACCGGGTCGCGGTGATGTATCTCGGCCGGCTCTGCGAGGTGGCCGACTCGGAGTCGCTGTTCGCCACGCCCGCGCATCCCTACACGGCGGCGCTGATGGCAGCGATCCCGGAGCCGGACCCCGACATCCCCCTGGGCGATTCCAAGCTGAAGCCGGGTGATCCGCCGTCGCCGCTCGATCCGCCCTCGGGCTGCCGGTTCCGCACCCGCTGCCCGCACGCCCAGCCGCGCTGCGCGGACGAGGTGCCCGCCTTGCGCGAGATCGCGGCTGGTCGCGAGGTCGCCTGCCATTTCCCGCTGATCGGCTGAGACCCACTACAGGGTGCGAGTGGTCGTGCCCTTGTAGAGGATCGGACCGGTCGGGCGTCCCGTGGGCGATCCGCCGGCCGGTTCCAGCGTGATTTCGAAAAGCTGGTCGTTCGTCGTGGTCGGCAGACGCTGCAGATCGAGGGGCGTCGCGCGAGCCCGTTCGAGCAGACCGACCGATCGCGGCCCGACCTCGCGGTTCCACAGCGTCCACACCTGCAGCGCCCGCCCGGCGGGCACCGTCATGTCCACGAGCGGGATCATCTCGACGCGCCCGTCGGCGAATGCGTTGACCACTGCTCCGGCCTGCCGCGTCGCATCGTCGACCAGGATGGCGACATAGACCGGCTTGCGGGCCGCGACCTCCTGCGCATGACGAACGCTCACCACGGCGACGGTTGCAAAGGCCAGGGCGGCCACCGTGCCCGACAGGGCGGCGATTCGCAGCGCGCCCAGGCTGTTCCAGAGCCGGCGCAGCAGGCCGGGTGGCGCGACCTGTGCGGCGGGAGCCGCGGCAGCCATGTCCGCCTCGATCCTGCGCCAAAGATCGTCGACCGGAACGACCGGGTCGGCGGTATCGTCGAAGGCGGCAAAATGCTTCTGCCAGACGGCGACCTCGCGCGCGAAGACCGGGTCGGTGGTGAGCCGGCGTTCGGCGCTCGCGTGCGTCTCGGCGTCCAGCAGGCCCAGGACTAATTCGGCGGCGTGGAGGCGATCGTCGCGGTCGGGCGTCATCCCATGCACTCCTGCAGGGAAGCGAGGCCGCGGCGGATCCAGCTCTTGATGGTGCCGAGCGGCATCCCCAGCCGGCCTGCCAATTCGCCGTGGCTGAAGCCATGGACATAGGCGAGGACGATGGCATTGCGCCGGCCGGTGTCGAGTTGCTGCAGGCACTGACGCAACGCGCTCGATTCCGGCAGGCGCTGCAGCGCCTGATCGGGCTGCGGCAACTCATTGTCCGCCGGCTCCTCGGGGCCGAAGCGCCGCTCGTCGCGGAGAATCGTCAGCGCCTGGTTCCGTACGATCGTGTACAGCCACGCGCGCGCCGAACCGCGCGAGGGATCGTAGCTGCGCGCGCTGCGCCAGATGCGCATGAAGGCGTCGTGAGTGGCTTCCTCGGCGAGGTCCCGGCGGCGCAGGATGCGGATCGCAACGCCGACCATGCGGGCCGCTTCGAGATCGTAGATCAGGCGCAGTGCCGACTTGTCGCCCACTGCGCAGCGCACGATCGCGGCCGAAATCTCCGCCTCGAGCGCGGAAGGGTCGGTGGGCGACTCGGCCGGCATCGGTGCTTGTTCTCCCTCGTCCGGTTCTTTTCGTGCCGAACGGCGACCGTCGCCGCCGTTTCTGCCTGCCTTCCCTAACAGTACCCCGGAAACCGGACAATCGGATGCGTCGGGCGATCATCCTCGATTTCTTTTTTGGCGCTGCATCCGTTTGAACCTGCCCGCCGGTATCCGCTGCAGGACCCGCTCATGGGCCTGCAACAAGCTGGAGAGACCCCAATGACAGTGAAGGCATTCCTGGCCGCTTCGACCGCCCTCGTGACTCTGGCGGGCACTGCCCAGGCCACCGAGGTCGCGGCACTGATCGGCAACGACACCATCGCCATCGTCGACACGGCGACCAAGAAGGCGACGAAAAGCATGAAGGTCGCGGGCGTCGAAGGCGCGCTGGTCGGCATCGATGTGCGGCCGGCCAATGGCATGCTTTACGCGCTGGCGGCCGACGGCACGCTCTACACCATCGCGAGGGACGGCAAGGCCACGAAGAAGTCGAAGCTCGAGACCATGCTGCCGGCCGGCGCTTCCGCGACGGTCGACTTCAACCCGGTCGCCGACCGGCTGAGGGTCATCGGCAGCGACGGTACCAGCCTCCGTGTCAATGTGGACGACGGCAAGGTCATCAAGGACGGCAGCCTGAAGTATGCCGACGGCGATGCCAACAAGGGCAAGGCGCCCAAGGTCATGGCCGGCGCCTATACCAACTCGGTCAAGGGCACCAAGGAGACGACGCTCCTCAACATCGACACGACGACGGGCGCGCTGGTCAAGCAGGCGCCGCCAAACGACGGCATTCTCAACACCGTGGGCACGCTCGGCCCCAAGGTCAACGCCGTCGCCTTCGACATCTGGTCGGACGGCACGAAGAACGAAGGCTGGGCGATGACCGGAGACCAGCTGTGGTCGATCGATCTGGCGACCGGCAAGGCCACGCAAGTGGCCAAGATCGAGGGTCTGGGCGGCGTCGTCACCGACATCGCCATCTTGCCGAAGATGTAGCGGCACGACGAAACGAAAACGGCGGACCGCGAGGTCCGCCGTTCTCTCGTAACCGATGCCGTTGGCATGGGCCTCGCCAATTGGTCGGAGCGAGAAGATTCGAACCTGCAGTTTCCGGTACCTCTGCACAAAGGCTCCTACTCGTTGGCCGGATTAGCTCGGCGGAGTTTCTCGCGGGCCTTTCGGTGGTGAATATCCAGTTGATGCGTGCTTCGGCGCCGTTGCGCTGTCATTGCCAGGCGGCGACTTTCGCGATGCGCTTATGCGTGTTGAAGATTCGCCCGCTAGCTGTACGTTGATGATGCCGCTCTGGGTCGTCAGGTATTCGTTCCGCGCCAGCAGCCCCTGGTCCACCGTTCCTGTCACGTAGGCCAGGAGGCGCACCCTAACCATGACCCCTCCCTGACTTGTCCCGCCCCCACGGCAGCATCAAGGCCCGCCCATACGGCCTTACCAGGCCGCCTCCAGCGCTGCTGTATCGACCGTGATTGGCTTGCTCTCGGCCGTTCAAGGTTTTTGGCTTCAGCAGAACTGGTGAATTCCGCTGAATCTTGGGTCGCGGAGTGATCCAAACAGGTCAGCCGCAACTATTACTGTGGAGACCGCCAAGGATCTCCAACAGTGCAAAGCCAAGTATGCTGCTGATTGCCCTTAAAATGCTGTTCGGAGACCCGATGAAGCTCGTCGGTCTGGTCTTTGGAATTGCTTTTTCGACCCTGCTGATGTCGCAGCAAGGCGGTTTTTTCATTGGACTGATTTCGCGTGCTGCCAATGTCATATCGGACGCTCGCGAAGCGACGATTTGGGTCATGGATCCCCAGACCGAAACCGTCGAAGGCCCGACCAACATGCGCGCGACGGAACTCCTTCGGGTGCGCGGTGTCGAGGGGGTTCTGTGGGCGGTACCATTGGTGAGGGCCTCGGGCACGATACGGACCACAGAGGGACGCTCGACCACTGCGTCGTTCATCGGCGTCGACGATGCGAGCCTGGTTGGCATGACTGGCCGTTTTATCGCCGGTGCACCGGAGGACCTGCGTGCCCCAGACGCGATCGCTATCGACCAGCTTGGCTTTGCGCGCTTGTGGCCAGGAGAACCCCTTGAAACCGGCAAGGTGCTTGAGGTTAACGATCGCCGCGCCGTGATCGCCGCCATCACCGACGCCGCCCCCGGATTCGCGGCGCCGGTCGTCGTCTACACCCGCCTGTCCCAAGCCCTGGTCTACGTTCCGGGTGGCCGCAATACCCTGTCCTTCGTTCTGGTTCGCAACGTGCCGGGAAGCGATGCGGCAACGGTGTCCCGACGGATCTCCGAGACCACCGGATTGCGCGCCCTGACTTCGCAGGCGTTTGAGCGAGCAACTATCGACTACGTGCTCGCCAATACTGGAATCGCCTTCTCCTTCGGCGTGGTCATCGCTCTCGGTGCCATCGTCGGCATCCTGGTCTGCGGGCTTACCTTCACGCTTTTCGTCAACGACAACATTCGGCAGTTTGCCGTGCTGAAGGCGATCGGCGTTTCGAACGGCAGGATTCTGGGCATGGTTGCGAGCCAAGCTGTCGTGGTGGCCTTCATCGGCTATTCGATCGGCATTTGGCTGTCTTCGGCTTTTTTCGATGGCGTCAACCAACCGCTGTCCGACCTCAAAGGCTTTTGGCTGCCTTGGCAGGTCGCGGCGCTGTCCGCCGCCGCGGTACTGGCGATCGTCCTCCTCGCCACCGTGGTGAGCCTGCGACGTGTTTTCGCGCTCGATCCCGCCATCACCTTCCGGGGCTGAGATCTTGAGTGCCGTGGTCGCCCGGGGAATTTGCAAGCGCTTCGGCCGGGGAGCGACGAGCGAAATGGTGCTCAACCGTACGGACTTCGATGCCCATGCAGGAGAGATGACGTTTCTCGTCGGGCCTTCTGGGTGCGGCAAGACCACTTTGATCTCCATCCTGTCCGCGATGCTGCGTGCCGACGAAGGAGACGCGACCGTTTTCGGCGCGGACCTCAAGGCTCTCAGCGGCCGGGCGCTCAGCCGTTTCCGCGGCGAGACCGTGGGTTTCGTTTTCCAGCAATTCAATTTGCTTCCTGCGCTCGACGCCGCCGAGAACGCGGCGGTCCCCCTGATCGCGCATGGCATGGCCACGGGCCGTGCCCGCCGCCGGGCGAGCGAACTGCTCGATCGGCTGGGGCTCGCAGAGAGCCTGAAGAAGTTTCCCCGCGAGCTTTCGGGCGGCCAGCAGCAGCGTGTGGCGATCGCGCGCGCGCTGGTCCACGATCCGAAGCTCATCGTCTGCGACGAGCCGACCGCTTCGCTCGATGGCGCCTCGGGATACGCCGTGATGAACATTCTGCGCAGTCTGGCCGTTCGGCCCGATCGTGCGGCGATCGTCGTTACCCACGACGACCGGATTTTCCAGTTTGCGGACCGGATTGCCTTCATGGCCGATGGCAGGGTCGTCCGGACCGAGAAGCGCCCCTTTGAAGAGATGCATTGATGGCCGCTCGCTCCCGTCTCCTCATGTATGGCTTGCCGGCGCTTGCCGGTGTCGCCCTCGTTGCCGCGCTGGCATCGATCGTGAACTCCAATACCCCGGCCGCGACAGTCGCGCCCCGCAGCATGCCGCCGACGGCGCGGGCCGAGGGACCATCCACGGCAGCCTCGCCTTCCCTGCCGTCGACCGCCACCGCGCCAGCGGTCATCGGCGCGCTCGGTACGGTCGAACCCGCCGGCCGTGAAGTCTCGGTTGCGACCCGGTTTCCCGGCGTGGTCACGGAAGTGCAGGTGATCGACGGCAGCAAGGTGAAGGCGGGAGATGTGCTCTTTGTTGTCGATCCCGCGCTGCCGGCCGTCACCGTGGTTCAGCGCCAACGCGATCTCAGCATCGCCGAAGCGCGCCTCGCCCAGACCCGGCAGCGGGCGGCCGTACTTGCCGCGGACGTCGCGGTCGCACGTGGCATCGCGGTCTCGGCGGAGGCCGATTTGGACGAAGCCAATGATCTCGTCCGGATTGCCGATCGGCTGCAGAGCGGGTCGTCGATCACCGAACGCGAGATGGTACGTCGGCGGAATCTGCTGCGTGTTGCCGAGGGGCGCGTCGCCGAGGTCAAGGCCCGGCTGACACGCGCCGAGGCCGAGTTCGCACTTGTAGATCCCCAGAACGCCGGCCCGACTCTTCGTATCGAGGAGGCGGCCGTCGCTCAGGCGAAAGCAGCTCTGGCTTTTGCCGAAGCCGAACTCGATCAACGCACCGTAAGGGCGCCGTCGGACGGAACAGTCCTTGCGGTAAACATCCGCCCGGGCGAATTCGCGACCATCGGCGGATCGCCCCCGCCGATTCTGCTGGGTCGGCTCGATCCCCTCCACGTGCGGGTCGACATCGATGAAGCCGATGTCCCGCGATTTGCGTCGGGCGCCGACGCTGTCGGTTTGCCCCGCGGCGCGCCGGAGCGACGGATCGCCTTGCACTATGTGCGCGCCGAGCCATTGGTGAAGCCCAAACGAACCCTCTCCGGATCGAGCAGTGACCGTGTCGATACGCGGGTGCTACAGGTCGTCTATGCGGTCAATCCGCCAGTCGATGGCCTTCGTCCGGGCCAGGTGATCGACGTCTTCATCGAGGTCGCGTCCAAGCACGCACCGGTCGCCCCAATACGACGCTAAGGGCTCGTTGGAAGAAACAATCACGTCAAGGCTGGCGTCGCGGCGCAGGCGCCCCAGGGCCCAAGAAAAAACGGCGGACCCGAAGGTCCGCCGTTCGTCTCGTCGATTGGTCGGAGCGAGAGGATTCGAACCTCCGGCCCCTAGCTCCCGAAGCTAGTGCTCTACCAGGCTGAGCTACGCTCCGTCAGGTGTACGGACTCCGGCCCGCGACGAGGCCGGGGTTATAGCCGCGAGCCCCTGCGGTCGCAAGGGCCGCGGCTGCCCGCTATAGTCGGCGGCGAATTCCGGCTCTGGGGGACAAATGGCGAAGCAAAAGCGGCTGAAAATCGCACTGATCGGCTACGGGGCCATCAGCCAGATGCTGTTCGACGTGTTCCGCGAGAAGAAGCCGCCCATCGACATCGTGGGCGTGCTGGTGCGGAAGGGCCGCGTCGCGGAGACGCAGAAAAAGGTCGGCAAGAAAGTTGCGGTGGTCGACACGCTCAAGGCGCTGCTGAAGCTCGATCCCGATGTCGTGGTCGAGGCGGCCAGCCAGCAGGCGGTGCGCGAATGGGGCGAGACGATCCTGAAGAAGGGCTTCGACTTCATGGTGATCGCGACCGGCGCCTATGGCGATCCGGTGTTGTGGAAGAAGCACCTCAAGGCGGCGGAAAAGGGCGGGTCGCGCCTGCGCCTGCCCTCCGGCGCCATCGCCGGCCTGGACGGGTTGCTCGCCATGCGGCTCGGCAAGCTGGAGAAGGTAAAGTACATCTCGATCAAGCCGCCGCATGCCTGGACCGGAACGCCGGCCGAGACCGAGTTCGACCTGCCGTCGATCAAGGAGCCGACGGTGATCTTCCGCGGCAAACCGGCCGATGCGGGCCGTCTCTATCCGAAGAATGCCAATCTGGCGGTGACGGTCGCGCTTTGCGGCGCGGGGCTCGACAACACCGAGATCGAGCTGGTCGCCGATCCGACGCTGCCGCCGGGCACCAATGCCAGCAAGCTCGAGGTCGTGGCCGATTCAGGCGAGCTGAAGCTCGAACGGCTGGGCCGCGCCATGCCGGACAATCCCAAGACTGGCGTGCTCACCGCGCTCACCATGGCGGACGACCTGTTGAAGATCGTCCGCCACAGCGACTGGTAGGGTTTCGTCAGCGCGGGCCCGGCCGGCCCATGGCGTGGGCCATGTGGCCGGGACCCAGGCGCGGCCGGTCGAGGATGGCCTTCTGGTCGGCCGTCAGGACGCCGACCAGGGCGGTCAGCGACGGCTTCACGGCTTCGATCGTGGCGATGCGGGCCTTCATCATGTCCTCTTCCATCGTCAGGCGTTCGACGTAGCCGGGGCGCTCCTTCATCTCGGCCGGCAGCGTCTGGCAGCGCGCCATAGACTTGGCGCTGGCCTCGTCGGCCGCCTTCTCGAAGGCGTTCCAGGCCGTCATCTGCTCGGGCTTGAGCTCGAGCCTCGCCTTGACGTAGGCGCGGTCGCCGATGCGGCGCGCGACCATGTCGATGCAGGTCGCCTTGGGGGAGAAGCTGCGCTCGACGCGATCGGCACGTTCGGCCCCCTTGGCGCGTTCGCCGCGCGGTCCGGCAGGCGGGGGCGGGGCGGGCGGCGTCGCCTGCGCGAGTTCGATCCCGTCGTCTTCGGCGAAGAGATCCAAGGCCGTTGCGGGCGTAGCGAAGGCAAAGCCAGCCGCCAGGACGAGGGTGGAGGGCAGGAGCAGGGAGCGGAGCGACATCAGGAACCTCACCGTTGATCGGAATGTTCCTGAGATACGGACGGGAGCGCTCGGGCGTGCCCGGCCGGAAGGTTAAGTTATGTAAAGTTGGGCCGCTGTTCTTCCAGCCAGACGGCAAACGCCTCGCGTTCGCCCGGGCTCATGTGGAGACCCTCCTTGGTCCGCCGCCAAAGGATGTCCTCGGCGTCGACCGCCCATTCGTCGCGGATCAGATGGCGCACCTCGACCTCGTAGAGCGACCCGCCGAAATGCCGGCCGAGATCGGCCACGGTCTTCACGTTCTCCAGCATGTCCTCCAGCCCCGATCCGTGCCGGCGGGCCAGGATGCGCACGAGGTCGCGGGGCAGGGCCGGCCTGCTGGCGGCGGCGCCGTCGACGAAGTTGTCGAAAGCCTGCTCGAAGGTCGGGGCGTCGGCCATTTCGCCGTCGTAGACGGCGCGGCTGTCGGTCCAGGGGCCGCCCATCCGCGGGAAATAGGGCTCCAGGTCGCGCAGCGCGTGCTCGGCCAGGCGCCGGTAGGTCGTGATCTTGCCGCCGAACACGGACAGGATCGGCGCCTTCGACTGCGGGGCGCCGTCGACTTCAAGGTGATAGTCCCGCGTGACCTTGGATGGGTTGTCGTCGCCGTCGTCGAACAGCGGACGCACGCCGGAATAGGTCCAGACCACGTCTTCGGGGCGCACGGGCCTGGCCATGTAGTGGCCTGCGATCTCGCAGAGATAGGCGATTTCCTCCGGCGAGCACACCGGATGCTCGCCCTCCCGGACGGTTATGTCGGTGGTGCCGATCAGCGAGAACTCACGCTCGTAGGGGATGACGAAGACGATGCGCTTGTCGCTGTTCTGCAGGATGAAGGCGTGATCGCCCTCGTAGAGGCGCGGCACGACGATGTGGCTGCCCTTGACCAGGCGCACGCATTTGGGGGTCTTGATCTGTGTTTCCTCATCGAGGAAGCGCTTCACCCAGGGGCCTGCGGCATTGACCAGGCCGCGCGCCTTGAGGTGGACGGGAAGGCCGCCGGGTCCGGCGAGTTCGATGTTCCACAGCCTGCCGTCCTCGCTGCGGCGGGCGGAGACGCAGCGATGGCGGGCATAGATCTTCGCGCCCATCTCCCGCGCAGACTTCAGGTTGGAGATCACCAGCCGGGCGTCGTCCACCCAGGCGTCGGAATAGACGAAACCCTTCTGGAAGCTGCTCTTCAGGCCGGCCCCGAACTTGGAGCCCGGCAGGTCGACGGCGATCGACCTGGGAAGGGTCATGTGCCAGTCGAGATGATCGTAGAGCCAGAGGCCGAGCCGCAGCATCCATCGCGGCCGCAGGTGGGGTTCGTGCGGCAGCACGAAGCGCAGCGGCCACGACAGGTGGGGCGCCTTGGCCAGCAGCACTTCGCGCTCCTGCAACGCCTCGCGGACCAGGCGAAATTCATAGGTTTCCAGGTAGCGCAGGCCGCCATGGATCAGTTTGGTCGAACTGGACGAGGTCGCGCTGGCGAAATCGTTCATTTCGCATAGGCCGACCGTCAGGGCCCGTCCGGCCGCGTCGCAGGCGATGCCCGCGCCGTTGATACCGCCGCCGACCACGAACAGGTCGAGCGGCTCGCTCTCCATTCCACTCATGGGTTCACATATAGCCCGCTTGACCCGGTTTCGCAGGAACCTCAAATGGCCGCATGGGTTTCCTGCTCAAAATCTTGCTTTTCGGCGTCGCGGTTTACGGGGCATATCGGACCTTCCGGCACTGGAAGGGTCTGTTCGACCGATTCACGGGCAATGCGAACCCGCCGCAGCGCCCCCAGGCACCTCCGCCGCAGACCGCCCACCAGGCGCCGCCTCCACCCGTACCGCCCTCGCGCAAGCCCGCCGTGATCGAGGATACGGTCCAGTGTGCCGGCTGCGGTGCCTATATTTCGACCTCTGCTGAGAAATGCGGCCAGTGCGGCCGTCCCCGGCCATAAGGCCGCAGCACACCGCCAGCCTTGACCGGGTTGGGGGGCGAACCTATTTTGCCGCACCGCAAAAACGGCCATAAGTTGCGGAAATAAAAGGCCTTTAGAGCTTCGGGGAATACCGTTGTCGAACCCCTCAGCAGCGCGCGGCAAGCCCACGTGCTTCCAGGAACTCATCCTCACCCTGCAGGACTATTGGGCGGCCCAGGGCTGCCTGATCCTCCAGCCCTTCGACATGGAGATGGGCGCGGGCACCTTCCACACCGCGACGACCCTGCGCGCGCTCGGTCCGAAGCCCTGGTACGCGGCCTATGTGCAGCCCTCGCGTCGTCCCGGTGACGGCCGCTACGGCGAGAACCCGATGCGGCTGCAGCACTACTATCAATTCCAGGCGATCCTGAAGCCGTCGCCGCCCGACATCCTCGAGCGCTATCTCGGTTCGCTGCAGGCGATCGGCATCGACACGACCCTGCACGACATCCGCTTCGTCGAGGACGACTGGGAAAGCCCGACGCTCGGCGCCTGGGGGCTGGGCTGGGAAGTCTGGTGCGACGGCATGGAGATCACGCAGTTCACCTACTTCCAGCAGGTGGGCGGCATCGAGGTCGATCTCGTGGCTGGGGAGATCACCTACGGTCTCGAGCGGCTGGCCATGTACCTGTTCGACAAGAAGTCGGTCTACGACCTACCGTACAACCGCGCCGATTCCGACGTGCCGCTGACCTATGGCGACGTGTTCCTGCAGAACGAGCGGGAGCAGTCGGCCTACAATTTCGAGCATGCCGATACCGGGATGCTGTTCCGTCACTTCGCCGACGCCGAGAAGGAATGCGGCCAGCTCGTCGAGAAAAAGCTGCCGCTGCCCGCCTATGAGCAGTGCATCAAGGCGAGTCACGCCTTCAACCTGCTCGACGCGCGCGGCGTGATCAGCGTCGCCGAGCGCCAGAGCTACATCCTGCGCGTCCGCGAACTCGCCAAGGCCTGCTGCGAGACCTGGTTGGCCACACAGAGAGAGGCCGCCTGAGATGGCCGAGCTCCTTCTCGAACTTCTCTCCGAGGAGATTCCCGCGCGCATGCAGACGCGGGCAGCCGACGATCTGAAGCGGCTGATCTGCGACGGGCTGAAGGGCGCGGGCATCGGCTTCGAAACGGCTCGGGCCTTCGTGACGCCTCGCCGCCTCGCCCTCGTGGTCGATGGCATTCCGGCCGTGCGCGACGATGTCAGCGAGGAGAAGCGCGGCCCCCGTGTCGGCGCGCCCGACCAGGCGGTCCAGGGCTTCCTGAAGGGTGCCGGTCTAGCCTCGCTCGACCAGGCGGAGAAGCGCGACACCGGCAAGGGCGAGTTCTGGTTCGCCGTCATCACGAAGAAGGGCGGGCCGACCGCCGACGCGCTGGGCGCAGTGATCGACGGCGCGCTGAAGGCGCTGCCTTGGCCGAAGTCGATGAAGTGGGGCAGCGGCACCCTGCAGTGGGTGCGTCCGCTGCAATCGATCGTCGCGCTGTTCGACGGCCAGGTGCTGAAGGGCGAGGTCTCGCCGGGCGGGAAGATGGCGCCGATCGCCTTCGGCGCGACGACGCGCGGTCATCGCTTCCTCTCGAAGGGGACATTCGAGGTCGCGAACTTCGCCGACTACCAGGAGAAGCTGCGCGCCGCGCATGTCGTGCTGGACGCCGCCGAGCGCAAGTCGATCATCCTCGACGGCGCGCGCAAGCTTTGCTCGGACGTGCAGGTCACGCTGAACGAGGATGAGGGCCTGCTCGAGGAAGTGGCCGGGCTCACCGAATGGCCGGTGCCGATGCTGGGCGCCATCGACGCGCAGTTCATGGACGTGCCGCCGGAAGTCCTGATCGTCTCGATGAAGGTGCACCTGCGCTTCTTCACGACGTCGGGCACCGACGGCAAGCTCGCCAACCGCTTCGTCGTGGTGGCGAACAACGTCGCGCGCGACGGCGGCAAGACGATCGTCGCCGGCAATGAACGCGTCCTGCGCGGCCGTCTGGCCGACGCCAAGTTCTTCTGGGATCAGGACCGCAAGAGCACGCTGGAAAGCCGCGTGCCCGGCCTGAAGCAGATCGTGTTTCACGCCAAGCTCGGTACCCAGGCGGAGCGGGTCGAGCGCATCGTCAGGCTGGCCGGCGAGATCGCAAGGTCCATTCCGGGCGCCGATGCCGCCGCCGTCGAGCAGGCGGCGCGCCTTTGCAAGGCCGACCTCGTCACCGGCATGGTGGGCGAATTCCCCGAGCTGCAGGGCGTGATGGGCCGCTACTACGCGCTCGGTGAAAAGCTGCCGGCGTCGGTGGCCGATGCGCTCGGCGATCATTATGCGCCGGCCGGTCCCAACGACCGCTGCCCGACTGCGCCGGTATCGATTGCGGTCGCGTTGGCCGACAAGCTGGATGCGCTGACCTCGTTCTGGTCGATCGGCGAGAAGCCGACCGGTTCGCGCGATCCCTTCGCGCTGCGTCGCGCCGCGCTCGGCGTGATCCGCATCGTGGTCGAGAACAAGCTGCGGCTCCCGCTGCGGCCGTTCCTCAAGGCCGATGACCTGCTGTCCTTCTTCGCCGAGCGTCTCAAGGTGCAGATGCGCGAAAAGGGCGTGCGGCACGACGTGGTCGACGCCGTGGTCTCGCTGGGCGGCGAGGACGATCTCGTCCGCCTGCTGGCCAGGGTCGAGGCGCTGCAGACCTTCCTCGGGACCGAGGCCGGCAAGAACCTGCTGACGGCCTACGGGCGCGCGGCGAACATCGTCCGCGCCGAGGAGAAGAAGGACAAGGGGCTGGCAGCCAAGATCGCCGGCGCGCCCGATGCCGCGCTTCTGGAACAAGCCGAGGAGAAATCCGTTGCCTCCGCCTTGGACGAGGTCGCGCAAAGAGTGAAACCGGCGCTGGCCGCCGAGGATTTCGCGGGCGCGATGGCTGCGTTCGCGGGCTTGCGGGGGCCGATCGATGCCCTGTTCGACAAGGTTACGGTCAACGTGACGGACAGGCCCGAGATTCGCCTGAACAGGCTGAAACTGCTCAACCAGATTCGCGCTACCATGGATTCGGTGGCCGACTTTTCAAAGATCGAGGGCTAAGCATGGCCAAGTGGGTCTACAGTTTCGGGGATGGCAAGGCCGAGGGCCGCGCCGACAAGCGCAACCTGCTGGGCGGCAAGGGCGCCAACCTGGCCGAGATGTCGAGCCTCGGCCTGCCGGTGCCGCCGGGCTTCACCATCACCACCGAACTCTGCACCTACTTCTACGACAACAAGAAGACCTATCCGCCGGAGCTGAACGACGAGGTCGAGAAGGCGCTGGCCTCGGTGGAGAAGATCGTCGGCACGACCTTCGGCGATCCCGCCAACCCGCTGCTGGTCTCGGTCCGTTCGGGGGCGCGCGCCTCGATGCCCGGCATGATGGACACCGTACTCAACCTCGGCTTGAACGACAGGACCGTGCTGGGCCTCGCCAAGTCGTCGGGCGACGAGCGTTTCGCCTGGGACAGCTATCGCCGCTTCATCCAGATGTATTCCAACGTCGTGCTCGACGTCGGGCATCACTATTTCGAGGAAGCGCTCGAGATCAAGAAAGAGGATCTCGGCGTCCAGATGGATACCGACCTCAAGGCCGACGACTGGAAGTCCGTCGTCAGCGAATACAAGAAGCTGGTGGAGAAGCGCACCGGCAAGCCCTTCCCGCAGGAGCCGCGTGAGCAGCTCTGGGGCGCCGTCGGCGCCGTGTTCGAATCGTGGATGAACCAGCGCGCCATCACCTATCGCCGCCTGCATTCGATCCCCGAGAGCTGGGGCACGGCCGTCAACGTGCAGGCCATGGTGTTCGGCAACATGGGCGAGGACTGCGCCACCGGTGTCGCCTTCACGCGCGACCCGTCGACCGGCGCCAACCTGTTCTACGGCGAGTATCTCGTGAACGCGCAGGGCGAGGACGTGGTCGCCGGCATCCGCACGCCGCAGCATCTCACGATCCAGGGCAAGCTCGCGCAGAAGTCCGATGCGCCGGCCATGGAAGAAGTGATGCCGGAAGTGTTCAGGCAGCTGGCCGACGTGCGCGAGCGTCTCGAGAAGCACTACAGCGACATGCAGGACATCGAGTTCACCGTCCAGCGCGGCAAGCTCTACATGCTGCAGACTCGCAACGGCAAGCGCACCGCCAAGGCCGCGCTCAAGATCGCGGTCGACATGGTGAACGAGGGGCTGATCGACAAGAAGGAGGCCGTGGCGCGCATCGTGCCGGCCTCGCTCGACCAGCTCCTGCATCCGACGCTCGATCCCAAGGCCCCCCGCAAGGTGATCGCCAAGGGCTTGCCGGCCTCGCCGGGCGCCGCCTCGGGCAAGGTCGTGTTCTCCGCCGATGCCGCCGAGAAGCAGGCCCGCGCGGGCGAGAAGGTGATCCTCGTTCGCCGAGAGACGAGTCCCGAGGATATCCATGGCATGCACGCTGCCGAGGGCATCCTGACTTCGACCGGCGGCATGACCAGCCACGCCGCCGTGGTGGCGCGCGGCATGGGCAAGCCCTGCGTCGCGGGCGCCGGCGACGTGCGCATCGACGGCAAGGCCGGGACGCTCTCCGTGCGCGGTACTGTCGTGAAGACGGGCGAGACCATCACGCTCGATGGCAGCACCGGCGAGATCATTCTCGGCATCGTTCCGACCGTGCAGCCTGAACTCAGCGGCGACTTCTCCCAACTGATGGAATGGGCCGACGAGTTCCGCAAACTCGGAATCCGCACCAATGCCGAGACGCCGGCCGACGCCGCCCAGGCGCGCAAGTTCGGCGCCGAGGGCATCGGCCTCTGCCGCACCGAGCACATGTTCTTCGAGGGCGACCGCATCGTGGCGGTCCGCGAGATGATCCTCGCCGACGACGAGAAGAGCCGTCGCACGGCGCTGGCCAAGATCCAGCCGATGCAGCGCCAGGACTTCGTCGAGCTGTTCGAGATCATGGCCGGGCTGCCCGTCACGATCCGCCTGCTCGATCCGCCGCTGCACGAATTCCTGCCCAAGACGCCGGCCGAGATGGAAGTCGTCGCCCGCGATCTCGGCGTCGACCTGAAGGAGATCGAGGAGCGCGCCAACAAGCTCCACGAGTTCAATCCCATGCTCGGCCATCGCGGCGTGCGCCTCGGCATCTCCTACCCGGAGATCTACGAGATGCAGGCCCGCGCCATCTTCGAGGCCGTGGCCGAAGTGCAGAAGAAGGCCGGCAAGACGGTGATCCCCGAGATCATGATCCCGCTGGTGGCGACGAAGAAGGAATTCGACCTGATGAAGGTCGTGATCGACCGGGTCGCCGAGGAAGTCAGCAGCTCGTCGGGCCAGAAGCTCGAATATCTGGTCGGCACCATGATCGAGCTGCCGCGCGCGGCCCTGCGGGCCGGAGACATCGCGGAAAGCGCGGAATTCTTCTCGTTCGGCACCAACGACCTGACGCAGACCACCTTCGGCCTCAGCCGCGACGACTCCGCGTCGTTCCTGGAGAAGTACCAGCAGCGCGGCATCTTCGAGCACGATCCCTTCGCCTCGCTCGACATCGAGGGCGTGGGCGAGCTGATCGAGATCGCGACGGAGCGCGGCCGCAAGGTGCGGAACAGCCTGAAACTCGGCATCTGCGGCGAGCACGGCGGCGATCCGGCCTCGGTGTTCTTCTGCCACAAGGCCGGCCTGGATTACGTCTCCTGCTCACCCTATCGCGTGCCGATCGCGCGGCTGGCGGCGGCGCAGGCGGCTCTGGGCGGACCGCTCAAGACCGAATGACGCTGGCGGCGCTTCGCACGGACGGCAAGCGGGCGCTGGCTGCGGCGCTGGCCGGCCTGGAGCGCGATCCCGAAAGCGACGCCTCGCAGGCGCTGCTCGACGCGGCGTGGCGCGAACCGCGCGCCCACGTCGTGGGGGTCACAGGTCCCCCTGGCGTGGGAAAATCCTCCCTATGCGCCGCGCTCGTTTCGGCCTGGCGACGTTCCGGCAGCACCGTCGGCGTGATCGCCGTCGATCCTTCGTCGCGGACCAGCGGCGGCGCCCTGCTGGGCGACCGGGTGCGCATCGCCCATGACGGCTCCGACCCCGGCAGCTTCGTGCGCTCGATGGCGGCCCGGGACCGTCTGGGCGGGCTCGCCGACCAGACGCTGGCGGCCATGGTCCTGATGAGGGCGCTGTTCGACCGCGTGCTGATCGAGACGGTAGGCGTCGGCCAGTCCGAGACCGACGTGGCGGGAGTGGCCGACACGGTCGTTTTCTGCGTCCAGCCCGGCTCGGGCGATTCGCTTCAATTCATGAAGGCGGGAATCGTCGAGATCCCGCACCTGGTCGTCGTCACGAAGGCGGACATGGGCGCCGCGGCCGAACGCGCGCGGGCCGACGTGGCCGGCGCCTTGTCGCTCTCCACGGCGGGCGATGCGGGCGACTGGCCGGTCCGGACGCTGGCGGCATCGTCGCGCAGCGGAGCGGGAATGGACGGGCTGGTGGCCGCGCTGGAGGCGCACCGGGAGCATCTGGCGGTCGACGGCCGGCTGGCGGTGGCGCGCCATCGCCAGAGCCAGGGCTGGGTCGGGGAATCGCTGCGCGACCGCTTCGGTCGCGACGGGCTTGCCCGGTTGGGACGCATGGGTCTGGACCTCGCCCTCGCGCCGGGCGCACAACCCTTTCAGAGATTGCGAGAGCTGGGCCGAGCGCTGGAGAGACCGTGATGAGCCATCCGACCGATGGAAGCTGCATCTTCTGCAAGATCGTGGCGGGGCAGCTCCCGTGCTTCAAGCTGTTCGAGGACGAGACCACCATCGCCTTCATGGACATCAATCCGGTCAATCCCGGCCATGCGCTCGCCGTCGCCAAGGGACACTGGCCGACGGTCGACGTCATCCCTGCCGACGTGCTCGGCGATGTCGCGAGGACCGCGCAGCGCGTGGCGAAGGCAGCGCTCGCCGCGTTGGAACCCACCGGCGTGAATCTCCTGCAGTCCAATGGCCCCGGAGCGGGGCAGAGCGTGCCCCATCTCCACGTCCATATCCTGCCGCGCTATCCGGACGACAAGGTCCGGCTGAACTGGGTCTATGAGCCGGGCGACAAGGCCGAGATCGCAGCGATCTGCGAGAGGCTGAAGGCCGTCCTCGCCTAGCAAGAGAGCCGGGGCTTCAGGCCGCGACGATCGAACTGTTTCCGCCGCTCCTGCTGCGCGGGGTGGTCGAGAACCACTCCCGCTCGTCCTTGCGGAACTGTTCGCGCACATAGTCGATCACGGTGCGGATGCGGGCGCCCTTGTTGGTCTCCTCGTGGCTGACCAGCCAGATGTCGCGGACGATCTTCAGATCGATCGGCGCGGCCACCAGGTTCGACGATTTGGCGATGTAGTCAGGGAACACCGAGATCCCGTAACCGGTCTGCACGGCCTCCATGGCCGCATAGGAGGAGTTCGTGCGCAGCACCACGGACGTGCTGCGCTCGACCACCTCGCTCCACGGCTTCATGGCCGGGAGGCTGTGGAGGGTCGTGTGATCGACGACGTGATGCTCGCGCATGTCCTCGAGCTTCTGCGGCAGCCCGTAGTGCTCGATGTAGGACGGGGCAGCGAAGATCGACATGTTCACCTGACCGACGCGCGCCGCCACCAGCTGGTTCGACGTGGGCCGGAAAAAGCGGATGGCCAGGTCGGCCTGGCGGGTGGCCAGGTCGAGGACCTGATCGCCCGCGATCACCTGGACGATGATGTCGGGATGGGTGCGGCGCAGCACCCCCAGCCGCGGCACCAGCCAGTGGGCGGCAATGCCTTCGGTTGCGGCGATGCGGACGATGCCCGCCATCTCGCGGTCGAGACCAGCCAGATGCCGCTCGATCGCCGTGGCGTTGGACATCATCGATTCGGCCTGCACCAGCACGCCGCGGGCGGCCGGGGTGACTTCCATCCCGTGGCGGTGGCGGTCGAACAGCTTTGCCCCCAGGCGCCGCTCGAGCGCCTGGATCCGGCGACCGACCGTCGTCTGCTTGGTGTTCAACTGGGTGGCGGCGGCGCTGAAGCTTCCGGTTTTTGCAACCGCGAGGAAAAAACGCACGTCATCCCAATCGCCCAGGATGTTGGGAATTTTGGTCTTGCGCGTAGGGATCGTGACCATGGCAACAATCGATACAATATGGGGGCGCCCCCCGTCCTTACCGGACAGAGAAATCGTAGGTTATCCTACATGATTATCCGCGGAATGTCGTTTTCTGTCTCAAAATTGGCAGATCAGGCGGTTTCGGGGCCCATTCCGGGCTCGGCGACAACCCCGGCCCGTCTATTCGCTGGTTATTCCGCCGGTTGTATGTATCCGGATCGACGCTCGCATTGATACCAGGAGACGCCTGTGGCCACCATCAGGTCAGACGGAAAAGCCATGCCGACAGCAACGCGCGCCAGCAAAATCATCCGCTATTTGCGCAGTCCTTCGACGCGCATGGCCGCCTTTGGCGGACTTTTAACATACTTGAGCTATGCGTACGCGCACGGCGGTTGGGCTAACCCGACGCTGATCGGCGTGTCAATCTTCGTTGGGGTATTCCTTCCGAGCTACGCCAAGCTCAGTAACAAGGCCGAACTGTGGGCTAACAACCAGTTCGGCTTCGTCACGGGCGGCCGGCTCGGCCGGTTCGTCCCGCAATTGGCGTTCAACCTGGTGATGTTCTGGCTGATGTTATGGGGGGGTGCGCTCAACCAAGCAGGGATTGCGTCCGTGGGCGGCATTGCCGGTGCCGCGCTTGTCACGACGTTGGCGTCGCAGGGCACCCAGTATCTCGGCGGCTATCTCGTGGCGCGCGGGGTGGGCGATGCGAACCGCAACACCCTGGTCGGCATCCTGGTCAACGTCACCCTCGCGGCGCTCGGCACGGCGGGCGTGCCCGGCGCCCGCGAAGCCTTTTTGTTCCTGGGATTCGGGCTCGGCGGGTCTCTCTTCATGGTCGGCCTGCTGTCGGACCTGCGGTCGGTCATGGCCCCCAAGGGTGGGATCGGCCTGTTCTTCGGCACCTACAACCCGTTTCACAACAGCCATATCGCGCTGCTTCAGTCGGCGATCGACCAGCGGGGCCTCGACAAGGTCATCATTCATCCGGTGCTGATCCCCAAGCTGCACGTCGACGCCTTCCGCAAGGGGGAGATCCGCGTCGGGCAACTGAAGGACGGCTTCCAGATCTACGAGAAGACCGACAAGGCCGATTCCAACGTCGACTACTTCCCGACGGGAAATGTCTTCCTGCCCCCGGAAACCCGCGTGGCGCTGATCGAACTGTCTCTGGCGGAGGCCGGCCTCGCCGACAAGGTCGAGGTCGCGGTCTATTCGGACATCTATTACGCCCAGGGCTTCCAGGGCGTGATCGCCGAGATCAAGCGGCGTCATCCCGGCGTCCGCCTGCACATCATCCACGGCACGGATTTCGGGGGCATGCTGGTTCGCCAGATCGCCGACGAATGCGGCTGGATCTACCCCTGGTGCATCCTGCGCCGCGACCAAGTCTCCGCCACTGCGATCAGGCGCGGCGCGAAGGGCATGACGCCGCCCATCGTCACCGATGTGCTTGCGCAGATTTCACAGAATCTTCCGACAGTTGCGGCCGGTGGCCGACGCTTCCGGAATGACAATGGCGTATTGACCGAGGGGAATTGAGATGACCGACCAACCGACCGCCGAGCAGAGCAACCGGCCCGAGATCACGATCAAGCTCGCATCGACGTCCGACGAGATGATGCAGTGCTTCATGCTGCGCGCTGCCGTCTTCATGGGCGAGCAGCAGTGCCCCTACTGGGAGGAGTATGACGGCAACGACTACACGGCCAGCCATCTGATCCTGTATGTCGACGGCGAGCCCGCCGCGTCCATTCGCGTGCGCTGGTTCGCGGGCTTCGCCAAGCTCGAGCGCGCCATCATCCTGAAGCGTTACCGCTCCTACGGCCTGTTCCTGCCGTTCGTGCACTGGGCCAAGGAGTTCTGCCGCAAGAAGGGCTATCCCAAGGCCTACCTGCACGGCCAGAAGCGCCTGTGGCCGATCTTCGAGAAGGACGGCTTCCGCAAGGTCGACGACAAGGTCTTCCATTTCTCCGACCACGAATACGGCGCTTTCGCCTGCGATCTGGATGTCGGCGAGAATGCTCCGACGGTGACGACCGACCCGATGGTGCTGAACCGCCCCGAGGACAAGCTCGACATGCCGGGAATCCTGGAGGAGTCGATGGACCGGGGAGCGTCCAATCCGCATGCGGACTGGACCGAGCGGCGCGCGACCTGAGGGAGTGAGACACATGAACACCACCAACTCGATCGGCGGCCAGCCCGTCACCATCAAGCTCGCCATGAAGATGGAAGATTCCCTCCAGGCCTTCGCGGTCCGCGCCGCCTGCTTCATCGGCGAGCAGGATATTCCCTACTCGGAAGAGTTCGACGGCCACGACTTCGGCGCGACCCACATCATCGCCTATCTCGGTGAAGAGCCGGTGGGCGCGGTGAGGCTGCGCTGGTTCCAGTCCTTCGCGATGCCGGAGCGGCTGGCGGTCATGCAGCGTTTCCGCGGCAACAATATCGGCGAGCTCCTGATCGAGCGCTGTCGCCAGCTCGCCGAGAGCCGGGGCGCCCGGATGCTCTACACGCAGGCCCTGCCGCGGGACATCAAGTACCTGGAGAAGCATGGCTGGCGGCGTGTCGAGGCCGGTGACGCCGGCAAGGGGCCGAATCGAGTCGTCGCGATGACGAGGCCGGTCGATCCGAATCAGCCGCTTGCGGACGCCGATGCCCCCGACGCCGTGACGGTGCGCAACGAGTCCCAGGTTGACGCAACCGGCCTGCCGCTCGGCAGCACCCGCGGCTGACGCCGACCTGAGAAGCCTTGCGCCGGATTGCCCTCGTCTGGCATCGCTTTTGCGATAGGCTGGGGTAACCGGCGCCAGCCGGACCAGGGGAAGCGTTGCAAGCGTAAAGCGGCGGGCGGGAAAAGATGGCGGACGTCTTCGAGATCATCGTCGAACCGAACATCCGGCGGCGCCGCGGGCGCGCGCCACTTTCGGAGAAGAAGCGGGCGGCGGCCTTGTTCAGGGTGTGGCATGCCGTGCGGGAGATGATCGACGAGGCCCAGAGCCTCGGCGATGGGGAGCTCGTGCACTTCCTGGCCGTGTCGCAGCTGCTGGTCGAGGAGCGGGTCACGATGTTGACCAGCGGCGTGCCGGCCTTCGCGACGACGGATACGTCCCTGCCGAACTGAGGCGCTCCGTCGCCTACTTGTGGCGGGGATCCAGCGCGTCGCGCAGGCCATCGCCCAGGAGGTTGAACGACAGCACCGCGAAGAAGATCGCGAAGCCCGGCCAGAAGGCCATCCAGGGGGCTTGGGCGATGAAGCGCTGTGCGGAGTTCAGCATGCTGCCCCACGAGGGGGACGGCGGCTGCTGGCCGAGGCCGAGGAACGACAGCGCCGCCTCGGCGATGATGGCGCCGGCGATCGCGAGCGAGGCCTGGACCAGCAGTGGCGGCACGATGTTGGGCAGGACGTGGCGCAGCGCGATGCGCCAGTGCGGATTGCCGACGGCGCGCGCGGCCTCGACATAATCCTCGACCTTGGCGGCGATGGTCTGGCCGCGCGTCAGCCGGATGAAGACCGGCGTGGCGGTGACACCGATGGCGATCATGGCATTGGTCAGGCTCGGCCCCAGGAACGCGGCCAGGGCGATCGCCAGGATCAGGAACGGGACGGCAAGCATGGCGTCGACGATGCGCGACAGCACCGCATCGATCCAGCCGCCGGCATAGCCCGCCAGCAGGCCGAGCGGCACGCCGATGCCGAGCGCGATGCCGACCGAGACGAGTCCGGCGCTGAGCGAGGCGCGGGCGCCCCAGATGATGCGGGCCAGCACGTCGCGGCCGACCTCGTCGGTGCCCAGCCAATGCGCCCAGGAGGGCGGCTTGCGCACCTGGGTGAAGCTCGTGGCGATGGGGTCGTAGGGCGCGATCAGCGGGGCCAGGATCGCGACCAGGATGAACAGCACCACGACCACGAGACCGAACATGGCGCCCTTGCGCCGCTTCAGCCGACGCCAGGCGCGCGCCCACGGGTTCTCCTCGCGGGCGTCGGCGGCGGCAACGGTCGGGGTGACGGCGGTGGCGGTCATGTCGGTCAGCCCCGCAGCCGCGGATTGACGAGCACGTAGGCCACGTCGGCCAGCAGGTTCAGCACGATGTAGGTCGTGGCCGTGACCAGCACGACGCCCTGCACGACCGCATAGTCGCGGTTGAACACCGAATCGACGATCAGCTTGCCGAAGCCCGGAATGGTGAAGATCTGTTCGGTCAGCACCGCGCCCGAGAGCAGCGTGCCGAATTCGAGAGCACCCAGGGTGATGACCGGCGTCATGGCGTTGCGCAGCGCGTGTTTCAGCACGACGCGCTTTTCATAAAGTCCCTTGGCGCGGGCGGTTCGCACATAGTCCGCGCCCATCGCCTGCAACATGGCGCTGCGCGTGTGGCGCATCAGGACGGCGGCGATGGCATTGCCCAGCACGAAGGCCGGCATCACCGTGGTCGCGAGGCTGGCGCGCCAGTCCTCGCCCAGGCGGACGTAGCCCGAGGCGGGCAGCCAGCCCAGGGTCACCGAGAACAGGAAGATCATCAGGATGCCCAGCCAGAAATTGGGCGTGCTGAGGCCCCACAGGGCGAAGACGTTGGCACCGTAATCCCAGGCGGTGTCCTTCTTCACCGCCGAGATGATGCCGGCCGGGATGCCGATTCCAAGCGCCACGACCAGCGCCATGGCCGCGAGCTGGAGGGTCACGGGCAGCTTCTCGGCGACCAGCGACGACACCGAGGCCTTGAGGCGCATCGACTCGCCCAGGTTCCCCGAGAGCACGCCCTTGATCCAGTAGAAATACTGGATCGGGATCGGCTCGTTCAGCCGGTACTGCTCGCGGATCTCCTCGAGCACCTTCGGGTCGCGTTCCTCTCCCGCCATGATCAGCGCCGGATCGCCCGGCAGGAGCTGCTGCAGGCCGAAGATCAGCATCGACACCAGGATCAGTGTCGGGATGATCTGCAGCAGCCGCTGGGAGAGGAAGGTGAGCAAGGTCCGGTCTTACTTCAGCTTGACGCCGACGACGCGGATCAGGCCGTCCGGCATCTGCTTGTAACCGTCGACCTTGTCGGACAGAGCGACCAGGACGCGGCGATGGTAGAGGTACTTGATCGAGCCCTCGGGCAGATACTTGGCGGCGACCTTCTCGTAGATCTTCTTGCGCTCCGCCGGATCGCTCTTGATGCGCGCCTCGTTGTGCCAGGCGTCGACGTCCTTGTCGCAGTAGCCGGAGTTGTTCTGCGGCTGGCCGCAGACCTGGAAGATGTAGGAGTTGCCGTCGGGGTCGCTGCGGCCCGACCAGCCGATGAGGTAGAGCTGGTACTCGCCGCTCTCCGACTGCTTCAGCGACGTGGCGAACTCCGTGACGCGGATCTTGAGGTCGAAGCCGGTCTCCGCGACCATCGACTGCAGCACCTCGGCGACCTGCCGGGTTTCGGGATTGTTCGGCACCATGAAGTCGAGCGACATGCGGCCTGTGACGCCCGCCTCCTTGAGCAATGCCTTCGCCTTGGCAATGTCCCTCTTCGGTACCGGGAAGGCCTGCTGGTAGTAGGGATTGGTCGGGTTGATCCACTGGTTGCCGACGACGAACTCGCCGTTGAAGACGACCTGGTTCAGCGCGTCGCGGTCGATCGACAGCTCGAAGGCCTGGCGGACGCGGGCGTCCTTGGCCAGCGGCGTATCGGCCTTCGGTCCGTTGGACAGGTTGATGGTGAGGCCCTGGTAGCCGAGCTCGACGGCCGTCACCAGCTTGAGCTTCGGGTTGTCGCGCACCGTCTTGATGTCGGTCGCCAGCACGCGCTCGATCATGTCGAGGCTGCCCGAGCGCAGGTTGGCGAGGCGCACGGTCGAGTCGGTGATGGGCAGGTAGGTGATCTTGTCGATGAACACCTGGTCCTTGTTCCAGTAGTCGGGGAACTTCTCGACGATGATGCGGTCCTGCTGCACGCGCTCGACGAACTTGTACGGGCCGGCGCAAACCGGCTTCAGGCCGAACTTGTCGCCCGCGGCCTCGGCGGCCTTGGGCGAGACCATCATGCCGGCGCGGTCGGTGAGCTGCGCCAGCAGGGGCGAGAAGGGTTCCTTCAGGTTCAGCTTGATGGTCGCTGGATCGACGACGTCGATGGAAGTGACCGAGGCGAGCTCGGGCCTGCGGAACGAGCCCTTCATGTTGAGGTGACGGTCCAGGCTGTACTTCGCCGCGGCGGCATCGAACGTCTCGCCGTCGTGGAACTTCACGCCCGGACGCAGCTTGATGGTGACGGTCTTGCCGTCGGCGGAGGTCTCGTGCGCGGTGGCGAGCTGCGGCACGACGTTGAGCTTCTCGTCGATGTCGAACAGCTTGTCGCAGATCGAGGAGAAGACGATGCGGCCGACATAGGTGCGGGCCAGCGTCGGATCGAGCACGTCGGGGTCCTCGGCAAGACCGATTCTCAGGTTGCTCTGGGCCGCAGCGCCGCCGAGCGTGAAACCCATGAACGCGGCGGCGAGCGCCAGCCGATGAAACGTCTTTTTCATGATGCCTCCGTGTGAGCCGTGACGAACGCCGCCTGAAGGCGGGCGAGCCGGATTCGATCCTGGTCTTGGCCCGTCCTCTCGACGAGCGAAGGGGCGGGCGGAAATTCGGGCCACCAGGGGCAGGCGGTGGAATGTCCCGCGCCGTCGTCCGCCAGCACCGGCACGTCGACCTTGCAGGATTCCCGCGCATGGCGGCAGCGCGTGTGGAAGCGACACCCCGGCGGCGGGTTCATCGCGCTCGGGATGTCGCCCTCCAGCAACGCCCGTTCGCGCACGACCGTCGGATCCGGCAATGGCACCGCCGACAGGAGCGCGCGCGTGTAGGGATGGCGTGGATTGCGGAAGAGTTCGTCGGTCGTCGCCGTCTCGACGATCTTGCCGAGATACATGACGGCGATGCGGTCGGCGATGTGCTTCACGACCGCGAGATCGTGGCTGATGAAGACATAGGCCAGCCCGAAGCGCGCCTGCAGCGAGCGCATCAGGTTGATGACCTGCGCCTGGATCGACACGTCTAGCGCGGACACCGGCTCGTCGGCGACGATGAGCTGCGGCTCGACCGCGAGGGCGCGCGCGATGGCGAGGCGCTGGCGCTGGCCGCCGGAGAATTCGTGCGGATATCGGCGCGCATGCTCGGGCCGCAGGCCGACCAGTTCGAGCAGTTCGCCGACGCGCGCGCGTCGCGCCGCGTCGGACGAAGCCAGGCCATGGAGCATCAGCGGCTCGCTCAGCATGGCGCCCACGGTCATCCGCGGATTGAGCGAGGCGTAGGGGTCCTGGAAGATCACCTGCATGCGGCGCCGCTGGGCGCGCATCCGGGAGTCGGAGAGGGCGAGCAGATCCTGGCCCTCGAAGCGCACGCTGCCGCCGGTCGGTTCGAGCAGGCGCAGCACCAGCCGGCCGACCGTCGACTTGCCGCAGCCGGATTCGCCCACGATGGCGAGCGTCTCGCCGGCATCGAGATGGAAGTCGACACCGTCGACGGCGCGGACATGCCCCGACAGGCGGCCGAAGACGCCCTGCTTGACCGGGAAGTGCTTGGCGAGGCCCTGCACTTCGAGCAATGGCGCGCTCATGCGGCGACCTGCGACAGCGGCGCGCGGCGGCAGCGCGAAAGATGGCCGGGCGCCACCTCGACCAGCGGCGGCGGCGCGGCGAGGCATTCGGGCTCGACGAAGGGACAGCGCGCGGCGAAGCGACATCCGGCGGGCGGCCGCGTCATGTCGGGCACGCGGCCCTCGATCGAGGGCAGGCGCTCGCGCTTCTCGTCGAGGCGCGGGATCGAGCCCAGCAGGCCCACCGTGTAGGGATGCTCCGGCCGGGCGAAGAGATCGCGCACGGCCGCGCGCTCGACGATCTGGCCGGCGTACATCACGGCCACGTCGTCGGCCATTTCCGCGACCACGCCGAGATCGTGCGTGATCAGGATGATGGCCGTGCCGGTGTCGCGTCTCAGGCCGCGCATCAGGTCGAGGATCTGCGCCTGGATGGTGACGTCGAGCGCCGTGGTCGGCTCGTCGGCGATCAGGAGCTGCGGCCCGCAGGCCAGCGCCATCGCGATCATGGCGCGCTGGCGCATGCCGCCGGAAAGCTTGTGCGGATAGTCGTCGACACGCTTCTCCGGCGAGGAGATGCGTACCAGTTTCAGCACCTCGATGGCGCGCGCCCGCGCCGCCGTCTTGTCGAGGCCCTGATGCCGCTGGATCGCTTCGATGATCTGGTCGCCGATCGTGTAGGCCGGGTTGAGCGACGTCATCGGCTCCTGGAAGATCATCGCCAGCCGGGCGCCGCGCAGGTCGCGGATCAGGTGCGCATCCAGGGTGAGCAGGTCGCGCCCTTCGAACACCACCTGCCCGCCGACCCGGGAATTCTCCGGCGGCAGCAGACCCATGATGGCCAGCGACGTCACGCTCTTGCCGCAACCCGACTCGCCCACGAGGCCCAGCGTCCGGCCGCGCCCCAGCGCGAGGTCGAGACCGTCGACCGCATGGACGACACCGTCGTCCGTTGCAAAATCGACGGTCAGTCCACGGAGTTCCAGGAGCGCTTCGCTCATTGGCGATCAGCAGCCCTTCATCATCGCCCGGCCGCGTAGCCTTGCATGCCGCGCGGATTGGCGGCGGCCTTGCGCCATGGATCGTCGCGCGTCGCGGCGGTGAGGCGGCCTTCCGACCATTCGTCGTTCACCTCGACCTCGTGGCCGCGCTTCTTCAGCTCGGCGACGGTGTCCTTGGGGATGCGGCCTTCCAGCACCAGCACGCCAGGACGCGCGGTGCGCGGCCAGAACGAAGAGGGGAAGTGCTCGCTGTGCCAGGCCGGCGCGTCGATGGCTTCCTGCAAATTCATGTCGCAATGGACATGGCGCAGGAAATGCTGGGTGATCCACTGGTCCTGCTGGTCGCCGCCGGGCGAGCCCCAGACCATGTACGGCTTGCCGTCGCGGTGGGCCAAGGTGGGCGTGAGCGTGCTGCGCGGCCGCTTGCCCGGCGCCAGCGAACCCGGCAGGCCTTCTTCCAGCCAGAACATCTGTCCGCGTGTGCCCAACGGAAAACCCAACTCCGGTATGACCGGCGAGCTCTGCAGCCAGCCGCCCGAGGGCGTGGCCGAGATCATGTTGCCGTCCTTGTCGATGATATCGAAATGCACGGTGTCGCCGTTGGTCTGGCCGACGCGGCCGACCGTGGGCTCGCCGGCGCCGCTCGACGCGACGCCCAGCCGCACGCCGTCGGCGCGGCGCAGCTTCACGACGCCGCCGAAGCCGTCGACCTTGCCGGGACGCTGCTCCATCGAGGCGTAGGCCGGGTCGACCAGCTCGCGGCGGTCGGCGTTGTAGGCGTCCGACAGCAGGGTCTCCATGGGCACGTCGACGAACGCCGGATCGCCGTAGAAGGACTCGCGATCGGCATAGGCCAGTTTCAGGCATTCGACCTGCAGGTGGATGAAGTCGGGGCTGGTCGGATCCATGCCGTCGAGGTCGAAGCCCTTGAGCAGGGCGAGCTGCTGCAGGACCACCGGGCCCTGCGTCCAGGTGTGCGGCTTGCAAACAGTGTACCGGCCGTAGTCGTAGGTGAGCGGCGCCTCGACCGTCGCCTGCCACTTCGCCATGTCCTGTCCGGTCAGCACGCCCCGGTTGGGCTTGCCGGAGACGTCCATGACGTCCTGGGTGCGGCAGAAACTGTCGATCGCCTCGGCGACGAAGCCCTGGCTCCAGGCCTTGCGCGCGCGCTCGATCTCCGCCTCGCGACCTCCGCCGCCGGCCTCGGCTTCCTTCAGGATGCGGGCATAGGTGTTGCCGAGTGTGACGTTGCGGAACAGCGACATGGGCTTCGGCACGTCGCCACCCGGCAGGAATACGGCGGCCGAGGTCTTCCAGTGGTTGCGGAATTGCTCGGCCACGGTGGCGATGGTGGCGGTCGCGCGCTCGACGATGGCGTGGCCGTTCAGCCAGTAGCCGATGGCCGGCGACAGTACGTCAGCGAGGCGCATCGTGCCGTAATCGCGCAGGACCAGCATGTAGGCGTCGAAGGTGCCCGGGATGCAGGCCGGCAGGAGGCCGGTGCCGGGAATGAGGTCGAGACCCAGCCCCTTGTAGTGCGCGATGGTTGCGCCGGCCGGCATCGGGCCCTGGCCGCACACGACCTCCGTCTTGCCGCGGCGCACGTCGTGCAGGATCAGCGGCGCGTCTCCGCCGGGACCGCACAGATGCGGCTCGACGACCTGCAAGGTGAAGGCCGTTGCCACGGCGGCGTCGAACGCATTGCCGCCGCGCTCGAGGATGCCCATGCCGACCGCGGTTGCGATCCAGTGCGTGGAGGTCACGACGCCGAAGGTGCCGACGATCTCCGGCCGCGTGGTGAAGGGATTGGGATTGATGAGTTTCACGGGCCTCTCCTCGCGCCGACCGCGCGGGAGAGACCTTAGAGCCCGTCGCTCCTAGCCGCCAGAGGCCGCGGAATCGGGCAGCCGCATCCAGCCGGGTACCTCCGGCACGATGCGCGCCTCGCCGGCCGTCAGCGTGCCGTCACCGCGGGCGGCATCGAGGCGCAGCATCGCCAGCGCGCGGTCGCCTGTGCCCGAACGCACCTCGCCGACCTCCTCGCCGTTGCGATGCACCAACGTCCCCGATTCCGGCAGCGTGCCTTCGACTTTGACCGGGAACAGCCGCTTCTTGATCAGGGCGCGGTACTTGGTGCGGGCCGTCAGCTCCTGGCCCATGTAGCAGCCCTTCTTCCAGTCGACGCCGTTCAACTCGTCGAAGCCGTTCTCGAGCAGCAGGGCCTTCTCGACCTGCAGGTCGCGGCTTCCATCGGGTACGCCCAGCGGCAGGCGCACGGCGTCGTAGGCGGCAAGAGGCGCTTCGCTGAAGCCGCGAGCGGAAAGCAGGCGCGCTGCCTGTCCGGCGGGCGCGATGACACGGACGCCGAGAGCCGCGAGGCGGGGATCGGTGAACGACACCACGCCGTCGATGCCGGGCGCCGTCGACGCTTCGTCGCCAAAAACGGCGGCGACTTCGAGCGTGGCGCCAAGGTCCTCGACGGTGACCTTGGAGCGCAGCGTGTACATCTTGAGCTTTCTGGCGAGCGCAGGCGCCCGCTCGCGCTCGGTCTCCAGATAGAAAGTCTCGTTGCCGGCATCGGCCACGAACATGTCGTTCAGGAAACGCCCCTGCGGCGTCAGCAGGGCCGCCCAGACGGCCTGATCCGGCGCGACTTTCCGCGTGTCGTTGGAAATCAGGCCCTGCAGGAACTCGACGCGGTCGGCGCCGGCCACGGAGATGACGCTGCGGTGGGGCAGCAGGCTGAACTGGGAGGACATGCCGGAGAGTTGGGGGTGCTCACAGCCCTTGGCAAGCGCTTCAAGTCCACTGAAAAGATGTGGCTAATCCCGGACGGCGCGCCTCAGTCGAGGATGCGGCGTTGCCGCAGGGACTGCAGCACAAGCTCGACTTCCTGCTCCACGGACATTTCGGCCGTCCGGAGATGGATGTCGGGCGTCTCGGGCGGTTCGTACGCCGAGTCCAGTCCGGTGAAGTTCGCGATCTTGCCTTCGCGCGCCTTGCGGTAGAGGCCCTTGGGATCGCGGCGTTCGCATTCGGCGAGGGATGTATCGACGAAGATTTCGAGAAATTCGTCGGCCCCCAAACGTTCACGCGCGAGCTGCCGCTCGGCCCGGAAGGGCGAGATGAACGACACCAGCACGATGAGGCCGGCGTCCGCCAGGAGGCGAGCCACCTCGATGACGCGCCGAATGTTTTCCACCCGGTCCGTGTCCGTGAAGCCGAGGTCGCGATTGAGGCCGTGGCGGATATTGTCGCCATCGAGAATGTAGGTATGGCTTCCCAAGGCCAGCAGCCGTCTGTCGATCGCATCGGCGACCGTGGACTTGCCCGAGCCGGAGAAGCCTGTGAACCAGAGCACGGCCGGCCGATGGCCCTTGATCGCCGAGCGCGCGGAGCGGTCGGTGCTGAAGTTCTGCCACGTCAGGTTGGCCGCACGCCGGAGAGGGAAGCGGATCATGCCCGCTCCGACCGTGCCGTTGGTGACCCGGTCGATGAGGATGAAGTTGCCGGTGCTCCGGTTGTCCGCATAGGCGTCGAAGGCGGCCGGCCTGTCGAGACCGAGGTTCGCGAAGCCGATCTGGTTCACGTCGAGCTGCTTGGCCGCACGCCCGGCACCGGTGTTCATGTCGAGCCGGTGCTTCAGTTCCGTCACCGTTGCCGTGAAGGTCGCCGTTCCCAGTCGCATGACATAGGGCCGGCCCGGCAGCATAGGCGCCTCGTCCAGCCATACGAGGTCGGCGGCGAACTGGTCGGCAAGATGGGGCGGCTGCTCGCATCCGGCGAGTAGATCGCCGCGGGAGACGTCGACGGCATCCGTCAGGGTGAGCGACACCGCCTGTCCGGCCCGTGCCTCCTCGAGATCGCCGTCGAAGGTGATGATGCGGGAGACCCTGGATCGGACGCCCGAGGGCTGGACGGCGACCTCGTCACCGACGCGAAGGTGGCCGCCGAGGATCGTGCCCGCGTAGCTGCGAAAACCCGACGCGCCGCGATTGACCCATTGCACACTGAAACGGAAGGGCTGGCTCGAAGCATCGGGAATCTCGACCGTTTCGAGATAGCGCAACAGCGTCGGCCCCTGATACCACGGCGTCGCATTGCTCTGCCGGATGACGTTGTCGCCTTGCAGTGCTGAAACCGGGATGCTGGTGACGTCCGACAGGCCGAGCTGCCCGGCCATGGATGCATAAGCCGCCACGATGTCGGCAAAGTCGCGCTGCCGGTAGTCGATCAGGTCCATCTTGTTGACGGCCAGCACGACGCGACGGATGCCCATCGTCGAGACGATCGCACTGTGGCGCCACGTCTGACTGAGAAGACCTTTCGATGCGTCCACGAGGACGATGGCGACATCCGCGGCCGACGCGCCGGTCGCCATGTTGCGTGTGTACTGCTCGTGACCGGGCGTGTCGGCCAGGATGAAGCGGCGCCGCGGCGTCGTGAAGAACCTGTAGCCGACGTCGATGGTGATGCCCTGCTCGCGTTCGGCCTGCAGGCCGTCCAGAAGCATTGCGTAGTCGGGAAGGCCGTTGTTGCCCGAGCTCGGAATCGCGCTCCGCAACTGATCCTCGGGAACGGCGCCGGCGTCGGCCAGCAGCCGTCCGATCAGCGTGCTCTTGCCGTCGTCGACGCTGCCGCAGGTGATGAGGCGAAGCAGGTCCCGATGTGCCGTCGTGCCGCTCACGGTCGCATCCATCAGAAATAGCCCTCGGCCTTGCGGCGCTCCATTGAGCCTCCTGCACCGTGATCGATCGCCCGGCCCTGGCGCTCGGATGTCCGGGCGTCCGCGAGTTCGGCAATGATGGCCTCGAGCGTGGTTGCACGGGATTCGACGGCGCCGGTGAGCGGATAGCATCCGAGCGTGCGGAATCTGATCCAGCGTTCCTGCGGTACTTCGCCGGGCCGGAGGGGCAGGCGGGAATCATCGACCATGATGAGCATCCCGTCGCGCTCGACGACCGGCCGCTGCGCCGCGAAGTAGAGCGGAACGACCGGAATGTCTTCCTGTTCGATGTATGTCCAGACATCCAATTCGGTCCAGTTGGACAAAGGGAAGACGCGGGCGCTTTCACCCGGGCCGAGGCGGTTGTTGTAGAGGTGCCAGAGTTCGGGCTGCTGGCGGCGCGGATCCCAGCGATGCGAGGCGTTGCGCCGGGAGAAGATCCTCTCCTTGGCGCGGGACGGCTCCTCGTCACGGCGCGCTCCCCCGATCGCGGCATCGAAGCCGTGATGATCCAGCGCCTGCTTCAGGGCTTCCGTTTTCATCACATCGGTGTGGACGGCGGCACCGTGGGTGATGGGGCTGATGCCGGCCTTCAATCCATCCTGATTGGTATGCACGAGAAGCTCGAGACCGAGTTCGCGGGCGCGCCGGTCGCGGAAGGCGATCATGTCCCGGAACTTCCAGGTCGTGTCGACGTGAAGAAGCCTGAAGGGCGGCTTGGCGGGATGGAACGCCTTGAGCGCGAGATGGAGAAGGACCGAAGAGTCCTTGCCGATCGAGTAGAGCAGCACCGGATTGGAAAACACGGCAGCGGTCTCCCGCAGCACATGAATGCTCTCGGCTTCCAATTGTTCGAGGTAGTTTAGCGAGACTGGCACACCGGCTTGTCCTTGCTCTGGCGGGGCGGCTTCAGCGAGAAGCGTGCTTCCTGGGGCGCTGGTCGCCTTCGTATGCCAACCGAATCGACGGAGCCCGCTGTGTTGGCCAGGCGAAGAGCCGGCAATCGACGCCCAAGTCGTTCAGCACGGAAATCGCCTCGTCCCGCAATCCGGAGTCCATAGGCTGTTCGCGCTCGGCGTCGTCCGAGGGACGCATGTGGCTTTGGCTGTTGCGGCCGTTGCGCGTGCCATCGAGCGAGCGGCCGAGCCTGCCTTCGATCGCTCGCATGTGTTCCTTGCGGGCGAGCCGCACGGCTGCAGGAAGCATCGGCCAGGAACGGCGGGTGGTCGAGAAGTGATCGAGCAGGGTCGTCATCGTTTCGATGGGCCGTTCGATCAGGCATTCATAGGGAACGAGCTTGACGAGACCGGGGTAACGGGCAGCCTGGTCCTGATAGGAAACGAACTGGCGCGCGTAGGACGTCAGTGCGGCCTCGAAGAGATATTCGCGAAACGACATGTCGGCCACCGGTCGACCGCGAAACGTATGGTAGGCGGGGCTCACATGCGCCTGACAGTAGCGAAAGTACGAAGCGGCCTGATCCAGGGGGTTTCGATAGACGAGCGCTATCGGGGCTCCACGTCCCCTCTGTGCCGCGCGGTCCATTGCCGGGACCTTGATGGGCGTAAAATCGTAGGTCGCCAGATCGACGGGCGTGTGGCGATAACTCTCCTCTTCATGAAGACAGTCGTAGCCCGGGACATGGAAGCTGGTCTGTCTCCACCAGCTCGGCTTGCTGGCGAGGTTTTCGAATCCGGGGCAGACCGTGTGCCCGATGAAAAGGTGATCGTCGGGAAGCGTCCCCGCGACGCGAAACAGCGGCCCGCCCCTGAAGCGCTCGAAATTGAAGGCCGGGCCCTGCGGATTGCCGACGATTTCACCCGTCAGCAGATCGTCCAGTCGACCACCCTGGTCGAGATGACAGACGAAGGAGAACACGTACCGCAGGAACCAGGTGCCCGAACGCGGGACTGTCGACAGGACGGGGAGCCGATAATTTCCGAACATGTGCACGATACGAAGGAAGTAGCCTCAGTTTCCCCACTCATTACTTACATTTATCTTAACAGGCCACGGCCAAAGCGGCTTCCCGTTTTTGAGCAAGGTCGCCCACACAATCCAATCGGGTTGTGGAAGCGATCACTCACTACCTTGGCCCATTTCTTGCCGTGCGGTTGTCAGGTACCGCTTGGCAATCTTTGACGGAGCAGCGATCGTTCACGTGACTGTGAGCGGGGGCGGCGCCGTGATCGCCGCGTGGTGCGCAAGGGCGCGCTCTTCGTCTTCGTGATCTGCTTCACCGCGCTCGATGCGATCGGCGGAAACGGACCCCTCGCAAGGCTGTTTGAGCGGCTGCGGCCTTGCTAGAGAGGGGCCGCCATTCGTTGAGGAGATTCCATGACTTTCCGTGCGCTCGTCTTGACCCAGGGTGCCGACCGCAAGGTCAGCGGCGCCGTCGAAACCCTGCCCGAGGACCGGTTGCCGGCAGGCGACGTCACGGTTGCCGTCGACTACTCGACCCTGAACTACAAGGACGGGCTCGTGCTCACGTCCGGCGGCGGCCTGGTGAAGACCTGGCCGCATGTCGGCGGCATCGACTTCGCCGGCACCGTCGAGACCTCCGAGAACCCCGCTTTCAAGGCCGGCGACAAGGTGGTGCTGAACGGCTATCGCGTCGGCGAACTCCATTGGGGCGGCTACGCCACCAAGGCGCGCGTGAAGGGCGAGTGGCTCGTCAGGCTGCCAGCCTCGATCTCGTCCAGGCGCGCGATGGCGATCGGCACGGCCGGCTACACCTCCATGCTCTGCGTCATGGCGCTGGAGAAGCACGGGATCACCCCGGCCTCGGGCGAGATCCTGGTGACCGGTGCGGCGGGCGGTGTCGGCTCGGTCGCCGTCGCGATCCTGGCCAAGCTCGGCTACACGGTCGTCGCCGCCACCGGGCGGCCCCAGGAGGGCGACTACCTGAAGGCGCTCGGCACCACCACGATCATGGACCGCAAGGAACTGACCGAGGCGCCGGATCGCCCGCTGCTCTCGGAGCGTTTTGCCGGCGTCGTCGACACCGTCTCTGGCGTGATGTTTGCAAAGGCGCTCGCGCAGCTGAAGTACGGCGGCGCGGCGGCGGTGTGCGGCCTCGCGGCCGGCCCGGCGTTTCCGGGCTCGATCCTGCCCTTCATCCTGCGCGGCGTGTCCGTCTACGGCATCGATTCGGTGATGCTGCCGAAGACGCCTCGTGAGGAGGCGTGGCGTCGTCTGGGCAGCGACCTGCCGCTCGACAGGCTCGACAGCACCGTCAGCGAAGCGAGCCTGGGCGATCTGATGGCGCTGGCCCCAAAAATCCTCAAAGGAGAGATACGTGGCCGCGTGGTTGTCGACGTGAACAAGTGATAGCCTAGTGTTTACATCACCCTATTCGAAGGTCTGCCGATGACGCCGCCGAACACCGCGCCCGCCGCCAACAATCTCGAAGCGTTCTTCATGCCGTTCACCGCGAACCGGCAGTTCAAGAAGAACCCGCGCATGCTGGCCAGGGCGAAGGGCGTCCACTACTGGACGCCGGAAGGCCGCAAGATCATCGACGGCACCGCCGGCCTGTGGTGCGTCAATGCCGGCCACGGCCGCGAGGAGATCAAGGCGGCGATCGCCAAGCAGCTCGACGAGATGGACTACGCACCGTCTTTCCAGATGGGCCATCCCAAGGCGTTCGAGCTGGCGGCACGGCATGCCGCCCTGCTGCCGGGCGACCTGAACCACGCCTTCTACTGCAACTCGGGCTCCGAGGCGGTCGACAGCGCCCTCAAGATCGCGCTGGCCTATCACCGCGCCAACGGCCAGGGCACGCGCACCCGCTTCATCGGGCGCGAGCGCGGCTATCACGGCGTCGGCTTCGGCGGCATCTCGGTCGGCGGCATGGTCAACAATCGCAAGTGGTTCGGCGCGATGCTGCCGGGCGTCGATCACCTGCCGCACACCCACCTGCCGGAGAATGCCTTCTCCAAGGGTGAGCCGGAGAAGGGCGCCCATCTGGCCGATGCGCTGGAAGGCATCGTCGGCCTGCACGATGCCTCCAACATCGCCGCCGTCATCGTCGAGCCCTGCGCCGGCTCCACCGGTTTCCTGCCGCCGCCCAAGGGCTATCTGAAGCGCCTGCGCGAGATCTGCGACAAGCACGGCATCCTGCTGATCTTCGACGAGGTCATCACCGGCTTCGGCCGTCTCGGCACCAGCTTCGCCGCCGAGAAATTCGGCGTGATCCCCGACCTGATGACGGTGGCCAAGGGCATCTCCAACGCCACGGTGCCGATGGGCGGCGTGTTCGTGCGCAAGCACGTTTTCGACGGGCTGATGAACGGTCCGGAGAACGCGATCGACCTGTTCCACGGCTACACCTATTCGGCACATCCGCTGGCCTGTGCCGCGGCCTCCGCGGTGCTCGACATCTATCGCGACGAGGAACTGTTCGCCCGTGCCGCCGAGCTGTCGCCGTACTGGGAAGAGGGCATCCACTCGCTGAAGGGCCTGCCGAACGTCACCGATATTCGCAATCTGGGCATGGCCTGCGGCATCGACCTCGCGCCGGAAGGTGCGGTCGGCACGCGCGGCTACAAGGCTTTCGCCAAGGCCTTCGAACTTGGCCTGATGGTGCGCCAGTCCGGCGACGCCATCGCGATGTCGCCGCCGCTGGTGATCGAAAAGGCCCAGATCGACGAGATTGTCGACATTACCGCCAAGACGATCAAGGAAGTCGCCTAGCGTCCCAAGCGCATGGCGTTCGGCACGGAGCGTCGCTAGAACGGTTCCTCGACCAGCTGCATTGCAAGGGTCGGGGAACGGGCGAAGTGATTCTCGATGACAATGTGACGGCGCTGGTGGGCGCCGCTGCTGCGGTGGCACACGTCGCCATTGCCGGCGCGGTGACGGTCCATGTGCTGCTCTACAAGCGCAGCGTCGGCGCCGCTGTGTCCTGGATCGGGATTGCCTGGCTGTCGCCCTTCATGGGCGGACTGCTCTACGCCATCATGGGCATCAATCGCGTGAAGCGGCGCGCTCAACGGCTGAGACGCCAGCGCCAGCAGCTCACCCTCGCCAAGTCCGACTCGGCAACGGGGGCGACCGATTCGCTCACGCCCCTGGAATTTGCGGTCGGCCGTCTGACCGGCCTGCCGTTGGCGCGGGGCAACAGTGTGGAGATGCTGCACAGCGGCGACCAGGCCTATCCGCGTATGCTCGAGGAGATCGGCCGGGCGCAGAAGAGCGTCGGCCTGTGCAGCTATATCTTCCGCGCCGATTCGGCCGGAGAGAAGTTCCACGAGGCACTGATCGAGGCCCGCAAGCGCGGCGTCGAGGTCAGGGTTCTGATCGACGGGATCGGCAGCGGCTATTTCTGGTCCGGCACCTACGACCGTCTGCGCAAGGCCGGTGTGCCGGTCGCGCGCTTCCTTCATTCGTATTTCCCGTGGCGCACGCCGTTCCTGAACCTGCGCAACCACCGCAAGCTGCTGGTGGTCGACGGCCGTGTGGCCTTCACCGGCGGCCTCAACATCGGCGCCGAGAACGTGATCGCGAGCAACCCGGCGCATCCCGTGCGCGACACGCATTTCCGCCTCGAAGGGCCGGTGGTCGAGCAGCTCACCGACGCGTTCGCCGACGACTGGCTGTTCACGACCGGCGAGCACCTGCCCGACGAGGGCTGGTTCCCGCCGCTGGAGCCGGTCGGCACGGTGTCGGCGCGGGTCGTGCCGTCGGGGCCCGACGAGGACATGGAGCAGATCGAGTTCGTGACGCTGCATGCCATCTCGTGTGCGCGCGAATCGATTCGCGTGGTGACGCCGTACTTCCTGCCGGGCGAGCCGCTCACCATGGCGCTCGGCCTCGCAGCCATGCGTGGCATCGAGGTCGACATCCTGCTGCCGGCGAATTCCAATCATGCAATTCTCGACTGGGCCCGGCGCGTGCCGCTCAGGCCGCTGATCGAGGCGGGCTGCCGTATCTGGATGATGCCGGCGCCGTTCGACCATTCGAAGCTGATGACGATCGACGATTCCTGGTCGTTCATCGGCAGCGCGAACTGGGATACCCGAAGCTTCCGGCTGAACTTCGAGTTGAATGTGGAGCTGCATGACGCGGCCTTCGCGCGGCAGATCGTGGAGTCGGCCACGCCCCGGCAGCGCCTGACCCTGGCCGATATCGATGGCGACCCGCTGCCGATCCGCCTACGCAACAGCGCCGCGCGCCTGTTGCAGCCCTACCTGTAGAAACGGCGCAGCCGGTCCTTGCGGGCCGACGAAGGCGCGGGTTCGGCGTGCGGGCCTTCGAGCTGTAACTCGAGCCTGATCGGCCGGTGGTCGGAGGGGCCGAAGTCGAGCGCGGCGGAGGCGCGGCAGACCAGCCCGTGGGCCAGGCAGCGGTCGAGCCGGACCGGCATCACGTTGGCGGAGAGGTGCGTGGGTTCGCGCGGGCCGACATCGGCGAAGCCCGGCAGGACCACCGGCCCCACCGCGTTGTAGTCGCCGATGATCGCCGACGGCTTTCCCTGCAGTGCCGCGGCCACGCGGGCGAGCTGGCGGCGGTTGAGGAGCTGTCCGTGCGACAGATGGACGTTGGCGAGCGTGATCTCGCCCATCTGGATGATCTGGGCGCGACGGCGCGGCAGCCGGCCGGGCAGGCGCGAGGCCGGCAGCGACAACGCCACCGGACGTGGAAAATGGGTCGGGCTCCAGACCGCGAGCCCATGGATGCGGCCGAGCCAGGACAGCCGGTAGAAGTGACCGCCCACCAGTTCCGGCAGCTTCTCGATGTGCTTCGTCGCCTCCTGCATCAGCAGCACGTCGGGCTTCTGGATGCCAATCAGCGTCGCCACGTCCTCAACGGCGGCGCCCGTCAGCCGCAGAAGGTTCCAGCTGATGACCTTCATGGTTTCGCGGCCTTCTCGCGACGGGCGTCGCGGATCCGTGCGGTCATCGATCCCATGCCACCGGCCGCGGCCTGCAGCTCGTTGCGCACGTGCTCGCGTCGCTCGTGGATCGAGGCGATCACCAGGCCCATCGGCACGCCGAGCCCGACCAGTGCCGATTCGGCCAGCTGCAGGCTGGCCTCGATCGTTTCCGGCACCGTGTCGGTGACAGCCAGCGTGTAGAGATGGCGGGCATGCTGGGCATCGTGGGCGCGCGCCACGATCATCACGTCCGGCCGGCGCGCCCGCACGGCCCGTACCACGTCGTCGACCGCCGCCGTGTCGATGGTGACGATCACGCCCGTCGCCTCGTCGATGCCGCAGCGCTGCAGGAACAGCGAATTGGAGGCATCGCCGAAATAGACCGGACGTCCGAGCTTGCGCCAGCGCTCTACGCGGACCGCGTCGTGGTCGGCGGCGATGTAGGAGATCTCGTGCTTGTCGAGCAGGTCGCAGACGAGCTGGCCGACGCGGCCGTGACCGACGACGATCACGCGTTTGGCGTGGTCGGCAGGAGGCAGCGGGGTTGCCGGTGCATCGCCCGTCACCTTCTTGGCGACACGCTGGGCGGCACGGCGCGCGAACAGGGACACGAACGGGAGCGTCCCCATGGTCAGCGACACCACCGCGAGAACACCCGCGGCAATGCCGGGCTGCACGAGGCCGAACTGGGTGGCGAGCCCGATGCCGATGAAGGCGAACTCGCCGCCGGGGGCCAGCAGCAGGCTGGTCTCGACGCTGGCGGCCCAGGGCACACCGAAGAAGCGGCAGAGCGGCACCAGCAGCAGAGTCTTGGTGACCATCATGGCAAGGAAACCGCCGATCACGAGCACCGGTTCCCGCCAGATGAAGCTCAGGTCGATGTGCATGCCGACCGAAAAGAAGAAGACCCCGAGCAACAGGCCGCGGAAGGGATCGATCATCGCCTCGACGGCCCGGCGATATTCTGTTTCCGCCAGCAGCAGGCCTGCAATGAAGGCGCCCAGCGCCATCGAGAGGCCGGCGAAGGCCGCGATAACGCCGGATCCGACGGCGATCAGCAGCGTCGCGGCCATGAAGAACTCGGGGTTGTCGGTGCTGGCGGCCAGGCGGAACAGGGGCTTCAGCACCAGCCGGCCAACCACCGCGATCACCGCCACGGCCAGCACGGCCTCGACGACGGCCACGATGACGCCCTGGATCACCGAACCTTCCGAATGGCCGCCCAGCGCACTGATCAGGAACAGCAGCGGGACCACGGCGAGATCCTGCGCCAGCAGGATGGCGAAGCTGGTGCGGCCGGTGGTCGACATCATGCGGCGCTGTCCCGACAGCAATTCCATCACGATGGCGGTGGAGGAGAGCGCCAGGCAGGTGCCGATGATGAGGGCGGCGGGGGCGGGCTGGCCCAGCCAGTAAATGGCGAGGCTGATGACGAGCGCGGATAGGACCACCTGCAGGCCACCCAGCCCGAAGACCAGCCGGCGCATGGTGATCATGCGGCGCATCGAGAGTTCGAGGCCTATGAAGAACAGCAGGAAGACGATGCCCAGGTCGGCGATGAAGGCGATCTGCCGCTCGCCCGTGACCGTCAACCAGTCGATGGCGCGGGAATAGTCGGCAAGACGGCCGAGGCCGAACGGGCCCAGCGCGGCGCCGACGACCAGGAAGCCGAGCACGGGGCTGATCTTGAGGCGGTGCACCACCGGCGCCACGACGGCCGCCGTTCCGAGGACGATGAGAGCGTCCTTGAAGACGTAGATGTCGCTGGGCCCTGCCATGTCCGGCAAACATAGACTGCGAACGGCGATCTGTGCACACTTTCGTGGACAATCAACGAATTCGGGACGGAAACGACATGAAGGTGGTCATCACCGGCGGCGCAGGCTTCCTCGGCAAGAAACTCGCACGGCGCATCCTGCAGCAGGGCGAGATCGCGGGGCCTTCCGGCCAGCCGAAGAGAGTTGGTGAGTTGTTGCTTTTCGACGTCGCGAAGGCGAGCGGTCCGGGTCTCGATGATCCCCGGGTCAAGACTGTGGCAGGCGACATCTCGAATTTCGCGACGGTGCAGTCGATCGTCCAGGGGGCATCGACGGTGTTTCATTTCGCGGCCGTGGTCAGCGCCGGGGCAGAAGCCGATTTCGACCTGGGCTATCGGGTCAACCTGGACGGCACGCGCAACGTGCTCGAAGCCTGCCGGGCGCTCGGCACCAACCCGCGTGTGATTTTCACCAGCTCGCTGGCTGCCTTCGGCGGCGACCTGCCTCCGGCCGTTACCGACGACACGCCGCTCACGCCACAGACGTCGTATGGCGCCCAGAAGTCGATCGGCGAATTCCTCGTCCGCGACTACACCCGCAAGGGCTTTTTGCGCGGTACCGCGGTCAGGTTGCCGACGATCTGCGTGCGCACCGGCCTGCCCAATAAGGCGGCCTCGACCTGGGCCAGTTCCGTGGTGCGTGAGCCGCTGACCGGCGTGGACGTGGTCTGCCCGGTGACGCCGGAGACGGTCATGGTGGTGCTGAGCCCGCGCAAGACGGTCGACGCCTTCATGCGCCTGCACGACCTGCCGGCCGACGCCTTCGGTCCCGGGCGCACGCTGCTGCTGAACGGCATCAACGTGACGGCGAAGGAACTCGAACAGGCGATCGGCCGCCATGCCGGCAACCGCAAGGTCGGCAAGGTCGTGTGGCAGCACGATCCGGCGATCCAGAGCATCTGCAACGGCTGGCCCCAGGGCATCGATTCCGCCCGTTCGCGCCGCCTCGGCTTCGAGACGGACAAGGACCTCGACGAGGTCGTCCGCAATTTCATCGCCGACGATCTCGACGAGCAGATGAAGATCGTGCAGCCCGCAGGCTGACGGCTGCAGCGGCCTCCGGCCTAGCGGCCGCGCAGCATTCGCCAGCCGTTCTGCAGGTGGCGCATCGGCCCCCAGACGTGGCGGGTCCGCATCATGTGCCAGCGCTGCGGCTCGTTGTCGGGGCCAGCGATGGCCCCGGCATCGTCGACATAGTCGGTGATGCCGACGGCGTCGGTGTCCCACGGGCCGGTCGTCTTGAAGATCGTCGTCTTGGCGCCGTACTGCAGCAGCGTCTTCGACATGCCGGTCGCCATGAAATCCATGTAGCGCGGCAGACTCTCGGGGCGGCAGAGGTAGCCCTTGTTGAAGCCGACGGCGAGCAGGCGGAAGCTGAACGGATTCTTCTCGAGGAAGCGGATGACCTCGGTCGTGTTGGCCGGGTAGCGCGGCGAGAAGAAATCGTCGATCACGACGATGCCCTCGGTATTCACGATCCGGTTGGCGAACTCCAGCTCGCGATAGACGGCGGTGCCGGTGTGTTCGCCGTCGATGTGGAACCACCGAACCGACTGGTGCATTGCCTGCAGGTCGAGCTTGGCGGGAAGGTCCGCGGACGGGCCGGAGAGGGGCACGATGTTCGTGGGCTGGGTACCGACCGACTCGATCGAGCGGCGGACGGCAGGCTCATCCAGCCGCAGATCGCACAAATAGAGCTTCTCGTTGCCCTTGCGATAGGAGGCGAGGACGGCTGCCGAACGGCCCCGCCAGACGCCGATCTCGAACAGATCGCCCGAAATATTGGCCTGCTGGTCGAGCAGGGCGCGCCAGACGCAATAGGACTGGAACATGAACCAGCCCGGAATCGCGTCGATTTTCTCCCAACTGAGCATCCGCCATCCTCGTTTGCCGCGCCTTGCTAACAGCGCCCCATCGACGCTGCAAGCCGTCAGCGCTTGCACCCCCAGCAAGGCTCCTGTAGGCCCGCACGCGGGGAAATGCCAACAACTACAGTCGCATACAGGGCCACGGTCGGCCTCCTTTGGACACTGGTGCTCTGGCATAGCTGGGAGTGCCGGGGGCTGTTCGTCGACGGTTCTGCATTCCTCGTGCAGGTCGCCCGGCGCGAATTCTTCTTCGATTTCTACGATCCGCGCCTGTTTGCGATGGTCCTGGGGCAGGCGCCGATCCTGACGGCCGTGTTCCTGGGCGTCACCGACCTGCATCTTCTGGCGCAGCTCCTGTCGCTTGGCCTGTTCGCCCTTCCGACGGCTCTCTACCACCTCGCCCTGCAGCGGGTACGGGACGACGCCATTCTGCTGTCGGCGGTCCTGGCGGCCATCGGCGTCGTCTTCATGACGACCTCCTTCTTCATCGTCGGCGAATACAATACCGCCTATGCGATCGGGATGGTCGTGGCGGTGCGCCTGGCGACGGCGCAGAAGCTGACCGTCGAGGACGGCGCCTTCCTGTTGGCCGTCGGCCTGCTGGCGATCCGGGCCTACGAGGTGATGCTCTATCTGGGGCCGGTGCTGGCCGCGATGATCGCCTGGACGATCTACCGGATCCGAGCGCGACCCGCCCTCGCCACGACGCTCTACCTGCTGGCCATCCTGCCCTTCCTGGGCGCCATGCTGGTCGCGGCCAACTCGCTGATCAATCCGTTCTCACAGGACCATCTCAGCCGGACCGCTGCGACGGTGCTCGATGCCTGGCAGAACATCCAGTTCGACCTGGCCCTGCTGGCGGCGCTGGTCATCTTTGGCTGGGCTGTCGTGCGGCCGCAGGATCTCGCCCGTCGCAAGCCCTATCTTGTCGCCGGCATCTTCCTGGTGTTGCTCGCTCTGTCCCCCCTGCTGGTGCTCACCGATACGCTGGTGCGTCCGCATGCCAAGTCGCAGTACACGGCGCGCAGCATCGCCGGCCTCGTCATGACGATCATCGTCATCCTGATCTGGCTCTACACGTCGCCGCTCGGGACCCGCATCAAGGCGTTCGTGGCACTGCGCCGACCGGAAGTGTCGCGCCGGATGCTGACCTTCGGTTGCCTGATGGTGCTCGCGATCCTGCCCTCGAACGCCTATCTGACGTTCGAATGGCGGAGTTACCTGAACACGGTTCGAACGATCGTCCGCAGCCAGAGCGGCGTCATCGAGTTCGAATCGACGCCGCTTGCCAAGCGTCCACTCGAAACACTGGTCGAATCGTGGATCCTGCCGAGCCAGAGCCTGATCCTGCGCGCCAAGCGGGGTGACGGCATCATCGCCCCGCCGCGCGGCTTCAACGCCTGGCAGCCATTCCCGCCCGCCGAGCCCTATCCGCTGGGCTCCTATGTGTGGCGCGACTGAGCGTGTCGACCTTGTCGCCGGTTGCCGTCGCCCGGGGGGTCGTCCTGCTCCTGTGGCTGCTCGCGCTGCACAACACCCTCGTCGGTCGAGCTCTGTTCTGGGACGGCTCGTCCTTTCTGGTGAACCTGCTCGATCACGGTCACTTCCACGACTTCTACGCCGCCCGCGCCCATGTCGACTGGGTCACGCAGGCGCCGGTTCTCCTGCTCGCCAAGCTGGGCGTTCGCGACACCCGTTTGCTGACGATGGTGTACTCGGCGGCCCTGTTCGCGCTGCCGACCGCCTTCTATCACCTGGCCCTGATGCGGGCGCGGCGCGATCCGGTGCTGCTGACGGCCGTGCTGGCGATCGTGGCAGTGGTCTATCTGCCGACTTCGTTCTTCATCGTCGGCGAATACAACGTGGCCTTCGCCTGCATCACGGCGGTGATGTCGATCGTGCTCACGACCGATGGCCGCAGCCGCGGCGATGCCGCCCTGCTGCTGGCGTTCGGCCTGCTGTGCCTCAGGTCCTACGAGGCGATGATCTATCTGGGGCCTCTGGTGGCCTCGGCGATCGTGTGGTCGATGAGGCAGTGCGACGATCCGGCGACCCGCACGCTGCGTGGACTGGCGGCGCTGGCGTTCGTGGGGGGCGCTCTCATCTCGGCCATCACGATCGTCGATTACTGGGATCATCCGCACTTCACGAAAGTGCGCTCCACCAGCGTCGATTTTTGGCAGAACATGCAGTTCTCGATCCCGCTGGCGGGCTTCCTGATCTGCGCGATCGCGGGATTGCGGCGTCCGGCCTGGTTGCAGGGCAGCGGCCCGATGGTGGTGATGGGCGTCATCGCCCTCCTGCTCGCGCTGTCACCCTGGTGGCGCGTCGTGCACGGTCCGTCGATCCTCTACCCGCCGTCGCACTACGTGGCCCGCCAGGCCGCCGGCATGCTGCTGGCGGCCCTTCTCCTGGGCATGTGGGTGCAGGTCGCACGCCCCAATCCGCCGGCGATCTTCGCCGTCGTGCGCCGGCCCGAGGTGGCGCGGCGCATGATGCTTGCGCTGGCGGCGCTGACGGTCGCCGCTGCGGTACCGGACATCGCGCTGACCCGCCTTTGGGCCGGCTATATCGAGCGTCTGCGCATCGTCGTCGACGGCGCCAGCGGACTGGTCCGCGCCGAAACGCTGCCGCTGCACGACTGGCCGAACAAGCTGTTCTTCCAGGACTGGTCCTACCCGGCCCTGAGTGCCGTCGTGAGCCGTTCGCCGGGCCGCTCCTATGTCGTGTCCGACCAGGACTATCTCAGCAATCCACCCTTCGAGCCTGCCTGCGGGCTCCTGCCCCGGTTGACGGGGTACGGTTGGGGCCGCTGACTCAAGGCCTCATCCACATGTGCGCAGGGCCGCTGCCGCGGACGGGGGCGGCGAGGTCGACGAACTCGCAGAGGATCTTGCGCGTGTCGCGCGGATCGATGATCTCCTCGATCCAGAAGCTTTCGGCGCTGCGGAAAGGCGAGCGCAGCTTGTTCAGCCGGTCCTCGATCTCCGCCATCTTTTCCTTCGGATCGTCGGCGGCCTCGATGTCGGCGCGATAGGCGGCCTCGATGCCGCCTTCCAGAGGCAGCGATCCCCAGCGGCCCGAGGGCCAGGCATAGCGCCAGTTCATGCGCGAGCCGTTCTGGTGCGCCGCGCCTGCCACGCCGAAGGCGTTGCGGATGATGAAGGTGCACCACGGAACGGTCGTCTGGAACATCGACGACATGGCGCGCACGCCCTGGCGGATGACGCCGCTTTTCTCGGCTTCGAGGCCGATGAGGAAGCCGGGGCAATCGCAGAAATAGACGACGGGCAGGTGGAAGGTCTCCGCCATGTCGAGGAAGCGCGTCACCTTCTGGCAGGCATCGGCGGTCCAGCCGCCGCCATAGAACATCGGGTCGCTCGCCATCACCGCGACCGGCCAGCCATCGACACGCGCGAAGCCCGTAACGACGGAGCGGCCGTAGAGTCGACCCATCTCGAAGAAGCTGCCCTGGTCGACGACTTTCTCGACGATGGGGCGGATGCGATAGACCTTGCGCACGTCGCGCGGGATGACGTCGAACAGTGATTCCTCGCGCCGCGCCGGATCGTCGGTGACGGGGCCGCGCGGCGGTGCGTCATGGACAGACGAGGGCAGGTAGGAAAGGAAGCGGCGGGCCGCGGCAAAGGCCTCGTCCTCGCTGTCGACGGCTTCGTCGATGGCGCCCGCGCGAAGCTGGATCTCCCAGCCGCCCAGCTCCTGCTTGTCGTATTGCTTGGGACTGAGGCGGTTCACGACGGGCGGGCCGGCAACGAACATCGCCGAGACTTCCTTGACCATGACCGAGTAGTGCGTCGCCGCCAGGCGCGCGGCCCCGAGGCCCGCGACGGAGCCGAGGCCCAGGCCCACGGTCGGCACCGCGCCCATGTTGCGCACCGCCCATTCCCAGCCGGCGACGCCGGGCACGTTGGCGCGGCCTGTCGTCTCGATCGTCTTCACCGATCCGCCGCCGCCCGAACCCTCGATCAGGCGCACGACGGGCACGCGATACTGGTTGGCGTAGCGTTCGACGAAGTTCGACTTCTCCTTGATCGTGGCGTCGGCCGAGCCGCCGCGCACGGTGAAGTCGTCGCCGGTAACGGCGACATGCCGCCCGTCGATTTTTCCACGTCCCATCACGACGTTCGCGGGCGTGAGATCCACCAGGTCGTTCTTGCCGTCATACTCGGCCTTGCCGGCGACGCTGCCGAGCTCGCGGAACGAATCCTTGTCGAGCAGCCGTTCGATGCGCTCGCGTACCGTCAGTCGGCCGCCATCGTGCTGGCGCTTGACCTTGTCGGCGCCGCCCATGCGCTTCGTCATTTCCTGACGGCGGCGCAGCTCGTCCATTTCCGGTTGCCAGCTCATCTCGACGCATCCCCCGATCGTTTGTCGGAACGTTTCCTGCCCGGGCGGTTCGTACCAACCAGGACCCGGACCGGCTACAGTAAACCGGTCTTCGCGGGAGAGGCGACCGATGGACGAAACGGCAAGTCGAGCAAAGGCGACGCTCCACATGATCTGCGGCAAGATCGCGGCCGGAAAGTCGACTCTCGCCGCCCGGTTGACGGCGCAACCGGCCACCATCCGGATCAGCGAAGATGCGTGGCTCGCCTGCCTCTACAGGGACGAGCAGAAGACGATCGAGGACTACGTGCGCAATTCCCGCCGCCTGCGTGAGGTGATGGGCGACCATATCGTTGCGCTGCTGGAGGCGGGACTTTCGGTGGTGCTCGACTTTCCCGCGAACACGCCGGCCAGCCGTCAGTGGATGCGGAGCCTGTTCGAGCGCGCCGGTGCGAGTCACCAACTCCATTTCCTCGACGTGCCCGACGATGTCTGCAAGGCGCGGCTGCGAGCCCGCAATGCCGCCGGTTCTCACGCCTACAACGTCAGCGACGCTGAGTTCGAACTCTTCACCAGTTACTTCGTGCCGCCCTCGGCCGATGAAGGCTTCGAGGTGACGTTCCACGGCGAATCGAAAACGACGCCGTCGATCAGGTTCTCTTCGTAGAGCCGGACGAGATCGATACCGCCGGGCGGTCGCGCCACGGCGAAGCCGGCGATGGCGCGCTGCAGCCTCGCTTCCTGGTCGCGGCGCAGCGCCTCGGCTTCCTCGACGGTGATCGCGGCGAAGCGCACGGTCTGGCCGGGCAGCAGGCGGCCGAGGCGCGGCAGGTCGACGGAAGCGACAGTCGCGATCTTGGGATAGCCACCCACCGTCTGCCGGTCGGCCATCAGCACGATGGGCAGGCCGGCGCCGGGCACCTGGATCGCGCCGGGCGCGATGCCGTCGGAAATGATGTCGGCGCCACCCTTGTCGACGGGCTTCGCGTGGGCGATCACCGGACCCTCGAAGCGGATGCCCATGCGGTCGGCTTCCTTGGAGACGCGATACTCGGACTCGACGAAAGTTTTGCGGCCAGCCTCGCTGAAGTAGTCCTCCTGCGGTCCCCAGATCACCCGTATCGGGCCGCTGCCATAATCGAAGGGTTGCGCGAGTTTTCGTTCGTTGACCGCCGGCACGCTGGCCTTCGCGAGCGGCAGCAGATCGCCGGCGGCGAGCTTGCGACCGTCGAATCCGCCGATGCCGGCGCGCGAATAAGTCGAGAGGCTGCCCATGAAGGAAGGCAGCGCGAAGCCGCCGGCCACCGCGACGTATGCCGTGCTCGCGCCCTCGATCATGCCGACGCGGAGGGTCTGGCCGCGCTTCAGCAGGTGGCTGCGGTCGGAGTCGAGCGGCTTGGGCGGTGCGTCGGGCCCGTCGATCAGCTGGGGCGAGAGCGGGCCCACGAGAGCGACGCGCACGCTGTCGGCCTCGACCAGCAGGTCGGGACCCATGACGCCGATCTCGATGCCGGCGGTGTCCTGGGGATTGCCGACAAGTGCATTGGCGAGGCCGAGCCCGATCCGGTCCATCGCGCCGGCGGTCGGCATGCCCAGCGCCATGAAGCCGGTGCGGCCGCGATCCTGCAGCGTATCGAACAGTCCCGCGCGGACGACTTTCAACGCGGCGCTCATTTGCCCTTCACCAGGCTCGACCAGTCGAAGGTGCCGGCCTCGACCTCACGGGCGATGCGGTCGAAGCTCTTGCGGTCGATGCGCTCGAAGGCGAGCGAATCGCCGGGCGACAGGAACACCGGTTGGTCGCGGCGCTTGTCGAACATCCACAGCGGCGTGCGGCCGATCAGGTGCCAGCCGCCGGGACTCTCGAACGGGTAGATCGTCGTCATGTCCATGGCGATGGCGACCGAGGAGCGCGGCACGCGCACGCGCGGCTGGCTGCGGCGCGGCAGGAACAGCGCCTGATCGAGCCCCGCGACATAGGCGAGACCGGGCATGAAGCCCAGCACATAGACCTTGAAGGGCGAGGCGAGGTGGGCGGCGATCACCTGCTCGGGCTTCTTCTTCGTGCGCTCGGCAACCTCGGCGAGGTCGGGCGCGAATTCGGGGTCGTCGTAGCAGCAGGGGAGGGTCACCCGGCGGCTGCCGGCGTCGACCGGCAGGCCGCGGGCGATCATGGCGTCGATCCGGGGCTGGAGATCGGCCCGCGAGGTCGCGAGCGGATCGTAGGTCACCATCAGGGACCGCATGGTGGGGACAGTCTCGACGACGCCCGAAATCTCCCCGGCCTCGCGGGCGAGGCCGATGGCGGCATGAAGCGCCATCACCCGGCCGTTGATCTCGGGGGAAATCTCGTTGCCGAACTCGACAGTGAAGGCGGTGTCGCCGCAGGATAGGTACCGAACGCTCACTCTGCTACGATAGCGCCTCGAATTGAGGGAGTCTCCCATGGCCGCCGCGACGAATGCCGGACACGTGAACATCAACTCCGACCTGGGCGAGAGCTTCGGTCCGTGGGTGATGGGCAACGATACCGAGGTCCTGAAAATCGTGACCTCCGCCAACGTGGCCTGCGGCTTCCATGCCAGCGACCCGGTCGTGATGATGGATACGGTGAAGCTCTGCGCGCAGAACGGCGTGTCGATCGGCGCCCATCCGGGCTTTGCTGACCTGCAGGGCTTTGGCCGCCGCGTCATCAACCTCACGATCAAGGAGCTGGAAGCCAACATCGCCTACCAGATCGGCGCTTTGCAGGCGATCGCGGCGCTCCACGGCGCCAAGGTCACCCACATGAAGCCGCACGGCATGATGGCCAACATGTCGGCCGAAAGCGTCGAGATGTCCGAAGCCATTGCGCGGGCGACCAAGGCAGTTGATCGCGACCTGATCTTTCTCGCCCAGGCCAACACCGAGCAGGGCAAGGCCGCCCGGAAGTTCGGCCTGCGTGTCGCCGAGGAAGTCTTCGCCGACCGGACCTACACCGACGCCGGCTTCCTGACCCCGCGCAAGGAAGCCAATTCGATGATCAAGGACCCGGCCAAGGCGGTGGAGCATGTCCGCCGCATGATCGACGAGCAGGCAATCTACTCCACCTCGGGCAAGCGCATTCCCTGCCAGGTTGATTCGGTCTGTGTTCATGGCGACGGACCGACGGCCGTGACCGTCTCGAAAGCGGTCCGCGAGGGGCTGGAGGCGGCTGGAATCCGCATCGTGCCGCTGCCGGAGATGCCCAGCCTCCGCCATTGAGGCCCGGGGCCATGCGTCGCGCTGGCTTGTAGGGCGCGGCATCGCCGCTATAGTCCGGCCGACCCGATAGGGGTTTTGCGGCGGGAGTGGCGTATGGCGGTGTTTGGCAAGGCTCAGTACATCAAGCGTGTCGAGGATGACCGGCTTCTGACCGGCACGGGTGGCTTCACCGACAACCTGTCGCGGCCCAACCAGGCCCACGTGGTCCTCGTTCGTTCTCCCCATGCCCATGCAAAAATCCTGAAGATCGACGCTTCCGCCGCCAAAAAGGCGCCGGGCGTGGTCGCGGTCTACACCTGGGCCGACATGGAAAAGGAAGGCGTCGGCAATTTCGCCTTCCCGGCGATGTTTCCCGCGGCCGACGGCAGCAAGCCAGAGATGACGCCGCGGCGCTCGCTGGCGCACGAGGTCGTGCGCTATGTCGGCGAGGCGGTCGTGGCCATCGTGGCCGACACGCGCGAGCAGGCGCAGGACGCGGTCGAACTGGTCGACATCGAGTACGAGCAACTCCCGTCTGTCACCGAGATCGAGGATGCGCTGAAGCCCGGCGCGCCGCAGGTCTGGCTGGGCGCCCCCGGCAATATCGCGGGCTACAACAAGTTCGGCGATCACGCCAAGGCCGAGGAGGCGTTCAAGAACGCCGCCCATGTCGTTTCCCTCGACATCGTCCATCAGCGCCTGATCGTTAACGCCATGGAGCCGCGCGCGGTGATGGCGGAGTGGGAGAACGACCGGCTGATCGTCCATATCGGCAGCCAGAATCCCTCCGTGACGCGCGACACGCTGTGCGACGTCATCCTGAAGATGCCCAAGGACAAGGTTCGCGTGGTCGTGCGCGACATCGGCGGCGGCTTCGGCATGAAGGTCGGCATCCAGCCGGACGAGGCGGTGGCCGTGTGGGCCGCCAAGGTGCTGAAGCGGCCGGTGCGCTGGCGCGCCGAGCGCGGCGAGGAATTCGCCGCCACGACCGCCGGCCGCGACCAGTTCCACAAGGCCTCGATGGCGTTCGACAAGGACGGCCGCATCCTGGGGCTGCGCATGGAAGCCTTCGCCAATATCGGCGCCTATCCGTCGCGCGGGGGCGTGGTCATCCCGCTGTTCGTCGGCCCGAAGGTGACGACCGGCACCTATGACATCCCGCTGATCGACCTCAAGATCACCTGCGTCATCACCAACACCGCCACGATCGGCGCCTATCGCGGCGCCGGCCGCCCGGAGTGCATCCTCAACCTCGAGCGGTTGATGGACACCGCGGCGCGCCAGATCGGCATCGATCCGGCCGAACTGCGCCGGCGTAACTTCGTGAAGCCCTCGCAGATGCCCTACACCACGGCGATGGGCGAGAAGTACGATTCCGGCGACTTCGACCTGTTCCTGACCAAGACGCTCGAGGCGGCCGACTGGAACGGCTTCGCGGCGCGCAAGGCGGAGGCCGAGAAGCGCGGCAAGCTCTATGGCCGCGGCCTCGCCTCCTACGTCGAATGGACCTCGGCCAACGTGATGAACGAGATGGCGCACTACGAGGTCAAGGCGGACGGCAAGGTCGTCATCTGGATGGGCACCCAGGGCATGGGGCAGGGGCTGCAGACCAGCTTCACCCAGCTCGCGTCCGAACTGCTCGGCATCGACCCGTCGCAAATCGAGATCGCCATGGGCGATTCGGACCGCGTCGGCGGCGTCGGCTCGATGGGCTCGCGCTCGGCCTATATCGGCGGCTCGGCCGTGCTGAGCGGCAGCGAGAAGCTGGTCGACAAGGGCAAGGAACTGGCGGCCGACGCGCTGGAGGCGGCCACCGCCGACATCGTCTATTCGGCCGGCCGTTTCACCATCACCGGCACCGACCGCGGTATCGGCCTCGGCGAACTGGCGGCGAAGCAGCCCGACAAGCGCATCTACATCGAGAATGTGAACACGGTCGACGGCATCGCCTGGCCGAACGGCGCGCATGTCGGCGAAGTCGAGATCGATCCGGACACCGGCATGGTCGAATTGAAGCGCTATACGACGGTCGACGATGTCGGCAAGCCGCTGCACCGGCCGATCGTGTTCGGCCAGATCCATGGCGGCTGCGCCCAAGGCATCGGCCAGGCGCTGCTGGAAGAGAACGTCTACGACCGCGAGAGCGGCCAGCTCGTGACCGGCTCGTTCATGGACTACGCCATGCCGCGCGCCGAGACCTTCCCGAACTTCAACAACCAGCTCGACGACACTGTGCCGGCCAAGAGCAACCCGATTGGCGCCAAGGGCGTCGGCGAATCCGGCACGGTGGGCTCGACCCCCACGGTGATGAACGCGATCATGGACGCGCTGTGGCCGCTGGGCGTTCGCAACATTCAGATGCCGGCGACGCCGCAGCGCGTCTGGCAGGCGATCCAGTCCACGCGGAAGTAGTGGAGAGGAGATGAAGCAGCGCATCTTCGGCTGGATCTCCGTCCTTTTCGGCATCGTCCTTTCGCTCGCCGCGCTCGAAGTCACGGCGATCGTCTGGCTCTACCTGGAAGACGGCCGCTATACCTCGGCCGAGGAGCTGTTCGAGCGCACGCAGAACACCTACGTGCGCGACGCCACCAAGGGCACTGCGTGTCGCTACGTCGACACGCTGTTCCCGCATCCCTACGTGGCGTTCGTCCATCATGCCAACCCGCCCTGTGGCATCCCGTGGGTCAACAATGTCGGCCTGTTCGGCCCGGATTACCCGGTCCTGAAGCCGACCGACCGCTATGTCGTGATGCTGACCGGCGGCTCGGTGGCCTCGCAGCTCGGCCAGAACGCCGCGCCGCCCGCGCCGCGCTATCTCGAGGAAGAGCTCAACAAGAAATACATCAGCCCGAACGGCAAGCCGTTCATGGTGCTGAACGGCGGCGACGGCGCCTGGAAGGAGCCGCAGCCCTTTATCCTGTTCTCGCTCTATGCCTCGTCGGTCGACGCCGTGGCGGTCCTCGGCGGGTTCAACGAGCACTACTTCTTCTGGCCCGGCGCCGAAGAACGGCTCGAGCGTCCGCTCAGCAACTTTCTCGACGTGAATCCCTTCGTCGCTGACGAGAATTTTGGCGACGCCGCGATCGGTTGGGTGATGGGCCGGATCGCCGGCACCCTGGCGCTCAACCCGGTCCTTGGCCGTTCGCATGCCGCCTACATGGTGGTGCGCGGCATCGAGCAGGCCGCCAAGGGCAAGGACATCTTCAAGTCGGCCAAGAAGACGACCCTGAACAGCATGTTCCACATGCCCGAGAACATCCGGTCGAACCACAAGCTGGCCTTCGATACCCAGCTCGGCCTCTACCAGAAGTACATCAAGGCCACGGTGGCGGTCGCGAAGGACAACAACGTCAAGGCCGCCTACTTCATCCAGCCAGCCCCCGCGATCGGCAAAGAACTGACCGAGGAGGAAAAGCGGGTCGTCGGCGACCTTTCGTACAAGAACATGTACGCCAACATCGTCGCGGGTCTCATGACCCTGCGGGACGGTGGCACGCCGATCTACGACCTGACGCAGATCTTTGCCGGGGAAAAGGCGACGATCTACGCCGACCACATCCACTACGCCCGGGACGCGGTGAACGAGAGCCCCGGCAACCGCATCATCGCCGCCCGGATGGGGGAGATTCTCGCGGAAAACTGGGGTTTCCAGCGCAAACCCTGAGGCACGTTCGGGACCTTGGGTTCCGGGGAAATCCACTCAATTTTCGGTTATCGTCCAGTTACCTGTTGATTCGCGCACCCTGAAGCGTTTCACTGTCCCGCGACGCGAAACAAAAAAGAGGTGGTTCACTACCTCATAAGCGTTGTTGGGATGGAGATGAACATGGCCGTTACACGTCGGCATTTCATGAAGGTGAGCGCTGCGGGCCTCGCCGCGTCTTCCGTTGGTGCGCTGGGTTTCCTCGGTGCGGGTGAGGGACTGGCTGCGAACGTCAGGCCCTACCGGCTCGAGAAGGCGACCGAGACGCGCAACACCTGCCCCTATTGCGCGGTGGGTTGCGGCGTCCTCGTCTACTCGTCGTCCGACGGCGCCAAGGACGGAAAGGCACGGGCCATCCACATCGAGGGCGATTCCGACAACCCCATCAATCGCGGTACGCTCTGTGCGCGCGGCGCGGCCTCGCTGGGCTTCGCCAACAGCGTCAACCGTCTCCAGTACCCGATGCACCGCAAGCCCGGCTCCGACAAGTTCGAGCGCGTGAGTTGGGACTTCGCGATGGAACGCATCGCCAAGCTCGCCAAGGAAGACCGCGACAAGAACTTCATCGCGAAGAATCGCGACGGCGTCACGGTAAACCGCTGGGTGAGCACCGGCTTCCTCGCCGGCTCCGCCTGCAGCAACGAGGCGGGTTACCTCACCTACAAGGCCATCCGGTCCACGGGCATACTCGCCCTCGAGAACCAAGCCCGAATATGACACGGACCGACGGTGGCCAGTCTTGGCCCCACATTCGGACGTGGCGCGATGACGAACTCGTGGAACGACATCAAGAATGCTGACGTCGTTCTGATCATGGGCGGCAATGCCGCCGAGGCCCATCCTTGCGGCTTCAAGTGGGTAACCGAGGCCAAGGCGAACAACGGCGCCAAGCTGATCGTGGTCGACCCGCGCTTCACGCGCTCGGCTGCGGTGTCGGACCTCTACGCGCCGATCCGGCCGGGCACCGACATCGCGTTCCTGTCGGGCGTGATGCGTTACCTGCTGGGTACCGGCAAGATCCACCAGAAGTACGTCAACGCCTACACCAATGCCTCCTACCTCGTGAAGGAAGGCTTCAAGTTCGAGGACGGGCTGTTCACGGGCTACGACGAGGCCCGCAAGAACTACGTCGATCGCGCGACGTGGGAGTACGAGTTCGACGAGCAGGGCATGGCCAAGGTCGACGAGACCCTGCAGAACCCGCGCTGTGCGATCAATCTGCTCAAAGCCCATGTCGAGCGCTACACGCCCGAGATGGTCGAGCGGATCTGCGGCACGCCGAAGGACAAGTTCCTGAAGGTCTGCGAGCTGATCGCCTCGACGGCCAACGGCGAGCGTTCGATGACCTCGCTCTACGCGCTCGGCTGGACGCAGCACACGACCGGTGCTCAGAACATCCGCAGCATGGCCATGATCCAGCTCCTGCTGGGCAACATGGGCATCCCGGGCGGCGGTGTGAACGCGCTGCGCGGTCACTCCAACGTGCAGGGCATCACCGACTTCGGCCTGCTCACCACGTCGACGCCGGGTTACCTCGTCCTGCCGAACGAGCGGGAGGCGACCTACGCCGACTACATGAAGCCGCGTGCCTTCAAGCCGATCCGCCCCGGCCAGACCAGCTTCTGGCAGAACTACGGGAAGTTCTTCGTCAGCCAGCAGAAGAGCCTGTTCGGCAAGGCGGCGACCAAGGAGAACGACTGGGCCTACGACTACCTGCCCAAGTTCGACACAGCCTACGACGTTCTCAAGATCGTCGACATGATGGCGGGCGGCCAGATGAACGGCCTGTTCTGCCAGGGCCTCAACGTCATGATGGCCGCGCCCAACAAGGCCAAGGTCCAGGCGGGACTGTCGAAGCTCAAGTGGCTCGTCATCATGGATCCGCTCGAGACCGAGACGGGACGCTTCTGGGAAAACCACGGCGAGTTCAACAACGTCGATCCCAAGTCGATCCAGACCGAGGTCTTCCAGCTTCCGACCACCGCCTATGCCGAGGACGAAGGAACCTTCACCAATTCGAGCCGGGTGATCCAGTGGCACTGGAAGTCGGTGGAGGGGCCGGGCGAATCGCGCAGCGACATCCAGATCATTGCCGATCTGCACAACCGCCTGCGTGCGGCGTACACCAAGGATGGCGGCGCTTTCCCCGACCCCATCCTCAACACGTCCTGGAACTACGCCAAGCCCGCGCATCCCGAGCCGGTCGAACTCCTCAAGGAGATCAACGGCTACGCGCTGGAGGATCTGCCCGATCCGGCCGATCCCACAAAGGTGTTGCTGAAGGCGGGCCAGCTCTTGCCGGGCTTCGCCGTAATGCGCGACGACGGCAAGACCTCGGGTGGCTGCTGGATCTATACCGGCGTCTATACAGAGGCCGGCAATATGTCGATGCGTCGCGACGCCAGCGATCCCAGCGGTCTCGGCGTGCATCCGAACTGGGGCTACGCTTGGCCGGCCAATCGCCGCGTCCTCTACAACCGCGCCTCGGCCGATCCCGATGGCAAGGCGTGGAGCGAGCGCAAGAAGTACATCACCTGGAACGGTTCGCGCTGGGTCGGCGCCGACGTGCCAGACTATGCGCCCACGGTGGCCCCCGACAAGTCGGTCGGCCCATTCATCATGAACCCGGAAGGCACGGCGCGGCTCTTCTCGCGCACCGCCATGCCGGACGGGCCGTTCCCCGAGCACTACGAGCCGATGGACGCCTATATCGCCAACCCGCTGCATCCCAAGGTCAACACCAATCCGGTGGTCCGGGTGTTCGCGGCTGACGCCAAGTCGTTCGGTACGCCCGACAAGTTCCCGATCGTGGCGACCTCGTATCGCCTCGCCGAGCACTTCCACTACTGGACCAAGAACGTCCACGACAATGCCGTGGTCCAGCCGGAGATGTTCGTCGAGATGGGCGAGCGGCTGGCCAAGGCCAAGGGCATCCGGAACGGCGACTGGGTCGAGGTGTCGAGCCAGCGCGGCATGATCAAGGCCAAGGCCTCGGTATCGAAGCGTTTCCGGCCGATCATGGTCGACGGCAAGCCGTGCGACGTGATCGGCCTGCCGATCCACTACGGCTTCGTCGGAATGACCCGGAAGTCCTATCCGCTGAACACGCTGACGCCGGCGGTCGGCGACGCCAGCACCAATACGCCAGAGTACAAGGCGTTCCTGGTGGACGTGAAGAAAACCACCCCGCCGGCGTCGTCGCCGGCCGTGGCCTGATCGGGGGAGGGAACGATGTCAGCTCTGCAAGCTCTCGACCTCCGCCGCCGCTCAGCCTCGAGCGTACCGCCGCCCGCCGCCGGCAAGCCGGCCGCGGTTGCCGTCGCCAAGCTGATCGACGTCAGCAAGTGCATCGGCTGCAAGGCCTGCCAGACCGCATGCCTGGAGTGGAACCAGCTCGACCAGTCGATCGGCTACACCGACGGCACCTACAACAACCCGACCGACCTCACGCCGGCCTCGTGGACCGTGATGCGCTACACGGAGTACGAGCACGGCGACGACCTGGAATGGCTGATCCGCAAGGATGGTTGCATGCATTGCGACGATCCGGGTTGCCTCAAGGCTTGTCCCGCGCCGGGCGCGATCGTGCAGTACACCAACGGCATCGTCGACTTCATCTCGGACAACTGCATCGGCTGCGGCTACTGCGTGAAGGGTTGCCCCTTCAACATCCCCCGTATCTCGCAGGTCACCAGCAAGGCCTACAAGTGCACGCTCTGCTCCGACCGCGTCGTGGTCGGGCAGGCGCCGGCTTGCGCCAAGGCCTGCCCGACCCAGGCGATCTACTTCGGCACCAAGGAAGACATGATCGCCCATGCCGGCAAGCGCATCACCGACCTGAAGTCGCGCGGCTACCAGAATGCCGGCCTCTACAATCCGCCGGGCGTGAACGGCACGCACGTCATGTACGTGCTGCAGCATGCCGACAAGCCGTCGCTCTATGCCGGCCTGCCGGACAATCCGCACATCAGCCCGCTGGTCGGCATCTGGAAGGGCGTGATGAAGCCTCTGTCGCTGGCGGCCATCGCCTTCGCCGGCGCCTTCGGCCTCATGCACTACGTCACCAAGGGACCCAACCGGGTGACGGAGCACGATGAGGAGAAGGCGGCCGAGCTGGCGGGGAGCGATTCGGCCGGGAGCAAGAAGGCATGAGCGAGCACACGAAGCCGGTCAGTCGCTACACCACGGCCGCCCGCATCAACCACTGGATCACGGCGGTGTCGCTGGTCCTGCTGGCCCTGAGCGGCTTGGCCCTGTTCCATCCCTCGCTCTACTTCCTTACCTACCTGTTCGGCGGCGGTCAGATCACGCGCGCGATCCATCCGTGGATTGGCGTCGTACTCGGCATCAGCTTCCTCGGACTCTTTCTCAGGTTCTTCACGCTCAATTTCTGGAACCGCGACGACACGATCTGGATGAAGAACCTGGGATCGGTGATCAACAACAAGGAAGAAGGCCTGCCCGAGCTCGGCAAGTACAATGCCGGCCAGAAGCTCGTCTTCTGGGGCCAGTCGATCCTGATCCTGCTGCTGCTCGGCAGCGGGCTCGTGCTTTGGGACACCTATTTCGCGTCCTACACCACGATCGACCAGAAGCGGCTGTCCGCGGTCGTCCATGCGCTCTGCGCCATCGGGGCCATCCTGATCTGGATCGTGCACGTCTATGCAGCGATCTGGGTCAAGGGTACGATGAGCGCCATGACGCGCGGTTCAGTCAGCGGCGGCTGGGCATGGAAGCACCACCGCAAGTGGTTCCGTCAGGAAGTCGGGAAGCCCTGAGTTCCGGCCCCGACAATCCGACTGCTGCTTTCGGCGAGAACATCCTCGGCGCTGCCGCCGAGGGTGAGCGCATCCGACTGCCCGATCTCGCGACACTCTTTCAGATTCGCGCTGCTCGCCTTCGCGAGCTGGCACCGGGCCACGATCTCGAAGGCTTCCTCCGCCTGATCGCCGCACTTGTGACCGCGCAGCACGAGGCCTTGTCCAACCTGCCGCCCGGCTCGCTGCCGGGAGCGGCCGAGATCGCCAAGGCGAAGCTGGTGAAGCGCGCGCCGCTCGATCCCGCGATCTGGTCACGCGACGGGAGCTGGCGCGTGGCGCTGTCGCGCATCCTCGAAACGATCGACCGCGAGGTCCTGCCCGAGTCCGCCCGCGCGGCGCGCGACACCCTTCTCGCGGCCAGCCCGGTCGATCTCGAAGCGCTGGCCGATCGCTTCCTCGGTGGTGACGTCACGGGCGCAGAAGCGGCGCAGGCGGTTTTCGTGGCAGCCGCCCTGCAGGTCGCCTGGACACGCATGGCGGCGCTGCTCGACGCTGCCGACCTCGCGAGCGAGACCGAGAGCGGCGACTGTCCGGCTTGCGGATCGCCACCGGTCTCCGGACTGATTTCGCCGGGCGGCACCAAGTTCGGCCACCGCCATCTCCACTGCTCACTGTGCGCGACGTCGTGGCGCTATGTGCGTGTGCGCTGCGTGCATTGCGGCAGCACCGACAAGGTTTCGTTCCGCAATCTCGCGGGCACCGCCTATCTCCGCGCTGAATGCTGCGAGGTCTGCCAGGGCTATTCGAAAGTCTTCTATCTGGAGAAAGCGCGCGCCATCGAACCGCTGGCCGACGATCTGGCGTCGCTCGGCCTGGATGTGCTGGTGGGCGAAGAGGGCTTCGCGCGCGTGCCCAATCCCTTCGTGCTGGGCATCATGGAGCATCCCGAAAGCTGACGGAAATCCGTCGGCTCCATTGATCGGCTCCGAGCCGTGGGCCATCCTCCGCACCGGTGGACGCCCGTCCGCCCAACTCCTGCAGGAAACAAAACCGTGTCGCGTGCCGACCGCGCCGATGGCGCCTCCGAAATCCGTCCTCCGTCGATCGACCGCATGGCCGGCTGGCCGTCCCTGGCGCCGCTGATCGAGGGCGTCGGCCGGCCGCTGGTCATCGATGCCCTTCGTGCCTGGGTCGCCGACAAGCGCGGCACGGCCGAGGTCGCCGACGAATCCGCCTGCGCGACCTGGTGCGCCGCGCGGCTCAAACCCTTCCTGGAGCCCTCGCAACGGCGCGTGTTCAACCTCACCGGCACCGTGCTTCACACCAATCTCGGTCGCGCCGTGCTGGCCGAGGAAGCAATCGCCGCGGCGGTCGAGGCGATGCGTTCGCCGACCACGCTCGAATACGATCTGGGCGGCGGCGCGCGCGGCGAGCGCGACGATCACATCGCGCCCTGGCTCTGCCGGCTCACCGGTGCCGAGGCGGCGACGGCGGTGAACAACAACGCCGCGGCCGTGCTGCTGGTGCTGAGCGAACTGGCCGCCGGCCGCGAGGTCATCGTCTCGCGCGGCGAGCTGATCGAGATCGGCGGCGCCTTCCGCATCCCCGACATCATGGCACGCGCGGGTTGCCGACTCGTCGAGGTCGGCACGACCAATCGCACGCATCTCAAGGACTATGCGGCGGCGATCGGTCCGGACACCGCCGCCATCATGAAGGTCCATCCCTCCAACTACGCGATCCAGGGCTTTACGAAATCCGTCGGCGCCGCGGAGCTGGTGCCGCTGGCGCGTGAGAAAGGCGTGACGCTGATCGAGGATCTCGGCAGCGGCACGCTTGCCGATCTGGAGACCTGGGGCCTGCCGCACGAGCCGACGGCGCGCGAGGCCGTCGAGTCCGGTGTCGATGTCGTCACTTTCTCCGGGGACAAGCTGCTGGGCGGCCCGCAGGCGGGTCTGATCGTCGGCCGCAAGGCAATGATCCAGCGCATCGCCCGCAACCAGATGAAGCGGGCGCTGCGCCTCGACAAGGTGCGGCTCGCCGCGCTCGAGGCAACGCTGCGGCTCTATGCCGACCCGACGCGGCTCGCAACGCGCCTGCCCACCATCCGCAACCTCGCGCGCCCGGCCGCCGAGATCCGCACGGTGGCGGAGCGGCTGCTGCCGGCTGTGCAGGCGGCCTTGGGCGCGCATGCAATGGTCACCGTTGCCGACGTGCGCGGACAGATCGGCTCGGGCGCGCTGCCGGTCGACCTGTTGCCGTCCTTCGCGCTCGCGATCAGGGCGAAGGGGCCCGACCGGATTGCCGACCTCTTCCGGGCGCTGCCGATCCCGGTGATCGGCCGCATCGCCGACGACACGCTCTTCTTCGACCTTCGCACGCTCGACGACGAAGCGGCCTTCGTCTCGCAACTGGACAAGCTTCATGTCGTGGCTGGCTAGGCTGCTCGATCGGACGCCGCCGCCCGAACAGCGGATGGCCGAGGCGCTGGCGGCCTGGAAAGCCGGCGACTATGGCATCGCGCTCGACCTGTGGGCGCCGCTCGCCCACGACGGACACGCGCGGGCGCAGAGCAATATGGGCGCGGCTTTCCTCGAAGGCCGCGGCGTGGAGCAGGATCACAGCAAGGCGGTCGACTGGCTGCGTCGTGCCGCCGAGCAGGGCGATGCCGGCGGCCAGCGCAATCTGGCGCTTTGCTACTACGAGGGCTGGGGCGTGGCGCAGGACCAGGCCGAGGCCGCGCGCCTCTATGAATGCGCCGCGCAGCAGGGCGACGCCGATGCCCAGGACATGGTGTCATGGATGAAGCTGCTGGGCGGAGGGTGCCCGCAGGATTACGTCGGCGCCCGCCTGTGGGCCGAGAAGGCGGCGGCCCAGGGCCGCGCCGCCGCGATGGCCCGTCTGGGCGACATGCATCACAACGCGCTGGGCGTCGAGCGGGACGTGGAAGCGGCCGCCGGATGGTGGCAGCGGGCGGCGCGGCTTGGCCATCCCGAGGCGCAGGCGATGCTGGGTGCGGCCTATCTCGCGGGCAAGGGCGTGCCGCGCGACGTCGTGGAAGCGCTGCACTGGCTGCGGCGGGCGGAGTTGACCGGCGCGGGTGAACTGGCGGCAGGTTTCCTGAAGGAGGCGCGGGCGCACGCCAAGCCGTCCCAACGCGCCGAAGCCGAGCGCCGCGCCGAGGAGCCCTTGTCATGATCGTCGGAACGGCGGGCCATATCGATCATGGCAAGACCGCGCTGGTGAAGGCGCTGACCGGCGTCGATGCCGACCGCCTCAAGGAGGAGAAGGCGCGCGGCATCACCATCGACCTGGGCTACGCCTACAGCGACCTCGGCGACGGCCGCCAACTCGGCTTCGTCGATGTGCCCGGTCATGAGCGCTTCGTTCACAACATGCTGGCCGGGGCCACCGGCATCGACGCGGCGCTGCTCGTCGTGTCGGCGGCCGAAGGCATCAAGCCGCAGACCGTGGAACATCTGCAGATCCTCGACCTGCTGGGCCTCGATCGCGGCATCGTGGCGCTGACCAAGTCCGACCTCGTCAACGACGACCAGCTTCTCGAGCGCATGGCGGAGGTGGAGACGCTGCTGTCCACGACCTCTCTGCGCGGCGCGGAGATCGTGCCGGTGTCGGCGGTGACGGGGCAGGGCGTGGAGGAACTCAAGGAAAAGCTCCTCGTCCTCGGCGAGAGCGGCAAGGGCGCCGCAGGTTTCGCGCGGCTTGCGGTGGACCGCTGCTTCGTGCTGTCCGGTGCGGGCGTCGTCGTCACTGGCACCGTTCATGCCGGCGAGATCAAAGTCGACGACCGGTTGCTGTTGACGCCCTCCGGCATCGAGGCGCGCGTGCGGTCTTTGCACGCGCAGAACCGGCCGGCGGAGATCGGACGGGCGGGGGAGCGCTGCGCGCTCAATCTCTCGGGGCCCCGGCTTTCCAAGGACGCGATCCGGCGCGGCGACTGGGTCGTCAGTCCGGAACTCCATGCGCCGGCCGACAGGATCGATGTGCGGTTGAGCCTGCTCGCTTCCGAGGCGCAGCCACTGAAACACTGGTCGCCAGTGCATGTGCATCTGGGATCGGCCCATGTCATGGGCCGCGTGGCATTGCTGGAAGGCGAGCGGCTGGCGCCGGGTGACAGCGGGCTCGCGCAGATCGTGCTGGAAGAGAAGGTCGGTGTGCTGGCTGGCGACCGGGTCATCCTGCGCGATCCCTCGGCCACCCGCACGATGGCCGGCGCGACGACGATCGATCCGTTCGGTCCGCCGCGCAACCGGCGCGCCGAGCGGCGCCTGCTGGAACTCGCGGCGCTCGTCAAACCCGACGCCGACGTGATGCCGCAGCTGTTGCGCCTGGAGAGCGGCTTCGTCGATCTCGCGCGGTTCGGCCTGTCGCGCAACCTGAGGCCGGCCGAGGTGGAGAAACTGCTCGAGGCGGCCGGCGGGCAGAGATTGGAAGGGTTCGGTTTCCTGGCCGAAATCCTGGAAGCGTCGAAGAAGGACATCGTCGAGACGCTCAAGACATTCCATGAGACCAAGGCCGATGCGCCGGGCCTTCAGGCCGAGCGGCTCAGGGTGACCCTGAAGCGTCGCTGGCCGGCCCCCGTGTTCAAGGCCCTGCTGGACCAGGCGATCCGCGCCAAGACGGTGGTGGTCGACGGTGCCTTCCTGCGCCTGCCAAGCCATTCCCTGAAGCTCGGATCGCGCGATGAGGCCCTCTGGCAGAAGATCCTGGCGGACATGACGCGCGACAGGTTCAAACCGCCGCGCGTGCGTGACTTCGCCGAGACCTACGACGCGCCGGAGGCCGATACGCGCCGGCTCCTGCAGCGGCTGGCCAAGCTGGGGCGCGTCGTCGAGGTGGCACCGGATCATTACTTCCTGCGCCCCGTGGTGGCCGAAATGATCGGCATCGCCAACGGTTTCGGGAAGGAGTTCACCGCGGCGGAGTTCCGCGACAAGCTCGACAACGGCCGCAAGGTCGCGATCCAGATCCTGGAGTTCTTCGACCGCCACGGCATCACCATCCGCCGCGGCGACCTGCGCCGCGCCGTGCCGCTGAAGAGCGGCCAGTACGGCCCGCCGCCTACGGCTTAGGGACCGGTCCGCTCAGGCTCGCCGGCGCACCGTCCGGACCGATGAAGAGCGACAGCAGGAAACCATGCTCCTCGTGCGGCGATGCCCCAATGTTCACGCCGCGTGCTTGCAGTTCGGCGCGCTTTTCCGCGAGATCCGGCACCCGCAGCCCCGGTTGCCATGTGCCTGCCGGATTTGAAGGTGACGCCGGTTGGAGGGCCAGACGGGTGGTGCCGGTGTCGAACTCGGCCCATTCGGGCGTCTGGAATTTGAGTTTCAAGCCGACCGTGTCGCGCCAGAAGGCGACGGCTCCCGGAAGATCCGAGACGTTTCCGATGATGTATTTCAGCTCGATTGACATGATCTTGATTCCCTTGGGGAAATTCAGCCTACCACGGCAGGTGACAGGGGATTCATTCTGGTGAATCATCGGCCTTGGAGGGGAAGCGCTCCCGGTGGGGCGGCTGGCCTTCAAAGCCAGAGAGGGCCGTTAGGCGGTTCTTAGTGGGTTCGACTCCCACTCTCTTCCGCCATCTTTCTCGTATTTTCTTCCGTCGCCTTGGAGTTCGGCCCCCTGATGCGTACCCTGATTGTCGTCGCCTTGTTGTCGCTGGCGGCCTGTTCGGCGAATTCCCAGTATTCCGAACCCTGGACCGTGAAAGCCGTCGGCAAGACCTACGAAGCGCGGGACGCCTGCCTGCAGCGGGAAGCGGCCTCCCATGCGACTGGAACCGAGGACCCATCGAGCATCGGGCGCACTGTCAGCGCGAACTGTCAGGCCGAGACGAATGCGTTGATCGCCAGCAGCAACCCGCACAATGACCCGGCCGTTACAGCTGCCATCCGGCAGGACTCGGACTTCAGGGCTGCGGGCTATGTGCTGAAAGCACGCGGCCAGTACGGCGGGCAGCTTCGGCCGGCAGATTGACGAGGACGTCGTGACGATGGACACCAAGACTCGGGCAGATGCCAAGATCGCGCTCGCGGATCTCATGATCCGCAAGGCCGGCCTGATCCGCACGATCCGTCATGAGATGCACAAGCAGGGCGTGGTTTACTTCAACGGCCTGACCGAGATTCTCGACGCGATCGATCGAGCGAAGAAAGAAGACTGACCTCCAACCGGAAAGGATTTCGACATGCTTCGATCCCTGCTGACGACCGCCGCCGCTGCAACGCTTCTGGTGAGCGCCGGGTTCACGGCCCAGGCTCAGACTCCCGCGGCCCCGGGCACGCCGCAGGCAGCCGGCCGGTCGGGTGCCAATGTCGGCTCGCTGACCTGCAAGGTGGCGGGCGGCATGGGCTTCATCTTCGGCTCCTCGAAGGACCTCGACTGCATCTTCGCGCGCACCGACGGTGTCGGCGAGAAATACACCGGCTCGATCAAGCGCTATGGCGTCGATATCGGCTTCACCAAGGAATCCCAGATCGTCTGGCTGGTCTTCGCCCCCGGCAGCATTGCGCCGGGCGCCCTGACCGGCGGCTATGTCGGGGCGACCGCCCAGGCCACGGTAGGCGGCGGCGTCGGCGCCAATGTCCTGCTGGGAGGAGGCAGCGGCCAGATCACCCTGCAGCCGGTCAGCGTCGAGGGCAGCGTCGGCCTGAACGTCGCGGCCGGCGTTGCCGAGGTCGAACTCAAGTACGCCAAGTAACAGGCTTGCGGCAGCCCGGCCCGTCGGGTCAACTGGCGGAATGCCGGCTGCCGCAGACTCCCTCATCGCCCGCCTCCAGGCGGATTGCACCGCGGCCGAAACGGCCGAGCGACAGGTGCGGGCTTCCCTCGAAGTCCAGATCCGGGAGGCGGAGCGTGCGCGTACCTTCGCGTGGCGCCGGCTCAGCGCTCTCTCCGACATGGCACGGGTAGCGGCCCTCGAACCGGATCGCGACCTCGCCGTCGAGCGGCAGCTGGAAGCGCTGTTCCGCGACATCGGCTGGATCGAGACCGGGCTTTCCGAACTCGGGGATGGCGCGCGACCGCTGCTCGACTGGCTTCGCCCGATCGCCGAGGCGCTGCATGCGGGCGCGCATCCGGCCGAGCCCGTGGAGGGTGAGGCGGCGGAGCCACCGGTCATCGCCGATCCCATCGCGGCCTTCCGCGCCTTCGAGGCTTGGTACGAGGCCGAACGGGGCGAGCCCTTCCTGCAGGTCTTCGACCGCTACGTGCCGCCCACGCCCGTGGTCGAGTTCTAGGGCGCTCGATGAAGACCGACTTCGAGCACTGGCTCGCGGCGCAGTTCGCCGAAACCGGCCCCTTCACGATCTTCATCCTGCTGGTCCAGATCACGCCCACCCGCGCCGTGCCGTCGAGATCGAGCTACGCCCACCTCATCGGTGACGAAATGACGTGGCCGGAGATGCGGGGGCTGCTCGACAGCGCACGTACGCCCTGGGACGGTGTGGCGTTCTTCGTGGGGCTGGGGCACGAAGGCGGCCCGCTACCCGATCCGGTGGCGGCGCGCAGGCTCAAGGACGTCGAAGCCGACGTGAAGGCCGATCCGCTGACGCTCAATCGCGGCCTCTTCTTCGATCGCGAGGGCCGTCATCTGCGGATCGACGAGACCGCGGCATGAGCCCGGACGGCACGGTGCGCCGGCCGGCCCGCCGCCTGACGGCCGGCGGCAGCGAGTCGCTGGAGGAAGCGGTGGCCGAGGAGGTCGCCGTGGCGCTGGTCTACAACGGCATCAGTCACGCAGTGATGATGGCGACGCCGTGCGATCTCGAGGATTTCGGGCGCGGCTTTTCTCTTACCGAGCGCATCGTCGGGAAGGCTTCGGAGATCTATGACATCGATGCCGAGCCGGTGGGACGGGGCATCGAAGTGCGGCTCGAGATCGCCGCGCAGCGGATGGCCGGTCTCCAGGAGCGCCGCCGCAGCCTTGCCGGCCGCACCGGCTGCGGCCTCTGCGGCGTCGACAGCCTCGACGCGGCCCTGCGGGCGGTGCCAGCCGTCGGGCAACCCTGGCCCGTGTCGCGGCTCTCCATCGAGCGGGCGATGGCGGCGCTGCCCGCGCAGCAGCGGCTCAACAGGCCCAACGGCGCGATGCATGCCGCCGCCTGGGCCTCGCTGGAGGGCGCGCTGGTGGCCGTGCGCGAGGATGTCGGACGACACAACGCGCTCGACAAGCTGGCGGGTGCCCTGGCGCAGAGCGATGTCGCCGCCGCCGGCGGCTTCGTGGTCGTGACGAGCCGTTGTTCCTACGAGATGGTGCAGAAGGCGGCGGCCATCGGCGCCTCGGCCATCGCCGCCGTCTCCGCGCCGACCTCGCTCGCCATCGAGACGGCCGAGCAGGCGGGCATCGCGCTGGTGGCGTTCGTGCGCGAGGGGCGTTTGACCGCCTATGCCTGTGCCGATCGGATCACGGCGTGAGCGATCATGGCGTGCCTGGCCAACGGGTCTTCGGCATCACCGGCTGGAAGAATGCCGGCAAGACGACCCTGACGGAACGGCTGGTGGCCGAGTTCGTGCGCCGCGGCTGGCGCGTGGCGACCGTCAAGCATGCCCACCACGACATCGACATCGACCAGCCGGGAACGGATTCCTGGCGCCATCGCGCGGCCGGCGCGGGGGAGGTGGCTCTGGTCGGGGGCCGGCGGTACGCCATCCTGTGCGAGACGCAAGAGCCGTCGATCGGCGACGTGCTGGCGCGCCTGTCGCCGGCGGATCTCGTCCTGATCGAAGGCTACAAGAGCGAGCCGCACCTCAAGATCGAGGTCCGCGCCTCCGACGAGGCGAAGCTGCTTGCGCCGGGAGATCCCGCCATCGTGGCGATCGCGTCGGACGTCCGGCCGCCCGATGCCGGGCTGCCCTGGTTCCGCCGCGACGACATCGCCGCCATCGCGGACTTCATCGCCGCGAAAGTCGGCTAGGGCCTTTCCGGTCGAGGAAGAATCACCACTGCAAAGACCACCTCACCCTGAGGAGCGCTCCGCAGGAGCGCGTCTCGAAGGGTGGGCACGCGCACCGAGTTGTTGCCCATCCTTCGAGACGGCGCTTCGCGCCTCCTCAGGATGACGTCGGTGGGTCAGTGTGCGACGGAAAGACTCTAGGGAGCCTTCTGTCCGGCGAACGCGCCACCGGCCTGATAGTTCGGACCGTTGACCGTGAAGGTACCGGCCTGGTTGTTCGGGAATGTTCCCTGGCCAACGAAGGCGCCGTTCATGTTCATCGTACGGCCGGGCGTGCCGGGCGTGGTCGTCGGCATCGTGGCCTGGAAGCCAGAATTGCCAACGCGATTCGTGGTGCCGCTATAGTTGCTGTTGTTGAAGTTCGCCGTGGTGGTGCCGCTGTTGCTACCCATCGACCAGACCTGCTGATAGGTGCCGGTGCCGAACGACGTACTGCCGTTGTTCCTCACCAGGCCGCCCATCGCCCCGTTGTAGGTGATCGTCTGCTGCATCGGCGTCGCCTGGGAGGTGATCTTGTCCGGGAGCGTCGGCTGACTGGAGGGCGCCGTTTCGAAAGCATTGGTCACGGCGTTGGTGACGATGTTGCTGGGATTGACGTTGCGCGGGCCGGGTCCGCTGCCGAAGCGGTTGCCCAGCGTGTTCCCCGAGCCCTGGCCCGAATTGGCATTCGAGAAGCCGGAATTCTGCGCCGACTGATCGGCACCGCCGCCCTGCTGGCCGCCGCCTCTGCTGCCTTCGAGCTGGCCCAATGCAGCGCTCAAGCTGCCCGGCGGCACGGCGCCCGGCCGGCCGGGCGAGCCGCCGAACAATGTCGTCACCTGGAAGCCGGGACGGGTCACGACCTCGAGCCGGCCTCCGGCGCCGACGCTCATGCTGATGCCGAAGACGAAGACCGACTGGGTGGAGCGCTGATCGACGTTGAAGAGGCTGATGCCGCCGCGGATGCCGATGGTGCTCGACGGTGTGGTGACCGTGATGGCGTTGGTCTTGCTGATCTTGCCGCCGACCAGCCGGAAGACGCCCTTGCTGGCGTTGATGGCGAGGTCGCCCGTCTTGGTTGTGGGATCGTAGACGAACTTGTCGATGGTGAGCTGCGCGTTCGGACCGACCGACAGCGACGTTCCGTCGAGGAACATTAGATGAGCGCGGTCGTTTGCGGCCGTGGTGATCAGTTCGTTGGCCTGCACGTCGACGCCGACCCGCAGCACACGTTCAGCCTCGGCCGGCGGCTTGCCGCGCGGGTCTCCGTCGGTCGCCGAGGTCACGCCGACCTTGGCATGGGCGAACGGCGCGAGCAGGGACGACGAGCCTGCGGCAAGAAGGGCGGCGGTCAACAGGGAAAGGTTCGCGCCGGGAAGTCTGAAGGTCACTGTGATCTCCTGAGCGGCGCTAGAAGCGCCAAGTTACTCCGATGAGCGCACTGTTGTTCGTGAACGCATAGTTGGGGATGTCCGACGACCGGACGAACCTTCCGCCCGAAACCGTGAACATCGTCCGCTGGTCGAAGGGGATCGACAGAGTAACGTTCAGGATCGTGTCGATTTGTTGTCGGGTAACGGTCGGATCTACGACAGCGTCCGGCTGGTCATAGTACCACCACTGGACGTTGCCGAACAGGCTGATGCTCCAAGGCAACTGGCTCTTGAAAAGCGGGTCGGTGAAGGAAAAGGACATGCCGCCCCCGACGCCGTAGAGCATGTAGTTCTGCCATGGCGTGCTGTCCGTCTGGTAGCGCTGGAGATTGCCGTTCGCATACAGCATCACGGCTTCGTTCACCGCGTACTGGAAGGTCGAGTTGGCCGAATATTCGACGCCGGTGAACTGGTTGTTGGTCGGGATGTACCAGGTGTTCTGATACATCTGCCGCCGCCACACGACGTTCGTGGTGTTGCGCAGCTTGTCCGACAACAGAGTGCCGACCTCGAGGCCCGAACCGAAGCTGCCGTAGTAGGGAACGTCGTTGACCCAGATGTAGCCCACCGTACCGAACGGCTTCAGGGTCACGTCCTCGAAGATGCCGTTGAAGGCCTTGAAGCGCGGACCCGACGTCAGGTCGAGGATCGACACGTTGGCCGCCTGGATCTGAAACTGCCGGTTGAGGTAGCCCGAGAGCTGGGTCTCGAGCTGGGCCGGGTTGTTCTGTCCCAGATCGTAGATGTGGCGCAGGAAACCGGACGTCACCGCGCCCCAGTCGGCCGTACCGAGCGCCGTCTGGTTTAGGTTGGCCGTCTGCCCGAACAGGCGGACGCTCGACGTCGGCGGGCCGAGGTTTGCGTTCGACTGGTAACGCATGCCCGCAAAAATCTCGCCGGTGAACCGGGACCTGGTGAGACGCTTCTCCGACTCCGCCAGGAACTGCTCCGCGCGGGCCTTCACGTCCGGCGTAAGCGATGCCGACTTGAGCGTGACCTCGAAATAGCTGCGGGCCACCTCGAACGAACCCAGCCTGTAGTACAGCACGCCCAGTTCGAGACGGACGCGCGGCAGGTCCGGGTCGACCAGCAACATGCGCTCGAGCGCAGAGATAGCACCTTCGAGATCGCCGGTCTTCGAGGCGATGGTCGCGAACTTGAAGAGGACATCGAGATCGGAGGGCTTCTGCAACATGTCCTGGAAGGCGGCGTCGTATTCCGCTTCCAGCTCCGGCGAAACGGCCTGAGTCTGCTGCGCGATCGCCGGGCGCACGCCGACGATCGTCGCCGATACGGCGGCGGCCAGCAGAGCGACGACGCTCACGCAAAGTCCAAGCCTGCTCACCAGATTCTCCCCCGAGCCCCGCCGCTTTCGGGAAACTCTTGTGACAGAGAATGAGGCAGGAACCGTGCTAGATCAACCAACTCCGGACTGTATGCATCCATCCGACGATGGGGCCCGCGCGCGCGGCCCGCATGCGCAACACCATCCGTCGATACTGCCGATCGCCGAGAGCCGTTGTAAAACGCTCCTTATCTCTCAACATTGCATCGAGCATGCGATCAAGCATCGTCGAATAGGTGCTGCCCCAGTTCCGACTGGAAAGATGGAGACGTCCGCCGAGTACCGGATTGTCGGCGGCGCCGTTACGCCCATGAAGGCGGTAGGAATAGAGCGCCTCGTCGATCAGCAGCGAGCCCGCCACCATCTGCGCCATGACCACGACGTAGAAGTCCATGTGGAGGCGGTACACCTCGTCGTCCGCGGGGAAGACGAGATTGATCAGCGAGCGGCGGAACATCATCGACGATGTGCTGACCCAGACCCAGTGCACCACGCGCTTTGTGTAAAGCCGATAAGGCGTGTTGCCCTGCCATCTGGCCGTGCCTTGCGCGGCGTCGAGCGTCGGCACGCGGGCCGCCTCGATCGGGACGAAGGCCTGGTCACGATCGGCGCGGGCGCGGTCCTTGCCGAACCAGTAGAAGCCGCCGGCGATCAGCTTGCCCTGTCCGTCGATCACCCGCGCGTTGCACGCCGTGAAGCCCACCGCGTAGCTTTCGTTCAGGTGCGCCGCGAGATGGCGTTCGAGGAAATCGGGATTCCACAGATCGTCTGAATCGAGGAAGCAGACGAAGGTCGCCCGCGTCTCCGCGAGGCCGCGCCGCGTGGCGCCGGTCTGGCCGACGTTCCTGTCGAGGCGGATCAGCCGGAAGCGCGAGTCCGCCAGTTCGTCCAGCGTCTGCTGGACGACTGCGGCGGAATCGTCGGTCGAAGCGTCGTCGACCACCACGCACTCGAAGTCACGCAACGTCTGATGCGCAACGGATCGGATGGCGTCGGCGATGTAGTCACGGCAGTTGAAGCACGTGACGACGACCGAGATGGACGGAAGCCTGGCGTCGGTCACTTTTCCGGTCCGAGGAAGTCGAAGTCGACGCCTTCGTCGGCCTGCAGGACGGTCTTGAAGAAGAGACCCGTGTAGCCGCGGCCGCTGCCGGGATGCGGCGGCGGGGCCTTCCACGCCTTCTTGCGGGTCGCCAACGTCTTGGCATCGACGTGCAGTTCCAGCTTTCGCTTGGGCACGTCGAGCGTGATCCGGTCGCCGGTTTTCACCAGCGCGAGCGGTCCGCCGACGGCGGCCTCGGGCGCGACATGCAGCACGATGGTGCCGAAGGCCGTGCCGCTCATGCGTGCATCGGAGATGCGGATCATGTCCTTCACGCCGGTGCGCGCGAGCTTCATCGGAATCGGGAAGGACCCCGCTTCCGGCATGCCGGGCGCGCCCTTCGGGCCGGCGTTGCGCAGCACGAGGATGTCGTCGGCCTTCACGTCGAGGTTGGGATCGTCGCCGCGCGCGGCGAGATCCTCCAGCGACTCGAATACGACGGCGCGGCCGGTATGGGTCATCAGCGCCGGCGAGGCGGCAGCATGCTTGATGACGGCGCCGCGCGGCGCGAGGTTGCCGCGCAGCACGGCCATGCCGCCGGTCGGCTTGATCGGGTTCTTGTGTGTTCGGATAACGGTCTGGCCCGGCACCATTTCGGCCGCGTCGATCACCTGCTTCAAGGTCTTGCCGGCGACCGTCCCGCACTTCTCGTCGAGATTCTTGCGGATCTCCTTCATCAGGCGCGAATTGCCGCCGGCCCAATGGAAGTGCTCCATGTAGTGATCGCCCGAGGGCTTCAGGTCGACCAGCACCGGTACGTTGCGGCCGATCTCGTCGAACTCCTCGAGCTCGATGTCGATGCCGAGCCGGCGCGCGACGGCGGTGAGATGCACCAGCGCATTGGTCGAGCCGCCGATCGCCTGCAGCACGGTGAGCGCGTTGCGGAAGGCGGACTTGGTCATGATCTCGCTGGGCTTGGGGCCCTGCTTCACCGCCATCTCGGCCGCGAGCCGGCCGGTTTGCTCGGCGATGCGCAGCCGGTCCGAATGCGTCGCGGGAATCGAGCCGCTGGTTGGCAGGCCCATGCCCAGCGTCTCGACGATGCAGCCCATGGTGCTGGCGGTGCCCATCACCATACAGGTGCCCTTGGTCGGCGCGAGACGCTCGCTCACCTGCTCGATGTCGGACTCCGAGAAGGTCCCGGCGCGGTACTGGCCCCAGAGGCGGCGGCAGTCAGTGCAGGCGCCCAGCACCTCGCCCTTGAAATGGCCGACCAGCATCGGGCCGACCGGCAGGACGACGGCCGGCCGGTCCGCGCTCGCCGCCGCCATGAGCTGGGCCGGGAGCGTCTTGTCGCAGCCGCCGATCAGCACGACCGAGTCCATCGGCTGCGCGCGGATCATCTCCTCTGTGTCCATCGACATGAGGTTGCGCAGGAACATGCTGGTCGGGTGGGAGAAGCTCTCGTGGATCGACACGGTCGGGAAGACCATCGGCAGCGCGCCGGCCAGCATGACGCCGCGCTTCACCGCTTCGATCAGGTCGGGCACGTTGCCGTGGCAGGGATTGTAGTCGGAGAAGGTGTTGGTGATGCCCACGATCGGCCGGTCGAGCGCGTCGTCGGAATAGCCGCCGGCCTTGATGAAGGCCTTGCGCAGGAACAGCGAGAAGCCGGCGTCGCCGTAGGTGGCGAGGCCCTGGCGCAGCCCGGTCTCCTTCTTCGGTGCGGTCTTCGACGTGCGGCGGCGTTTGGCGGATGCCATGTCGGTCTCTCTCCCGGAATTCACTGCATTTTGTCAGGTCGGCTCATCGCCGGCCAGACCGGCGGCCCAACGGGCGTGCGCTGCGGCGTCGCGACCCTCGGCGATGGTCCGCGCCAGTTCGAGACCCATCACGGCGCCGAACTTGAAGCCGTGGCCGGAGCAGGGCGACATTGCCCACCCCTTCGCCCCCTGCTTCTCGACGATGAAGCGCTCATCCCCAGTCACGCTGTAGAAGCAGACCTTGAGGTTGCGGATTTTCCAGCGATCGAAGCCCTTGAGCAGGCTGCTGCACCGGTCGAGCAAGGCGGCCATCTCGCTCGGCTGCGCGTCACGCGCTGCCGCGGGATCTCCGGTCCGGCTGAACTCGTGGTCGCCGACTTTCATGCCGCGTCCCCGCACCGGCGGAACGAGGTAAAGGCCGACATCGCCGGTCTTCTCGATGATCATCGGTCCCTTCGCCCAGGACGCGCGCTGGTCCTCCGGCAGGTCGAAATAGACCACGACCTGGCGCGAGGGCACGATGCGTCGGCCGAGATCGGGTACCAGGCGCGGTGCCCAGGCGCCGGCCGCCACGACGACGATGTCGCCGGCGTACGTCGCGCCGGCTTCGGTGAGGATGCGGCCGTGCTCCAGGTCCACCGAGCGGATGGGCGTACCAGTGTGCAGCCGTACGTGCGGCTGGGCACTCAGGTGAGACACGAGTGCCGACACGATGTCCTGTGCCAGCAATACGCCGCCGGTGTCGATCCAGAAGGCGCGCTCCAGCCCTCTGGTATCGAGCAGGGGGAATCGGCGCGGCAGTTCTTCCATCGACAGTTCGCTCATCGGCCTGCCGATCGTGGCCAGGGTGGCTGCGGACTTCTCCGCCCAGTCCGCGCCGTTGCCCGACAGCGCCAGCGTCCCGGTCGGCTCATGGAGCGTCTGGCCGAGATCGGCCCACAGCAGATCCCAGGCGGCGTAGGCCTCGTCGATCATGCGAGCATAGCCCGCCTGCGTGCCGTAGGGATGGCGGATCAGCCGGTGCTCGTCCATCGACGAGGCCAGCGGATTGGGAAGAGGCCCCTGCTCGAACAGCTCGACCTCATGTCCCTGGCGCGACAGTCCCCAGGCCGTCGCCAGGCCCATGATTCCGCCGCCGATGATGATCGCTTTCATGAGCGCATCCCTAGCGCACTCAGGGCCGTTCGGTAATGGCCATCGCAAGTCGAGGGCTTACCCTCGCATTCCAGGGGGCATCCAGACTCCCTCTGGAGGGTATTGCAAATCGGGCCGCCTTCGGCGTTGATATGGATGAGACTTGTACAACCGTAAAATTCTCGAAGGAATGAACATGGCTATGACCATGCTGCAGATGGCAGGCGCTCAACCGACGCCGGCCACCATGGCCGACGGAATTCTGCTGATCATCGATGCGCAACGCGAATATACCGATGGAATGCTGCCGCTGACGGGCGTGCAGCCGGCTGTCGATGCGCTCGCGGTCCTGCTCGAAAAAGCGCGCAAGGCGGGAACGCCGATCGTCCACGTTCGACATCAGTCCAAGGGCAAGGCGTTCAATCCCAGTTCGACCGGCTACGAGATCGTCAAGGAACTGACGCCGCGCGACGGCGAGACCATCGTCGACAAGGGTATGCCCAATTCCTTCGCGGGCACGGATCTCGCCACCAGGCTTGCCGCCATCGGCCGGAAGAACCTGATCGTCGGCGGCTTCATGACCCATATGTGCGTGTCGGCGACGGTGCGCGCAGCGACCGACCAGGGCTACATGAGCACCATTGCCGCCGATACGGTGGCGACGCGCGACCTGCCCGATGCAACGGGAGGAGGCACGATCGGTGCCCATGACATCAACAGGATAACGCTGGCCGCGCTCTCTGACCGATTCGCGTGGATCGTGCCCTCGGCCGGCCAGGTCGTCTGATCGCGTTCGGATGGTCAGCCCGCGGCGCGCGGCGCGCGCCGACATCGGCTTTGGCCGCTAGAGCGTCCTGCCGCCGACGGTGCTGATGGCCGTGACCGCCGCGACGGCGATCAACGATGCGATCAGCGTATACTCGATCGCGGTGGCGGCCTTGTCGTCCGTCAACAGGCGGCGAAAAAACGACAGCATGCATAACTCCGAAGCAGGAAATGCTGAGGGCCGTTCGCCGGCCCGCCTTCAATCTCGGCATCAAGCAACCCGATCAACGTATTGGACTGAAACCCCCATTCAATGTGAGAATTGTATCAAGTTCATCGCGGCGCGCGCGGGGTCGATCCGCGTGGTATCGTCGGCCGAAGAGGAGGGCGCGTCATGAAGTCCATTCTGACCATGGCCTGGACGGCGGAAGATCCGTCGGCATTTGATCTGGCGGCCAAGATCGCGCGCACGTTCGGGGCGCGGCTGATCGGCCTCGAGCCACCTTCCTACGGGGTCATGAGCATGGCCTGGGCCGATGCCGGCATGGGCGCTCCGATCGGGGGAGGTCTGGCCGAGGACGCGGAAGAGCGCCAGCGGATCGCCGCGGTCAAGCAGGCCTTTGAACAGCGAGCGGCCGGCCTCGTCTCCGAATGGCGCTCGGCCGACGATAGCGGCCCGACCGCGATCGGAACCATCGGACGCGCCTACGACCTGATCGTGCTGCCGCAGCCGGGCGCTCTGCCCAAGATGCCGGAAAGCGTCTTCGAGACCGCCTTGTTCGATTCGGGCCGGCCGGTCCTCGTCGTGCCGCCCGGCTTCACGGGCATGGTCGGCAAGCGCATCCTCTTCGCCTGGAACGGCTCGACGGAAAGCGCACGCGCCATCTCGCTCGCCATGCCTGTTCTCAGTGGGGCCGAGGCCATCGAGGTCCTGAGCGTCGAGGGAGCGATGGTGCCGGGCCCGACCTCGGCGGAAATTGCGGAGTCGCTCAAGAGCCACGGCCTGAACGTGACGGGCCAGCATGTGAAGCCGGGCACGAAGACGGCGGGCCAGACGATCATCGATCGCGCACAGTCGCTGGGCGCCGACCTGATCGTGAAGGGTGCCTACACCCAGAGCCGGCTGCGTCAGATGATCTTCGGCGGTGTCACGCGCGATCTCATCCTGTCGTCGCCTCTGCCGGTACTTTTCTCGTACTGATCCAGACAATCCGCCGCCGGTTCTCCAACCGGCGGCCGTGCTAGAACGCGCCGCATGACGGTTGGTTCGACCGCCCCCGGGGAATCGCTCTGGGGCCGCACACTGGTGCTCGTCGCGGTCGTCCTGGCTGCGGGCGGGATGCTTGCGTTCGGCTTTTTGCATGGGAATCGTGGCGTATCGGGCGCGCCGACAATCGCCGAGAAACTCGTGAACCTGCGTGCCGACCGCGCCGAACTACAGGCGCGCGCCGACGGCATGGCGCGGATCGAGTTGCTGGCGTCCTTCCGCGCCGCCAGCCTTCTGTTCGATGCGCTGGCCGCGCGGTACGAGCCGGAGCGGGAACAGCCTTACGAGCGGCTGCCGCCGCAACGTCGTGAAATGTTCGACAGGCTCGAAGCGGTCAATACGGCGTTGCGTGCCGCGCTCGATCGCCCGGGCGCTCCCGGCCGCGCGCTCGCGGTAAACCAGGCCGCGAGCGGCATCTCCGGTGATCTCGAACGGCTTGCCTCGCACGATCTGGCGCCGGTGATCCTGTCCTACACGCCGGGCATCCTCGCCCCCCGCCGCATGGCAAGCGAACTCACACTGCCATCGGACTCCGCGGTGGCCACTCCTGCGGAGGGAGCCGCGCGTGACTACTCGGCGGGCAAGCCTGCCGGCGGCGGATCCTCCAACGGAATGGTGCCGCGGTTTGTGCCGAGTTTTGCCACGCCTGCTGCCGAAGACCCCGTGGTCGAGGTCGATATAGTGGGACTGCGCCTGACGGCCGGTCAGACGCCGCCGGTTCTGACGATGGGCGCGTGGCGAGGCGAGGCGAACGTCCTGCCCGAGCGTTTGCGCTTCAGGGTGCCACGGAGTGCTTTCCCGACGGACATCACGCGCACGAGGCTGGCGGCGGGGTCGCTCTTCGTGCATCACGCCTCTCGAACGCAGGTGTTCCAGCTTCTCTTTCTTTCGTTGCCGGAGAAACCGGGATCCTTCGCCTTCGATCAGAAGGTGCGGACCATGACAGCGGAATCCAACACGCTGGTATCGCCGGAGATCCTCGCGCGGGCGCCGGCCGGCGAGACGCGCACGGTCAGGCGTTGCTTCGATCCGCCGCCGGGCTGGCGCTTCGACAAGGACAAGCGGCGCGTGGTCATCGTCGAGCGATTGGGCTGGCTCGACGACATTCCCGACGAGACGATGAACGGCGGCGGCGTCGACTTCGTGCGCGAGGATGCGCCCGGCCAGATCTGCATTTCCGTTGTGGCCAAGCCTGTTACCAAGGCTGCGCGCAGCGCCACGATCGGCCGCTTCGAGGCCACACTGGTGCGCGACAAGCCGGTCGACGGCGTAGTGCAGAGCGGCATCAGGGCGCTCGACTGGAACGAGCCGGTCAGCGTGCCGATCGATCCGACGATGATCGAGTGGAAGCTCTACATCCGCCTGTTCGGGGATGTGGACCGGGAATTCGACGGCCAAGCCCAGGGGAGCGCCGCGCTTCCCGAGATTCCGTTCCTGCGCATCACCCTCGACGACAAGACCCTGACACTGCGGGCCGACCCCGAGGCCGCGCCGGCACCCTAACGGCCGCGCGCCTCGAGGCGCATACGCCGCTTACCGGTCCCGTCGATGAGATCCAGCGTCGTGCCGGAGATCTGCGCCGTCCTGACGGCCGCCAGTGCCGCGACGAAGCTCTTCTCGATCGCCACTTCGGCCGGCGGGCACGCCATCAGGGTCATCGGTCCGGCCACGAAGCGAAGCCCGTCGGGATCGAGAACGAAGTCGCCTCCCATGGTGTTGCAGCCCGTCGAGGCGGTGAACTTGTCGGCATTGTCGAGGCGCATCAGCGGTCGGCGACGCCATTCGTCGAAAGAGGGACGGGTGCCGTCGAGCTCGACCAGGCGCCATTCGGTATCGCGCAGGGCCGATCCGCGCGACACCCGAGCCGGGCAGGTGCCGTCCCGCTTCAGGCTGAGGAAGCGGTCGACCGTGATCGAGTTGTTGTTGTCGAAACCGCCGATGATCTCCGCGTAAAGGCTCGCTTCGCGCGAGGGCGTGGCTTCCACCCACGCCTTCTCCAACTCGGGCTCGGCACCACCGGGCGCCACGCCGTAGGTGCGGCCGACCAGGCAGGCGGTGAACAGGCCACCATCCTGGGCATCGCGATACATGCCGGCGAGCCGGAACTTGCCGTCGATTGGATCGGGCTTGTCGGTGCGCAGTAGTTCGCCGCCGTTGTCGTCGACCAGCTTGTCGCCGATCTCGCGAAACGCCCGACGGCTGTTGTTGGCGCCGCGCAGCACCAGGCGTATGCCGCCTTCGACTTCCTGTGCCCATTGGCCGATGTCGAGAAGAGGCTCGGCCGCACCGTCACGCTTCTCTCGAAGACGAAAAGAGCCATCGGGGAACAGTGTGACGGTGACGCTGCCGCCGGCGAAGGTCCGAGGCGGCTCGCCCGGCCGGCCAGCCGCGTGACAGCGCATCGAGCGGCCGGCAGCGGTGAGCGTCGCCTCGCGGCCGCGCCCGCGCAGTTCGTAGTACGAATCCGAAAATGCGAATCCGGAACCCGAAACCTGGCGCGACAGCTCGATGGCCGGCTGTCCGGGCATGCGCAGCGTCACCAGCTCGCCGTCGTTTGCGAACGTCGCCGAGAAGTCCATCCCACCGGGACACGCATAGAGCACGTCACCCTGCGGAGTCGGCATCGGCGGAGGGGTAGGCGGTCTGTCCGATGAAGAGACCTGCGCGGTGGCGGGCATCGCGGTCAGCAGGAGAAGGAGCGGGATCAATCGCCTCATGGCGTCGACTCCGGAATGCGGCCGTCGGCGGACAGCAGCACGGCGACCGGCCGGGTCGTCTCGAACTGCGCAAGCACGATCAGCGCCACCACCATGATGGGCACGCAGAGGAACATGCCGACCACGCCCCAGATCGTGCCCCACACGATCAGGGAGACGATCACCACCAATGGCGACAGGTTGAGAGAGCGACCCATGATCGCCGGCTCGATGACATTGGCCGTCACCACCTGGATCGAGCCGAAAACCAGCAGGACGATCAGGAAAGGCGTGAGATTGTCGAACTGGATCAGGGTGATGAGGGCCGGCGCGACGATCGCCATGATCGAGCCGACCGTCGGGATGTAGTAGAAAAAGAACACCATGACGGCCCAGAAGCCGGCGAAGTCGACTCCGACCGATGACATGACGACATAGGCCAAGGCCGACGTGACTGTCGCGAGTGTGGTCTTGATGCGGATATAGATGCGGATCTCGCGATCGATCCGGTCCAGAACGGCGAGGACCCGCGCCTCCTGACCGTCACCGTGGAAGATGGCGCCGAGCTTGCGCTTGAAGTGAGCCTGCTCGACGAACAGGAACAGCGTGTAGATCAGGATCAGGCCGGCGACGCTGACCACCGACGCGGCAGCCGCCGCGACACTGCCCAGCGTATCGGCCAGGCTGACGCGGGCCACCAGCTCGGAAAGGGTTGGCGCCTGCTCGATGCCGGCCATCCGCGTGGCCTGCTCGATCAGATGGGTGAGCCTCGCTTCGTAGGTGGGGACGGCCGCGACGACCGCCTGCACGTTGAGTCCGATCGTGCGTCCGACGATCCAGAACAGGCCGCCAACCAGCATCACCGCCAGGGTCAGTGCGAGCGGCTGCGGCAGGCGAAACCTGCCCAGGCGCGGCTGGGCAAACGTGTCGGCGAGCGAATCGATCATATACCAGAGCACGATTCCCAGGACGAAAGGCAGCAGGAGGCCACGCCCGGCGACGAGCAGGAAGATCGTCGCGGCGATTACGACAGTCCACAGGGCGGCGCGTTGCAGCGTCATGACGGTATTATAGGCGCTGTCGCCCGAAGTGGGGAGACGTCGAGGAGGTCGATGACGATGATGTCAGGGGCGATCGAGCATCGCCCGGCCGCGCTCGGTCAGTTCGACACGATGCTCGCCGGCCTCGCCGCCGTGCTGGCGGATCAATCCGTCGGCACGGGCATCCTCCCAGACCGGAAAACGCGGGCAGGAACTCTGCCAGGCTTCGAGCACGTCTTCGCGACGGCGCGGTCGGGCGGCCACCCATTCGAGGAACTGGACCATCATCAGTCGGGGGCTGGCCGACATCGCTGCCTCTCTGGCTCTACTGGAAACCGCACGACGCCGCGGTGGCGCCGACGGTGGCCCAGCGCTGGTTGTCACGGAAGCAGCCATTGGTCCACATGCCGGTGAAGACCTGTCCATCGGGGCCGCCGGACTTGGTGCCCCAGCCGCTCGCCTTGTCGTCCGCCCATTCGCCTTCGTAGCGCGACCCGTTGGCCCAGACGCGAATGCCGCGCCCTTGCATCTTGCCGTTGACGAATTCGCCTTCGTAGCGGCCGCCGTCGGTGAACATGATCGTGCCCCGGCCTGTCCTCTGGTTATCGCGGAAATCGCCGATGTAGCGATTGCCGTTGGGCCAGACATACATGCCGTGCCCCTGCGGCCGGCCCTCGCGGAACTCCGCCGTCAACCTTGCGCCGCTCGGGAATATGTAAGTCCCCTTGCCGTCGCGCTCGCCGGCCTTGAACTCGCCTTCGTAGCGGGCCTTGTTGGGGTAGGTCAGCTTGCCCTGACCCTCATAAAGACCGTCCTTCATCTCGCCTTCATAGCGATCGGTGGGGACGCCGCCCTTGAACCATTGCAGCACGCCCCTGCCCTGCGCGAGATCGAAGTCGCAGGCGCCGGACCAGCTAATGCTGAGATTGGGTTCGGCGTTCATCATGACGACGCCACAGCCGGTCTTGGGATCCTTTACCTCATCGCTGGCCGCCGGCGGCTGGCCCGGCGTGGGCAGGGTCGGGAGCTGGCGCGGGATGGGCGCCGTGCCGAGCTCGGGGACGGGCCGCGATGTCTGGGCCGCCGCAGGGAAACACGCCGCGACGGCCAATAGCAGGGACGGTAAGACGATCCGCATGATCGGCTCAGGTTAGCACCTGTCGTCGTGATCGTCCTTCCCCGCCTTGGCGGTTTTCGAGGGCTCCCGATGCTCCTGCTTGTCTGCGGCGATACCCAACTTCACCTCGAAAGAATGTAGCAGCCCCATCACGACCAGGATCAGGAATGTACCCAGCCCGGCGATCTGCCAGAGACCGAAGCCGCAGGACAGACCCACCGCGCCCGCCAGCCACATGCCGGCACCTGTCGTCAGTCCGTGCACCTTGCCGCGCGTGAACAGGATGGAGCCTGCCGCGAGGAAGGCCACGCCCGCCGTCACGGCCTCCACGGCGCGGAGCGGGTCGCTGACCATCTCGCGTCCGGCGAAGGCGCTGGAATGGGCAATTTCGACCGTGAGGATGCCGAACGTCGCTGCCGCGACGCAGATCAGGATGTGCGTCCGCAAGCCTGCCGGCCGCGCGCGCCATTCGCGTTCGAACCCGATCAGCGCTCCCAGCAGCGCGGCGAAAAAGAGCCGCGCTGCAATCACCGGGAAGGCCAGATAGGTCGGATGGGCGAACTCTTCCGTCAGTGCGCCCATCGTCAGGAAGCGTATTTGAACTCGGGCAGCGACTTCAGGGAGTCCTTGGTGGCGCCGGGCAGCACGATCTTCTTGCCGTCGGTCTTCATCTGCTCGTAGGGCAGCACGACGAGCTTGTCGCCCACGCCGAGGAAGCCGCCGACCGACAGGACGACGAACGGCGCCTTGCCGTCCGGACCGACGATGATCTCGTCCACCTTGCCGACGCTGTCGCCCGCCTCGTTCACGACGGTCGAGCCGATCACCTTGCTCGCGCGATAGCCCGTCGAGATCTTCATGACGTCGACCTTCACGAGCTGGACCGTCTGTGGCGTGCCCTGGGCCAGTACGATGACAGGCGTGGCGAGTGCGGCCGTGGTGGCGAGGGCCGCCGTCAGGAGAAGTGTGCGCATGGGAACTCCGTGAGGAAAAGGGACCTCTTAACGGTCGACCCGCGTTCGCGTTCCCCGGGCGCTTCGTGGGCGACTACTGGTGCAGGGTGGAGTGAGGAGCGGTGAGAGGGCGTCGCCACAGGGTTCCCGCACGACCGATGAGATAGCCGGTGCTGGCGGCGACTGCGCTCGTGGCGGCCGCCTCGGGTATCGGGTTCCCCAGCCCGGCGAGGGAAGCGCCGAATGCCACGAGAAGGGAGACTGTCAGTACGCAGGCGGCCCACAAACCGTCGCGACCGTTGGGCAGACGGAGGCGGGAATACATTCGATCCAGTTGAAGCGTCAGGAGGAGGCCTCGGGTTACCCCGGCCACGATTCCCGCGACCAGTCCTGACAGCCAGAGCATCGGCTGCCGGCTGTCGGGCGACTGCATCGCGAGGAGCAGGATCGCGGTCACAAGCGCGAAGGGAATGGCGGCGAAGAGCTGACCGGGGGGCAGCGAACGGCCGCGCGCTTCCCGCAGCAACATGGAGATGGTCATGCCAGCGGCGAGGGCCGCGATCAGGTGAAGGATATTGAGCTTAGGCACGGTATCGAAGCTACGCTGAGGTTCATTACGTTTCGCTGACGATGAAGGCGTTTTATCCCGGCCGCCCTCGGACTCAGCGCGGGGCGGGGCCGCTTGCGCACGCGCGCCCGACGGTGGGAGCGATCTGCTCCGCGAACTTGCGGGAGCCGCTCGGCCTGAAATGCCCGACATCGCCAAAGTCTTCCGGCGCCAGCGCGTCGGCGGGGACGTCGATGTACGTGTCACCCAGCCGTTCGGCCTCTCGCTTGAGGATACCGTTCAGCCAGGCGATCATTGTCGGAATTTCGGAGTCACGGACGAACGGGAGCCATCCCTCCATCTGGTCGTCCTTCAGACTGGCCTTGTTCATGACCTGGCCGATCCAGATCGTGCGAATGCCCCGTCCGCGATTGATCGCGGATATCGTTGCGATGTTGCGGGCGTAGATTTTCTCGAGGGCCGGATCGGGGCCTTTCCCGCCGTCGCTGTGGATGGCAGCAGGCGGTCGAACCGTATCGAAGGCCAGGATGGCCAGCTTGGCCAGAAACGACAGGGTCGGAGAAACCGACAAAGCGGGGCCGTTGATGCGCCTTGCGTCCAGGGCGTCGATCTGGCCGACCAGATGGTTCGTGGCATAGGCGGGGTCGAGGTCGCGGACGTGGGCGTTCCGGAGGTCGTTCCAGCCGATGTAGTAGACGGCGCAGTTGGCCGGCACGCCGAAACTGTCCTGGTAGAAGGCGGTCTGGATGACATGCTCCGATGTCGTGTAGCCGCTCACGCCGTGATTGATGACCGCAAAGCGGTCGGCGCCGAGCAGATGCTCCAGATGCTCCGCCCAAGTCTCGCCTTCGCGCGAGAGGATATCGAGCGTCGTGGAGCCGCCGATCAGGGCGACGACGGACTTGCTCTTGAGCTCCTGGGGATCGCGCTCGCGGCCCCGTCGTCTTTCAGAGTTCACATAGGCCACTTCGCGGGTGCTGCGGGCCACGGCCGTCGGGACCTGTCGGACCTGCAGAAGCGGGTGCCAGTCGTAGTGGGGCCTCACATAGTCTCGGGCGAACAACGTTTCGGATGAGGAAAGGCGCAGCTTGTAGAGCAGGGCCGTGCCGAACCCGAGGCCGATTTCCAGGGCCGCCAGCGACAGCAGGACCATGGTCAGCCTGGGCAGTCGTGCGCAGGCGACGGCGAGGAGAAGCAGCCCTGCGAGGTAGCTGAAGTACCAGAAGCGCGGCGAGTTGAAATGGAACTCGTCCTTCGCGATCAGCCGCAATGCCACGGCGCCGACCACCAGCGCGAGAGTGCAGGCGACGAGAAAGGCGATGGTTCGTTCGAAGCGGCGAGGGTGCGAAAGGCCGATCTGGTCGAGAAAAAAGGATTTCATGGCGTGAAATTGTGGGTCCAGCCGTTCTGGCGGCCGACGGCGACCTGCCTGAACAGGCGCCGCTGGTGATTGGGGCCACAGGTGCTGGCGCGGATCGTGAAGGCCTGAGGCGCCACGCAGACCGGCACGGTCCCTGTCCACTCGCGCCCCGAGACCTTGTCCTGCGCGTAAACGAGGTATTGGCCATACTGCAGCGGGCCGGTCCACAGGAAGGTGCAGGCGTTGGGCGGCAGCTTGTACCAGCCCTCCGAAATGACGATGCGGCTGGTACCGTCGCTCACTCCGGTGTCCAGGGCCTTGGCAACCTCGATCTCCCGAGCGGTCAAGTTGCAGGCGCGAAAACCATCCGCTGAGCGCTGCTGGGCCGCTGCGCCGGCCGTCCCTGCGGCGAGGACGCATACAAAAACCGAAAACAGCTTCATCGCGTGTGGTCACCCTCCCCGGGTTGGCGATTCTGCGGTTTCTGCGAGTGTGTTGCAACGAGCAGTCTTAGGGCGGGCATGAAGAAACTGTCCGAACTCGTCACTCCTGTATATTTTTCGTGAAGGTTTCATGAAGAAACGATTAGTTGGAGGCCTCCACCGTCACGAAGTGTGGCTGGGGCGCCACAGTGGGGGCAACAATGAGCGGGATGTGCCTTAGTTTCTGGTGTGGGCAGGGGCGGCTCAGGTACATTCCCCTCGTTATCACAACGAATTTCTTGTCCTGCCGTCTTGCCGGTGGGGATGTGTAAGTAAGGAGATATCTGATGAAGAAGGCTCTTCTGGCGGCCGCCGCCATCGTCGCGCTGCCGCTGGCCGCGCAGGCGCAGTCGCCGCAGCCGGGTCTGTACATTGGTGCCGAGGGCGGCATCAACTGGCTGACGAACTTC